>Ga0207706_10000157_pt1 | contig 75435 bp, 77 predicted proteins | sample KBSC53metaG_FD_184318 | JGI IMG/M metagenome (GOLD analysis project Ga0207706, IMG submission 184318) | Corn rhizosphere microbial communities from Kellogg Biological Station, Michigan, USA - KBS C5-3 metaG (SPAdes) (version 2) | ecosystem: Host-associated > Plants > Roots > Rhizosphere > Soil ... | reverse complement strand
CCCCCGCCCGCGCACCATGGAGCCGCACGCGCCGCGGTGCCTCGCCCTTGCCCGCCGAGCCCGGCCGCGGTTGACAGCGCCGGTCCGCGGGCGGATGCTTACGGCCACGGGTGATGGACGGGTGATCCCGTTCCACCCGCGTTCCTTCGTGGAACTCGCGGGGGATTCGGATCGTACGGGCGTTGCAGGACGGCCGAATCGCCGCGCTCTCCACCCATCCCGACTGCCGAGAGACCGTGAACCTGATCCTCCGCTGGCTGATCACCGCCGCCGCCGTGTGGGCCGCGGCGCACTTCGTACCCGGCATCCACTACACGGGCGGCATCAGGACGCTGCTGGTGGTGGCGCTGGTGATGGGGCTGGTGAACGCGCTGGTGCGGCCGATCGTGAAGAAGCTGGCCTGCGGCGTGATCGTGCTCACGCTGGGGCTGGCGCTGTTCGTGATCAACGCGCTGATGCTGCTGCTCACCGGCTACGTCGCCCAGCGCTTCGGCTACGACTTCCGCGTGGACGGCTTCGTCCCCGCGCTGGTGGGCTCGGTGGTGATCAGCCTGGTCAGCTGGGTGCTGTCGATGCTCCTGGTGGACGGCGACGACGACCGCCGTTGACGCCCGCATGCGGTTGAAGGGGCGCGCTGGGGGTGCCGTGACGCTGACGCCGCATGCCACGGCTCGCCCGCTGCTGCCGCCGGTCCACAAGGTGCGCACGGTGAGGCTGGCGGCCCCCCTCTCCGCGCCGGCGGACGCGGTGATGGACGCCATCGCCCACGAGCTGAAGCGCCAGGGCAACCGCGTCCGCGCCTGCTCGGCCGCCGCGGTGGAGTTCGACGGGCCGGGGCTCTTCCACCTGTTCGGCGGCGGGGGGAAGGCCGCCGCGGCCGTGAGCCGCGGCACCGTGACCTTCGACACGGTCGCGCCGCGCAGCCGGATCCGCGTAGACCTCCAGTACGACCCGTGGGTCACCTACGCGCTGCCGTGCCTGGCCGCCGCCGTGATCGCCGCCCTGCAGATGCCGCTGGCGCAGCGCTGCTTCTTGATCGGGCTGGTCGCCGTGGTCGCCCGGGAGAACTACGGAGACGCGGCCGACCTGTTCGAGCGGTGGGTGAGGAAGGGCGTGAGCGCGGCCGAGCCGTACCCCTGACGCCCTCCGCGGCCGGCCCGACCCGCGCCTCCCCGATTCCCTTTCGAACCATGCAGATCTCCCTGCGTCCAAAGGACCCCTTCGAGGTCCGGCGCACCCTGCTCACCGTCTCCGGCACGGCCGACGCCGCCACGGTGGCCGCTGCCCTCGACGCCGAGCTGGTGCGCTGCGGCTACCAGACGGAGCGTCCGCGGGAGGGCGTGATCACCTTCCGCTTCCCGGGGATGGCCGAGTGGATCCGGAAGAACGGCCACCCCGACGCGCTCTTCACGCGCGGCTGCATCACCGTGGCCCCCTGCCCCACGGGCGAGGTGATGGTGGACGTGTCGCTGAGGTTCGACAGCCGCTTCGTGGTGGGATACATCCTCTTCAGCCTGCTGATCGCCGTGGGGCTGCTCCCGTTCTGGCCGATGCGGCTGGGGATGGTGCTGGTCTTCGTGCTCCTGTTCGAGCAGACGCGAGGGGCATTGATCCAGAACTTCATGCGGGGGATCGGCCCGGCCGCGCCCTTCCGCGACCTCGAGCCCCCGCCGCCACCGCCCGCGCTTGCGCCGGGCGAGCGGTGACGCACGCGGTTCCAATCGCCCCGGTGCCCCCGGCGCCGGCGATCCGACTGGCCGCCGCGGTGTATCATCCTCCGTGTGCCGGGCGGAGCGCCCCTTGCGGTGCTCCGGCCGGCGCACGAGCTTCTGAGCCCCGTTCACCCCGTGCGGCGATCCGCCGCGGACGCGGACCGGGCGCGATCTGCCATCGACCCGAAAAGCCCCGCCGTTGCTTGACAGGCGGGGCGGTTTGGGATACTTTTATGGTTTATGCTGCATTTGAGCCTTGCGGCGGTGGACCGCGGAGACGCACGCCTGCGCGAGCAGGTTCCGCCGGACCACGCGATGTGGAAGGACACGGGGGTGGAGCTGGCTCGCCCGCTGGAGGTGGACCTGACCGCCACCGACGTGGGCGAGGGGGTGCTGGTGCGCGGCACGCTGGCCACCACGGTGCGCCAGGCGTGCCGGCGCTGCCTGGACCCGGTGGAGCGCCACGTGCGCGAGCACGTGGACCTGCTCTTCACCGAGCCGCAACCGGGCGAGGAAGAGGTGGACGACGGCGAGGTCTACCCGCTCCCCGCGCGCGGCGACGACCTGGACCTGACCGCCGCCGTCCGCGAGCAGGTGCTGCTGCAGGTGCCCGAGTTCACGCTCTGCCGCGAGGAGTGCCGCGGGCTTTGCCCCAGCTGCGGCGCCAACCTCAACGACGGGGCGTGCGAGTGTGTTCCCGAACCGGCCCCTGGCCCGTGGGACGCGCTGAAGAACGTCGAGTTCGACTGACTGAACCATTCAGAGCCCAGCCGGGATAGAGGGGAACCGATGGCCGTACCGAAGAGACGCCAGAGCAAGCAGCGCCAGCGCAAGCGCCGCACGCACGTGAAGGCCGCCATGCCCACCGTGAACGCGTGCCCGCAGTGCGGCGATCCGCACCAGCCGCACCGGGTGTGCCCCAACTGCGGCTACTACAAGAAGGTCCAGCGGATCGAAGTGGACGAGTTCTGAGCGAACTTCCCACACAGGCAAAGATGCGGATCGCGGTGGACGCGATGGGCTCCGACCGTGCCCCGACCGTTGAGGTCGAGGGCGCGGTCGGAGCTTTGCTTGACCGGCCGGACATCACCCTCGTGCTGGTGGGCGACGAGGCCGCCGTGGCCTCGGAGCTCGGCCGGCACGGCGGCGTGGACCGTGCCCGGATCGAGGTGGTGCACGCCCCCGACGTGATCGACCCCGGCGAAACCCCGATCACGGCGGTGCGGCGCAAGCCCCACTCGTCCATCGTGCAGGGGATCCGGCTGGTGAAGGAGAGGAAGGCCGACGCCTTCCTCTCGGCCGGGAGCACGGGCGCGGTGATGGCCGCGGCCGCCATCCTGCTGCGCCCGATCCCGGGCGTCGACCGCCCCGCGGTGGGATCTCCGGTGCCCAGCGCCACGGGCACCTTCTTCCTGATCGACATGGGCGCCAACGTGGACACGCGCCCGCAGCACCTTCTCCAGTTCGCGCACCTGGGCACCATCTACGCCCAGGACCTGATGGGCGTGCCCGAGCCGCGCGTGGGGCTGCTGAACATCGGCACCGAGCCGGGGAAGGGGAACGAGCAGACCGTGGAGACCTACGGGCTGCTCAGCGCCAGCCCCGCGCTCAACTTCATCGGCAACGTGGAGGGGCGCGACGTGATCCGCGGCGCCTGCGACGTGCTGGTGTGCGACGGCTTCGTGGGGAACGTGATGCTCAAGTTCTACGAGAGCATCGCGGGGTTCATGGCGCAGGAGCTGAAGGCCGAGATGGAGAAGCAGAACGTGAGCCTCGACATCAAGCGCCTGTACCAGCGGCTCGACTATTCCACCTACGGCGGCGCGCCGCTGCTGGGCGTGAACGGCGTGGTGGTGATCGCGCACGGCGGCAGCCCCCCACAGGCGATCCGCAACGGCATCGGGGTTGCCGCGCGGAGCGTGGAGAGCAGGATGGTGGAGCACATCGCAGCCCGGCTCGGCGAGCTGGCTGAAACGAGCGAGGAGAAATGATCCAGCCAGCACGCCAGCCCAGGGCACGCATCGTGTCCACGGGGCGCTTCTCGCCCCCGCGCGTGGTCACCAACCATGAGATGGAGAGCATGGTGGAGACCAGCGACGAGTGGATCCGCAGCCGCACCGGGATCACCGAGCGGCGCCTGGCCGACAAGGACACCGGCGCCGCCGACATGGGCGCCGCGGCCGGCCGCGTGGCCATGGAACGCGCCGGGATCACCGCCGAGGACGTGGACATCCTGCTGGTGTCCACCGCCACGCCCGACCGCCTCCTCCCGTCGACGGCCTGCGACATCCAGGCGCTGGTGGGCGCCCGCAACGCCGCGGCGTACGACTTCTCCAGCGCGTGCAGCGGCTTCCTGTACGGCCTGCAGCTGGCCGAGGCGCACATCGCCGCCGGGCAGGCGCGCACGGTGCTGCTCGTCTGCACCGAGAAGATGAGCTCGATCATCGACTGGACCGACCGCGCCACCTGCGTCCTCTTCGGCGACGGCGCGGGCGCGGCGGTGATCCAGGCGGCCGAGGGCGACGGGCGCGGCATCCTTTCCGGCTACATGAAGAGCGACGGCACGCTGGCCGAGCTCCTCTACCGCCCCGGCGGCGGGGCCAGGTTCCCGCTGGACATCGCGGTGCTGGACGAGCGCTCGCACTTCGTGAAGATGGCCGGGCCCGAGGTGTTCAAGTCCGCCGTCCGTTCGATGTGCGACGCGGCCGAGAACGCGCTGCAGCGCGCCGGCTGCACCGGCGACGACGTGGACCTGCTGGTGCCGCACCAGGCCAACATCCGCATCATCGACGCGACGGCCAAGTACGCGAAGATCCCGCCCGAGAAGGTCTACATCAACGTGGACCGCTACGGGAACATGAGCTCGGCCTCGATCCCCGTGGCGCTGGACGAGGCGCGCGAGCTGGGGCGGGTGAAGGACGGGTCGCTGGTGCTGATGGTGGGCTTCGGCGCCGGCTTCACCTGGGGCGCGAACGTCGTTCGCATGTAGGGATTGCTCCGTTTCGTCCGTCCCGGCTTGATCCCTGGTTCTACGGCGGGGGTCACACGGAGGAACGGAGAAGAACGGAGCAACGGAAAGTGCGGATTCAGTGCGGCGGCCGGATTGGTCGATCGAGGGATAACGACCTTCACGGGTTGGGTTGATGACGGGTGAGCGGATCGGCCTGCTGTTTCCCGGACAGGGGAGCCAGGCGGTGGGGATGGGGAAGGAGCTGGCCGAGGCGTTCCCCGAGGCGCGGCAGGCCTGGGAGGCCGCGGACGACGCGCTGGGCTTCGGCCTGTCGAAGCTGTGCTGGGAGGGGCCCGAGGACGAGCTCACGCTCACCCGCAACGCGCAGCCCGCGCTGCTGGCGCACAGCGCCGCGGTGTGGGCCGTGCTGCGTGCGGCCGATCTCGAGGTCGTCTGCGGCGCGGGGCACTCGCTGGGCGAGTTCAGCGCCTATCACGCGGCGGGCTCGCTGGAACTGGCCCACGCGCTGCGCACCGTCCGCCGCCGCGGCGAGCTGATGTTCGAGGGCGGCCAGCGGCGCCCCGGCGCCATGTCCGCCGTCCTGGGGCTGGACGACGACATCGTGGAGGGCGTGTGCGGACAGGCGTCGCACGAGAGGTCCGTCGTCGTTCCGGCGAACTTCAACACGCCGGGGCAGGTGGTGATCAGCGGTGACGCGGACGCGGTGGCGCGCTGCGGGAGCATGCTGATGAACGCGGGGGCGAAGAAGGTGCAGCCGCTGAACGTGTCCGGCGCCTTCCACTCGCCGCTGATGGCGGTGGCCGAGGCCGGCCTGCGCGAGCAGCTGGAGGGCGTGCCGTTCGCCGACCCGGCGTTCCCGATCGTCTCCAACGTGACGGCGCAGCCGGTGACCGACGCCGAGACGGCGCGCGGCCTGCTGATCCAGCAGCTGACCAGCGCCGTGCGCTGGAGCTACGTGGTGCGCACCATGCTGGAACTGGGCGTCACCCGCTTCCTGGAAATCGGCACCGGCAAGGTGCTGACCGGGATGCTCAAGCGCATCGACCCCGCCGCCGCCGGGATGGGCGTCGCGCTGGGCACGGCCGACCAGGTGCGCGCGTTCATGGAGAGCGGCCCCCTCCGGCCGGCTTAGGCCGTCCACCTCCCCCGTACCGGGAGAGGCTGGTGAGACGAGGGTTAGGTGCGGATGGGCGGACGCTGGCGCGGCCGCGGCGGGCCCCCCTCCCCCAGCCCCTCCCCCGCGCTGCGCGGGGGGAGGGGGGATAGGACGGGGAGGAACTGCGTGGACGCGGCGGCGTGGCGGCGCGCAGTCCGCGCAGGCGGACCTGTCGATGTCCCAGCGGCGGGTTTCAACCCGCCGTGCGGGGCCGGCACTCGCCACGAAGGGCGGCCTCCCGCGCGAATGCTTGCGTGGGAGTCCGCGCAGGCGGACTTCGGGCCGTTGTTGCCGCGGTTTCAACCGCCTGGTACTCGGCTGGCGGGGAGGGGATTCTGGAGTACGAGATCGAACCACCGGCACGCGATACGGGAGACGCAAGGGTGGAGCTACAGGGACAGGTGGCGCTGGTGACCGGGGGCTCGCGCGGGATCGGGCTGGCGATCGCCGAGGAGCTGGCGAACGCGGGCGCCAGGATCGCCGTGGTCGCGCGCGACGAGGCCCGCGCGCAGGCCGCCGCCGCGAACCTCGCGGGCGAGGGGCACCGCGGCTACGGCTGCGACGTGGCCGACCCCGAGGCGGTGAACGCGCTGGTCAAGCGCGTGGAGGAGGAACTGGGGTCGCTCGACGTCCTGGTCAACAACGCCGGCGTCACGCGCGACAACGTGCTGATGCGCATCAAGGACGACGACTGGGACGCGGTGCTCGACACCAACCTGCGCGGCGCCTTCAACACCATCCGCGCGGCCAGCCGCGGGATGATGAAGCGCCGCGCGGGGCGGGTGATCAACATCACCAGCGTGGTGGGGATCACCGGGAACAAGGGGCAGTCGAACTACGCGGCCAGCAAGGCCGGGGTGATCGGTTTGACCAAGGCGGTGGCCAAGGAGCTGGCCAGCCGCGGGGTTCTGGTCAACGCCGTGGCCCCGGGATACATTGAGACCGACATGACCGCCGACCTGCCCGACGCCGCCCGCGAGGCGCTGATGGGGCAGATCGCGCTGGGCCGGCTGGGCCGGCCGCAGGACATCGCTCCGGCCGTCCGCTTCCTGGCGGGCCCGGGGGCGCAGTACATCACCGGCCAGGTGCTGGTGGTGGACGGCGGGATGGTGATGTAGGGCGGGGCGGCGCCCCCGGACCGTTTCCACGTCAGGACTTCCGGCTTCGAAGCAGGACGGACCTGAGGAACCCTTTCAGGAGCACATCGCAATGGCGGACATCGAGGCGAAGGTCAAGGACATCATCATCAACGAGCTCGGCGTGGAAGCCGAGAAGGTGACCCCCGAGGCCTCGTTCGTGGAGGATCTGGGCGCCGACTCGCTCGACACGGTGGAGCTGGTGATGGCGTTCGAGGAGGAGTTCGGGATGGAGATCCCCGACGAGGAGGCCGAGAAGCTCCAGACCGTCGGCGACGCGATCAACTACATCCAGGCGCACGCGCAGGGCTGAGCGTGATCCTTTCGCGTGCCGCGTTCCCGCCGAACAGGCGGGCCGCGGCACGCGCTTCTTTTGTGTCCGCCGCCCCCTGAGCGGGACGGCGGCCTGAACCCGCCCGGGGCGGCGCGCGGCGCGCGAACGTCCGGGCCTACCGACACGCGGAGCGGTTGATGAGTCGCCGAGTCGTGATCACGGGTACGGGGATGCTGACCGCGGTGGGGCTGGACGTGCCCACGTCGTGGAGCGCCCTGCTGGCGGGGACCAGCGGCGTGGCCCCCATCACCCAGTTCGATGCGTCGGACTTCAAGGTCCGGTTCGCGGCCGAGGTGAAGGGGTTTGCCCCCGAGGAGTACATCGACCGCAAGGAAACCAGGCGCACCGACCGCTTCGCCCAGTTCGCCATCGCCACCGCCGTGCAGGCCATGCGGCAGGCGGGGCTGGACGAGAGCCTGGGCGAGATCGACCCCAACCGCTTCGGGGTGATCGTGGGCAGCGGGATCGGCGGGATCTGGACCTTCGAGGAGCAGCACCGGAAGCTGATCGAGGCGGGTCCGCGCCGGGTGAGCCCCTTCTTCGTGCCGATGTTCATCAGCGACATCGCCGCGGGGCTGGTGTCGATCCGCTGGGGGCTGAAGGGCCCCAACTACTGCACCGTGTCGGCGTGCGCCTCCAGCGCCCACGCGGTGGGGAACGCCTTCCGCTCGATCAAGTACGACGAGGCGGACCTGATGGTGGCCGGCGGCACCGAGGCCACCGTGAGCCCGCAGACGATCGCCGGGTTCGCGGCGATGACCGCGCTCAGCGAGCGCAACGATTCGCCCGAGACCGCGAGCCGGCCGTTCGACGCCACCCGCGACGGCTTCGTGCTGGGCGAGGGCTCGGGGATGGTGGTGCTGGAGGAACTGGAGCACGCCCGCGCGCGCGGCGCCACCATCCTGGGCGAGGTCGTCGGCTACGGGCAGACGGCGGACGCGTACCACATCACCGCGCCGGCCGAGGGGGGCGAGGGGGCGGTGCGGGCGATGCTAGCCGCGCTGCGCGAGGCCGGCGCCACCCCCGATGACGTCGATTACGTCAACGCCCACGGTACGTCGACCCCCGCCAACGACAAGAACGAGACGGCGGCGATCAAGACGGCGCTGGGCCCGCGCGCGTACGACATCGTCGTGGGCTCGACCAAGTCGATGACGGGGCACACGCTGGGCGCCGCCGGCGGGATCGAGGCGGTGATCAGCGCGCTGGTCTGCCAGACGGGGAAGATCCCGCCGACGATCAACTTCCACGAGCGCGACCCCGACTGCGACCTGAACTACGCAACGGACGGGATGGTGGAGCAGCCGGTGCGGCTAGCGCTCAGCAACTCGTTCGGCTTCGGCGGCCACAACGTGTGCCTTGCGGTGAAGCGGTACGACGACGCCTGAGGTGCTGGGTGCTAGGCGCTGAGTGCTGATATGAGATGGAGCGGGGCGCGGGGACAATCGTCCCGGCGCCCCGCTCTTTGTCGTGGTGGGACGTGAGCATTGCGGCGGGACCACCACGGCGGGTTGAAACCCGCCGCTGGAACTTCGGGAAGTCCGCCTTCGCGGACTGCGGGACGGAGGTCGTGCCAATCTCGAATTGTGTGGCGAGAGCGCTTCGCGATTGCGGAACGCACTCTGTTCACGTTAGATTGGCGGCCGTCCTCCCGTTTCTCCCATGACCTCGTTGCGTCAATGGCCAAACCAAAGCCTCGCTTCGGCAAGCTTCCGCCGCGCTACCGGTTTGCGCTGAACCCGTTCGCCGAGGTGCGCTGGAGCCGCTGCCCGCGCTGCGAGAAGCTGATGCACGCGCGCAAGTTCGCGCTCCTGATCGCGTTCTCCGACTTCGAATTTCTCACGCTGGGCAAGACGTGCCGGTACTGCACGCCATGCGAGCTCATCATCGCCCACCAGCACGAGATGGAGGACGAGATCGCGATCTTCCGCGCCAGCCACCCCGGGCACGGCCTGGGCGAGTGGTTCGTGCTCGGCACGGGGGACCGGAAGACGTGGGAGACGTCGCTTCGCGCCCAGGTCACGCTCGACGCGCTGCGCGAGCACACCAGCGACATCGAGCACCCCTTGATCCTCCATGATCCGCGCCGGCTATGGATGCCGGCGCCGGAAGGGAACGCCGGAAGCAAGCCGCGTGAAACGGCGTCGCATCAACCTTGAATCCCAGATCTGTGCGATGGCGGCTATAGAGGAGACGCACCAGGACATCCTGCAGAACATCGAGGCGGCGATCGTGTCGGTGCATCGCGCGCGTCCCGAGATGCTGGACTACGACGTGGACGGCGCGCTCGAAACGCTGATCGCCCGTTACAGCGCCGAGCAGCGCGGCACGACGGCGCGCGAGCCGGTGCTGCACGGCCCGCGGCAGGAGGTGTATGGCGCCGTCCGCGAGATTTGCGAATGGCGGCTGGGCGGCGACCCTGCCGATCCCGATCCCGCCGGCGACGGTGGACCCGGCGTGGACGTGATCGTCGCCTGCTTGAAGCGGGTGCGCACGTTGGTGCAGCGCCACACGCGCGAAGGCGGGCGGCAGGGGTACCTGACGTTCATCCGCCGGTACGTGTGACCGGTCACGCGTGAGGCACGGACAACGGCGCGGCGGGATCGGCTGTCAGTAGTTCAGCCGGTAGAGCGCGTCGGTCTGGCGGCGGGCGAGGGATGCGGGGGCCAGGCGCAGCAGGAGGTTGCGGGCGCCGCGGGCGATGGGGTTGGAGAGGTGTACCATCTTCCCGAAGCGCCACGAGGTGTTCACCACCAGCCGCGCTTTCGGCATGCGGATGCGCTCGTAGGCGGCGAACGCGGCCTGGGGCGATGGGTCCGCCGCCAGGCGGTCGGCCAGGACCCAGGCGTCTTCCACCGCCTGCGCGCCGCCCTGGCCCAGGTTGGGCGTGGTGGCGTGCGCCGCGTCGCCCAGCAGCACCACGCGGCCGCGGTGCCAGCGCGGGATCGGCGCGAAGTCGCCCAGGTCGGTGCGGATCACCCGCGCCGCATCCGTCGCCGCGAGCAGCGCCGGGATCGGGGCGGGGAAGGGGGCGGCGAGGGCGTCGAGCTTCGCGCGCAGCGTGCCCGGCGGGTCGGACTCACCCGCCGGCGCGTCCTGCGTCAGGTACCAGTAGACCTCGCCGTGGCCGATGGCGCCGAAGCCCACCCGCGCGCCGGCCGACCACACCTCCCACCCCGTCCCGTCCAGCTCCGGCGGGAGTGGGTACGCCACCACCCCGCGGTACGCCGTCTGGCCCGAGTAGCGCAGCGCTACGCCGGGGAAGATCGACTCGCGCACCGCCGAGCGCACCCCGTCCGCGCCGATCACGACGTCCGCCCGGGTCTCGCTTCCGTCCGCGAAGTGCACGATGAGGCGGTCGCCGTTCTGCTCCACGCCCGTGCACTGCGCGCCGGTGTGGACGGCGTCGCGCCCGGCGGCGTCGGCCAGGACGCGCTGGAGGCGGCCGCGGTGGATGGCGACGGTGGGGTGGCCGTACTCGCGCTCCGCATGCGACAGGTCGGCGCGCTGGAGGACGCCCGCCCGGGCGTCGCGCAGCTCCACGCGGCGGACCGGGTCGCCCTCGCGCGTGACGGCGTCCGCCAGTCCCAGGCGCGCGAGCACCTGCATGGCGTTGGGCGGCACCCAGATGCCGGCGCCCACCTCGCGCAGCTCGGGCGCGGCCTCGTACAGCCGCGGCGCGAACCCGCGCTGGCGCAGCGCGATGGCCGCCGCCAGCCCGCCGATCCCGCCGCCGACGATCACGACCTCTGCCGTCATCGAAGTGCCGTGTGGGCGGGGCGAATCCGCGGCGAGAAAGGAGATCGTTGCGTCGTCACCGGCGTGGTCGCGCTGAATAGAAAGTCCCAAGGGCCGGCTCTTTCACCGGCGACTGAAGTCGCAGCAACCACTACGGGAAGCCTCGCAAACTGCGCGAGGCTCCAACAGCCTGGGCCTCGTGCACCACCTTTCATCCCCCGTGGTCGCGCGCAGCGTGGTGGAGACTCAGGATGACGAGACGGCGGTGTCGCTTGGATGTCCAGTCGATCGCTCAACCGGGTATCGCATCCGCCGCGGTCAGCTCCAGTGCAGGCGCAGGCTGCCGGCGAGCATGCGGTCGCGCGTGGCGGCGTCGGGGATCCAGCCGCTGAGCCAGCCGACCAGCACGCCGGAGTACAGCGCGAAGGAGATCTGCGCGGCCAGCGCCGGGTCTACCTCGGGGTGCAGCTCGCCGGTACGCTGGCGGCGCGCGATCAGCTCGGCCAGGCGGGCGATGAAGTCGAGCGTTACCGGAGCGAGCGGGTTGTCTTCGTGCGGCAGCACCACCAGCTCCTTCACGAAGCGCCGCGCCAGGGCCAGGTCGCGCTCGTACATGCGGAAGAAGTGCGCGAACACTCCGAATAGTGCCCCGGCCAGCCGCTGCCCGGGATCGACGTCGTCCAGGGCCGCGGTGGCCGTCTCCACCCAGTCGGCCTCGAAGGCGAGCAGGAGGAGGCGCTCCTTGCTGTCGGCGTGCAGGAACACGGTTCCCTTCGCCACGCCCGCGCGCCGCGCGATGGTGTCCACCGAGGTGGCGTCGAAACCGTGCTCGTGGAAGAGCTCGCGCGCGGCGTTCACGATCCGGCGGCGCGTTTCCACGCTGCGGTCCTGCCGCGGCTCGCTGATCGGGGGCTTGCGGGGATTGCGCATACCTGCGGTAACTAACGCAACCGCCGGGAGATGGCAAGGCGGCCGAACCCTGGGCGCGAGGTCGACCGGTATGCTGCGCGCCATGGATCGCGACCGGCGGCTGAAGCCGCAGCAACCACCACGGAAAGCCTCACAAACTGCGTGAGGCTTCAACCGCACGACGGTTCGCAATGGCTCCAACCTTTTCCTGAGCCGATCCGTCCAATGCGGTGCCGGTTGAGAGCAGGTATGGCATCCTCCACTGACGGATCGACTCCGATGACTTCGACATACATTCGCGCCGCGGGCCTGCTCGCGGCGCTCGGCATTGCAGCTTCGTCTGCCCGCGCGCAGGCACCGCGGCGGGGCACGGGCGGTTCGGCCGTGTCGCCCGCGGCGGATTTCCCGTCCACGCCGGGCGGAGTGCTGGCGCGGGCGCTGCTCGCGGCCATCAACAGCGGCGACACGGCGCAGCTGCGCCGCTGGAGCGACACCTCGTTCAGCGCCGCGGCGCGCCAGCGCGGCAACGCGGCGACGGACGCGGAGCTGCTGCGCACCGTCCAGTCCCAGGGCGGCGGGATCGAACTCCTTTCCGTGCGCGACGGCGAACCGCTGCGCTGGGAGGCGCGCCTGCGCCGCACCGGCCGCCGCGCCGAGATGCTGATGGGCGTAGCGCCCGGCGCCGTGCCGCGGGCGGAGGGGATCGGCCTGTCCATCGTAGCCGAGCCGGCGGCGCCCTGGCCCACCGGCCGCCTGGCGCCCGACGCGATCCGCGGGGCCATCGAGCAGCGCGTGGGCGAGGCGGCGCGCCGCGACGACTTCTCCGGCGTGGTGCGGGTGATGCGCGGCGACAGCGTCTTCTTCGAGCAGGCGTATGGCGAGCTGGACCACAACGTCCACGCGCCCAACCGGCCGGATACGCGCTTCAACGTCGCCTCGATGGGGAAGATGTTCGTGGCCGTGGCGGTCGGTCAGCTGGTGGACGCGGGAAAGCTGCGCTGGGACGACACCCTCGCCGCCGTGCTGCCGGAGTATCCCAACCGGGACGCCGCGCGCCGCATCACCCTCCACCAGCTGCTGACGCACTCGGCCGGGCTGGGCGGCCTGTTCGACCGTCCGGGGTACGACCGGCGGAAGGATTATCCGACGGCCGCGTCGCTGCTGGAGGTGTTCGCGCGCGAGCCGCTGCTGTACGCGCCGGGCACGGACAGCCGCTACAGCAACGAGGGGTTCGTGGTGCTGGGCGCGGTGGTCGAGAAGGTGTCGGGCGAGAACTTCTACGACTACGTCCGCCGCCACGTCTACGCCGCGGCGGGGATGAGGGACACGGACGCGTTCGCCATCGACGACCCGGTGGAGAACGTGGCGGTGGGCTACGCCTGGTTCGACGACGACCCGCTGGGGCTGCGCCCGCGCCGGCCCAACTGGGCGTACCTGGGCCGCCGCGGCACCCCGGCGGGCGGCGGCTACAGCACCGCGGCCGACATGGTGCGCTTCAGCCAGGCGCTGCGCGGCGGCCGGCTGGTGCGCTCCGAGACGGCGGCGCGGCTGACGGCGGTGCAGAACGGGCTGCCGCACTACGGCTACGGCTTCCAGCTCTCCACCATCGGCGGCCGCGACGTCGTCGGCCACGACGGGGGCGGGTCGGGGAGCGGGATCAACAGCGACCTGTTCTGGTTCCGCGACGGGAGCTGGACGGTGGCGGTGATGGGAAACTACGACGCCCCCGCCGCGTACCGCGTGGCGCGGGGGATCCTGGGCTTCCTTGCGGGGCAGTAGATCCGGCGGGATCTCCTGCTTTTACGGCATGACCCGCGGTTGCGGTTGCGGTTCGCCTGCCTCAGCTCCCGCCGTCGGGGCGCAGGAGGAGGCAGGTGCTGGTGGCGTGGGCGAGGAGGCGGCCCGCGGCGTCGGTCAGCTTCGCCTCGGCGAGCGCGGTGGTGCGGCCGAGATGGATGACCGTTCCCTCGCACGCCACCGGACCCGTGTCCTTGGTGATGGCGCGCAGCAGGTTGATCTTCATCTCCAGCGTGGTGTAGCCCACGCCGGCGGGGAGCTGCGTGTGCACCGCGCACCCCATCGCGCTGTCCAGCAGGGTGGCCGCGACGCCGCCGTGCACCATCCCGATCGGGTTGTAGTGGAACTCGGCGGGCTCCAGCGTGAACACCGCGCGCCCGTCGCCCACCTCGGCCAGCGTGAAGCCCAGCGTGTGGGCGATCGGCGGCGGCGGGTACTCGCCCGCCATCATCGCGCGCAGGTACTGCATCCCAGACATCGTCCGCGCCGCCCGGGCGCCGCGCAGCGGATCGCTCCAGGTGACGGTGCGCTCGCGGAGCGCGGCCTCGGTGATGGTCATCGACACCTCACACCCGCTCGATGATGGTGGCCACGCCCTGGCCGCCGGCGATGCACAGCGTGACCAGCGCGGTGGAGAGACCACGCCGCTCCAGCTCGTCCACGGCGGTGCCCAGGAGCATGGCCCCGGTGGCGCCCAGCGGGTGGCCCAGCGCGATGGCGCCGCCGTTCACGTTCACCCGCGACGGATCGATGCCGAGCCGCTTGATGGTCTGCAGCGGCACGGTGGCGAACGCCTCGTTGATCTCCCACAGGTCGATGTCGCCCACCTCCATCCCCGCCTTGCGCAACGCCTTGCGCGCGGTCTCGGCCGGCGCGGTGAGCATGATCAGCGGCTCTTCGCCGTGCGTGGAGAGCGCGCGGATGCGGGCGCGCGGCTTGAGCCCGCGCTCGCGGACGCAGGCCTCGGACGCGAGGAGGACCGCCGCGGCGCCGTCCACGATGCCGCTGGAGTTGCCGGCGGTGTGCACGTGCTGGATCTGCCCCGCCTGCGGATAGATCTTCAGCGCCATGTCGTCCATCGTCTCCCCGTTCGGTCCCACCGGCTTGGCGCCCAGCTCGGCGAAGGCGGGCGCGAGCTGCGACAGCCCCTCCAGCGTGGTCTCCGGACGGAGGTACTCGTCCTTTTCCAGCGCCACCTGCCCGGTCGCAGGGTCCACCACGGGGAACAGGCTGCGGCCGAAGCGGCATTCGCGCTGGGCGACGGCGGCCTTCTGCTGCGACTCGAGGGCGAAGCGGTCCAGCTCGTCGCGGGTGAAGCCCTCGAGGGTGGCGATCAGGTCGGCGCTGATCCCCTGCGGCACCTGGAAGTGCTTCGCTCGCAGAAGTGGATTCAGCCCGTCCGCGCCACTGCCGTCGGAGCCCATCGGCACGCGCGACATGCTCTCCACGCCGCCGCCGACGACCAGGTCCTGCGCGCCGCTCATCACCCCCATCGCCGCGAAGTTCACCGCCTGCAGGCCGCTGCCGCAGAAGCGGTTGAGCGACACGGCGCTCACGTGCAGCGGCCACCCGGCGGTGAGCACCGCGTTGCGGGCGATGTTGCCGCCCTGCTCGCCCACCTGGCTGACGACGCCGATCACCACGTCTTCCACGTCCTCGCGATCGATGCCGCTACGCTCGGCCAGGCGGTTCAGCGTCTGCGCCAGCAGCTCCTGGGGATGGATCCCGGTGAGCGAGCCCTTCCCCTTCTTCCCGCGCCCGCGCGGCGTCCGCACCGCGTCGATGATGTATCCGGCTGCCATCCTCGCCTCCCTGTGTCACGTCGCCCCCGGCGGATAGAGACCGATCGGTCGCATTGATGGTATACCAGTCCGACGCGCCGCGCAACTGAACGGCCGTTCGAAGCAAACCGTCCCTCATCCCCCCAACCCCTTCTCCCGATGCGAACGGCTCGCCTGATCGCTACACCTCCTGCTGCTCTTCCAGCGGCGGGAGCACGCCGAGCTCGCGGTAGACGGGGCGCATCACCGCGCGCAGGGCGGGGAGGCGGGTGGCGAACCAGAGCGCGGCCAGCATGCACGCGGCGCCGCTGATCGCCACTGTCTTCTCCGGGCCGATGCGGTGGGCGAGCGCGCCGGCCAGCAGCCCGCCGAACGGCGCCATCCCCATGAAGGCCATGCTGTAAAAGCTCATCACCCGGCCGCGCATCTGGTCGCTCACCACCGTCTGGATGATGGTGTTGCTCGACGCCATCTGCACCATCATCCCGAACCCCACCAGCACCAGGCACGCCGCCGAGAGCCACACCACGCGGCTGAACGAGAACGCCACCAGCCCCGCCCCGAACAGCCCCGCCATCGCCACGATCACGCGCCCCAGCCCCAGCACGGTCGTCCGCTGCGCCAGGTAGAGCGCGCCGCACAGGGCGCCTACGCCGCTCGAGGCCATCATCACCCCCAGCAGCGCCGGACCGCCCTTGAGCACCGTGCCCACCACCGCGGGCATCAGCACGGTGTACGGCATCCCCATCAGGCTCACCAGCGCCAGCAGGAGGAGGATCGACCGCACCGGGGCGAAGCGCGTGACGTAGCGCCACCCCTCGCGCATCTGCTGCAGGCCGCGCCCGGTCTGCCACGGCGGGCCCTCGGCCTTGCGCACGCGCATCATCAGCAGCGAGGCGATCACGGCCAGGTAGCTCACCCCGTCGATGAAGAAGCACCATCCCTCGCCCACCGCGGCGATCAGGATGCCGCCGATGGACGGGCCCAGCAGCCGCGCGCCGTTCACCAGCGACGAGTTGAGGGCGATGGCGTTCCCCAGGTCTTCGCGCCGGTCCACCATCTCCACCAGGAACGCCTGGCGACTCGGCATGTCGAAGGCGTTGATCAGCCCCTGGAACAGCGACAGCGCGATCACCTCGGGCACGGTGATGATGTGCAGCAGCGCCAGGACGGCCAGCGCGAACGACTGCAGCATCGCCAGCACCTGCGTCCACACCAGCATCCGGTGCCGGTTCACGCGGTCCACCAGCACGCCGGCGAAGGGCGCCAGGACGAAGGTGGGGATCTGCCCGGCGAAGCTGACCACGCCCAGCAGCAGCGTGGAGCCGGTGAGCCGGTAGACGAGCCAGCTGGTGGCGATGCGCGTCATCCAGGTGCCGACCAGCGAGACCCCCTGCCCGCTGAAGTAGAGCCGGTAGTTGCGCGACGACAGAGCGCGCAGCATCCGCCGTCCGCCGCCGGGCTCCGGCTCCGGGGCGGCCTCGACGGCCGGGTTCTCGATGTCGGGCGCGGTGAGCGGTGCGTCGGTGGGAGACGGGGCCCGGTCTTCGGTACGATCCATGTGCGGCCGGCCATTCAAGTCTCGTGCGCGACCAGAAGGCGCGGCGGACACCGGGGGAGTTTGCCACTGAAGTGGCGGCTACAACGGCACGCAGTCCCCCTTCGCGGACTTCAACCGATCGAAACCATTGCTTCGCGCCGCCATCGTCCGTTTCTTCTCCGCAATCCACCGCGCGATCCCGCCGCTCTTTTCGATCATCCCGACGCCATGCCGACCTACTCTGCCACCGCTCCCGCGACCTCCACTCCCGCTCCCGCCGCCGGAACGGAGGGCGATCACCGCTCCGCCGTGCTGGCGGGGTTCCTGGGGTGGATGCTGGACGCGTTCGACTTCTTCCTGGTGGTGATGTGCCTGACCGCCATCGCGCGCGAGTTCGGACGGAGCGACAAGGCGGTGGCCGGCGCCATCACGCTCACGCTGATGTTCCGGCCCGTGGGCGCGCTGGTGTTCGGGCTGCTGGCAGACCGCTACGGCCGCCGCGGACCGCTGATGGTCAACCTCGTCTTCTACTCCCTGCTCTCCGTGCTCACCGGGCTGGCGCCGAGTTTCGGGTGGTTCCTGGTGTGCCGCGCGCTCTTCGGCATCGGGATGGGCGGCGAGTGGGGGGTGGGCGCCAGCCTGGCCATGGAGAAGGCGCCGCGCGGCCGCCGCGGGCTCCTCTCCGGCTTCCTGCAGGAGGGGTACGCGGCGGGGTACCTGCTGGCCGCGGTCGCCTACTTCATCGTCTTCCCGCGCTGGGGGTGGCGGCCGCTGTTCTTCATCGGCGGGCTGCCGGCCCTGCTCGCGCTGTTCGTACGCTACCGGGTGAAGGAGAGCGAGGCGTGGCGCCGCCACCGGCACGAGACGTGGAGCGGGCTGGGCGCGGCGATCGGCGGCCAGTGGAAGCTGTTCCTGTACCTGACCGTGATGATGGCGGGGATGAACTTCGCCAGCCACGGCACGCAGGACATGTATCCCACCTTTTTGCAGCGCGACTGGGGCTTTTCCCCGCAGCAGCGCGCCGCGCTCACCGCCTTCTCGATGGTGGGCGCCATCTGCGGCGGGCTGCTGGTGGGGATGCTGAGCGACCGCATCGGCCGGCGGAAGGCGATCGTGCTGTCGCTGGCGGGCGGGGTGTGCGTGGTGCCGCTTTGGGCGTTCAGCCCGGTGCTGGGCGGACTGGTGGCCGGCGCCTTCCTGATGCAGTTCATGGTGCAGGGCGCCTGGGGCGTGATCCCCGCGCACATCACCGAGCTGGCGCCGGGCGGGGTGCGCGGCTTCCTTCCCGGCTTCGCCTACCAGTGCGGCGTGCTGATCGCCAGCTCGGTGGTGTACCTCGAGGCCGTGTTCGCCGCCGCCAGCAGCTACGCCGCCAGCATGGCGATGATGGCCGCCACCGTCTTCACCTTCGCGGCGATCGTCGTCTGGCTGGGCCGCGAGCGCAAAGGCGTGGAGTTCGGGGGCGAGGTCGCGCCGGTGCCGGAGTGAGGGGAGTGCTGAGTGCTGAGTGCTGAGTGCTGAGTGCTGAGTGCTGAGTGCTGAGTGGAGACGACGACGTGACCGAGAGCGAGAACCTGACGACAGTGCGCCGCTATCTGCGCGCGATCGAGACGAACGGTGACGCGCTGGAGCACTTCCATCCCGACGTGGTGATGGAGGAGTTCCCCAACCGCATCGTGCCGAACGGCGCGGTGCGCGACCTGGCCGCGCTGAAGGAGGCGAATGCGCGCGGCCGGCAGGTGATTCGCGAGCAGCGCTACGACGTGCGCGCCGTGCTGGAGGATGGCGATCGGATCGCGCTGGAGGTGACGTGGACGGGCGTGCTCGCCATCCCGCTCGCCACGCTGCAGCCGGGTGACGAGATGCGCGCCCACTTCGCCCTGTTCATCGAGCTCCGCGACGGCAAGATCTACCGCCAGCGCAATTACGACTGCTACGAGCCCTGGTGACGACGTCCCGCCATCTCTCCCCCGGCGAATAAATAAATTCGCTGCAACAACCACACGAGCGGACTACATGGCTCGGGGCGGGCGCAGGCATTTGTGCACGGAGGCGAGATCACGTTCGGCCGGTGGATGGATCTTGTGACCATGCACAGGGCTTGGCGCCGCGCCTGACCATGAGTCCGCGAAGGCGGACTTCGTATAGTTGTTCCCGCGATTTCAATCGCCCGGGGGGCCAATGGCCTGGTACTGGATGCCCGGGCTGATGGAGAGCTGGATCCTCCTGGATGAACGCCCGGCTCACTTCCTGCTTCTGCGCCGCGTCGTCCGGTTGCGGCCGAAGCGCAGGGTGCGCACCGCACGCTTGACGCCGCACTTGCGCAGCGGATACTTGCGTGCTAGAATTTTAAGCGAGTTTAAAAATCTTCAACGAGCCTATGAAAGCATATGCTGATGTTTCGTGAAAAACTCCGTCCCGCGCCGCCGGATGCGGGCGCGGGAGATGCGCCGGAGGGGGAGCACCCCGAGCGGGGGTGGCGGCGGTCGCGGGTGGCGCCCAGCCTGGCGGACGTGTACCGCTCCATACCCGTCACCGGCAACACGCCGTGGCGCAAGTTCCTGGCGTTCCTGGGTCCCGGCTACCTGGTGGCCGTGGGCTACATGGACCCGGGGAACTGGGCCACCGACCTGGCCGGCGGGAGCGCCTTCGGGTACACGCTGCTGTCCGTCGTCCTGCTGTCGAACATGATGGCGGTGCTGCTGCAGGGGCTGGCCAGCAAGCTGGGGATCGTGACCGGGCGCGACCTGGCGCAGGCGTGCCGCGACCACTACAGCAGGCCGGTGGGGTACGTCCTCTGGATCCTGTGCGAGCTGGCGATCGCCGCGTGCGACCTGGCCGAGGTGATCGGCAGCGCCATCGCGCTGAACCTGCTCTTCGGCATCCCCCTGGCCGTGGGCGTGGTGCTCACCGCGCTCGACGTGCTGCTGGTGCTGCTGCTGCAGAAGAAGGGGTTCCGGGTGCTGGAGGCGCTGGTGATCTCGCTGGTGGCGATGATCGGCGGGTGCTTCCTGTTCGAGATCCTGATCGCCCGCCCCGAGTTCGCGGCGCTGGCCAGCGGCTTCATCCCCCGCGCCGAGGTGGTGCGCAACCCGCAGATGCTGTACATCGCCATGGGGATCCTGGGCGCCACGGTGATGCCCCACAACCTGTACCTGCACTCCAGCATCGTGCAGACGCGGCGGTACGAGACCAACGCCGCCGGCAAGCGCGAGGCGGTGCGCTACGCCTTCATCGACAGCACGGTGGCGCTCACCTTCGCGCTGTTCATCAACGCGGCCATCCTGATCGTGGCGGCGGCCACCTTCCACCGCACCGGCAACACCGGGGTGGCCGAGATCCAGGACGCCTACAAGCTGCTCACGCCGCTGCTGGGGGTGACGGGCGCCAGCGCGGTGTTCGCCTTCGCCCTGCTCGCCAGCGGGCAGAACAGCACGCTCACCGGCACGCTGGCGGGGCAGATCGTGATGGAGGGCTTCCTGGACCTGCGCATGCGGCCCTGGATGCGGCGGCTGCTTACGCGCGCCATCGCCATCATCCCCGCGGTGATCGTGGCGGTGCTGTACGGCGAGAGCGGCACGGCCAGGCTGCTGGTGCTCAGCCAGGTGATCCTGAGCCTGCAGCTGTCGTTCGCCGTCTTCCCGCTGGTCCGCTTCACCAGCGACCGGACGAAGATGGGCGACTTCGTCAACCCGTGGTGGCTGAAGACGCTGGCCTACTCGGTGGCGGTCCTGATCGCCGGTCTGAACGCCTACCTGCTGGCGCAGACGCTGCGCGGCTGGCTGGGAGGGTAGGCCCATGTATCACCGCATCCTGGTGCCGCTGGAGAACACGGCGTACGACGAGGCGATCCTGGAGCACGTGGCCCGGCTGGCGCGGGTGTGCGGCGCCAGCGTGCTGCTGGTGCACGTCGCGGACGGATGGGTGGCGCGCACCTGGCGCCAGCTGGACCTGCGCGAGAGCGAGGAGATGGAGCGCGACCGCCTTTACCTGGAGTCGGTGGCCAGCCGGATGGCGCAGGCGGGGCTGGAGGTGGATGCCGTGCTGGCCGGCGGCGACCCCAGCCGCGAGATCGTGCAGCTGGCCGCGCGCGAGGGGTGCGACCTGATCGCTATGAGCACCCACGGCCACCGCTTCATCAGCGACCTGCTGTACGGCTCCGTCGCGAACGAGGTGCGCCACCGCAGCAACATCCCCGTGCTGCTGGTGCGCGGACAGTCGCGGAGACGGGCGGGGGAGCCGTAGATTCCGCTCGATCCGCTGTGATCCGTCGATCGGCCGGGTTCTGCTGGTTTTCACACAGAGACACAGAGAACACAGAGGCACAGCCGTAGTTCTCCGCGGCTCCGTGATTTCTGTGTTCTCTGTGTGAAACGCAGTTCCTCTGCTAACTCCGCTGACTCTGCGTGAGGCCTGCTGTCGCGGTTGCTTCGATGGGAGTTCCGCCGAACCGCCCAATACCATACGCGCCCAGGTCCCACGCCGGCTCGTCGCCGAGCAGCAGCGCGCCGATTGCGTCGCCCGTCAGCGGGGTGAGGAGGATGCCGTTGCGGAAGTGGCCGGTGGCGTAGACGAGGTTCGGCACGTCGGGATCCCGGCCCAGGTTCGGCAATCCGTCCGGGGTGCCGGGGCGCAGGCCGCTCCACGTCTCCACCAGCGGCGCGTGGTGCAGCGCGGGGGCGATCTCCACCGCGCCGTCCAGCAGGCGGCGGATGCCCCACGGCGTCACCGCCTTGCGGAAGCCCACGCGCTCCGTCGTCGCCCCCGCGATCACCCGGCCATCGCCGCGCGGGACCAGGTAGCAGCGCGGCGAGTCCACCACATGGCGGAAGAGCGGCGGCGAGGTTTCGATCGCCAGCAGCTGGCCGTGGACGGGCTCCACCGGAAGAGGGTGGGGAAGGCCGCGGAGCCGCCCCGCCCAGCTGCCGCCGGCGACGACGACGGCGCCGGCGTGGATGCGCCCGCCGTCCGCCAGCTCCACGCCGGTCACGCGGCCGCCGTCGCGCAGCAGGGCGACGGCCTCGGCGCCGGTGCGGATCTCCGCGCCGGCGCGCTCGGAAGCGGTGGCGAGTGCGGTGCCGAGGAGGCGGTTGTCCACCTGGTGGTCGCCGGGGAAGCGGAGGGAGAAGCGGGCGGCGGGGGATACGGCGGGCTCCATCTCCCGCGTCTCCTCCGCCGTCAAGCGTTCGACGCACAGCCCCGCGGCGCGCTGCCACGCCCAGCGGCGCTCCAGCTCCGCGTCGTCCTCCTCGCGCAGCGACAGGAAGAGCGTGCCCGCCTCGCCGTAGCCGACGTCGATCCCCGTCTCCTCGCGCATCGCCGCCGCGAAGCCCGGGTAGAGCGAGCGCGCGGCCAGGAGGAGGTCCAGGAAGGGGCCGGGCTGGTTCGCCTCGGCCAGCGGTGAGAGCATCCCGGCGGCGGCGTGGGAAGCTTCCGCCCCGCAGGTGCCGCGTTCCAGGACGACGACGGAAAGCCCGCCGCGGGCCGCGCGGCGGGCGATGGCCAATCCGATCACCCCGCCGCCGATCACCACGGCGTCGGGGGTGCTCCCGTGCGTCACTACGGTCCCGGCTCCGTCAGGTACGCCTCGAACAGGCGGACGGCGGCCTCCACGTCGCCCACGTCCACCGCCTCGAACGGCGAGTGCGAGTAGCGGATCGGCGGGGCGACGAGCAGCGTCTCCATCCCCTGCCGCACCAGGTGCGCGCCGTCGCTGCTGTAGTGGAAGAGCACCACGTCCTGCACGGGGATGCCGCGCGCGTCGGCCACCTCCCGCATCTCGCCGATCAGCCGCCGCGAGTAGTGCACCGAACTGTCGCGGTGCACCAGCGCCGGCCCGCGCCCCAGCCGCACCGGGACGTGCGCCTCGTTGACGGTGGGGATGTCGCCCGCCAGCCCGTTGTCGATGATGAACCCCACCTCGAAGCTGCGGCCGTCGCGCGCCAGGCTGCTGGCGCCCAGCATCCCGATCTCCTCCTGCACGGTGAGCGCGAAGGTGACGTCGAAGCGCCGCTCCGCGCCCGCGATCCGCCGCGCCACCTCCACCAGCACCGCCACGCCCAGCCGGTCGTCCATCGCCTTCCCCACCAGCAGCCGGCCCACGCGGCGCACCCCCGGGTCCCACACCATCCGCGTGCCGATGCGGATCCCGCGCTCCGTACACTCGGCGGCGGTGAGCCCCACGTCCACGAACACGTCGTCCCACCCGTAGGTGGACTTGTTCTTCTGGTCGGGGTTCAGCGCGTGCCCCGTCGTCGTCGCAACCATGCCGGGGAGCGGGCCGCCGTCCGCCAGCACCCGCACCGGCGAGCCGATGAAGTACGGCGCGCTGAACTGGTCGCGCTCGCCGGGAAGGACGCGCAAGAAGCCGTCGGGCGAGACCGAGCGCACGATCAGCGACAACTCGTCGGCGTGCGCGGCGAGCAGGACGCGCTTCCCCGGGCCGGGGAGGTGAAGGAAGAGGTTGCCGACCGGCGACTGGGCGACCTCGCCCAGCGGCTCCCAGGCGCGGCGCACCCAGTCCAGCACCTCGTCCTCCTGGCCCGTGGGCCCCGGAAGCGTGGTGAGGGTGCGCAGCAGCGCCTCCATCGACTCCGGCTCGGCGTCGGTCTGCGGCGCGGCGGTGCGCGGGCGGCCGTCTCCGTGGGCGCGGTACTCGGCGGGGGCGTCGGCGGGCGCGCGCTCGGCGGGCGCCTCGGTATCGATGCGGGTGAAGTCAGCCATGGGTCACTCGTTCCCGGTTGGGCCGTCGACGCGGCCGATCCCCTGCCGCAGGTAGCTGCGCGAAAGCTCCACGTAATGGGCCGCGCTGGTGGTGACCCAGCGCAGCGACTCGCCGTCCAGCTCCTTCTTGACCCGCGCCGGCGTTCCCGCGGCCATCGTGCGCGCCGGCACCTGCGACCCGGAGCCCACCACCGCGCCCGCGGCCACCAGCGCCGCGTCGCCCACCGTGGCCCGCTGCAGCACCACGGCGTTCATCCCGATCAGCGCGCCGTTGCCGACCACGCAGCTTTCCAGCACCGCGGCGTGCCCCACCGTCACGTCCGTCCCGATCAGCGTGGGCCCCTGCCTGCTGACGTGCAGCACCACGTTGTCCTGGATGCTGGTGCGCGCGCCCACGCGGATCTCGTGCTCCACCTCGTCGCCGCGGATCACGGCGCCGAACCAGACGCTGGCCTCTTCCTCGATGGTCACGTTCCCGATCACCACCGCCGTGGGGGCGATGAAGGCGGTGGGGTGGATGCGCGGGTGGATCCCCGCGTAGGGGAGGATGGTGGCCATTCAGGCGTCTTCAAGAATCCGCGCCAAACGATGCGCGTCCAGGTTGCTTCCGGTGAGCACGGCGGCCACGGGACCCTCGAGCGGATCGATCGCGCCCTCCAGCAGCGCCGCGGCGGCCACCGCGGCCGACCCCTCGGCCACCACGCCCTCTTCCACGTACAGCCAGCGGATCGCCCGCCGCACCGCGTCCTCCTCCACCAGCACCACCCGGTCCACCACCCGCGCGGCCAGGTCCAGCGAGCGCTGGTCGATGTCGCCGGTGAGCCCCTCGCACAGCGTCGGCCCGTACGGCGGCGAGACGAGCCTGCCCGCCGCCAGCGACGCGTGCACCGCCGCCGTCTGGGGCGTCTGCACGCCGATCACGCGCACGGTGGGGTCCAGCGCCCGCGCCACGGTGCCGATCCCCCCGATCACCCCGCCGCCGCCGGCGGGGACCACGATCGTGCGGACCTCCGGCAGGTCCTCGAAGATCTCCAGTCCCACCGTCCCCTGCCCCGCGACGACGGCGGGGTCGCTGAAGGCGTGCACGTACAGCGCGCCGCTCTCGGCCGCGTGCCGCTCGGCGGCGTGGTGCGCGTCATCGTACCCGCCGGGCACGCGCCGCAGTTCCGCCCCGTGCCGCGCGATCCGCCGCTGCTTCACCTCGGGCGCGCTCTCGGGAAGGTAGACGGTGGCCCGCGCGCCCATCAGCCGCGCCGCCAGCGCCACCCCCACCCCGTGGTTCCCCGCGCTCGCCGTCACCAGCCCGCGCGCCCGCTCGTCCGCCGACAACCGCGCCACGAAGTTGCAGGCGCCGCGCACCTTGAACGAGCCCGTGCGCTGCAGCCCCTCCAGCTTGAGATGGACGGGGACGCCCGAAATCGCGGAGAGGGCGTCGGAGAGCTCCAGCGGCGTGCGCCGGACGATGCCGGCGATCCGCCGCGCCGCCGCGCGCACGTCGTCCAGGGAAGGAAACGCCTGCTCCACCGGGTCCGCCGGAAGGTGATCCGGGCTCACCCGGGGAACGATTCCTGCGAGGGCGCGCGCCGCTTCACGGCAGGCGGAAGGTCTGCGTGCGCTCCACCGGGTGGCTGGTGGAGGCCAGGCGCGCGGTAGCGGTGAGCGTGCGGCCGCGCAGCGACGCCGCGGGGCGCCACGTTTCGCTCCAGCCGCGCGTCTGCCCCGGCGCCAGCGTCTCCGCGCGCAGCGCCTGCGTGAACATCATGTCCCCGGACCAGCGCCACACCTCCGTGGCGCCGTCACGCACGCTGAAGTCGTAGCTCTGCCCGCTGGAAAAACGCAGCGTGACGGGCTCCTGCGAGGGGTTGGTCACCTGCAGGGTGAAGCGCACGCTGTCGGCCGCGGCGTCGGTCTGCAGGGTGACGACCAGCGCACCGGCACCCCCGGCCGCGTCGCCGGACGAGGGCGCGGGGGCGGCGGCCACGGGCGGGCGGCAGGCGGCGGCGAAGAAAGCCATGGCGGCAACGGCGAGCACGGGGCGCATGGGCACGGGAACCGTGGAGACGAAGGTCGGCGGGGCGGCCGTCCACTCTGGCCGCATCGGTGCGGCAACTCCATGCCGCGCCGCGTGTTTTCGCCGGCGCGGAACCGCAAGATAGAGGCCCCGCCGAAGGGGCGTCAAGCAACGCCCATTCCACCGCGCGAACGAGCTTGCGAAAAATTTCACAAGCTCGTATATTGGGCGCCGGAACCACCCGGAAGAGCAGTGAAAACGAGCCATGGCGCAGAACTCCAGCGGTCCGGGACCCAAGCGGCCAAACGTGCCCGGCGCGGCGCAGTACGCGGGGCTGGGGGTGACCTTCGCCGCCGCCATCGTGCTCTCCACCCTGCTGGGCAACTGGGTGGACGGAAAGCTGGGAACGGGGCCGTGGGGGGTGATGCTGGGGGTGTTCGGCGGGTTCGCGCTCAGCCTGACCTGGGTGTACCGGCGGCTGGTGGTGGCCCCGCGCGAGCGGGGCAGGGGCGGCCGGTGACGCCGCGCATTCTCCTTCGCCTGCTGGCGGCCATCGCGGCCGTGGCCCTTGTGGTCTGGCTGATCGCCTCGGTGATGGTGGCCCCCGCGGACCGCGGCGCGGTGGCGGCCGGGGTGGCGGTGGCGGCGGTGTGGCAGGCGGTGGTCTTCTGCGTGACGGTGACCGCGCTGGGCCACAACCGGCTCGCCGCCTTCGGGGTGGGGATGATCGCGCGCTTCCTGCTGGTGGCCGCCGCCGCGCTGGTGGGGGTGCCGGCGCTGGGGCTGCCGATGGCGCCCGCGCTCCTTTCGATGGTGACGGTGCTGTTCGCAACCACGTTGATCGAGCCGGTGCTGTTCGCCGCCGGCACAGGGGATACCACGGGTCGATGATCGCTACAGCCGCAGTCCTGCTCGCACTCGCCGGGGCGCCCGCGCAGGCCGCCGCGCACCCCGCGCCCGCCGCGCCGGTGGAGGTGGTGGCGCAGAACAGCCAGGCGGAGGCCGAGCAGCGCGCCGCCACCAACCCCGCCTACGGCAACGCCGCGGCGGGCGAGCCCCGGTCGGCCGAGGACGAGCAGATCGACTTCCTGCACCACGTGCAGGACTCGCGCGAGTGGGAGCTGCCGGGCACCACGGTGCACTTCCCCCCCGCGGGAACGTACAGGGTGGGGCCGCTGGACCTGACCCCCACCAAGTTCGTGGTGTTTCTGGCCATCGCGGGGGCGCTCACGCTGGCCACGCTGCTGGGCGGCGCCGCGCTGGCGCAGAAGGCCGGCCCCGGGGTGACGGCGGGGAAGCGCCACAACCTGATCGAGGCGATGGTGCTGTTCATCCGCAACGAGGTGGTGATGCCGAACATCGGGCACGGCGGCGAGAAGTTCGCGCCGTTCATCTGCACGCTGTTCTTCTTCATCATGTTCGCCAACCTGCTGGGGATCCTGCCGTACGGCGCCAGCGCCACGGCCAGCATCTCGGTGACGCTGGCGCTGGCGCTGATCGTGTTCCTGGTGGTGGAGGTGGGCGCGCTGATCAGCATGGGTCCGAAGCACTGGCTGGGCACCGTGTGGATGAAGCCCGCGGGGATGGGCACGGTGGCGGGGACGCTGATGGCGATCTTCCTCCTCCCGCTGGAGGTGCTGGCCAAGATCGTCCGCCCGATCGCGCTCACCATTCGCCTGATGGCCAACATGACGGCCGGGCACATCGTGCTCCTGGCCATCATCTCCCTGATCTTCGTGTTCGGGAGCTGGGCGGTGCTGGCCGGCCCGCTGCTGATGGCGGTGGCGATCACCTTCCTGGAGATCTTCGTGGCGTTCCTCCAGGCCTTCATCTTCGCCATCCTGAGCAGCGTGTTCATCGGGCTGGTGAGGCACGCGCACTGATCTTAGGGGACAGGGGACAGGGGATAGGGAACAGGGGACAGCGGGATTTCTCCCGCGCCCTGGCCGGATGAGCTGAGGGAGATGGCGACGGGAGCGGGGGAGGATGAGGGTCGGGTGCGGGAAGCCGTTGCAGGCTGTCCCCTATCCCCTATCCCCTGTCCCCTCATGAAGTTGGGCACGCGGCAGCGCCCGAAGACTGCCGCCGGCGGGGGCGCTCCAACCCCGTCGTACAGTACCCGGGAGATGGGCGCCCGGGGATGGGCGTGCGGCGCGCGACACGCGCCGGCTGGCGCCCGGGCGGACCTGGCGGTCCGCGGAGCGAGGCCCGATACCCACGGAATGCAGTCCTGACCGGAGAGATTCGCATGATGATGCTTCAAGCGGCCAACGCCGCGCTGAACAACGGCCTGCTGGGCGCCGGCCTGGGCGCGGGCGTGGCGGTGATCGGCGCCGGCATCGGCATCGGCCTGATCGGCCGGGGCGCCACCGAGGGGATGGCCCGCCAGCCCGAGCAGGCCGGCACCATCCAGACCGCCGCGCTGATCCTGGCGGCGTTCGTCGAAGGCGTGGCGCTGTTCGCCATCGTCGTGGCGTTCATGATCCAGAACAAGATCCACTGAGGCGGAACCGCCGCCCGCCGCGCCCCCGACCGGCGCGGCGGGCGGCACCTCTTCTCTACCGACTACCGACGGCAGATATCGCAATGCGTCGCTCGCTCATCGCCGCCACGGCCCTGATCCTCGCCTCCGCCGCGCCGCTCCTGGCGCAGGAGCACGAACAGCCCGGGCTGCTCACGGTGAACACCGGGCTCAGCGTCTGGACGATCGTCATCTTCCTGATCGTCCTGGGCATCCTGGCCAAGTACGCCTTCCCCAAGATCCTGGGCGCGGTGGAGGCTCGCGAGCGGCACCTGGCCGACCTGGCCGAGGCCGCCGAGCGCGACCGCGCCGAGGCCGCCGCGCTGCTGGAGGAGCACCGCAAGCTGGTGGACGACACCCGCGCGCAGGTGCAGCGTGCCCTCACCGAGGCCAGCGGCACCGCCGAGGCCCGCCGCGCCGAGATCCTGGAGCAGGCCCGCCGCGAGCACGAGGAGCTGATGGCCCGTGCCCGCGCCGACGTGGCCGCCGAGCGCGCCACCATGCTCGAGCAGGTGCGCCGCGACAGCGTGGAGGTGGCCATGCGCGCCGCCGAGCGCCTGGTGCGCAAGAACCTGGACAGCGACGACAACCGGCGCCTGGTGCAGGAATACCTGACGCAGCTGGCCGCCGCGCCCGCCGCGAGGGCCTGAGCCCATGCGCTCGCAGATCATCGCCCGGAACTACGCCGAAACGCTGCTGGAGCTGGCGCGGCGCAACGGCGGGCAGCGCACGGTGGAAGAGTTCGGCGGCGCCATGGAGCTGCTGGCCGAGAGCGTGGCCGACCCGCGGGTGCGCGAGTTCCTCTCCACCCCGCGCATCGCCCCCGAGCAGCGCAAGGCGGCGCTCCGCGGCGCGCTGCAGGGCCGCGTGCCCGACCTGTTCCTGCGCTTCGTGATGGTGGTGGTGGACAAGCGGCGCCAGGCGCTGCTGGCCGACGTCGCCCGCGAGTACGGCGCGCTGGTGGACGAGCTGACCGGCCGGGTGCGCGTGGACGTCTCCATCAGCCACGCCCCCGACGCGCGGCTCGAGGAGCAGATCACCGCCGCCCTCACCCGGCGGCTGGGGAAGACGGTGCTCCCCACCTTCCGGGTGGACCCCGAGCTGCTGGGCGGGATGGTGGCGCGCGTGGGCGACGAGATCCTGGACGGCTCGGTCCGCTCGTACGCCGCCGGCCTGCGCCGCCGGCTGATGGAGGCGCGCGTGTAGGAAGTACGGGGTACGGGGTACGAGGTACGGAGTCTGTCGACGGCACCTCGCACCCGGCACCTGGCACCCGGTGTTTCGCGGATCGGATCCGTTTCGACGATAGATTGACGTTCCACTCCGGCGGCTGCCGGACCCGGAAAAGGAATCGAGGAGATGGCGGCTGACACCCAGCTTCGCGCGAGCGAGATCAAGAACGTGCTGCTCGGCGAGATCGAGCGGTACGACCAGGCCATGGGCGCCGAGCAGATCGGCGAGGTGCTGGAGGTGAAGGACGGAATCGCCCGCATCTATGGCCTGATGGGCACCATGTCGAGCGAGATGCTCGAGATCACCCCCAGCGACGGCGGCGCCCCCGTCACCGCGCTGGCGCTGAACCTCGAGGAAGACAACATCGGCGCGGTGGTGCTGGGCGACTGGACGGTGATCCAGGAGGGCGACCAGGTGCGCCGCACCGCCCGCGTGCTCGACATCCCCGTGGGCCCCGAGTTCCTGGGCCGGGTGGTGAACCCGCTGGGCGAGCCGGTGGACGGCAAGGGCCCGATCACGGCCAGCGGCGGCCGCCGCCAGGTGGACATCGTGGCCCCCGGCATCGTGCTGCGGCAGCCGGTGAAGGAGCCGATGCAGACCGGCATCAAGGCGATCGACGCCCTGATCCCGATCGGCCGCGGCCAGCGCGAGCTGATCATCGGCGACCGCGGCACGGGGAAGACGGCGATCGCCATCGACACCATCATCAACCAGAAGGGCCAGGGCGTCGTCTGCGTGTACGTCGCCATCGGCCAGAAGAACAGCACCATCGCCGGCGTGCTGGCGCGCCTGCAGGAAGCCGGCGCGATGGACTACACCATCATCGTCGCCGCGTCGGCCAGTGACCCGGCGCCGCTGCAGTACATCGCGCCGTACGCGGGGACCGCGCTGGCCGAGTACTTCATGTACACCAGGAACGAGCAGGGGAAGGGCACCGCCACCCTGTGCGTGTACGACGACCTGTCCAAGCAGGCCGTGGCGTACCGCCAGATGTCGCTGGTGCTGCGCCGCCCCCCGGGGCGCGAGGCGTACCCCGGCGACGTGTTCTACCTGCACTCGCGCCTCCTGGAGCGCGCGGCCAAGCTCAGCGACGAGATGGGCGGCGGGAGCCTGACCGCGCTCCCGATCATCGAGACGCAGGCGGGCGACGTGTCGGCGTACATCCCCACCAACGTGATCTCGATCACCGACGGGCAGATCTTCCTGGAGTCGAACCTGTTCTACTCCGGCGTCCGCCCCGCGGTGAACGTGGGCATCTCGGTGTCGCGCGTAGGCGGCTCGGCGCAGATCAAGGCGATGAAGAAGGTGGCCGGCAAGCTGAAGGGCGAGCTGGCGCAGTACCGCGAGCTCGAGGCGTTCGCCGCCTTCGGCTCGGAGCTCGACGCGGTGACGCAGCGCCAGCTGGCGCGCGGCGCGCGGTCCGTCGAGGTGCTGAAGCAGGCGCAGTACGCGCCGATGCCGGTGGAGCACCAGGTGGCGATCATCTACGCGCTCACCAACGGCTACCTCGACGAGGTGGACGTGCCGCAGATCCGGGCCTGGGAGCGTGACTTCCACGTGTTCCTGCGCACGCAGCACCCCGAGATCCTGCAGTCGATCCGCGACAACCGCGACCTCACGGCCGACACCGAGAAGGCGCTGAAGGACGTGATCGGGATGTACGGCCAGCTCTTCGCCGACCCGCACAGCCCGGTGGGGACCGAGGACTACGCCCACAACCCGATCCTGCACGAGACCGACGCCGACCGGCACATGGGCGAGGACCAGCTCCGGATGGCGGCGCGCCCCGAGGCCAACGCGGCCGGCGCGCGGCAGAGCTACTGACAGGGAACAGGGGACAGGGTACAGGGGACAGCCTGCAAGGCAGGAACGGGTGAGGCGACGGGGACGCGCGCGAATGCGCCGGCTGTCCCCTGTCCCCTGTAACCTGTCCCCTCTTCCATAGACGAACATGGCAAAAGCCCGAGAGCTAAAAGGCCGCATCCGCTCGGTCCAGAACACGCGCAAGATCACCCGGACGATGGAGATGGTGGCCACGTCCAAGCTCAAGCGCGCGCAGGACCGGGTGGCCGCCGCCCGCCCCTACGCCGAGCGGCTGGCCGAGGTGGTGCGCCGGCTGATCAACCCCGAGCTGGCCCAGCGCTTTCCCATCCTGCGCCAGCCCGAGCAGACGCGCCGCGCCGCGGTGCTCCTGCTCACCGGCAACCGCGGGCTGGCCGGCGCCTTCAACACCAACCTGATCCGCCAGGCGCGCGAGCTGCTGCGCGACCTGCGCGGCCGCGGGGTCGAGGCCGAGCTGCACGTGTCGGGGAAGAAGGGGATCTCCTTCTTCCGCTTCATGGGCGAAGAGCTGAAGGCCGCCGTCAGCGACATCGGCGACCGCCCCGCCGCGGCCGACGCCGAGCGGCTGGTGGGCCGGCTGATGGAGCGCTTCACCGCCGGCGAGCTCGACGCGGTGTACGTGATCTACGCGCAGTTCAAGTCGGCGCTGTCCACGCCTCCGACGACCCTCCAGGTCCTGCCGGTCGCCACCCCCCAAGCGGGCGAGGGCGAGGCGCGCAGCGTGGACTACATCCTGGAGCCGGGGGCCGACGAGATCCTGGGCCAGGTGCTGCCGCTGTACGTGCGCAACAGCGTGTACCGCGCGCTGGTCGAGACCACCGCGGGGTTCTACGGCGCCCAGCGCACGGCCATGAAGAACGCGACCGACAACGCCGGCGACATGCTCGAGAGCCTGACGCGCACGTACAACCGCGTGCGGCAGGCGGCCATCACGCAGGAGATCGCCGAGATCGTCGGCGGCGCGGCGGCGCTGGAATAACCACGCGGACCACGAGACCAGGGAGACCATAGATGGCAGCCACTGCCCCCCAGAACGCCACCGTAACGCCCGGCGCCCGCAACGTCGGCAAGGTGGTGCAGGTGATCGGCCCGGTGATCGACGCCGAGTTCGAGAACCTCCCCGACATCTACAACGCGCTGGTGATCCGCCAGCCCGCAACCGACGGCGCCGACGCCGTGGACGTGACCCTCGAGGTGCAGCAGCACATCGGGCGCAACCAGGTGCGCGCGGTGGCCATGAGCGCCACCGACGGCGTGGTGCGCGGCATGGAGGTGGTGGACGCCGGCACCAGCATCACCGTGCCCGTGGGCGCCAACGCGCTGGGCCGCATCCTGAACGTGCTGGGCAACCCGGTGGACGAGCGCGGGCTGATCCCCGTGGACGCCGAGCGCTGGCCGATCCACCGCCCCGCCCCGAAGTTCGTGGACCTGGAGCCCAAGGCCGAGATCCTGGAGACCGGGATCAAGGTGGTGGACCTGCTCACCCCGTACGTGAAGGGCGGCAAGATCGGCCTCTTCGGCGGCGCCGGCGTGGGGAAGACGGTGGTCATCCAGGAGCTGATCCACAACATCGCGATGGGGCACGGCGGCCGCTCGGTGTTCGCCGGCGTGGGCGAGCGCACCCGCGAGGGCACCGACCTGTGGCTGGAGTTCAAGGAGGCCAACCTCATCAAGGACGACAACCTGGCCGAGAGCTCCGTGGCCCTGGTCTACGGCCAGATGAACGAGCCGCCGGGCGCGCGCCTGCGCGTCGCCCTGACCGGACTCACCGTCGCCGAGTACTTCCGCGACGTGGAGAAGCAGGACGTGCTCTTCTTCGTGGACAACATCTTCCGCTTCACCCAGGCCGGCTCCGAGGTGTCCGCGCTCCTCGGCCGCATGCCGAGCGCCGTGGGGTACCAGCCGACGCTGGCGACGGAGATGGGGCAGCTGCAGGAGCGGATCACCTCCACCCGCGAGGGCTCGATCACCTCGGTGCAGGCGATCTACGTGCCCGCCGACGACCTGACCGACCCGGCGCCGGCCACGGCGTTCGCGCACCTGGACGCCACCACCGTGCTTTCGCGCGCCATCAGCGAGCTGGGCATCTACCCCGCGGTGGACCCGCTCGACTCCACCAGCCGCATCATGGACCCGCAGTACATCGGGCAGCGGCACTACAACGTGGCCACCCAGGTGCAGCGCATCCTGCAGCGCTACAAGGAGCTGCAGGACATCATCGCCATCCTGGGGATGGACGAGCTGACCGAGGAGGACAAGGTGATCGTGGGCCGGGCGCGGCGTATCCAGCGCTTCCTGTCGCAGCCGTTCCACGTGGCCGAGCAGTTCACCGGCACGCCGGGCAAGTACGTGAAGCTCGAGGAAACGATCGAGAGCTTCGAGCGCGTGGTGAACGGCGAGTTCGACCACCTTCCCGAGCAGGCGTTCTACATGGTGGGCGGGATCGAGGAAGCGGTGGAGAAGGCGCGCAAGCTGGAGCAGGGGGGCTGACCGGATGGCCACCCCCGCAACCACGGCCGACGCGGGAAGCGCCCTGCGCGTGTCGGTGATCACCCCCGAGGCCACCATCTACGAGGGCGAAGCCGACCAGGTGGTGGCGCCCGCGTACAACGGCTCGCTCGGCATCCTGCGCGGCCACGCGCCGCTGATGGCGCTGCTGGGCACGGGCACGCTGCGCATCGATCGCGGCGGCAAGAGCACCAGCTACACCGTGTCGGGCGGGTTCCTGCAGGTGGTCGACAACACCGTCACCGTACTGAGCGAGCGCGCGACGGCCGTCTGAACGGCGGTACGGAGTACGAGGTGCGGAGTACGAGGTACGGAGTACGGAACGGCCCCGCGTCTCATCATGAGGCGCGGGGCCGCTCTGCGTTTCACGGCGTGGAGCCGCGGGCAGCGCTCAGCAGGTAAGGCTGCCGCGGGTGGGCGCGCATTCCGGGCAGGTGCGCGGCAGCATGGTCACCTGAGCCTGGACCGTCCCCCGTTCGTCCGCCGCGGGCACCTCCTGCACGGGAAGCGTTTCCACGCGCAGGCTCTCGGGGTTCAGCTGAAGCTTCTTCATCGTCGTCCTCCTCGGTCCAGGGTAGCATGGAGAGAGGTGGAGTTCCCGCAAGTTCAGCGCCCATTTGCACTTGCAGGCGGATGAAGCCGCGGCGACGGCCACCGGAAGCCCGGCAAACCACGCGAGGCCGCCGGCGCGGCGATCGGTGCGCGATGGAACGACCATGCGCACCCGTGCTCAACGGCCGCCTGGGATGCGGTGTACGGCGCGAGCCTGCCCTCTCGCATCCATGCTCGCGAGCCGTCCGCGCAGGCGGACTGTCCGATGTTCCAGCGGCAGGGTTCAACCTGCCGGGCACGTGCCCGACAGATCCTCGGCTCCGTCCACGGCCGATGCATGCGGCGCTCGCGGGGCCCGCGTGCCCACCCACGCCACCACCGGCAGCGCGGCGGCCACCCCGACCGTCATCCCCAGCACCATCGCCGTGTGCATCCCGGCCGCGGCGCCGAGAATCCGGACGAGCAGCGGCGTGAGCAAAGCATCCGCCGCGGCCATCCCGCCCACCATCCCACCGGCGGCGAGGGCGTGGGCGAGCAGGCGGCGCGCCCACCTGCCCCGGCAGAGCGGCGCGCACGTCCACCGGCACGCCACGGTGCAGGTGAGCAGCATCACCCCCGCCGCCACCACCCACGACGCGGCGGACGGCGCGGCGTGCATCGCGCCGTGGTGCATCCCCCCGTGGTGCGCCGGCGGCGCGACGGCGCGGGCGATCCACTCTCCCGCCATCATCCCCAACCCGCCGAACGCGGCCGTGGCGATCAGCACGTCCGCGCGCCCCAGCCGCCGCCGATGCGCCCATGCGGCCGCGCAGAGCAGGGCGAGCCCCGCGCCCACCGCGACCGGCCATCCGCCGCCGCCATCGAGCCGCGCCAGCGCGATCCCCTGCGCCAGGACGGCCGCCGCGACGGCGACCGCCCCGGGCGAGGTGCCGAGCGCGGCGCGACCCCCGGCGGCGCGGCGCTCCAGGACACATCGGCGGTCTGGGGCGAGAGACGCCGTGGATGGACGGGCGGGGACGCCGGACGGAAGGACGGCGGTCATGGATTCACCGGATCACGAGCTATGAAGGGTGCGACTGATCTTTAGACGGCCCTGACGATCCCGGATTCGCGGTGCGTACCCGCCAGAACGAGCGACCCCCCTTCTCCCGCAGTTCGGGAGAAGGCGGCAGGGGGCCGGGGGTGACCGCGCGCTACCGCGTCACCTGGAACGGCCTGGACGACTTCTGCGTCTGGAGGTCCGCGGACGACGCGCTCTCGCCGGAAAGGACGAAGTCGGGAAAGTAGACGCGGTACGTGCCGGGAGAGAGCTCACCGGGCAGCGTGAGCCCGCCATCGATCGTCCCGCCGGGGGCAAGGACCAGGGGCGCGAACGTCGGCAGGCAGGGCGGGGTCTCGTAAACCACCGTGGCCCAGCCGAGCTTGCCGAGGCGCTGGTATTCGCGCCGGCACATGTTGTACGTCACCGGCTGATCGCCGATGTTGCGAACCGTGAACCCCATGCTCGATCCCGTCGCGTACGACGTCTTGTCCGGGGTGATCTCCAGGACGGTGCTGCCCGGCAGGGAGAGGTCGCCGCTGCCGCACGCGTTCATCACGAGCGCGGCCGCGAGGGCGAGCGTGTGCCGGGCGATGGAGCGAACCATCTGCGTCTCCGCTTCAGGGCGTGGACGGTTGCGGGACTGCGCTGCCGGAAGAACGCGTCCGGCGCCGCGGGAGTGACGGTACGCGACGGGGTGCGAGGCGGGCGGCCGTGCGGCGGGGGAGGCCGGGCGGGCGCGAGCGGCCCTGTCCCCTGGAACCGCGCCACTCCCCAATTCTGCCGTTCGGCGCGGCGATGTCAATCGCGAAGCTCTCGACGCCGCGCACGTCCGCCACTCTGGCATCCGCCGCTCCGGCCCGCCGGGGACGCGACACATCGGCAGGACCCGCAGTCCCCGGGGTGGCCGCAGCGGGGCGTCGCTCGGAGGCGCGGCACGAAAGGCTGCCGATCTCCGGAACCCGGCTCGTCACAACGAGGTATAGCCACTGCGAGGGCGGCGCGGCACTGCGGTGTGATGCCGCTGCTCCCGGGTGGTGGCGCAGTTTGGTGCAGGGATCGGCTGGTCTGAAACTTGTAGCGAACGCGGCGCGTCTGCCCTGCCGTGGCCGCGGTGGCCAGGGTGGGGCGTTTGCTGCGGACCTGATCCGGGGACGGGGATGAAGAAGACGACGTGGGTGGCCGCCGTGGCGGCGATCGTGCTGGGTGGAACGGTGCTGGGATCGACGGGGGCGCACGCGCAGGTGTTCACCATGCCGTACCAGAGCACGGCGCGGGGCGGCAGCGACATCGGGCTGTACCTGAGCGACGGGCCGGGCGACCTGGCCATCGAGGGGGTCTGGCGGCGCAACTTCGGCACCGGCGACCTGGGGCTGCGCGGCGGCTTCGCCGACCTGGGCGACGGGTACCTGCTGCTGGGCGCGGACTGGCGCCAGCCGCTGAACCTGCAGACGCCGCCGCTGGACCTGGCGCTCTCGCTGGGCGCGCAGGGCGCCATCGGCAACCACAGCGGCGTGGGCGGGCAGGTGGGGCTGATCATCGGCCACACCTTTCCCGAGACGGGCTTGAGGATCACGCCGTTCATCCACCCGCGGGTGGCGGTGGTGTCGCCGCTCGGCGACGACGACGCCGAGGTGGACGTGCTGGCCGACCTGGGCGCCGACTTCGACTTTTCCCCCAACCTGAGCCTGCGCCTGGGCGTGAGCCTGGGCGACGGGCCCGACTGGGGGATCGGCCTGGCCTGGCGCCGCTGAGAACGGAACACACCTTGAAAGCAACGGGTCCGCCGCCGCACGCGCACCGCGAGGGCGGCGGGCCTTGTCATCTCTGCCATGGATCGAATGAGCCCGAGCCTGAAGCGGATCGACCTGCACATCCACACCCACGCCAGCGACGGGCAGCTGTCGCCGTCGTCGGTCGTCAACGCGGCCGTGAAGGGGAAGCTGGACGTCATCGCGGTGACCGACCACGACACGGTGAACGGCCTGCACGAGGCGCTGGCCGCCGCGCGGGGCCAGCCGGTGACGGTGATCCCCGGGATCGAACTGAGCACCCACCACGACGGGCACGAGATCCACGTGCTGGGCTACTTCATCGACCCCGACTCGCCGGCGCTGCGGGCGCAGCAGGCGCTGGCGGGCGAGCGGCGCGCCGGGCGCATGCAGGAGATGGTCAAGCGGCTGCAGGAGCTGGGCGTGGCCGTGCAGTACGACGACGTGCTGCGCATCGCGGGCCCCGAGGCCAGCTCGCTGGGGCGGCCGCACCTGGCCCGCGCGCTGCAGCAGGCGGGGCACACCCGCAGCGTGGGCGAGGCGTTCGACCTGTACCTGAAGGACGGCGGCACCGCCTTCGTGCCCAGCGTCTTTCCCGGCGTGCGCGAGGCGATCGACGCGATCCGCGAGGCGGGGGGCGTGTCGGTGTGGGCGCACCCGGCGCTGGAGGTGTTCGACCGCGAGGTGCGCACCTTCGCCGGGTGGGGGCTGAACGGGATCGAGTGCTTCCGCCCCAACACGCCGCCGGTGGAGAGCATGCTGTTCGAGAAGGCCGCGCGCGACATGGGCCTGTTCCGCACCGGCGGCAGCGACTGGCACGGCCCGCACCGGGGCCGCCTGGGCGACTGGGCCATCCGCGGCGACGACGTGCACGATTTCCTGGCGTCGCGGGGGTTGGGGGAGTAGCCGCGCGAAGCGCCCCCGGGTCCCTCTCCTGCAGTTCGGGAGAGGGACAGGCTTTCAGGACGCGACGCAGTCGCGCCTGGAAGCCAGGGTGAGGGCTGGACGCCGGCGGCTCGATCCGGGCCCCGGCCGGCAGAGATTCTTCGAGTGGAGGATCCGTGACGACCGCATCCGCATCGCCCGACGTAACGCACCCCGCCGCCGCCGCGGCGCCCGGTCCGCTTGCGGACCGGCGCGACCCGTGGGTGATCGGCGGGCTGGTGCTGCTGGGGGTGATGACGGTGTTCGCGATCCTCCTCTACCGCGCGAGCCCGCAGAGCGCGCGCGAGGTGGGGAGCGCGGCGCTGGTGGCGGTGGCGCCCGACGCGTTCACGCCGCGGATCTCGCGCGCGCGGGAGCGGATCAGCGCGGCGCAGCGGGCGCGGGCGGCGGGCGACACCGCGGGCGCGCTGGCCCGCTACGCCGAGGCCGAGGAAGAGGCGCTCACCGCCCGCCAGCACACCGCCGACACCACCCAGACGCGCACCGCCACCGAGCTGTGGGCCACCACCGTGCTCGACCGCGCCGAACTGATGCTGTCGGCCGGCGCGCGCCCGTGGTACCGCGCCGACAACAACCAGGTGCTGGGCGAGGCGCTGGCCGCCGTGCGCCGCGTGCAGACGGTGCCGCTGCCGGCGCCGACGCGTACGCGGGCGCAGCAACTGGCGGAGCGGATCGAACGGCAGATGCGGGCGGGGCCGCTGGAATGGCTCCCGCGCTGACCTGGACGCCCGCGCGCCGCGCGGTGGCCGCGTCGCTGCTCTTTCTGGCGGCGGGGGTGCTGGCGGGCGTCACGCCGCTGGAGCACGGGGTGGAGTACCACCTGTTCGGCATCGTGGAGGGGCTGTTCGCGCTGCTGCTGGCGTACCTGCTGGTGCTGCGCGGCGCGTGGGCGGCGCCGGTGGGTCTCGTCGGATGGGTGGCGGTGGCGTACGGGACGGTGGCCACGGCGCAGGTGCTGGAGTTCCTCTTTCCGCCGCCGGGGCTGGTGCAGTGGGTGGTGGTGGCGGGGATGGCGATCACCGCGTGGAGCGTGTTCAGTGCCGGAACGCCGCGGCGGCTGGTGGCGTCGCTCGCCAGCCTGGCGGTGATCCTGGCGCTGGTGCGCTACTCGGTGATCCCGGTGCTGTGGACGCGCATCGGTCCCGCGCAGGGGACTGCGTTCGGGCTGGGCGACCTGGCCGAGGGGGCCCGCCGCCTCTTCGCCGACTGGCAGCCCACTCGCCCCGCCGGCGAGCTCCTCGGCTTCGCCGCCGTCTGCCTGTGGGCGCTGGCCACGCGGCTGGTGTGGTCGCCCGCGCCCGCGCCGCCCTCGGCCGCCGATCCATCCGCGTAATGTTGCCGCCGAAGTCCGCGAAGGCGGACTGCGCGCGGTTGTAGCCGCGAGCTGACTCGCATTCCCGCGGAATTTCCACCCGCTTCGATCCAGACGAACCCCTCTCCCGCACTGTGCAGGAGAGGGGTTTCGGTCGATGCCGTTCGTTGCCAGCGGATCCGCTACGCCAGGTGCACCGAGTGTCGCGACATGATGTCGACCAGACTCTCCATGTCGAACTCCAGGCCGTAGCGGCGCGACACCTCCAGCACGCGCGCCACGTCCACCTCGCCGCGCGCGGGGACGATCGCGGCGACCTCGTGGTACCACGGCTCCAGACCGCCGGGCGTGGTCATGTCCAGGAAGCGCGCCGGCTCATGCCCCTCGTTCCAGCAGGTGTGCGGCACCCCCGCGGGCTTGGCGATGCTCTCGCCCGGCCCCAGGCGGCGGACGCGCTTGCCCAGCTGCACCCAGAGCGTGCCGCTCAGCACCAGCGTGCTCTCGGTCTCGCGCTGGTGGGTGTGCAGCGGCATGGCGATCAGCCCCGGCGGCAGCGTGTGCTCCACCACCGTCAGCGCGCCGCCGGTATCCTCGCCGCGCACCCGGATCACGCCCGCGAAGTTGCGGATGGAGACGGTGCCGTCCGCCGACGCGCTGGTGCTCATCGATGCTCCGTTTGATCGTACTGTCGATGGTTCGATCTCGTGCTGGACCGGAAAAATGGCCGCGGCGTCCCAGTCTCGCCACGCGGCGGGTTGAAACCCGCCGCTGGAACTTCGGGAAGTCCGCCTTCGCGCCGCCTTCGCGGACTGCACCCACAGATCGGCGTGCACCGCCGGTCGAGGAGCACGCCGAACTCAAGGCCGCCGCCTCGCGCGGTTTGCGAGGCTTCCCGTGGTCGTTGCTGCCGCTTCAGCCGCCTGGTGCGATCTCTGGTTCCCCGGCGAGCAATCTACCGCGTGATCGCGACGCCCCAGGGCCGCGTGCCCACGGGGATGCGGGCGATCACGCTGTTGGTGGCGGTGTCGATCACGTCCACCTCGTTGGAGAGGCCGCAGGCGGCGTACAGGCGGCGGCCGTCGCGGGTGAGGGCGATACCCCACGGGCGGCGGCCCACCGGGATGCGCGCCACCTGCCGCATCGTGCGCGCGTCGAGCACGCTGACGACGAAGGCCGCGCCGTTGGCCACGTAGACCCTCCGGCCGTCCGGCGACACCACCACGCCCACGGGCTTCCCCTCGCCGCCCTCGAGCGTGACGGTGCGCAGCGGCTGGTGCGTGCGCGTGTCGATCACCATCAGCGAGCCGCTCACCTCGTTGGTCACGTACGCGCGGGTGCCGTCGGGCGAGAAGGCGGTGGCGCGCGGCCGCAGGTCGGCCAGGATGTTGGTGACCACGCGGTTGGCGCGCGCGTCGATCACCGACACGGTGTTGCTGGTCTCGGCCGTCACGTACACCCACCGCCCGTCGGGGCTGACCGCCACGCCCTCGGGCTCGATCCCCACGACGTTGGTCCCCACCACGCGCCCGGTGCGCAGGTCGGTGGCCGAGGCCGTCCCCGCGTCCTCGTTCGAGGCGAACAGCCGCGTGCCGTCGGGGGTGACGGCGAACTGCTCGGGGTCGCTCCCCGCGTCGTAGCGCGCGATCACGCGGCGCGTGGCCACGTCGATCACGGCGATGGCGTCGCCGCGGCTGGTGGCGTTGGGATGCTCGTCGCTGAGCGCCACGTACACGCGCCGCCCGTCGGGGCTCGCCTGGATCCCGCGCGGCCGCACCCCCACCTCGATGCGCGCGACCACCTGGTTGGTGGCCGTGTTGATCACGCTGATGTCGTGCGACCCCTCGTTGCTCACGAACGCGAGCGGCGCGCGCCGCTGTGCGGCCAGCGCGGCGGGGAAGAGCAGGGCAGCCAGGAGCGCGATGGATCGACGGAGCATCGGGGCGTCAGGCCGGGCGACTGGATGGGCCGGTGTGGGCGGCGGGATCTGGTGTGATCGGCCGAGCCTCGCAAACCGCGCCAGGGCTGTGGGCGCGGCACCGGTGCGCAACGCAATCATCCGAAGCAGACGGTGCTCGCGTGCAGTCCGCGAAGGCGGACTTCGTGCCGTTGATGCCGCGAATGGATTCGCCCGGGGGCAACCCCCCCGGCCCCCGACCGCCTCACCCATCGAACCGGCACTGGCTCCGCTCGCGCGGCGTGCCCAGCCGGTCGAGCACGTCGCTGGACGACGTCTCGTCGCCCGGCGCGGCGCGCGGCACCTCGGCGGGGGTCGGCGAGGTGGGGGAGGTGACGTAGAGCGGCTGGCGGAGCTGGCCGTCCCAGCTTCGGAACGAGAGGGGGCGGCCCTTGTGGCCGTCGAAGCGCGCGGCGTCGGAATGCAGGTACGCGAGCAGCGCGGCCGGCGACGCCGATCGCGCACGGAGGGTGGACTCCCAGAGCACCTTCACCGCGAACCACCCCACCCACCCCTGGGAGTCCATCCCTTCTCCGTAGCGCGCGCGGAACCGCTGGTTCAGCTGGTCTGCGCCGAAGCGCTCCAGCCGCGCGTCCCACGCCACCACGCGCCCATCCACCCCACCCCCCATCCTCGCCGCGTCCGCCTCCATCGCCGCGCTGGGGGCCACGTGCAAGGCGTTCGCCCGGCACCCCGTCCCCCGCAGCGCGTCCGCGCCGCAGCCCAGGTCGAGGTAGACCACGCCCAGCCGCCGCGCCGCGTCCGCCAGCGCCTGGCACCCGGCCGTCTCGAAGCCGCCCAGCACCGCCTGCACGCGCCCTTCTCGCACCAGCCGCTCCGCGTCCGCCCCCTCCACCAGCACCACCGTGCGCCCGAAGAGCGACGCCGAGCGCGCGGCCTCGTCCACCCCCATCCGCACCCCGCGCGCGGCGCCGTTCATCGCCGCCGTCCGCGCCGCGGAGTCCGGCAGCACCAGGCCGATCCGCAGCGTGTCGGGTCCGGGCTGCTGCGCGTGCGCGGCGTCTGCTTGCAGGAACGGGGCCGCCGTAAACAGCAGTAGCGCCATGAGATGCAGTCGCTGCCTCATCCGTGGCTCTTTCCGCCCCCCGCGGTCACCTGCGCGTGGTTGAGCGCGCTGACCAGCGTCACCCCGCCCAGCACGTTGCCGATCAGCGTGGGGACGAGGAAGTGCGTCACCGCGTCGCCCCAGCCGATGATGCCCACCACGCCGCCGTAGAACACCTCCACCGCGCCGGCCACGATGTGGCTGAACTCGCCGACCCCCACCAGCCAGGTGACCAGCACGATCACCAGCACGTGCGAGCTCTGGCTGGCGGGGAGCATCCACACCAGCAGCGCGATCAGCCACCCCGCGAACACCCCCTTCAGCACCGTCACCCAGAACCCGTTCTCCACCGTCTTCCGCGCGATCGTCTCGAAGGCGTGGTGCACCTCGGGCTTGAACAGCTCCGTCCTGCCGATCACGAACGCGAAGAGGAGCGCGCCCAGGAGGTTCGCCAGCAGCACCACGCCCCACAGCCGCGCCACGTTGCGGAACATCCCGCCGGTGCGGTGCGAGAGCAGGGGGACGACCGCGGTGAGCGTGTTCTCGGTGAACAGCTGCTGGCTCCCCAGGATCACGATCAGGAAGCCGAAGGGGTAGCCCAGCTTGCTCACCAGCGGCGTCCATCCCGCCTCGGGAAGGTGCGACTTCAGCAGGCCCTCGGCCACCAGCGAGAACCCCATCGCCAGCCCCGCCGCCAGCCCGCTCCACGCCAGCGCCGAGGTGGAGCGCTTGAGCTCTTCCTCGCCCTCGCGCCGGATCACCTCGTGCGTGGTGGTGGCGTCCAGCGACTGCTCTTCGTCCGCCTTCTCCTGCTCCTGCTCGCTCAACTCGGGCGCGCCGTCGGGGCGCTCCGCGTCCTGCTCGTCTTTCGGTTCGGAAGATTCGGACACGGGCCGCCGGCGGCTGGGGAGCGATGGTGGGATTTTCGATGGGCGACTGATGCCAGCAAATCACAGACCGGAGATGGAATCAGTGCCCGCTGCACGGCTCCGCGACCGGCGGCTGAAGCCGCAGCAACGACCACGGGAAGCCTCGCAAACGGCGCGAGGCTGCGCGTCAGGTTTTGCGCGTCGCGGCCGGCGCGGTGCCGTACGCGGCCTACGATTATTTCTGGCCGGCACCAGGCGACTGAAGCCGCGGTCTACAACCACAGGAAGCCTCGCAAACTGCGCGAGGCTGTGGGTTGGATCCGGGGCGGTCTCAGGGCCAATGCCGAGCAGTGACCGTTTCGCCCACCGACGCCGCGTTCGCTCCCGTGCCGGTAGTCCGCGAAGGCGGACTTCGTGTCGTTGTTGCAGCGATGCAGCGATTTCAAGCGCCCTGGGCTCTATGGAACGTCGTCAGATCACGCCGTGGCGACGCGGTTGCGGCCCTCGCGCTTGGCACGGTAGAGGGCGCGGTCGGCGGCGTCCATCAGGGTGGCGGGGGAGAGGTCCTTGCGCGGCACCAGCGCGGCCACGCCGGCGCTGATGGTGACCACCGGCGCGATCGGTGAGCAGGCGTGCTCGATGGCCAGCGCCTGGACGCGCGCCCGCAGCGACTCGCCGAACGCGGCGGCGTGCTCGGCGTCGAGCGAGGGGAGGAGGAGCGCGAACTCTTCGCCGCCGTAGCGGGCCACCAGGTCGCCTGCGCGGTGCGCGCCGTCGCGCAGGGCGGTGGCGACCTGGCGCAGGCACTCGTCGCCGCGGCGGTGGCCGTAGTGGTCGTTGAAGTCCTTGAAGCAGTCGATGTCCACCATCACCAGCGCCAGCGGCCCCAGGGCGCGGCCGCAGCGGCGCCACTCCAGCGCCAGCGCGTCGTCGAAGGCGCGGCGGTTGGCGATCTCGGTCAGGCTGTCGAGCTGCGACAGCCGCTCCAGCCGGCGGTTGGCCTCCAGCAGCCGCTCGTTGGCCTCTTCCAGCTCCTGGTTCACCGAGGCCATGTGGATGGCGCCCGCCACCTGCCCCGCGATCATCCCGAACACGGCCTGGTTCTCGGGGCTGAACACGTCGGGGTGGTCGGCCTCCAGGTTCAGCACGCCCAGCAGCCGGTCGCGGTAGCGGATCGGCACCGCGTACTCGGCCACGGTGGCGTCGTTCACCGGCACGTAGTCGGGGTCGGCGCTCACGTCGGGCACCAGCTGCGGGTCGCCCGTCCGCAGCGCCCGGCCCACCACGCCCGTGTCGATCGGCCAGCGGGCGCCGGCGCGGGCGTCGCGGTACACCGTGCCGGCGTGGGCGGTCTGCGTGATCTCGCCGGCCCGGGTGTCGGCCAGCAGGATGGCGGCCAGCAGGAGGGGAAAGCGCTGGTGCAGGTAGGTGGCGACGCGCTCCAGGACGAGCCCCAGCTCGCCCGCGTCCATCGCCACCTTGCTCACCTCGCCCACCATCTCCAGCAGCCGGGCGCGGCGCTGCAGCTCCTGGTGCAGCCGCGCGCTGGCGATGGCGCCGGCCACCTGCTCGGCCACCGTCTCCAGCAGCGGCAGCTGGCTGCGGAACGCCGCGGGGCGGGTGCTCTCCAGGTTCAGCAGCGCCACCATCTCTCCGTGGTGGCGCACCGGCACGCAGAGCTCCGAGAGCGCGCCGGGGAACGTCTCCACGTAGTTGGGGCAGGCGCGCACGTCGTCCAGCAGCATCGGCTGGCCGGTGAGCGCCACCTCGCCCACCACGCCGCTCCCCAGCTCGCGGCTGTAGCCCACGTACACGTCGGTCTCGGCCGCGGTCGACAGCGCCTCGCACACGAAGCACCCGCGCGCGGCGTCGACCGACACGCAGGCCACGAACTCCCACCCGAAGGTGCGCGCCAGCGCGTTGGTGATGCGCTGCAGCATGGGCCGCAGCGCCAGGTCGGTGGTGGCGATGCGGGCGATCTCGTTTAGGATCTCCAGGTGCTCCGTGGTCCGGATCATCGGCGTGGGAGCGGAGGGGGTGCGGCGGGCAGGCGGACGGCTGCGGCCGCGCGCCTGCGACAGGGTAGGTGGATGGACGGCCCCGCGCCAGCATACGCCGCCGGCAGCGGGCCGGATTGCGTCACGGCGCGCGAAGAGCGCACGCGGGCATCGCACCGCTTCCTTGGACATCGGACTGGCGGCCGGTCGCGGCGGGTTGAAACCCGCCGCTGGAAAGTCGGGAAGTCCGCCTGCGCGGACTGCGCTCAGCCACGGTGGCGAGGTGCCGCCTCCGGCCACGCCGAACCAGCGTCGTGAGCAGCGCTTGCAGGGCGAAAGATGCCCCTCCCCCAAGCTTTTGGGGAGGGCGGCGCGCGCGAAGCCGCGCGCGGGGCGGGGGCCCGCGGCGCGGCGGGGTGCCTACTCCGCCTTGCTCGTATCCCCCACCGCCTTCTTCTCCCCCGGCGTCGGGTTCGGCGCGGGCCTCGACGGCGCGGAAGGGGGCGGCGGCCTGGGCTGCGCCGTGCCGGGGGGCGGCGGGGGCGGCGCGGCGAGCGGGCCCGTGGCTCCGCCGGGGATCGGGCCGCAGATCTCCGGGCGGCCGCCGCGGCCGTAGACGATCACGTGTGCCCGCCGGGTCAGGCTGTCCGCCGGGATCGGGATGTCGCCGGATGACCGGGCCGCGCCCAGCGAGTCGGCGGTCACGGGGATCAGCGAGGCGACCGTGGCGCCCATGTGGTTGCACGCGCCCTGGCGCACCGCTCCCTCGTAGGTGGCCCCCGCGATCGCTCCCGCGAGGGCCGTCGCGATGGAGGTGGAGGCGGCCACCGACTTGGCCTGGCTGGCGGCGTGGACGGGGGCGCCGGCCGTCAGCGGCGACAGCGCGACCGCGAAGGAGATCTGCGGCGGCAGCGGCTTCGGCGCGGTGTCGTCGGCGGTGGGCGCGGCGGGGGCCGGGGTGGCCGCGCTGTCGTCGGCGCTGGTGGAGTTCTTGTCCGCGCTCGCCGTGTAGCCGGTCTGCGTGCGGTCCTCGTCGCCGCACGCGGCCGCCGCGAGCGCCACGGCCAGCACGATCAGCCCACCCTTCATCGCCATTCCTCCCGCGGACCCGAACCCATTGGCACCCATGGGTTTGGCGTCCGCTCGGTCGCAAGTTTGCGCAAGGTCCGTCCATCCTCGCGCGTCCAGTTTCCCTCTGCCTTCCGTCTGCTTTGCGCGCAAGACGAGGGCCAGATCGGCACGGAAGCTGCAAACGGGGCGCAACCGGGAGCAGGTCGTTCGTTCATTTGTCACACACGCGGGTGGCCGGTTTCGGCTGCTACACGCGGTGGTGATGGACTTGCGATCCGACCCGGTGGACCCCACCTCCGCCGCGCACAAACCCGACCTCCGCCCGGAGCACCGTGACCGCACGCCGTGCGCGAAACTCCGTGATCCCACACCGCCGCACTCCGGCACGCCGCGCCGCCCTCCGCGCGATGGTGGCGATGCTCGCGTGCGCCGCGCCGTTGGGGTGTTCGCGTTCCGAGGCGCGCGGGTCCGAGCCGGCCGGGCGGGCGCTGTCCGCGCGCCGCGTGGCGGGGATCGGCACCGCCATGGCCGAGGACGGCGAGTGGACCATCCCCGCAAAGGACTACCAGAGCACGCGCTTCAGCGGGCTGAACCAGATCACCGCCGCCAACGTGGGCAACCTGCGCACGGCGTGGACCTTCAGCACCGGGATCCGCCGCGGGCAGGAGGCGGCGCCGCTCGTGGTCGGGTCGACGATGTACGTCGTCAGCCCCTTCCCCAACCAGCTCTTCGCGCTGGACCTGGCGCACGACGGCGCGCTCCGCTGGGTGTACGCGCCCCCGCTGCAGCGCGCCGCGCAGGGCGTGGCCTGCTGCGACGTGGTGAACCGGGGGGCGGCGTACTGGGACGGCAAGGTCTACTACAACACCCTCGACAACCAGACCGTCGCCGTCGATGCCGAAACCGGGCATGAGGTGTGGCGCACCCGGCTGGGCGACATCAACCACGGGCAGACCATGACCATGGCCCCGCTGGTGGTGAAGGGGAAGGTCCTGGTGGGCAACAGCGGCGGCGAGATGGGGGTGCGCGGCTGGCTCACCGCGCTGGACGCCGAGGACGGGAAGATCGCCTGGCGCGCCTGGAGCACCGGGCCCGACGCCGACGTGCTGATCGGGCCCGGCTTCAAACCCTTCTATCCACACGATCGGGGGAAGGACCTGGGGGTGAGCACCTGGCCGCGCGACCGCTGGAAGATCGGCGGCGGCACGGTGTGGGGGTGGATCAGCTACGACCCCGAGCTGGACCTGGTCTACTACGGCACCGGCAACCCCGGCCCCTGGAACCCCGCGCAGCGCCCCGGCGACAACAAGTGGACGTCGGCGATCTTCGCGCGCGACCCCGACACGGGGCAGGCGAAGTGGGCGTACCAGTGGAGCCCGCACGACGTGCACGACTACGACGGGATCAACGAGCAGCTCCTGCTGGACCTGCCGATCGGCGGGCGCATGCGCAAGGTGCTCGTGCGCCCCGAGCGCAACGGGTACATGTACGTGCTGGACCGCGCCACCGGCGAGGTCCTGTCCGCCGACACCTTCGCGCACAACACCGCGTCGCTGGGCGTGGACCTGAGGACGGGCGAGTACAGGCCCGACCCCGCCAAGGACCCGGGTTCGATGCGTCCGGTCACCGACGTCTGCCCCGCCTCGCCCGGGGCCAAGGACTGGCAGCCCAGCGCCTGGTCGCCGCGCACGGGCCTGCTCTACGTCCCCCACAACAACCTGTGCATGGACGTGCAGGCATCCGAGGCCAACTACATCGAGGGCACCCCCTTCGTGGGGATGACGGTGGTGATGCACGCGGGCCCCGGCGGCCACCGCGGCGAGTTCACCGCCTGGGACCCCGTCCGCCGCCGCGCCGCGTGGAAGATCCGGGAGAAGTTCCCCGTCTGGAGCGGCGCGCTGGTGACCGCGGGGGACGTGGTCTTCTACGGGACGATGGACGGCTGGTTCAAGGCCGTGGACGCACGCAACGGGCGCCTCCTCTGGCAGTTCAAGACCGAGTCGGGGATCATCGGCCAGCCGGTGACCTACCGCGGCCCGGACGGGAAGCAGTACGTCGCGATCCTTTCCGGCGTGGGCGGCTGGGCGGGCGCCGTGGTGGCCGGGCAGGCGAACGGGTCCGATTCGACGGTGGCGCTGGGCTTTGCCGGCGCGATGACGGACTTGCCGCAGGCCACCGGGCGCGGCGGAACCCTCTACGTCTTCGCGCTGCCATGAACGGCGAACGGGTGCGCCGGTGCGCGAGCGCGCGAGTGCGCGGGTCCACCGGCGGGCGGTGGCGGGTGTGGCGCGGGCGGGCGCGCGCGGCGGCCGTGGCGCTGGGCAGCCTGGCGCTGGGCGCGGGCTCGTGCGTGGAGTGGGGGGGGATGACGGGCGAGCGCGGCGCCGAGCAGCGCAGCCGCACCCTCGAGTGGCCCCAGGTGAAGACGCTGGTCTCCACCACGCCCCGCGACGTGACCGTGCCCGAGGATGGGCAGTGGGTGATGCCCTCGCGCGACTACGCCAACACGCGCTTCAGCGGGCTGGCGCAGATCAACGCAGCCAACGTCCAATCGCTGCGGCTGGCGTGGACCTTCAGCGACGACAACGAGTTCGGGCACGAGGGGGCGCCGCTCGTGGTCGGCACCACGATGTACGTGCTGAGCCCGTTCCCCAACACGCTCTTCGCGCTGGACCTGTCGCAGCCGGGCGCGCCGGTGAAGTGGAAGTACCGCCCGCCGGTGCAGCGCGCCGCGCCGGGGGTGAGCTGCTGCGGCCACATCAACCGCGGGCCGGCGTTCGCGGACGGGCGCGTCTTCTTCAACACCCTGGACAACCAGGTGATCGCGGTCGATGCCGCCACGGGGAAGGAAGCCTGGCGGGTGCGGGTGGGCGACATCAACCGCGGCGAGACCATGTCCATGGCGCCGCTGGTGGTGAAGGGGAAGGTGCTGGTGGGGAACAGCGGCGGCGAGTTCGGCGTGCGCGGGTGGATCATGGCGCTGGACGCGGCCACCGGGCAGACCGCGTGGAAGGCGTACAACACCGGCCCCGACACCGACGTGCTGATCGGCCCCGGCTTCCACGCCTTCTACCCCAAGGACCAGGGGAAGGACCTGGGCGCCACCAGCTGGCCGCCGGGCGCCTGGCAGAACGGCGGCGGCACCGTGTGGGGGTGGATCAGCTACGACCCCGCGCTGGACCTGATCTACTACGGCACCGGCAACGCGGGCCCCTGGAACCCCGACCTGCGCCCCGGCTCCAACAAGTGGTCGGCCAGCCTCTTCGCGCGCGACCCCGACACCGGCGAGGCGCGCTGGGCCTACCAGTTCTGGCCGCACGACCGGCAGGACTACGACGCCATCAACGAGAGCGTGCTGCTCGACCTGCCGATCCGTGGCCAGACGCGCAAGGTGCTCGTGCGCGCCGAGCGCAACGGGTACCTGTACGTGATGGACCGGCAGACGGGCGAGGTGCTCAGTGCCGACACCTTCGCCTACAACACGGTGATGCGCGGGGTGGACCTGCGCACCGGGCAGATCCGCGAGATCCCCGAGATGGCCGTCCGGACGGGGGTGGTCACGCGTGGCATCTGCCCCACGCCGGGGGGCGGGAAGGACTGGCAGCCCACCGCCTGGTCGCCGCGCACGGGGCTCCTCTACGTCCCCGGCCAGAACCTGTGCATGGACGTGGAGGGGACCGAGGCCAACTACATCGCCGGCACCCCCTACACCGGGATCGTGTCGACGTGGTACCCCGGCCCCGGTGGCAACCGCGGCGAGTTCTTCGCCTGGGACCCGGTCCGCAGGCGCAAGGCGTGGACGATCAAGGAGCGCTTCACCCTGTGGAGCGGCGCGCTGGCCACCGCGGGCGACGTGGTGTTCTACGGGACGATGGACCGCTGGTTCCGCGCGGTGGACGCGCGCACGGGCAAGATCCTGTGGCAGTTCCGCACCGGCAGCGGGATCGTCTCGCAGCCCATCACCTTCCGGGGCCCGGACGGGAAGCAGTACGTGGCGGTGATGGACGGCGTGGGCGGCTGGACCGGCGCCATCGTGGAGGGCGACCTGTCGCAGGACGACCCCACGGCGGCGGACGGGGCGGCCGGCGTGAGCCAGGACCTGCCGGACAACACGATGAAGGGGGGGACCCTCTACGTCTTCGCTCTCCCATGAACACCACGGGTGCGGAAGTGCGTGAGTGCGTGAGTGCGAAACTGTGTCTGCGCAGCGAGATGCGCCGGTTCGTCTCCACTCGTTTCGGGGTGGGGGTGATGGTGATGGTTTCGCTCGCCGCGTGCTCGGACTCGCGAGCGGCGCCACGCATCGCGTCCGCGGACGGGGGTGCGGCGCGGTCGGCGGATGCGCGGCCGGCGGTCGCGTCGGGGTTGGGGGCGGAGAGTCCCGCCGTGGCGGCGGCGCGCAGGGGGGAGCTGCGGGTGTGCGCGGACCCCAACAACCTCCCGTTCTCGAACCAGGCCGGCGAGGGGTTCGAGAACCGGATCGCGCAGCTGCTGGCCAGGGAGATGGGGCGCCGGGTGACGTACACCTGGTGGGCGCAGCGGCGCGGCTTCATCCGCAACACCCTCAAGGCCGGGGAGTGCGACCTGATCGCCGGGGTGCCCAGCTCGCTGGAGATGGTGCTCCCCACCCGGCCGTACTACCGCTCCACCTACGTCTTCGTCTACCGCAAGGACGCCGGCTTCGAGGTGCGCTCGTTCGACGACCCCGTGCTGAAGCGGGTCAAGGTCGGCGTGCAGCTGGTGGGCGACGACTACGCCAACACCCCGCCCGCGCACGCGCTCGCCGCGCGCGGGATCGTGGACAACGTGCGCGGCTACACCGTCTACGGCGACTACACCGAGCCCAACCCACCCGCCCGCATCCTGGATGCGCTGGCGAGGGGGGAGATCGACGTGGCGGTCGTCTGGGGCCCGCTGGCGGGGTACTTCGCGCCGAAGGAGAAGGCGCCGCTCAAGCTCGTCCCCGTCTCGCCCCAGGTGGACGTGCCGTTCCTCCCCTTCGTGTTCGACATCTCCATGGGCGTGCGGCGCCAGGACGCGGCGCTGGCGGCCCAGGTGGAGCGCATCCTCCGCGACCGGCGGGTAGAGGTCGATTCCATCCTGCGCGCATACGGCGTCCCGCGCGTGGACGCGGCGAGCCGGGCAGAAACGGACGAGGCGAGATGAAGCGCACCCCCGCACCCCCGCACCTCCGCACCCTGGCGATCCTTGCGCTCGCGGTCGTCCCCGCCGCGGGATGCAAGAGCGAACAGCGGAGCTTCAACGAAACGCCGCCGGGCGCCACCGCCTTTCCAGCGGTGCAGACCACCGACATCCAGGCCGGGCCCAAGACGGTGGACCCCAGCCGGGGGGCGTACCAGGAGAACCGCTGGGCGGTGAGCCAGGGGAGCACGCTGTACGAGCAGTTCAACTGCGCCGGCTGCCACAGCCCCGGCGGCGGCGGCGGGATGGGCCCGCCGCTGAACGACGCCGAGTGGATCTACGGGAGCGACCCCGAGAACGTCTACGCCACCATCGTGGAAGGCCGCCCCAACGGGATGCCCTCCTTCCGCGGGCGCATCTCCAACCCGCAGCTCTGGCAGCTGGTGGCGTACGTGCGCAGCATCAGCGGGCTCACCCCCAAGGACACCTGGTCGCCGCGCAACGACCACATGCAGGAGGCCCGGCCCAACCGCGCCGCCCGGCCCCAGCCGCAGCTCCCGTGAGCCAGACGATGCGCCGTCCGTCCGCGCTCCTCGCCGCGCTCCTTCCCGCGCTCGCCCTGGCGGCTTGCGGGCACCGCGACCTCTCCGCCGTGGACCCCGCGGGGCCGCAGGCGGCGCGGATCGCGGACCTCACGTGGTATCTCACGATCGTCGGCTCCGCCGTCTTCGTGGTCACGGTCGCCTTCCTCCTCTACGCGCTCTGGCGGGGGCACCGGCGGGTGGAGAACTACTCGGGCGAGGCGGCCGAGCGGCACATCCACCGCTGGATCTACGGGGCGATCGGCGTCACCACCCTCATCCTGCTGGTCACCCTGATCTACAACTTCACCACCGGCCGGGCGCTGGCGAACTTCGCCGAGCCCGACGCGCTCACCATCCGGGTGACCGGGCACCAGTGGTGGTGGCAGGTGCAGTACGTCGACCCCGTGCCCAGCAACCGCTTCGAGACGGCGAACGAGATCCACGTCCCCGTCGGCCGCCGGGTGCGCATCGAGGTGCAGGCGGCGGACGTGATCCACTCGTTCTGGGTGCCCAACCTGCACGGCAAGGTGGACCTGATCCCCGGCTACACCAACACCACCTACTTCCGCGCCGACCGCGCCGGCGTCTACCACGGCCGCTGCGCCGAGTTCTGCGGCTACCAGCACGCGCGGATGGACTTCCTGGTGATCGCCGACCCGCCCGCGCAGTTCGCGGCGTGGTACCGCAACCAGCTCCGCTCCGCGCCGCCGCCGGCGGACTCGGTGCAGCAGGTGGGGCAGCAGGTGTTCCTCTCCACCCGCTGCGCCATGTGCCACGCCGTCCGCGGGACGGACGCGGGGAGCCACGTGGGGCCCGACCTGACGCACCTGGCCAGCCGCGGCACCCTCGCCGCGGGCACGCTCCCCAACCTCCGGGGGTCGCTGGGCGGCTGGGTGCTGGACCCGCAGTCGATCAAGCCCGGCGCCTACATGCCGCCCAACCCGCTGAAGCCCGACGAGCTGCACGCGCTGCTCAGCTACCTGGAGAGCCTGAAATGACGCGGAGGCCTTGTGTCCAGCACTGAGGCGCGGGTGCCGGCGGGGCTGCTGAACCCGGCCGAGCGCGAGCTGATGGAGCGCACCTGGCGCCCGCGCGGCGGGGTGTGGGGGTGGCTGATCGCCACCGACCACAAGTCGATCGCCAAGCGCTACATCATCACCGCGTTCGTGTTCTTCCTGCTGGGCGGGATCGAGGCGTTCCTGATCCGGCTGCAGCTGGCCCGCCCCGAGAACCACCTGCTCGACCCGGACCAGTACAACCAGATCTTCACCATGCACGGCACCACCATGATGTTCCTGTTCGGGGTGCCGATCCAGCTGGCCGTGGCGCTCTACCTGGTGCCGCTGATGGTGGGGACGCGCAACGTGGCCTTCCCGCGCCTCAACGCGCTGGGGTACTGGACGTACCTGATCGGCGGGCTCTTCCTGTACGTCAGCTTCTTCCTCAACACCGGTCCGGACGCGGGGTGGTTCGCCTACGTGCCGCTCTCGGGCCCGCAGTTCGGGGCGGGAAAGCGGGTGGACGTGTGGGCGCAGATGGTGACCTTCACCGAGATCGCGGCGCTGACCGCGGCGGTGGAGATCATCGTGACCGTGCTCAAGCAGCGCGCGCCGGGGATGTCGCTCAACCGCATCCCGATCTACGTGTGGTCGGTACTGGTCACCTCGTTCCTGGTCCTCTTCGCCATGCCCTCCGTGGCCCTGGCCAGCACCGCGATGCTGGCCATGGACCGGCTGGTGGGGACACACTTCTTCAACCCGGCCGAGGGGGGCGACCCGCTCCTCTGGCAGCACCTGTTCTGGTTCTTCGGGCACCCCGAGGTCTACATCATGTTCCTCCCCGCCACGGGGTACGTCAGCGGCATCATCCCGGTGTTCGCGCGGCGGAAGATGGTGGGGCACACGGCGCTGGTCCTGTCTCTCGTGGCCACCGGCTTCGTGTCGTTCGGCCTGTGGGTGCACCACATGTTCACCACCGGGCTCCCGCAGCTGGGCCAGAGCTTCTTCACCGGCGCCAGCCTGATGATCGCCATCCCCAGCGGCGTGCAGATCTTCTGCTGGATCGCCACGCTCTGGGCCGGGCGGCCGAAGTTCGACACTCCGCTCCTCTTCGTGATCGGCTTCATCGTACTGTTCGTGTGCGGCGGGATCACGGGGGTGATGATCGCCTCGGTGCCGTTCGACCAGCAGGCGCACGACACCTACTTCATCGTGGCGCACCTCCACTACGTGCAGGTGGGCGCCTTCGTCTTCCCGCTCTTCGCCGCCTTCTACTACTGGTTCCCCAAGCTTACCGGGCGGATGCTTTCCGAGCGGATGGGGAAGTGGAACTTCTGGCTCTTCTTCGTCGGCGTGAACGTCACCTTCTTCCCCCAGCACTTCCTGGGGCTGATGGGGATGACGCGCCGGGTGTACACCTACCTCCCCGAGACCGGGTGGGGGCCGCTCAACCTCCTTTCCACCGTCGGCGCGGGGATCATCGCGGCGAGCGTGGTCCTCTTCCTGGCCAACGTGGTCCGCAGCCTGGCCGCGGGGCTCCCGGCGGGGAACGACCCGTGGGGCGGGCACACGCTGGAGTGGGACACGGCCTCGCCCCCGCCGCCGTACAACTTCGCCCACATCCCGGTGGTCGACGGGTTGTATCCGCTCTGGGAGCGCGCGCCCGGCGCGCCGGTGGTGACGGGGATGGCGGCCGGGAAGCGGCAGGTGCTGGTGACCAGCGTGATGGACGCCGAGCCCGAGTCGATCTACGAGCACCCGGCGCCCAGCGTCTGGCCGCTGATCGTGGCGCTGGCGATCGGAGTCACCTTCATCTTCGGGATCTTCACCCCCTGGGCGTTCCTGATCGGCCCGGCGCTGATGTTCACGCCGCTGGTGATGTGGTTCTGGCCGAAGCGGAAGGAGCCGCACGAGCGCAGCTTCGCCGAGGAGCCCGCATGAGCACGCGCGAGCAGAGGGTCGTGGACGTCAGCGGCCTGCCGACCGTCGTCTTCGGGCCCAGGGCGCTGCTCTGGTGGGGGACGCTGGGCTTCATCGTGATCGAGGGGTTCACCCTGGTCCTCGCGGTGGCCAGCTACCTCTACCTCCGGCAGAACGAGTTCAACTGGCCGCCGGGGCGCACGCCCAACCCCGACCTGCTGATCCCCACCATCAGCGTGGTGGTGCTGCTGGTCACCATGTACCCGATGTACCGCGCCGACCGCGCGGCGAAGGAGTTCGACAGGGCCGGGGTGATCCGCTGGCTGCTGATCGGCACGGCGCTGAGCGGGGCGGCGTGCGTGCTGCGCTGGTTCGACCTGCTGGCGCTGAACGTCCGCTGGGACACGCACGCCTACGGCTCGGCGGCGTGGATGGTGGTGGTGATGCATGCCACGCTGATCGTGCTCGACTTCTTCGAGTGCCTGGTGCTGGCCGCCATGTTCGTCACCGGCCGGGCGCAGAAGAAGCACTACCCCGACGTGAGCGATGCCGCGGGCTACCAGTACTACATCTCGCTCACCTGGCTGGCGCTGTACCTGATCATCTACTGGGGGCCGCGCGTCCTCTAGGCGGGAGAGCGGGCGATGGATGAAGTGCGCGACGAGGTGGTGCGGGTGACGGAGCCGCGCGGCGCGGCGCGGCTCTGGTTCGGGATGATGGGGGCGCCGCTGGCGTGGGCGCTCGGCTTCGGCACCGACTACGGCCTGGTGCGGCTGGCGTGCGCCAGGCAGAACATGATCCCGCTGCACCTGGTGACGGTGGTGGAGCTGGCGGTCGTGGTCGCCGCCGGCGTGGTGGCGCACCGCGAGTGGCGCCGCGCCGGCGGCGGCGAGCCGGCCGAGGCCGGCGGACCGATCCCGCGGTCCCGCTTCATGGGGATGTTCGGGATGCTGGCCAGCGCCTTCTTCGCGCTGCTGGTGCTGGCGCAGTGGGCGCCCAAGCTGTTCCTGAACCCCTGCATGGGGATCTGATGGGAACGGGACGGACCGGCATGGCCTCCCTGGGGTCCCCCGACGGCGTCATCCCGAGGCCGGTCCCGCCTCGCTCCCGGTGCGAGCGGCGTTCGCAGGCCGGGGGATCGATCGCCGCTTCCGGCGGCGGCGTTGCGGAAACGCCGCCGGAATTCGCGTCGGGAGCGATCCGCCGCGCCGTCCCCTGGATCATGGCCGTCGCGGCCATCCTCGCGCCCGCGCCGCTGCTGGCGCACGCGGGCCGGGCGCTCGCCCCGCACGACGCGTGGACGGCGTGGAGCTTCGACCTGGGGATCGTGGTGCCGCTCTTCCTCTCCGCCTGGCTCTACTCGCGCGGGGTGGAGCGGATGTGGCGGCGCTCGGGCGCGGGGCGGGGGGTGCGGCGGTGGGAGGCGGCGTGCTTCGCGGGGGGATGGGTGGCGCTCCTGGTCGCCCTGGTCTCGCCGCTGCACGCGGTGGGCGAGGCGCTGTTCAGCGCGCACATGGTGCAGCACGAGTTGCTGATGGCCGTCGCGGCGCCGCTCCTGGTTCTCGGCCGGCCGGTGGTCCCGTTCCTGTGGGCGGTGCCGATGCGGTGGCGGCGGCGCGTCGGCGGATGGTCGAAGCGGACGCCGGTGCGCGCGGCGTGGCGGGGGATGACCGGGCCGTTCGCCGCCTGGTTCCTGCACGCGGCGGCGCTCTGGCTCTGGCACCTCCCGCCCGCGTACCAGGCGGCGGTGCGCAGCGGGGCGGTGCACGCGCTGCAGCACGCCAGCTTCCTGGGCACGGGGCTGCTCTTCTGGTGGGCGGTGCTCCACGGCCGCGAGGGGCGGGTGGGCTACGGCGCCTCCGTACTCTCCCTGTTCGCCACCGCGATGCACAGCGGCGGCCTGGGCGCGCTGCTGACGCTGACGAGCCGGCCCTGGTACCCGTGGTACGCGGGATCGACGGCCGCGTGGGGGCTGACGCCGCTCGAGGACCAGCAGCTCGCCGGGCTGATCATGTGGGTTCCCGCCGGCGCCGTCTACCTGATCGCCGCGCTGGCGCTGGTCGCCGCGTGGATGCGCGAGAGCGGGCGGCGCGGCGCGCGCTGGCAGGCCCGCGGCGTTCTCGGTACGACTTGAGGGGCGAGACGATGCAGATCCACGGGCCTGGGACGGGCGAATCGATTCGCTGCAACCACCTGACGAAGTCCGCCTTCGCGGACTGCCGGCGCCACTCCGGACGCGAGTTCGGCGCCCGGACGAAGCTCATCCTGCGATCAGCGGCGAAGGGCGGGGGAGCGATGCGGCGCGCGCTGTCCGTCTGCGCGATGATGGTGGCGGCGGTGCTGCTGGCCGCGTGCGGAACGAAGACGCAGCGGGTGTCCGAGGCCGACGCGCCGGCGCTCACCGGCGGCGGCAACCCGCACCGCGGGCAGGCGGCGATGCGGCGCTACGGGTGCAACGCCTGCCACACCATCCCCGGCGTGGCGGGCGCGCGGGGGAACGTGGGGCCGCCGCTGGCCGGCATCGGCAGCCGCGTCTACATCGCCGGGGTGATGAGCAACACGCCGGCGAACCTGGTGCACTGGATCGAGAACCCGCCCGGCGTGGACTCGCTCACGGCCATGCCCAACCTGGGCGTCACCGAGCGCGATGCCCGCGACATCGCCGCGTACCTCTACTCGCTGCGGTAGACCGGCCCACGGACGCGAAACGGAGCGCCGGAGACGAGAAGTCTCCGGCGCTCCGCTGCGTTTCAGCGGGGCCGAAAGCGCGGTCCCCACATGGAGCGCGTATACGATTCCCCGCCGGTGTGCTCCACCACCTCGATCGGTCGCCAGCTAGAATGGCGGCGGCGGAGGCGCCTGAACGAGATCGCAGACTCGTTGGCCGGCAGCGGCGCGAACGGCGCGGCATTTCACCGGAGCGGATGGTTTCTGTCCCGTCGAATCTAAGTAATTGCAGAACGATCGCTTGCGGGTGAAACTGGATTCCGGATTCGCGGTCATCCGAATGCTTCCGATCCCTGGCAGGTAAAGACACTGTCCCACCGGTGGCGTGTACTGGACGGAATTGACATCGCCGGCAGGCGCGGCTATGATTCACCTGCCACCCCGATTCACCACGTTGCGAGAGTTGCTCTGATGGCGACCGGTTCTGCTCGTCGCAAGGTTCGATTCCCCCGGCGCGGGATCACGCGGCTGCGCTCTCGTCCGTACCGGTTCGAGCGAGCTGGCCGGGAATTCGGGAGGCAGATGCGCGAAGCATTCGCCCGTCTTCGCGCGGATCCCGTGGCGTGGCAGGACTATGTCGACGAGGTGGGTTCGATCATGCCGCTTGCAGACCCATCGAAGTTCAGGTGAGCGATGCGTCCTCGTCGTGGTGAGGTCTGGTACGTGGATTTTTCTCCGGTGCGAGGACACGAGCAGGATGGCGTCCGCCCTGCCGTGGTGATGTCCACGCGCAGGTGGTTGCCGGCTCCTCTCGCGCTGGTGGTGCCGCTTACTACCCGGTTTCGCGGCGTTCCATCCCATGTTCCGATTCATCCCCCCGAGGGGGGTCTTCGCTCCATCAGCTACGGACTTTGTGAACAGACGCGGGCCGTTGACACGGTGAGATTCAAACGCCGGATGGGGCGCGTAAGCGATCCGGTTCTCACGGAGATTTCGTACGTGCTTCATTTGTTGATGGCTCTCCAATGTCCGCCCTCGGACGACGAGATTCTCGATCAGCTCCAATCGATCGAACCCACACAGTGAGCGCGGATGGTGCTACCTCGGTTCATGCGTCGCGTGCCAGCGATCGTTCGGAGCAAGACACGGCATCCATCGGCGGTGGGATGTCGTACCGCGACGCACCATTCGCCGTGTGAAGCGTGACTTCTTCGAGCGATACTGCGCCGGCTATGAGCGACTTCGCTCCGACCCCGCCGCGTGGAATGCGATGCTGCGCGAGCGCGAGGCGTTCGATCCGATGAGTGTTCACCCGTCGGATTACCTGCGCCCCCGCAATTGAGCCCACCTCCGATAGCTCCCGCTCGCACCACTCCACCACACACCCGCACCCCGTCCTCCGCAACCCGCGTCGCGCCGCTGGCGTCAGACGTGCGGGGGCGTGTACGTTCCCTTGGCGAAAGCGGGGAAGAGGGGGATCTATCCGGCGGAGCGCGGGGTACTCCCGCGGACCCATCACGGCAGGGAAACCACCCGCCGGACGGCGGAGCGAACGCCGTCCGAACGGACCGACTCGCGCCCACCCGGGCGCCACACGGGACAGCAGATGCGTGAACGGAAGACGGCCGGCGGCAGCCCCCCGCAATCGGGCGCCCGGAAGGTGAAGCGCGCGGTGCTCGCCGCGCTGGTGCTGCCGGTGGTCGTGGGCGGCTTCATGCTGCAGAGCGCCATCAGCGAGAACGGGCGCCTCTTCGAAGAGGTGCTGACGCGCGTGGCCGCCTACGGGGTGGACGGCGTGTCGCAGGACAGCCTGTACGAGCTGGCCGCGCGCGGGCTGCTGCGTCGCATCGGCGACCCGTACGCGGACCTGTACTCGCCCGAGGAGCTGGCCGACTTCCAGCGCGAGAACCTGCGCAACGGCTACGGCGGGATGGGGATGCTGGTGGAGGAGGTGCGCGACACCGCCACGGTGATGCGCGTGTACCCCCACACCCCCGCCGAGCAGGCCGGCGTGCGCATCGGCGACCGCATCGTGGAGGTGGACGGCCAGAAGGTGACCGGCCTTCCGCTCGACCGCGTGACCGCCCGGCTGCTGGGCCCGCAGGGCACCGTGGTGCACGCCACCTTCGTCCGCCACGGCCAGCCCGAGCCGCTGAAGATCGAGGCGCGCCGCGCGGTGGTGCACATCCCCGTGGTGGCCTACGCGCTGGTGCTGGACGGCGGGGTGGGGTACCTGCCCCTGGACCGCTTCAGCGAGACCTCGGCGCGCGAGGTGGCCGAGGCGATGAGCGACCTGCGCAGCCGCGGGGCGAAGAGCTTCGTGCTGGACCTGCGCGGCAACGGCGGCGGCAGCCTGGACCAGTCGATCCGCATGGCCAACCTGTTCCTGGACAAGGGGCAGGAGATCCTGCGCGTGGTGTACCGCAACGCGCCGCAGGAGGTCTACCGCGCCGAGGAGGCGCCGCTGCTGGCCGGCGAGCCGGTGGTGGTGCTGACCGACGAGGGGACCGCCTCGGCCAGCGAGATCGTGGCCGGCGCGCTGCAGGACCACGACCGCGCGGTGGTGGTCGGCCAGGTGTCGTTCGGCAAGGGGCTGGTGCAGGACCTCTTCCCGCTGGAGGGCGGGTGGGCGATGAAGCTGACCACGGGGAAGTGGTACACGCCCAGCGGTCGCTCCATCCAGCGCCCGCGCAAGGTGAACCCCGACGGCACCTTCGCCCCCGAAGACACGCTGCCGCCCAGCGACAGCGCCCTGGCCGCGCGCCCGGTGTTCCACAGCGACGCGGGGCGGCCGGTGTACGGCGGCGGCGGGATCACCCCCGACGTGGTGGTGCGCGAGGACTCGCTCTCGGCGTCGGAGCGCACGCTGCTGCGCGCGCTGGGCACCCGGGCCACGGCCAGCAACCAGGTGCTCAGCGAGTACACGCTGGAGCTGAGCCGCGGCGCGCGCCCCGGCTTCACCGCCGACCCGGCGTGGCGCGAGGAGCTGTACCGGCGGCTGGAGAAGGACGGCGTGCACGTGGACCGCGCGCAGTACAACGCCGGCTCCACGCTGATCGACCGGATGATCCAGGGGCGGGTGGCGTCGCTGGCCTTCGGCGACAGCGCCTCGTTCAAGCTGGGGATCCCGAACGACACGCAGCTGCAGAGCGCCCTGAACATCGTGCGCGGCGCGCGCACGCAGGCCGAGGCGCTGGCCCGCGCCACCGCCGCCGCCCGCGCGCTCCCCGCCCGCACCGCCGCCACCCCGGCGCCGGTGCGCGGGTGAGCCGAAACTTCGTCACCGCGACCGCGTAGGAAGAGCGCGCCGCCCCGATCGATCGGGGCGGCGCGCACGTGCGTCGGCGCATCGTCTCGACCCGAGACGGGGCGGGCAGGGCGATTGATGAAATCGCCGCAACGGCCACACGAAGTCCGCCTGCGCGGACTACCGGCCGTGGTGTGGGGGCGAAGCCGGTGCACGGATCGAGCATTCGCTGAATGCGCGGGTCCGTGCTTGCAGCCTCGCGCCGTTTGCGAGGTTTCCCGTGGTGGTTGCTGCGGCTTCAGCCGCCGGTCGCGAGGCTCTCGAACGGCGGGACGGCTGCGGACCGTTGCCGTTGAAGACCGCGAGGGCGGGACTGCGTGCCTTTGTAGCCGCGAGGCCGCGAGTTTACTCGCAAACGACACCACGGATTGCCGTCCGTCCGGAGCTCCCGGTGTCGGCCGGTCTCATCCCCGTTGCTCCGCGCGCGGTGGATGTGAATCTCTTAGCACCTCTCTCCCGGGAGCGGCGGGCCGCCGCTCCCCCGTTCCACCCCCCAGATGACGGGTCCGTACCGATCGTGAACATCTCTCTACGCACCGGGGCGGCCGTGGCCGCGCTGGCCCTGGCGGCGGTGCCCGCGGCGGCGCAGCAGGAGCAGCCGCTGAAGCACGCGCCGCAGCCCACCACCGCCGCGATCACCGCCGCCGACGCGATGACGCGCCTCTACATCCTGGCCGACGACTCGATGATGGGCCGCGAGGCGGGGACGGCGGGGAACGTGAAGGGCACCGACTACATCGCCCGCGAGGCGCGCCGCGTCGGGCTGGAACCCGCCGGCGAGAACGGCACCTTCTTCCAGACCATCCCGCTGCGCCGCAAGGGCGTGGACCCGTCGGGCACGCTGTCGGTGGGCGGGACGGCGCTCACCATGGGGCAGGACTACGGACTGCTCCCGACCATCCCCGGCGTGTTCAGCTTCGGCGAGAAGCTGCAGGCGAACGGCGCGCAGGTCGTCTACGGCGGGCAGCTGGGCACGCAGAGCCTGATCGACCCCGCGCAGGCGGCCGGGAAGCTGGTGGTGTTCGACGCGCCCGCGGGGCCCAACGGCACCAGGAGCTGGCGCTTCTGGACGGCGGGCGGCCTGGACCGCTACGCCCAGGCCGCCGGCCTGGCAATCGTGGCGCTGGACCTGGCGCCCGCGGGGATCCGCGAGTTCCTGGTGCAGCCGCAGGAGCAGCTGCGCGACCCGGCCCAGCCGCAGGCGGCCGGCAGCGGGCCCGCGGGGCTGATGATCAGCAACGCCGCGGCCGAGCGGCTGCTGGGCCGGCCGCTGGCGGGGATCGAGGTGGGGACCACGGGGGCCACGGTGAACGCCGACCTGCAGTTCAAGGACGAGCCCAGCCCCTTCCCGGCGCGCAACGTGGTGGCCATCCTGCGCGGCACCGACCCGGCGCTGCGCGGCGAGTTCGTGGCCATCGGCGCGCACAACGACCACGTGGGCACCTCGCCCCAGCCGCTGGACCACGACTCGGTGCGCGCCTTCAACGCGCTGCTGCGCAAGGAGGGGCTCGAGGGCGAGCCCGAGACGGCCACCCCGCAGCAGACCCAGGAGTGGCAGGCGGCAGCCGCCGCGCTCCGCGCCCGCCACGGCGCCCGCCCCGACAACGTGTTCAACGGCGCCGACGACGACGGCAGCGGCACCACCGGCGTGCTGGAGATCGCCGAGTACCTGGCGGCGCACCGCCCGAAGCGCTCGATCCTCTTCGTCTGGCACACGGGCGAGGAAAAGGGGCTGCTGGGCTCCACCTGGTTCACCGAGCACCCCACGCAGGGGATCAGCCGCGACTCGATCGTGGCGCAGCTGAACATGGACATGATCGGCCGCGGCGCCGCGGACGACGAGACGGGGAAGGACAAGGCGGGCGCCGCCCTGCACGGCGGGCCGCACTACCTGCAGCTGGTGGGCTCGCGGCGGCTTTCCACCCAGATGGGCGACCTGATCGAGCAGGTGAACCGCACCGGCAACCACGGCTTCGTGTTCGACTACGCGCTCGACGCCAACGGCCACCCGGGCAACATCTACTGCCGCAGCGACCACTACAACTACGCGCGGTGGGGGATCCCCATCACCTTCTTCACCACCGGGCTGCACCGCGACTACCACCAGGTGACCGACGAGCCGCAGTACATCGACTACAACAAGCTCGCCGGCGTCGCGAGCCTGGTGGCCGACATCGCCACCACCATCGCCAACCGCCCCGACCGGCTGGTGGTGGACCAGCCCAAGCCGGACCCGCACGGGCAGTGCCGGCAGTAGGCGGTTCAGGGGACAGGGGACAGGGGACAGGGGACAGGGGACAGGGGACAGGGGACAGGGGACAGGGGACAGCCTGCCCTCCTTCCCGTCGGATCGACTCGATGCCCCGTTCGCCGGTCTATCGGCGGGCGGGGCTTCGTGCCCTCCGATCCCGAAGCTTCGGGACGGGACGGGGTCCGCTTTCGGTCACACGGAGGAACGGACGAGAACGGAGCAGCGGAGGAAAAGCGGAGGAAGCCGCGTCATGATCGACGGTCGTCGCGGACCTGGAGTACGCCTCTTCCGGCGAAGCGGGGCGCGGCTTCGCGCGCGGAATGTTACAGGATGTGCGGGAAACGGGAATGGTTCGTTACAGATTGTCTCGCCGTCCCGTGCGGTGACGTGCTCCCGGCGGCGCGGCAAGGGTGGTTGGAATCGTAGGCTTCTCCTTGGTGGACAACGACATCCGGCGGTCGGGCACGGGGGGAAGGGCGGGGGGCACGTGCTGGCTTGATCGTAGCGAATGCGGGGGGCGGATGTTGGGGCCGGCCGGCCGCAGCGCGCGGCGGCGGCCCGTGGCGGTACTCCCTTTCCCTCCCCTCCATGGAGTCCGGCATCATGAGCGACGACAACGCACGCAACGAAGCACCCGCCTCGCGCCGCCAGTTCCTGGCCCGCACCGGCGCGCTGGCGGCCGGCGGGCTGGTGGCGGCGCGCTCGGCCGCCGCGGCGCAGGCCGCCCCCGCCCCCGTCCGCGTGATCCCCGAGGTGACGGCCGACGCGGGCGGGCGGCTGCGCCCCGCGGCGGCGCAGCAGACCGCCGCGGTCACGCGCTACGACGTGGCGACCTTCACCGAGGGCTCCGACAAGCTCACCCTGCTCAGGCGGGCGGTGCAGACCATGCGCGGCCGCTCCGACAGCGACCCCACCAGCTGGATGTACCAGGCCAACATCCACAACACCTTCTGCAACAGCCCGCCGCCGCCGTACGGCGTGGTGCACTACAGCTGGCGCTTCCTGGCGTGGCACCGCGCCTACCTGTGGTTCTTCGAGAAGGTGCTGCAGGACGCGGTGGGCGGCGACACCCGCCTGACCCTGCCGTACTGGAACTGGACCACCGAGCTGAACCTGCCGGCCACCTACTTCGGGTCCACCAACCCGCTGAACGACCCCACCCGCCAGGTGACGCCCACCAGCAAGCTGGACCCGCGCAAGACCGCCATCAGCGGGCTCCTGGCGCTGCCCACCTTCACGCAGTTCGGCGGCAACGCCAGCGACGCCGGCGCGCTGGAGACGGGGCCGCACAACTACGTGCACGGCTGGGTGTGCGGCGACATGTGCCGCTTCTCCACCGCCGCGCGCGACCCGATCTTCTGGGCGCACCACGCCAACGTGGACCGGGTGTGGTACCTGTGGAACCAGGAGGGGCGCGACAACCCCACCGACACCGCGTGGACGGGGCAGAGCTACCCCTTCTACGACGTGACGCAGAAGAAGAACGTGACCATCTCGTTCGGCGACGCGGCGCAGCTGCCGGTGACCTACGCGCCGCCGCTGGGCACCTCGATCAACACCGGCGGGCGCAAGCGGCTGAACGCCCCGGTCACGGTGCAGGCGCTCCCCGCCGGCACCGAGCTGGACATGGCGCCCGCGTCCGCCGGATCGCTGCGTGTGGTGGCGATCGACGTGCCCGAGGACGCGCCGATCAGCGTGAACGTCTTCTCCCGGGCGGGCGCCACGGCGCAGACGCCCACCAGCGACCCGTCGTTCGTGGGCTCCTTCACCCTGATCCCCACCGACGGGGGGCACGGCGCGCACGGGCCGGTGAACCTGCACGTGCCGCTGGCCCGCCTGGCCCCGCGGATGCTGAGCGCGCAGGCGGCGGCTCCGCTGAACCTGACGCTGGTGCCCACCCCCACGCCGGGGAACACCCGGATCGGCACGGTGAGCTTCGACCACCTGGAACTGCAGCCGTAACCTGCGGCCCCGGGCGGGGTATCACCCTGGGAACCGTCCCGCCCGGGGCGGCGGCGGGTCCATGCCAGGCAGGTGTGTGATGACGCTGGTCTCGATCGTTTCAGGCGCGCCGGCCGCGGTGGTGGCGCTCACGCTGGGGCTGGGGTGCGCGGCGGCCCCCCAGCCCGCCACCGGCGCCCTGGCGCCGTGCGCGGCGGAGGCGGGTGGAATGCGCATCGCCCTCTCAGGCGCGGCCCCGGCCGGCGCGCGCGGAACCGTCCGCACCGCCGTGTGCCGCCTTCCCCAGGCGGCGCTGGCGCGCGCGCGGGCGGCGAGCTCGGCGGTGCTGCGGGTGGAGGGGGTGCGCACGCCCGACTCGCCGGTGTCCGTGCTGGTGTTCCTGAACGACGCCCAGGCGGGCGCGGCCGCGTCCACCAGCCGGCCCAGCTTCGCGGGCTCCTTCACGCTCCTGGGCGAGGGGCCGGCGAAGGTCAACGCGCAGGTCGCGCTGGGCCCGGCGGTGGCGAACGCCCTGCGCGGGCGCGGCGACCTGTCGGTGACGCTGGTGGCCGTGGACCGGGAGGACCGCCCGGTCGCCGCGGGTCTCGCGTTCGACCGGGTGGTGCTGGACCTGCAGTAGGCGGGGTCCGCGATCTGAATCACGCCCCGGCCGCCGGTGTTTCCGGCGGCCGGGGCGCGTCGTATCATGGCGCGCCGTCGTGCCTCGGGCCGAACCCACCTCTCGGGCCGCCTCGGGCCGGCGATGCAACACGGTGAACTCGGCGGAGAACTGCGGCACGCACGGTGCGTGAAGAAACGTCTTGCGGGTCGCCTATTCCCCGTTCGGGCAATGGTTTGGCGATGCAACTGGCGCTGATCGCGTTCTGGATGACGGTGCTCGGCACGGTATGCTGGGGCGTGTGCTTCTGGTGGATGCACAGCATCTCGAGAAGGCAGGACACGCTGCTGCACGAGCTGCGCGAGCAGGCCCGGCGCATCGAAAAGCTTTCGCGCGAGGAGCACCAGCTGATCCGCGAGGTGCACCCGCAGGTGGGCGAGATTCGCGACAGCCTGCAGGCCGTGGCCGACAACGTGGCGGGGCGGCCGTGAGCCCGAAGGGCCAGCCCCGCTCCGGCCGCGCGCCTCCCCAGCGGATGACCGACGAGCAGCGCCACCACGCCCGCCGCGTGGCGGCCGGCCACCGCGTGGAGGCGGTGAAGGTGCGTTTCGCCGAGGAGCGCACCCCGGTGGAGCGCTTCGCCGACTGGCTGATGGCGATCGCCGCCTCCACCCCGTTCCTGATCGCGCACGCCGTCTGGTTCGCGTTCTGGATCGTGTGGAACGTGAGGGGGCGGCACACCGCGTTCGATCCCTTCCCCTTCGGCCTGCTGACGATGGTGGTGTCGCTCGAGGCCATCTTCCTTTCCATCTTCGTCCTGCTCTCTCAGCGCCGCGAGTCGCAGATCGCCGAGCTGCGCGAGGAGATGACGCTGGAGGTGGAGATGCGCACCGAGGAGGAGGTGACCAAGCTGCTGCAGCTGGTGGCCGGCCTCTACGGCCGCCTGGGGTACTCGCTCTCGGAAGATGACGACGAGCTGAGGCAGATGCTTCGCCCGCTCGACAAGGAGAGCATCGAAGAGGAGCTGAGCGACCAGATCGGCGACGACGCCAGGCCCCGCGCGGCGGACCGGGCGAAGGAGGCCGCCAAGGAATCCGCGGAAAAGCGCTGACCCCGATCCGGCGTTCGTTCCTGCCCGACCGATTCAACGCAATCGGACGATGGAATCCCGAACGAGCCGCCGCACGGAACCACGTCCACGCGGACGCCTGATCCTATGCTGGACAACGGGTTGGCGAGGAGGATCTCCCAGGGCGTTCTCGCGAACGCCCGGTCCAGCCCTTCTGCGAGGCGGATCACCGCGCGGCGGAGAGGAGCTCGCGCATGGCCTCGGCCACCTCTTGCGGGGCGGCGCGGCCCTTGGTGAGGAAGCGTGTCTCGCCCAGCTTGAGCAGCTCGCGCTCTTCGGCGCTCAGGTCCCTGGCGGCGTAGACGACGACGGGGACGGAGCGGAGGTGGTTGTGCGTGCGCAGCGCCTCCACCACGTGGAAGCCGTCGTCGCCGGGGAGCGCCACGTCCAGCACGATCAGGTCCGGCAGCAGCGCGCGGGCCTGCTCGATCGCCGCGGGGCCGGTGAGCGCGCAGTAGGTCTCGGCGTTGTCGGAGAGGGTTTCGGCCAGGGTGTGCGCCAGGTCGGCGTCGTCCTCCACCACCAGCACCCGCGGGATCCGGGGCGAGCCGCCGATGGCCCGCCGCACGCCGGCCACGATCCGCGCCACCCCCGCGTCGCGCTCCAGCCACGCCACGGCCACCGCGGCGGGAAGGAGCTCGCCCGCCTGCGGCTCGCCGCCCACCATCACCACCGGCACGTGCCGCGTCTGCGGGGCGCGGCGCAGCTGGGCCAGCGTTCCGGGGCCGTCCATGGCCAGCGCCAGCACGATGGCCGCGGGCGCCTCCCTGCGCGCCAGCCCCACCGCCTCGCTCCCCGACGACGCCTGCCGCACGGAGAACCCCTCGCGCTCGAGCGCGTCCACCAGCGCCTGCCGCGCCGGCGCGTCGGCGCAGCACACCAGCACCTGCGCGGTGGCGCGCGAGGGCGCGGGGGAGGGCGCGACGGGCACGGCCGCCGCGGCGGCGGGGGGCGGGATGGTGAAGGTGAAGGTGCTCCCCTGGCCCGGCCGGCTCTCCACGCGAATCTCGCCGCCGTGCTGCTGCACGATGGTGCGGCTGATGGCCAGCCCCAGCCCGGTGCCGCCCTTCTGCCGGCTGTCGGAGCTGTCCACCTGCTGGAAGCGCTCGAAGATGGTGTCGAGCTTGTCGGCCGGGATGCCGCGCCCGCGGTCGGCCACGCGGAAGCGCGCGCCCCCGTCCGCCGCCTCGGCCTCCACCCTCACCACGGCGCCCGCGTCGGCCGCGCTGAACTTGACCGCGTTGGAGATCAGGTTGGTGAGCACCTGCACCACGCGGTCGGGGTCGGCGTTGAAGTCGAATTCCTCCACCCGTGCGTCCAGCGCCACGCCGGCGCGCTCGGCCATCCCGCGCACCGCGTTCACCGCCTGCCGCACCAGCTCGCCGCTGGACACCTGCCGGCGCTCCATGCTGATGGCGCCGCTCTCGATGCGCTCGATGTCGAGGATGTCGTTGATCAGCCGTACCAGCCGTTCGCTGTTCTGCGTGGCGATGTCCACCAGCCGCTGCGCGCGCTCGGGGAGCTCGCCCAGCTTGCCGCTGCCCAGCAGCCCCAGGCTGCCGCGGATGGAGGTGAGCGGGGTGCGCAGCTCGTGGCTCACCACGCTGATGAACTCGTTCTTCAACCGCTCCACCTCGTGCCGGGCCGAGATGTCGCGCGCCACGGCGTGCAGCCCGCGTATCCGCCCGTTCTCTTCCACCAGCTGCACCACCTGGCCGATCCAGATCTCGCGGCCGTCGTGAGCTACCGCGGGGAACTCGAAGTAGGTGCTGGGGATGCGCTCGCGCACCTGGCGCGTGTACAGCTCGGCGGCCTTGTCGTGGTAGTCGGGGCGCATCAGGTCGCTGTAGTGCCGGCCCATCACGTCGCCGGTCTGGTAGCCCAGGATGCGCAGCGCCGCGGGGTTGGCGTAGGTGAAGCGCCCCCACGGGTCGGCCTCGTAGATGATGTCGCCCGCGGCCTCCACGATGCGGCGGTAGCGCTCCTCGCCCGCGCGCAGGGCGGCGCCGGCGGCCTCGCGCTCGGTCACGTCCTGCACGGTGCCGTGCATCCGCACCGGGCGGCCGGCGGCGTCGAACGTGACCTGCCCGCGCGAGTGCAGGTGCAGCACGGTGCCGTCGGGATGCAGCACGCGGTACTGGCTGTCCAGCACGCCGCCGCCCGCGATCGCCGCGGCCACGGCGGCCTGGTGCGCGGCGCGGTCGTCGGGGTGGATCGATTCCAGCAGCAGCTCGTAGCCGGGTTCGCGCGTTCCCGGTTCCACGCCCAGCAGGCGGAAGTGCTCGTCGCTCCACTGGCCGCGGTCGGCCACCAGGTCCCACTCCCAGCTCCCCACGCGCGCCAGCCGCTGCGCCTCGTTCAGCCGGCGCTCGCTCTCGCGCAACGCCTCTTCGGCGCGGCGGCGCTCGGCCAGCTCGCGGCGCAGCACCAGCTCGTTGGCGGCGGCGCCCGCCACCCCCTCCAGCAGCTCCACGTCCTCGTCGCTCCACGCGCGCGGCACCCCGTCGCGAACGCTGAGCGCGCCCAGCACCGGGCCCGCCGGGTCGCGCAGCGGCACGCCCAGGTACGCGCGCACGCCGGGGTACTCGCGCACCACGCGGGGGTCCCGCTCCGTGTCGGGGATCGCGATCGGCTGCCCCGTGCCCCACACGCGCCGGCAGAACGCGTCGCCCCCCGCGCCGAACGGCGCCTCCAGGCGTGCATCGTCGGCCGGGCTCGCCCCCGCCACGGTGAAGACGGAGACAGGGGCGCGGAGCGCGAGGGACGCGAGGCGCTGGATGCGCGCGAACACCTCGCCGGCGCCACCATCCAGGAGGGGCGTCTGGGGCCGGGCGGAGCCGGAAGGCGATGAATCGTGGGGGGCCTGCGGACCAGGCATCGGCGCGGGGATCGGTGGCAGGGGGCGGTCGGCCGCGGGCGGTGCAAAAAGAACACCGAACGGTGCGGAAAGGCAACGTGCCCGATTCAAGCGACACGGGCGTTGGCGTGCCGGTGTGCGGAGACGCGGCAACGGCTCGCCGCGACCGCCGCCCGCGCGGCCGCGGCGGCCTCCTCCCCCCGTCCCTCCCCGTGCTTCGCGGGGAGGGGGTGAACTTCGCGCGGGGCCGTGGGCCATCGCGCCAACGCCGACCCGCAGTCCGCGAAGGCGGACTTCCCGACGTTCCAGCGGCGGGTTTCAAGTCCGCGAAGGCGGACTTCGGGCCGTAGTTGCCTCGGATTTCAATCCGGGGTGGCGGTGGAGGGACATTCCCCGGATCCCGCGGTCGATCCTCCGGCCCGCCATTGCCAACCACCGGCGCGCCGATTCTCTTCAGCGCATGCGAATCGTGCTGCAGCGCGTGTCGAGCGCACGGGTGACGGTGGAGGGGCGGGTGACGGGGCGGATCGGGCGCGGCCTGCTGCTGCTGGCCGGCTTCACCGAGGGCGACTCGGACGACGCGCTGGTGTGGATGGCCAAAAAGATCGTGCAGCTGCGCATCTTTCCCGACCACGAGGGGAAGATGAACCGCTCGGTGGAAGAGGCGGACGGCGCCATCCTGGTCGTCAGCCAGTTCACTCTCTACGGCGACGCGCGGAAGGGGAACCGCCCCAGCTTCATCGACGCCGCGCGCCCCGGGACGGCGATCCCGCTGTACGAGCGCTTCGTCCAGCTGCTGCGGGACGCCGGCCGCCCGGTGGAAACCGGCGAGTTCGGCGCGATGATGGACGTGGAGCTGGTGAACGACGGCCCGGTCACGCTGATCCTGGAACGCTAGCCGATGTCCGCCACCGTTTCGCCCACGCCCGGCGACGCCGAACCGCCGCCCGCCCCGCGGCGCACGGACGCTCCGCCGTACCACGGCGGCGGCTGGACGGCGATCGTCCGCGAGTTCGCCATCATCGTGGCTGGCGTGCTGTGCGCGCTGGCGGCCCAGGCCTGGTGGGACGCGCACCAGGAGAGCGGCCGCGAGCGCGACTACCTGCGCCAGCTGCTGGCGGACACCCGCGCCAACCAGCGCCGCCTGGACGCGGCGATCCGCACCGACAGCCTGGTGATGGAGAGCTCGGCGCGCGCGATGCAGGTGCTCACGTCCACCACGCTGGCGCCGCGCGGCGACTCGCTGACGGCGTGGGTCCTGGGCGCCATGGGTTCGAACGATTTCCGGCCGCTGGACGGCAACGTCCGCGCGCTGCTGGGCACGGGTGACCTGCGGCTGATCCGCAGCGACTCGCTGCGCGCGATGATCGCCGCGTATGCGTCGTCGCTGGCGGCCGAAGACGTCCGCCAGGTCCAGCTCAGGCAGGCCCTGATCGACCAGGCGGCGCCCGTGGCGGCGGCGTTTCCGTTCATGCGCCGCGTGTTCCTGGACGGCACGCGGCTGCAGGCCGCCGACGTGGCGCGGCTGCGCGCCGACGGCCGCGCGGTGGACGTCATGTTCAGCCTGCAGGCCTCGGCCGCGAACCGGCTGGCCGGCCTGCGCGGGCTGCGCGAACAGACCCTGCGCGTGCGCCGCGCCCTCCAGCGCGAGACCGGCAGCGCCGCGCCCGACTCTCTCGCCGACTGACCACGTTCCTGAACAGAATGGCCGACCTCCACACGCCACCGCCGATCGTGCTGGCCTCGCAGAGCCCCCGCCGCGCCGAGCTGATCGCGCGGCTGGGGCTGGAGTTCCTGGTCCAGCCCGCCGATATCGACGAGAGCTACCGGGCCGGCGAGACGCCGCCCGCGCACGCCGAGCGTCTCGCCCGCGAAAAGGCGCAGGCGCTCGCGGCCACGCACCCGCACGCCCTGGTGGTGGGCAGTGACACCATCGTGGTCATCGACGGCGACGTGCTGGGGAAGCCGAAAGACCGCGCGCAGGCGGTGGAGATGCTGATGCGCCTGAGCGGCCGCGGCCACGAGGTGTGCACCGGCGTGGCGGTGGCGATGGACGGCCGCGTGGAGAGCGGGCTGGAGCGCGTGCGCGTGCGCTTCCGCCGGCTGGATGCCCGGACGTGCGAGCAGTACGTGGCCACCGGCGAGCCGATGGACAAGGCCGGCGCCTACGGGATCCAGGGCTTCGGCAGCGCCATCGTGGAGTGCATCGAGGGCGACTACTTCGCGGTGATGGGCCTTCCGGTGGTCCGCATGCTGGGGCTGTTCGAGCGCTTCGGCTGGCGCTACGCCTTCGGGCAGCTGGAGCCGGGGTGATCCTTCCAGCGATGGCGTGCCGGGCTCGGTTGTCCGGCACCGACCCCTTGCTTCGTAGTACTATCCCACGATATCATGAACGCGAAACAGAGGAAGGTGCTCGAGACATTGGTCGCCGAGCCGATCCGGACGGATATCCATTATCTCGATCTGGAGGGGCTGTTCGCCGCGCTCGGGGCCGAGGTGTATCCGAATCGAAGGGATCACGAGTCGCGGTGGTGCTGAACGGGCGCAAGTACAGCTATCATCGTCCTCACCCTGAGAACGAGATTGGCCGCAAGACGGTGAAAGACGTCCGCGATTTCCTGGTTGCAGCCGGAGTACAGCCATGAAGAAGATGAAGCCGTACAAGGGGTACACGGCCACCGTCGAATTCGACGCCGACGAGATGGTGCTCCATGGCCGTGTCGACAACCTTCGCGACGTGATAACGTTTCACGCCTCGTCGATCGATCAGGTACAGGCGGCCTTCGAAGAAGCGGTCGACGACTATCTCGAGCTGTGCGAGACGCGCGGAGAACTGCCCGAACAGCCGTTCTCCGGGAGGTTCGTGCTGCGCGTGGATCCTGATCTACATCGGAGAATCGCCATCCAGGCCGCGCGCGAAGGGAAGAGCCTGAATGCGTGGATCCTCCGGGTCATCTCCGCCGGGCTTGGTGCCGCGCCGTAAGCGATGGCCGATGGTGCGACACCGAAGGTCCTGGCCGGGTGGCCGCGCTGACCTGCGCGCGGCGGTGACGCGTCCGTCGTCCTCAGCCCATCCATCCACCCGCTGCTCCCGATCCATGATCCTTGCCATCGACCAGGGGACGACCGGCACCACCTGCCTGGTGATCGACCGCGACGGGCAGGTGCGCGGGCGGGCGTACAGCGAGTTCACGCAGCACTTCCCCCGCCCCGGCTGGGTGGAGCACGACGCCGGCGAGATCTGGGACGTCACCCGCCGCGTCGCCAAGGTGGCCGCCGCGCACGCGGGGACCTCGATCGACCGGCTGGCGGGGATCGGGATCACCAACCAGCGCGAGACCATCGTGCTGTGGGACCGCGAGACCGGCCGGCCGCTGCACCACGCCCTGGTCTGGCAGGACGGCCGCACCGCCGACCTCTGCCGCCGGCTGAAGGAGGCGGGAAGGGAAGAGGGCGTCCGCGCCCGCACCGGGCTGGTGATCGACCCCTACTTCAGCGCCACCAAGCTGGCGTGGCTGCTGGACCACGTCCCCGACGCGCGGCGCCGCGCCGAAGCGGGGGAGCTGGCGGCGGGGACGATCGACAGCTGGCTGGTGTGGAAGATGACCGGCGGCCAGCTGCACCTGACGGACCGGACCAACGCCAGCCGCACCCTCCTCTACGACCTGGACGCCGACGCCTGGGAGCCGTCGCTCCTCGACCTGTTCGGCGTCCCCGCCGCCGTCCTGCCGGAGATCCGCTCCTCCTCCGAGGTCTACGGATCGACGGACGGCGCGGCGTTCGAGGGCGAGGCGCCGGTCGCCGGGATCGCGGGCGACCAGCAGGCGGCGCTCTTCGGGCACGGGTGCTGGAGCCCGGGGGAAGGGAAGAACACCTACGGCACCGGCGCCTTCCTCCTCGTCCACACCGGCGGCCGCCGCGTCCCCTCCGCGCACGGGATGCTGACCACGGCGGCGTGCGGGCCGCGCGGCGAGCGGGCGTACGCGCTGGAGGGCTCCATCTTCATCGCGGGCGCGGCGGTACAATGGCTGCGTGACGGGCTGGGCATCCTGCGCGAGGCTGCCGAGACCGAGGCGCTGGCGCGGTCGCTGGAATCCAACGACGGCGTCTACTTCGTTCCCGCCTTCACGGGGCTGGGCGCGCCGCACTGGGAGCCGCGGGCGCGCGGGGCGGTGTTCGGCCTTACCCGCGGCACCACGCGGGCGCACCTGGCGCGCGCCAGCCTCGAGGCCATGGCCTTCAGCACGCACGACGTGGTGCAGGCGATGGAGGGCGACGCGGGCGTGCGCATCTCCGAGCTGCGCGTGGACGGGGGCGCCGCGGCCAACGACTGGCTGATGCAGTTCCAGGCCGACGTGCTGGGGGTGCCCGTCCGCCGCCCCAGCCTGGTGGAGATGACGGCGCGCGGCGCGGCGGGGCTGGCGGGGATCGCCACCGGCTTCTGGCAGTCACCGGAAGAGTTCGCGGCGGCCGGGCCGGACGAATCCGTCTTCGCGCCGGGGATGGGGGACGACGAGCGCCGCGCGGCGCTCGCGGGGTGGCAGCGCGCGGTGGACTCCGTGTGCGCCTGGGCCAGGGAGGGATGATCCCGATGGACAAGCTGATCCTTTGCCTGTGCCTGTCGCTGGGCGCCGGCCGCGGGCACGGGCCCAAGCAGCCGGCCGACCGCCTGTTCGGCGAGGACAAGTTCCAGCACTTCTTCACCAGCTTCCTGGTCACCGGCCTGGCCGGCGGCGCCGCGCGGCTGGCGGGGGCCGGCCGCCAGACCAGCCTGTGGATCGGCGCGGGGACGGGGGTGGCCGTCGGCGCCGGCAAGGAGCTGTTCGACGCGCGGAACCCGAACGACACCGCCTCGGTGCTGGACCTGGCGTGGGACGCCGGCGGCGTGGGCGCCGCCACCGCGGTGGCCGCCCAGGCGCGCTGACCGGCGCCGTCCGCGGGACGGCCGCATCGTGACGGGATGCGCGGCATGATGGGTTCCCATATATTTCTCCGCCCCACCGCAGACGGCGTTCGCTCGCGGGCGCGGTACGCCGGACTGCCCGGCGTACCGCGCGGCGCGTTCAGCCCAGGGCTTGAGAAACGAGGCGTGGGATGGCTGAGACGGATCTGAGACGGATTCCCGAGGTGCCGGCGCGGCTGGTGTTCATGGGCGGGGCGAGCAGCGAGGCCCGCGCCCGGGTGCTGGACCGCAGCGCGGCCTGGCGGCGCTCGCAGGCCTTGAAGGACCTGCTGCTGTTGCTGCTGGTGCCGGTGGTGGTCTTCATCCCACCGCACTTCCCGTGGGTGCTGATCGTGATCGGCCTGGCGCTGTTCCGCGCCTTCAACCACAACCGCGAGTACCGCACGCTGCTGTCGCTGCACGGCCCCTGCCCCAAGTGCGGCACCGAGCAGGACTTCAGCGAGCTGGGCCGGATGGGGAACCCGCACAAGGTGACCTGCGCCAGCTGCCGCTGGGACATCTACGTGGAGGTCCCCCGCGCCAGCGAGGCGACGTAGCGGGACGGGTGCGGGGGTGCGGGGGTGCGGGG
>Ga0207706_10000156_pt1 | contig 75583 bp, 58 predicted proteins | sample KBSC53metaG_FD_184318 | JGI IMG/M metagenome (GOLD analysis project Ga0207706, IMG submission 184318) | Corn rhizosphere microbial communities from Kellogg Biological Station, Michigan, USA - KBS C5-3 metaG (SPAdes) (version 2) | ecosystem: Host-associated > Plants > Roots > Rhizosphere > Soil ... | reverse complement strand
GACCTCGCTCCAGTCTCCATGCCGGCGTTGCCGGAACAGGCGCATCGTCGGATACCAGGGTGTGTCTTCACGTTCCGTCATCCAGCGCCACTCGGCCGGCAAGCCAACGAGCATCCAGACGGGTTTCCCCAGCGCGCCGGCGAGGTGCGCGACGGACGTGTCGACTGATATCACGAGATCCATTTGGTCGATCACTGCCGCGGTGTCGGCAAAGTCCTCCAGTTCCGAACCAAGGTCGGCCATCCGCATGCCGGCCGGCGGATTCGCCGACTGCAGGGCGGCATCGCCTACCTGCAGCGAGTAGAACTGCACCCCTTCCACTTCCGCCAGCGGCCCGAGCGCCGCGAGTGCCACGGAGCGGTACCGGTCCCGAAGGTGATTGGCGTCTCCGGCCCAGAACAGCCCGACCCGGAATGCCGATGCGGCACCCAGTCGATCCGCCCAACGCGCCCGGCGGGCTGGTTCGGCATGGAGATACGGAATCGCGGCCGGCACCGATGCAAGTTCAGTACCAAAAATGCGCGGTAGGCTCATCAGGTGAGCGTAGAAATCGAACTCGGGATAGGGTTCGTCGGCTTTCAGAATCCTGTCGATACCCGGAAAGCAGCGCGCCAGGTCGCCGACTCCGGGCCGCACCTGCAACAGAACCGTTGCGCCCAGCGCCTTGACGTGCGGCGCGTAGCGAATGAACTGGATGACATCGCCTATGCCTTGTTCCGTGCGCAGGAGGATCGTCCGCCCGCGAAGATCCTGTCCGGCCCACGCGGGCTTCCGAAACGACGGGCGTAGCGCAAGCAGCGGTGCGTGCAGCCAGCGAAACTCGTATTGCTCAAAACCCTCGCGAAGCTTCCCGGCCGTAAGGAGCGCATGCGCGTAGTGCGTGTTGACGTCGACCGCAGGGAGGGTCGGCAATTTCAGCTCGTAGAGCTTCAGCGCTTCGTCGAGCCGACCTGATTCGCGCAGGCACATCCCGAGATTCAGATGCTGATCGAAGCCCTCGCCTGCCACGCCGGCCAACCGGTCGGCGTGCTCGAAGGCGGCGGTGGCCTCCTCGAAGCGATCCTGCGCAACCAGCGCGACGCCCAGGTTCGTCCATGCCACGGGCACGGCACGATTCGCGGCGATTGAACGGCGCGCGTACCGCTCGGCGGCTGCCGGTTGCTTCTGCGCGAGCATGCAGTCGGCGAGCTGCGCGAGACAATGAAGGTTTCCCGGCGCGACCTCGAGCGCCCTTTCGAACGCAGCAACCGCGTCGTCCAGGCGACCCTGGCCGCGCAGTGATGTCGCGAGCCCGAAATGGCCGGTCCATTCGCGATCGTTCACCTCGGTCGCTTTGCGCATCCACGGCTCGGCCGCTTCCGCACTTGACGACCACATGCACGTCCAGCCGGCGCGCAAGTGCAGGTTGAAGTTGTCGGAGCCGAGCGCGGCGGCGCGTTCAAGCCACGGAAGCGCCTCGCGGTATCGTCCCCATTCGAAGAGCGTCGAACCACGCGCGAGGACCAGTGACGATTCGTTCGGGGTGGCAGCAAGCAACTCGTCGCAGAGAGCAAGCGCTTCGCCGAACCGGCCTTCCGAAGCCAACGCATGCACGCGTTCCGCGTCCTCCACAACGCCGGCGCTCGATGGCGAAGCGGCTTTCGGTGTCGCTCGGGTCGCTCCGGCAACCTCGCGAATGCGCGAGGTCTCGGGCGGCGCCGTTCGCAGAAGCTTCCGCAACAACGCCATCGCTATCTGTCACTCCGAGGCATTGCGAAAAGGACGCTTTCCGTGGCCGATGACAGGAAGCTCACGCCGCTCTTGTCGACCTCATCGGCCGATTCGGCGGGCACTGCGACCAATGCCAGCGACTTGCGCCCTTCGAACACGTCGACGTCGCGGCCGTTGAAGTTCGCCGGATTGAACATCGGCACCGCGGCCTTCCAGCACGCATATCGCAAAGGCGCGATGACGGCTGCAACGTCCTCGAGTGCCTGTTCGTTCGAAACCGCAATGAACAGGCGCGGACGCAAACGGCGAAGCGTCGCGGTTGCGCCCTGCGCGACCAGTGTCGGGTCCGCGCGTTCGTTGATCTTGAGCAGATCGAGGCGCTGCAGTCGAAGCTCGTCGATGGTTTCGGTCCGTGGTGCGGCGGCCTCCGACTCGGGTATTCCCCACGTCGAGTGTTCGCTGCGAACGTCGCTGACATCGGTCGTCGCACTGCGCGCCAGCGAACGGCGCATCACCGTCGCATTCGAGATCCGATTGCCGCGCAGATTCTCGTGCAGGACGTGCTTCAGCACCCCGTCATCCTCGTACAGGAAGAGATGGCCCTTTTCCCCCAGCCCAGCGGCGATCGGGATCGAATGGACGCCGATTCCGGCGCCGACCTCAAGTACGGTCATGCCGGGCTTCAGCATTCGCTCGATCAGCTCCAACTGCAGATGCAGGCATTCGCCGTAACGCTCGATCGACATGGCGGTCGCCGCATCGCGCGGCCAGAACATCATGATGCCAACCCGGGTTTCGGCAACGCGACACAGGTCGGCCGTGGGACTTTGCGCTGCGCCCCGCACCACCTCGACATGCCCTGGTTGCACCGGCGGTCGCATAGGCGCGGGCCCAGCGCCTCGGCCATGGCACTCGACTTCGCGGGCCAGTGCCGACGCCACTTCGTCGATCACGTCGCCCCAGCCGGCGCCGGCCTCCCGCTGACGAAACAGACGCATCGTGGGGTACCAGGGGCTGTCTTGCCGTCCTTCCAGCCACCGCCAATCGCCGGGAATGGCGACGAGCGTCCACACGGGCTTGCCCATCGCCCCTGCCAGATGCACGACCGACGTATCGACACTGATGACGAGATCCAGCGCTTCGATTGCCGCCGCGGTATCGGCAAACGTGGCGAGCTTCGAACCCAGTTCCACGATCGGGTCATGACCGCAATCGGTGACGAGCTCGTCCGCGCCGGGCCCTTTCTGAAGCGAGTGGAACTTCACGCCCTTGATTGCCCGCAGCGGTGCGAGATCTCTCAAGGCCAGCGAGCGAAAACGGTCCCCCAGATGCGTGGGCGACCCCGCCCACACGAGACCCACGTTGAACACGCCGTCGTCGCGGATCGTATCCTTCCACTGCGCGGCGCGATCGGAACTGGCGCGAAGATAGGGAACCTCGGCAGGGACCGATGCGAGATCGGTGCCGAGGATCCGGGGGATGCTGAGCAGGTTGATGTAGTAATCGAAGTGCGGGAGAGGCTCGTCGTGCAGGAGAATGCGATCAATGCCCGACGCGGTTGCCGCGAGCTCACGCAGTTCCTCGCGCACCTCGAGCAGCACGGTGGCGCCGAGCGCCTTGACGTGGCGCGCATAGCGGATGAACTGGATGAAATCGCCGTAGCCTTGCTCGGCACGCAGGAGGATCGTCTTCCCGCGCAAATCCTGACCGTCCCAGACCGGCTTGACGAATTTCGGCCGCCACGACAGCAAGGGCTCCTGCAGCCACCGAAACTCGTATTGAGCCCAACCCTCGCGCATCCGGCCCGCCGTCAGCAAGGCCAGCGCATAGTGGGAGTGGAGGGCGGCGCTCGGGTACTGTCGAAGCTTGCTTTCCATCATGCGGATCGCCTGCCCGGCGCGGCCGGCGCGCAACAGGCAGATCGCATAGTTGACCGATTCGTCCCGGGCGTCCGTAATTGAAATCCCGAGGTCATCGGCGCGTTCGAAGGCGGCAACCGCATCGGCGTAGCGCATCTGCTCGCATTGCACGATGCCGAGGTCGATGATCGCCGAAGGGTTTTCCGGATCCCGCGCTACAGCCTGGCTCGCGTACCGCTCGGCACGATCGATGTGTCCGAGCTCGACGTCGCACGCGACGAGGTTGGAAATGCTGTGCGGGTCATCGGGCTTCAATGCAAGCACGCGCTCGAACTCGGCTCTGCTGGCGGCCGGACGCTTTTGCGCGCGCAGCGCAATGGCGCGCCCGAAGTGTGTCGACCAGTCGTCGGGGTCGCACGCCACGGCTCGCCGCATCGATTCGGCCGCCTCATCGAGACGGTTGAGCCAAAAGCAGGTCCAGCCCAACTTCAAATGGAATGGACCGCTCTTCGATCCACGGTTTCCGATGTCAACGAGCTGCTCGTACGCTTCGGCATAGCGCCACCAGCTGAACAGAAGGGACGCACGTGCAAACAGAAAGTCGAAATCGTCCGGATTCTTCGCCAGCGTCTCGTCGATCAGCCCCAGTGCGTCACCGAACCGGCCGGCCTCCGAATGCATGGCAATCGTTTCGAGAACGAGCGCATGTTGGCCGACGCTGGCGTGAGGCGACGACTCGCTGTCCACATCGCGGCGGTGGCCTGGTCGCGCATCGCGTCTGGAGACGAAATTCTGGAGGAGCCGCATGGCGAAGAAGACAGAATTCCCGCGCGAAGGTCAAGTTGCGAGTTTAGCGTTCGCGGCGTCGCGCGCGTTTACGAAGCGTGTTGCCGATGCACAAAAATGATTCGGGCCGGTGGGGTTGATACAACCCCACCGGCCCGAAAGGACGAGCGATGCTGGTTCGATTATCCGCGGAACGCCGACGGCACGTGCTTCGAAGCGCAGCCGCCCGCAAACGTGCCATGCCACAGCGTGATCGTCGCGGTATCGGAACCCGTGCCGATCGACGGCTGCAGAATCAGTGAGCACGTGCCTGCACCCGTGTTCTGCGTGGCTACAGTAATGACGCCGCTTGCGACGGCGACACCTGATACGTACTGCGTGGCGGTCGTCGAGCAACCCGAGTTGGTCAGGTCGATGCCGGTCAAGCCACCGGTCGCATGCGTCGAAAGGTATTCGGCAACGGACGTCTTGCACGCTGCGGCCGCCGCTTCGCCTTCCGACATCTTCGACCGGATGACGTAGTCCTGATACGCCGGCAAGGCGATCGCCGCCAGGATGCCGACGATGGCCACCACGATCATCAGTTCGATGAGCGTGAAGCCCTGTTGAATCCGTTTCATGAACTTTCTCCTTGGTTGGTAAAGACAAACCTTCACATCGGCATCCAGCGATGCTGGAACCAAGTCAGCAAGCGATATGCCAGTGAAATTGCCGCCTGTCTTTGGCCGCTGAGCGCGCGTAGCGTCTTGAAATGGAAGATTTTTTCTGTCGATTCGACGCTGGGTGCACGCGAAGCGCGAAGCGCGCTCGGTGTTGCCCGGTCCTGCGGCAAAGGAATGTGACCCATGACGGCGTGGCTCAGGTGACGCTCCGCGTCACCTCGCGCAAAGCGGGCCACGACCGGCCCGCGCGCTATCGAAGCGCTACAGCGGCGCCCTTCGGCTGAACCTCAGCACGATCCCGCCCACGCCGATCGTGTCGCCGAACTCCAGCCACGCGCCCGCCTGCTCGATTGGCCGCCCGTTCAGTGTCGGCATGCGGTCGGTCGCAAAGGGCACCAGCCGGTAGCCGAACTCGCTGTGGCGGATGGCGGCGATCGTGGCGCCCGCTTTGCCGAGCACGAACTCGGACTTCGTCATCGGTGTGATCTGGCCCGCGTTCGGTCCGCTCATCACTTCGATGTAGACACCTGACGTTGCTTCGGCATCAACGCCCGGGCGCTCGGCGACAATCTGCTGCGGCGCTCCGGGAACGACTGCCATACCCGTTGCGACGGCGACCTCGGGCGGAAGGTCGATCGCGACCGTCGTTTCGCCCCCCATCTCCATCAGTTCCGTCATCAACTCGTCCATCGGCGTGACCTGTGTTGCTTTCACCGCCGCGTCGGTCATGCTCGCGGCATCGCCGACCTTTTCCTCGTCGGGCGGCGGCTCGGCCGCGCGCAACTCTGAAACCTGTGGCGCGAGCGGCTCGACCGTTTCCGCTTCGTTCACCAGGTACACGAGCTGCTGCCGCGCGATGTCGATGCGGTCGTGATCGCGCAGGAAATGTTTGCTGACACGCTGGCCGTTGACGAGCGTGCCGTTGGTGCTGCCGACGTCGTGCAGGAACGAATCGGAAACGACGGTGATGATCTCGGCATGGTCGGCCGACACCGCCGGATACGGCAGGCAGATGTCGTGGTCGGCACGGCGCCCGATCGTGACGCGGTCGCGCTCGAGCTTCACCTCGCGCAGCGTGCCGTCGGGTTGATGAATGACGAGCTTTGCCATGATCAGCCGTGCCGCTTTCGCGCGAGGTAGCGCTCGGCCCACTGGTCGCCGGGCAGAAACGCCTCGGGCACGCGCGCAAGAACGACGGAGATGTTGTCGCGGCCGCCGTTCTGGTTCGCGAGCTCGATCAGCTGGCTCGCGGCCACCTCGAGCGTCGTGCGCTGGCCGTCGACGACGCCGTGCACGACTTCGGTTTCCACCATGTCGGTCAGGCCGTCCGAGCAGAGCAGATAGATGTCGTCGGGCTCGACCCGGTATTCGGAGATGTCGGCCGGCACGATTGCCTCGATGCCGAGCGCGCGCGTCACGAGGTTCTTGTTGAGCGAGAACCGCGCCTGGTCGGCGGTGATCTGGCCGCTGTCGATCTGCTCCTGCAGCAGCGAATGGTCGCGCGTGAGCTGCTCGAAGCGCCCGCCCCGCAGGCGGTAGCAGCGCGAGTCGCCGATGTGGGCGATCGAGACGCGATTGCCGTGGAAGACGGCGGCGACCACCGTCGTACCCATGCCGGCGCACTCCGGCCGGTTCTGCGCCGCCTCGTAGATGCCCTTGTTGGCCGCGGCGATCTGCTGCTGCAGCAGCAGCGCGGCATGCGTCAATCCGGTATGGACGTCGACCTTGGACAGGTCGCGCCCGGACGCGAGTTCGGGCAGCAGGCCCTCCTTGATGACACTGACGGCGATGCCGCTCGCGACCTCACCGGCGTTGTAGCCGCCCATGCCGTCGGCGAGGATGGCGAGGCCCGCCCGGTCGACGAAGACGGCGTCTTCGTTGTGCGCCCGTACCATGCCGGGATGGGAACGGTTGGCGACGTCGAGAACGCTGGCGGATGCGGCAGGCACGGGAGTCTTTCGGAAGCGAGCATCCAGTTTAGCTGCAGTGCCGCGGCGTTGCGACGCCGGCCCGGCCGGACGGGGTCGGCGGGACGATGCGCGTTGCAAAAAATGCAACGGCGGAGCGACCCGCCTCAGCCAGCGCGCGCGGCGTGGCGCCGCTGCAGCAATTTGGCCAACCCGATCACGAGCGCGACGCCGATGATCGGCGCGGCCCAGTGCAGCCAGGCGGCGTGGCTCGCCACCCAGCCGACGATCGCCGAATCTTCGACGATCAGCTCGCCGGCGACGTAACCGAGCAGCCCCCCGCCCGCGATGATCAGGATCGGGTACCGCTCGATCAGCCGCATGATGAGCTGTGCGCCGCCGATGACGAGCGGAACGCTGAGGACAAGGCCGAATATGAGAAGCAGCAGGCTGCCGTGCGCGGCAGCGGCCACGCCGAGCACGTTGTCGATGCTCATCACGACGTCGGCGACGATCACGGTGCGCACCGCGGCGAGCAGCCGGTCGCTCGCCTTCACCTCGTGCTCGCCGTCACCCTCGTCCTCGGCGATGAGCTTGATGCCGATCCAAACGAGCAGGACGCCGCCGATCACCTTGAGCCACGACAGCTCGAGCAGGCTCACGGCGAAGAACGTGAGAATGATCCGCAGGACGATTGCGCCGATGGCGCCCCAGAACACGCCCCAGCGCCGCTGCCGATCGGGCAGGTTGCGGCACGCGAGCGCGATCACCACCGCGTTGTCGCCCGACAACAGGATGTTGATGACGATGATTTCGAGACCCGCGAGCCAGAACTGCGGCGTGCCGAATTCCATTCGGGAGGTACTCCGATGCGGGCCGCTTCTCGGTCGGCCCGGCAGTTAAAGCGGCAGGGTTACAGCACGGACTGCAACAGCTTCCCCATCTCCGCGGGATTGCGCGTCACGGTGATGCCCGACGCTTCCATGATTTCGAGCTTTTCCTGCGCCGTGCCCTTGCCGCCGGAAATGATCGCGCCGGCATGCCCCATCCGCTTGCCGGGGGGGGCGGTCACACCGGCGATGAAGCCCACCACCGGCTTGCGCATGTGCTGCTTCACCCAGGCGGCTGCGGTCTCCTCGTCCGAGCCGCCGATCTCGCCGATCATCACGACCGCATCCGTTTCGGGGTCGTCGTTGAAGAGCTGCAGCACGTCGATGTGCTTGAGCCCGTTGACCGGATCACCGCCGATGCCTACGGCCGACGACTGGCCGAGGCCGAGCTCGGTCAACTGACCCACGGCTTCGTAGGTGAGCGTGCCCGAGCGCGACACGACGCCGATGCGCCCCTTGCGATGGATGTGGCCGGGCATGATGCCGATCTTGATCTCGTCGGGCGTGATCACGCCGGGGCAGTTCGGCCCGAGCAGCCGCGTGCGCTTGCCCTGCATCTTGTAGCGGGTGCGGATCATGTCGCGCACCGGGATGCCTTCGGTGATGCAGATCACGAGGTCGAGATCAGCCTCGACGGCTTCGTCGATGGCGGCGGCGGCGAACGGCGGCGGCACGTAGATCACCGACACCGTGGCCCCCGTGGCCGCCTTCGCCTCGCGCACGGTGGCGTAGATCGGGATGCCCTCGAATTTCTCGCCCGGCTTATTGGGATTGACGCCGGCAACGAAGCAGTTGCGGCCGTTGGCGTAATCGCGGCAGGTGCGCGTGTGGAATTGCCCGGTCTTGCCGGTGATGCCCTGGGTGATGACCCTGGTGTTCTTGTTGACGAGGATGCTCATGTTTCCTGACTCATGCGTTCCCGGCCGACAGGCGGGCCGAAGTCGATCTCTTGGTGGAGGTTTTCGGGTCGAATCTGCCCGAGAAGCTCGTCCAAAGAATACGTCAGCGAACGTTTGGTTGACGGTGCAACCTGCTTCAAGGTCCTACGCTTCCGGGATCTCGAGGTCTTTGCAGATTTTGCGCGCGAGATATTCATTGATGTCGCTATGCCGCGGAACCGTAGATGTCTTGCGAGTGTGCCGGTTCACGTATACCGAATGGCGGCCGCCCTCGCGAAGGAGCGTATTCAAGACCGATCAGGCCGTGCCCTTCGCCGCCGCGACCACTTTCTGCGCCGCCTCCGCCATGTCGTTCGCGGTGATGATCGGCAGGCCCGATTGCGCGAGCAGCGCCTTGCCCTGCTGCTCGTTCGTCCCCTTCATCCGCACCACCAGCGGCACCTTGAGCGACACCGCCTTGGACGCCTCGATCACTCCCTGCGCGATCACGTCGCAGCGCATGATGCCGCCGAAGATGTTGACGAGGATCGCGCGCAGATCCTTGTTGCGCAGCATGATCTTGAACGCCTCGGTCACCTTTTCCGCGGAAGCGCCGCCGCCGACGTCGAGAAAGTTGGCCGGGTTGCCGCCGTAGAGCTTGATCACGTCCATCGTCGCCATCGCGAGGCCAGCGCCGTTCACGAGGCAGCCGATGTTGCCGTCGAGCGAGATATACGAGAGATCGAACTTCGAGGCTTCAACTTCCGCCGGATCCTCTTCGTCGAGATCGCGCAGCGCGACGAGCTCGGGATGGCGGAACAGCGCGTTCGAATCGAAGTTGAGCTTGGCGTCGAGCGCGATCAATCGGTCGTCGCCGGTGATGATCAGCGGATTGATCTCGGCGAGCGACGCGTCGGTTTCGTTGAACAGCCGGTAGAGCGCCTCGAACATCGTGCGCGCCTGCGGCAGCATCGGATCGGCGATGCCGACCTTGCGCGCGATGTCGTCGGCCTGCGCGTCGGTGAGCCCCGTTCCGGGATCGATGTAGGCCTTGTGGATGCGCTCGGGCGTTTTCGCCGCGACTTCCTCGATGTCCATGCCGCCGTCGGCGCTCGCCATCAGCACCACGCGTTGCGACGCGCGGTCGACGACCATCGCCGCGTAGAGCTCCTTGCGGATGTCGGCGCCCTCCTCGATCAGCAGCCGGCGCACGGGCTGGCCGGCGGGGCCTGTCTGGTGCGTGACGAGCTGCATGCCGAGCATCTTCTCGGCGAGCGTGCGCACTTCGTCGAGCGAGCGCGCGAGCTTGACGCCGCCGCCCTTGCCGCGACCGCCGGCGTGGATCTGCGCCTTCACCACCCACACCGAACCGCCGAGCTGCTCGGCCGCCTTGACGGCATCCTCGACCGAGAACGCGGGAATTCCACGCGGGACGGTGATGCCGTACTTGCGAAAGAGCTCCTTGCCCTGGTACTCGTGGATCTTCACGTCGTCTCCGTTCCCGAGCTGCTGACCACCACGCCTTTGGCGGGGCCGCGATACCAGCGCGGATAGTACTTGCGCACGGTTTCGCTCGTCGTCTCGAGCGCGTGGCAGCGATCGAGCTGGAACGGCTTGCCCGTGCCCGTGTCCTCGCGCTGCAGCCCGGCGAACGTCTGGATGGCCGCCGTAGGCAGCGATCCCAGCATGTCGGTGATGTGCGTGCAGCCGCGCACGTGGCCCATTGCATCGTGCAGCCGCTTGCGGAAGCCCTGCAGCAGGTTGGCGCCGACCAGCACCTTGTAGTCGGGACCGATCGTGTCGCAGCCACCCGGATACGGCACGCGATCGCTCTGCGCCTCGATCTCGCGGATCGTGTAGGCGCGGTCGATCGTCACGCGCACCCACATGTCGTGCACCGGTTCGCCGGCCGGGCGCACGCCGGAGAGCAGCGGCATGTCGTGGTCCTTGACATCGACGATGTGGCCTTCGATATCGAAAAGGCCGTCCGCGCGCCGATAGCCTTGGTAGATGACCTGCCGGGTATGGAGGCGTTGGCGCGGCGACGCGGGAGCAGCAAGCGGCATCGAACGGTGTGCGGAAGAACTCGACTTCGGGTCCAGCCTTCGGGGTCGGAGACATCAGTCGAGTTGCGTCTCCGACCCCGAAGTCTGGACGCTACAATTGGGCGCAAGCGGTTGATTTTACGCGATCGCCGGTTCACGCCGCAACTTTCGGCGGCTTTTGAGGCGGCGAATTTCGCGGAGCCCTTTGGAGATCCGACGATGCGCTGCGTGCTTGCACTCGACCAGGGAACGACCAGCTCGCGGGCGATCGTCTTCGATCAGGCCGGAACGATCCGCGGCGCGGCGCAGCAGGAGTTTCGCCAGATCTTTCCGCAGCCCGGCTGGGTGGAGCACGACGCGACCGAGATCTGGGCAACGCAGTCGGGCGTCATGCACGAAGCGCTCGCGAAGGCCGGCGTGTCGGCGCGCGACGTGGCCGGCATTGGCATCACCAACCAGCGCGAGACCACCGTCGTCTGGGATCGCGCGACGGGGCGCCCGATCGCGAACGCGATCGTCTGGCAGGACCGCCGCACCGCGCCGACGTGCGACGCGTTGCGCGCCGCCGGCAAGGCCGAGCTGATCGCCGAGAAGACCGGGCTCGTGATCGACGCCTACTTCTCGGGGACGAAGCTCAAGTGGCTGCTCGACAACGTGCCGGGCGCCCGCGAACGCGCGCGACGCGGCGAGCTTGCGTTCGGAACGATCGACTCGTGGCTCGTGTTCCAGTTGAGCGGCGGCAAGACGCACGTCACCGACGCTTCGAACGCGAGCCGGACGATGCTGTTCGACATTCGTCGCGGCGAATGGGACGACGAGCTCCTTGCGCTTCTTGACGTTCCGCGCGATGTGCTGCCGCAGGTCGTCGCCTCGTCGGGCGTCTGCGCCGACACGCTGATCGGCGGTGTGAGCGTGCCCATCGCCGGCATCGCGGGCGATCAGCAGGCGGCGCTGTTCGGACAGGCGTGCCTTTCGGCCGGACTGGCTAAGAACACGTACGGCACCGGCTGCTTCATGCTGCTCAATACCGGAGCCAATGCCGTCGCGTCGCGCAACAACCTGGTGACGACGGTGGCGTGGAAGCGCGGCGACACGATCGAGTACGCGCTCGAAGGCAGCGTGTTCATTGCGGGCGCGGTCGTGCAATGGCTCCGCGACGGCCTGCAGGTCATTCGAACCGCACCCGAGGTGGAGGCGCTCGCGGCGAGCGTCCCCGACAACGGCGGCGTCTATTTCGTGCCGGCGTTCGCCGGGCTCGGCGCGCCGCACTGGGATTCGTATGCGCGCGGAGCGATGTTCGGGATGACGCGCGGCACGACGGCCGCGCACCTCGCCCGCGCAGCGCTCGAGGCGATCGCGTTCCAGAGTGCGGACGTGCTCGACGCGATGCAGAAGGATGCCGGCACAACGCTCAGCGAATTGCGCGTCGACGGCGGTGCGACCGCCAACGACCTGCTGATGCAGTTCCAGGCCGACGTGCTCGGCGTTCCGGTCGTGCGGCCGAAGGTGCTGGAGACGACGGCGCTCGGCGCGGCATATCTCGCAGGACTCGCGGTCGGCTACTGGAACGGGCCCGACGACATCGTCACCAACTGGCGCATCGACCGGCGCTTCGAGCCTGCCATGTCGCGTGAGCGCGTCGCCGAGATGCGCGGGCAATGGAACAAGGCCATCGCACGCGCTCGACAATGGGTCGATGGCTCTCCGTGACGCAATCAGCCGCCGACCGGTGCATCGCGCTCGGTCACGCGCTCGAAGACGACGGTGATTTCGCCGGCGCGCTCGCGCGCTATCGCGAGGCCATCGGAGTCGCCCCCGACTATGCGCCCGCGTACATGAACGCGGGTAACGCGCTGGGTGGGTTGGGTCGATGGGATGAAGCACTCGAGGCGCAAAGGAAAGCGGTCGAATGCGCGCCCGAATATGCGCGCGCGCATTTCAATCTGGGTGCCTTTCTGTTCAACCGGGGCAGGCTCGCCGAAGCGACGGCCGAGTTGCTCGAAGCTTCGCGTCTGCAGCCCGACATGACGGAAGCGCCGCTCCTGCTGGCGGATGTGTACGAAATGCTGGAACGATCCGAGGACGCCGAAAGGCAATACCGCCAGGCGTTGCTGCTTGCACCCGACCACGCCGGAGCCATGGTGAACTTCGGCTGGTTCTGCGTGCGGCAGGGCCGGATGGAAGAAGCATCGCAGTGGTTGCAGCGCGCGAAGATCGCGGATCCCGATGTGAGCGGGTTGGATGGCCAGATTCTCTTCGCGCTGAACTTTCGCGCCGACCTGAGTCCGGAGCAGATTGCGACGGAACACTTTCGCTTGGGGAAAGCGACCGGAGGTTCAGCGACATCACCCTTTTCCTTCTGGCCCAACACGATCGACCCGGCGCGCCGGATTCACGTGGGCTACGTTTCCGGTGACTTCGGCCCGCACCCGGTCGCCTTTTTTCTGCGGCCGATACTCGAGCATCACGACCGGTCGCAGTTCGAGGTGTTCGGCTACTCGAACTCGTCGCAACCCAATTCCATCGAGCCGACGCTGCGTGAGCGGTCGGATCACTGGCAGATGATTGCCCAACTCGACGATGCCCAGGTCGTCGATCGGATTCGGCGGGATCGAATCGACATCCTGGTCGATCTCTCGGGCCATACGAGCCGGAACCGGCTTTCCGTGTTTGCGCGCCATCCCGCACCCGTTCAGGTCAGCTGGCTCGGATATCTCAATACCACCGGGATGCCGGCGATGGACTATCGGATCACCGATGCGCATACGGATCCCGAGGGCATGACGGAGCATTTGCATACCGAGCGCCTTGTGCGGATGCCGCACAGCCAGTGGTGCTACTTCGCGTCGGAAGAGATCGACACCGTTGGCAGGCCTCACGACGGCGAAACCGACGCGATCGTCTTCGGATCGTTCAATCAGTACGCCAAGATCACGGACAGCTGCCTGGCACTGTGGGCGCAGGTGCTTGCGCGAGTCCCCGATTCGAAACTGCTGGTTTTCGACGTTCGCCAGGCCGGCAGTGCAAACACGCTCCGGTCGAAAATGAGCGCGCTTGGGATCGACCCGGAGCGCATCCGGATTTACGGACGGGTGCCTCTTCGCGAGTATTTCGCTGCGATCGGTAACGTCGATATCGCGCTCGACGCCTATCCCTACAATGGCGCCACGACGACGCTCGATGCATTGTGGATGGGCGTTCCGGTCGTCGCCTTGCGCGGCGATCGCGGAATCGCGCGCAGCAGCTACAGCATCCTGCGAACGCTGGGCGCCACCGACCTGATCGCGCAATCGGTCGCCGAATACGTCGCTCTGAACGAGCGGCTAGCCAGGGACGATTCATGGCGGATGCGGCTGCGACAAACGCTGCGCTCCCGGCTTGCGGCTTCGCCGCTGATGGACGCTCGCGGATTCACGGCCGCGCTCGAGGTGCGGTACCGGGCGATGTGGCAAGCGTGGTGCGCGTCGCGATGACGCCGGGATGGTGCTGGACTGTCCCGCAAATCACACTTCGATGGCGGGGTTGCGTGCCCAGGTCTCCTCGCCGATTCTTCGCGAGAACTCCTCGGCCTGCGCGGCTTCCTCGCGCGTTTCGCCCACGAAAACCGGCCTGCGCGGGATTCGCACGAACCTCCGTCCACGGATTCGCTTGAACTCTTCATGAAACGCCTCCCATGGATGGCGCTCCATGGGCACGCTCGTGGAAACTCCGCCGTGAACCTGATGGAACGTTCCTTCGCCCAGCAGAACGACGTATTCGAGCTCCGGTCTCTCCAGCGCGCGCTGGAAAATGTCGAGATTGCAGAGTCCGCCCCCGGGGGACTGGAACCGCTCGTCGAACCCGCCCATGGCCAGGTAGTCGGCCTTGCGCATCGCGAAGCAACCGCTCTCGAAGAGTTGGCCGTACCAGCCACCGCCTTCGTCCGCGAAGGATGCAGCCGCCGAATACAGCCGGTACCCATTGTCCCTCCAGCCGCTCCTGCCCAGTAACTCATCCTCGACCTGCTGGTTGTAGCCGGCCTGCACCGAGAAATTCTGCTTCATCGGTCCAAGCTGGAACGGCACGGTGGCTATGAACGGCGCGCGAAAGCGCTGGAACGTCTCGTACACCAGGCGAAGGACGCGCGGCGTGACGATATGTGCGCCATCGATCAGGATCATCAGGCGATCGCCCGCGGCCGCACGAGCCGCCTCGTTGATCGCTTCGACCGGCGACACCGACCTGGTCGGCACGTAGCGGTAGTGGAATTCGGATCCGAACGATCTCACATCGGCCTCGGAAAGCGGCTCGGTGGACCCGTTGTCGATCGCAATGACCTCGTAGGGAATGTTCCCGGAGTCGATCTGGTAGCCGCGCGTCAGCGAAAAAAGCGAATTTCGCGCTTCCCGGCGATTGTTGAAGAAGTTCACGACGACGGACAGCAGTCCCGGCGAATCCGCGCGCCGCCGAAAAAGGTCGCGAAACACGTTGTGAAGAATCATGTACGCAATGCGAGAAGCTGAAGTGGCTCGAGCGGAGAGTTGATGGAGTTTACTGATTTCCTCTCCACCGCTTGCGAAGTCCGGCAAAGGTGCATATACTCGCAATTGCGTGCATATGCCCCTATCCCGCGTGCCCACCGATCGTTCCGGCCGCAATGAAGTTCGCTCCGGCGCTCCGAGCCCGGCCTGCGCCTGCGGCCGGCTGCGCCGCGCCGCCCGTGCGCTGACGCAGCTCTACGATGACGCGATGGCGCCGGCCGGCCTTCGCGTCACCCAGTTTTCGCTGCTCCGCACGCTGGCGCGCGACGGCGCGCTGCGGATCAGCGAGCTTGCCGCTCGCCAACTGCTCGACCGCACGGCGCTGTCGCGCAATCTCGATCCGCTGCTCGAATTGGGTCATGTCGAGGTGGTCCGCGGGCGGGACGCGCGCACCAGGGAAGTCGCCATCTCCCGCAAGGGAACCGCCGCCCTGCGCGCAGCTGAGCCGTACTGGATGCGCGCGCAGAAGGAAGTTGCGAGGCGCGTCGGTGCCGACAAGCTCGAGGCGTTGATCATGACGCTCGGCGAGCTCGAGGCGCTGCATCCCGCCAACACGAGACACGAAGCTCCACCGCACAAGTAACCGATGACTGCAATGCACGGAAGTTCTGCCGCGCCGGCCTCCTGGCGCACGCCCACCGTCGTGCTCGTCTGCGGCGGCCTGATTCTCACGCTCGCCATGGGCATCCGCCATGGCTTCGGCCTGTTCCTGCAGCCCATATCGGCGGATATGCACTGGGGACGCGAAACGTTCGCGCTCGCGCTCGCGGTGCAGAATCTGGCCTGGGGCGCGACGCAGCCGTTCACGGGGATGCTGGCCGACAAGTACGGCACGGCGCGCGTAGTGATCGCGGGCGCCTTGCTGTATGTCGCGGGGCTCATATGGATGGCGTATCCGAGCTCCGAGCTCACGTTCGTGCTCGCCGCCGGCGTGCTGATCGGCACCGGGCTGTCGGGCGTCACGTTCAGCGTGATCGCAGGGTCGCTCGGGCGCGCGTTTCCACCCGAAAAGCGCAGCATGGCGCTCGGCATCTCGGCGGCGGCCGGCTCGTTCGGCCAGTTCGCGCTGCTGCCGCTCACGCAATGGCTGCTGTCGCACGTCGGGTGGGTCGGTGCGCTGGTCGCGCTCGGCTGCGTCGGCATCATGATCGCGCCGCTTGCCGCAGCGCTCGTGGAACGGCGGGTCACCCAAGCGCACGCGTTCAAGCAGTCGGCCACGCAGGCGATGGGCGAGGCGCTCGGACACCGCGGCTACGTGCTGCTGACGATCGGCTTCTTCGTCTGCGGCTTCCAGGTCGTGTTCGTCGGCGTGCACCTGCCCGCGTATCTCGCGGATCACGGGCTGCCGGCGCATGTTGCGGTGACGGCGCTCGCGTTGATCGGCCTGTTCAACATCGTCGGCACGTACACGACCGGCTGGCTCGGCGGGAGGATGCCGAAGCGCTACATCCTGTCGTTCATCTATTTCGGCCGCGCCGTGGTGATCGCGCTGTTCGTCTTCCTGCCGCTGTCGCCGGTGTCGGTGTACGCGTTCGCGATCGCGCTCGGCCTGCTGTGGCTATCGACCGTGCCGCCCACGAACGGCATCGTGGCGCAGATCTTCGGCGTGCGGTATCTCGCGATGCTGTCGGGGTTCACGTTCTTCTCGCACCAGATCGGCAGCTTCCTCGGCGCGTGGCTAGGCGGCGTGCTGTACGACACGACCGGGAGCTACGACCTCGTCTGGTACCTGTCGATCGCGCTCGGCGTGATCGCGGGGCTCATCAACCTGCCGATCGACGAGCGCGAGATCGCAAGGCCGGCGGCGCGCATGGTGGCGTAACCTCTGCCGTAGCTCGGAGTCAAAGGACCAGCAGGTGCTTCGACCGGGGGGTTGCACCTCCGACACCGGGGTGCCTTAGTCGTCCGCCGCCGACTTTCTGCGACCCAAATCGGCGATCGTCGCGATCAGCGTATTCACGTCCACCGGCTTCGTCAGATGGACGTCGAAGCCTCCACCGCGCGAACGCTCGATATCGGCCCTTCCGCCGTAGCCGCTATAGGCGATGGCCGGAGTCCTGGCATTCGCCTTTGACGCTCGAATTTCCTTGAGCAGCGCATAGCCGTCGACGTCGGGCATTGCAATATCCGAGATCACGACGTCGAAGCGCTCCTTCTTCCCGCGCGCGATCGCGGCGCGCGACGACGTTTCGACGGTGACGACGGCGCCCTCCAGCTCGAGAAGGTCCCGGAGCGCTTCGGCATTGGCCGTCGAATCGTCGACGATGAGTACGCGCGTCCGCTTGAGCCTGGACGGCGCGCCGCTCGGCCGGGGCCCGTCCATCCCTTGCTTGTCGATGTCCGCGCCTGTGATCTGCAGCGGCAGCCACACGGTGAACCGTGCGCCCTTCCCAACGCCTTCGGAATGCGCCTCCAGCCGGCCGCCGTGAAGTTCGACGAGCTGGTGCACGAGCGCGAGACCGATGCCCATGCCGCCCCCCGTCCCCGAGCTGGGCTCGGCCCGCCGGAACCAATCGAAGAGATACGGCAGGCGGTCGGGCGCAATGCCCACTCCGGTGTCCTCGATCTCGAGCCGCGCGTCGGCGCGATCGCGCTGCAGGCTCACGCGGACCGCACCGCCCGTAGGCGTGAACTTGAGCGAATTGGAGAGCAGGTTCCACGCAATCTGGCGCACGCGAACGGGATCGGCGGCGACGATCAGCGGCTCCTCGGCGATCTGCACGTCGAGCGTGATGTTCTTGCGTTCGGCTTCGCGGCGCAGCGCGCCGATCGAATCGGCGATGAGGAACGTGAACGGCAGCAGTTGCCGCTCGACCGTCAGCTTGCCGGTCTTCGCACGCGACACGTCGAGCATGTCCTCGACGAGCTGCGCCTGAGCACGCACCATCTCGTGGATGATCTTGGCCGATTGGCTCAGACGCTGTGAATTCTTCGTCTCCGGCGCGCGCAGCAGGAGTTCCGCCTGCATCAGCATCAGCGCGAGCGGATTGCGCAGTTCGTGCGAGAGCATGGCGAGGAACTCGTCCTTCAGGCGGTTCGCCTCTTCCGCCCCGGCGCGGTTGATCCGCTCGGAGGCAAGCTGCTCGCTTTGACGCTCGACGGCGTATCTCTGCTCGGTCAGGTCGCGGAGGACCTTCACGTAGCCTTCGTTGGGGCCATCGCCGAGCCGCGCCATGATGCCGCTCGCGAAGAAGCGCGTGCCGTCCTTGCGCAACTGCCAGCGCTCGTCGTCGGCGCGACCGGTCTCGCGCGCCTGCTTCATTTCCAGGGCGGGAACGTCGGCCGCGCGGTCCTCGGGCGTGAACAGCAGTGCCGCGTGCTTGCCGATGACCTCGTTCGCCGAGTAGCCGAAAATTTCGGCCGCGCCGGCGTTCCAGCTCTGGATCTTGCCTTGGGGGTCGATGATCGTGATCGCGTAGCCGGTCACGTTGTCGACGACGAGCTTCGACCAGGCCTCGGTACGGCGTCCGCTCATCTCGGCTTGCTTGCGACGGGAGATGTCGACGAAAGTCAACACGGCACCGCTGATCCGGTCGTCGTTGGTGCGATAGGGCAGGATGCGCACGATGTACCAGCGGCCGTCGGTGCTGCGCGCTTCGTATTCGGCCACCTGGAGCGTCTCGAACACCCGGTCGATCGCGCGCCCGAAATCGAAGTCCTCGAGGCGGTGCGTGATGTCGAGCAGCGGCCGACCGACGTCCGAAGCGATGACGTTGAACACTTCGCGCGCGAAGGGTGTATAGCGCATCAGCCGCAATTCGCGATCGACAAACATCGACGCGATCTGCGTCGCCGACACGAAGTTCTGCAAATCCTCGGAGATCTGCGTCGTCTCGTCGACCTTGTTTTTCAACTCCTGGTTGACGGTGATGAGCTCCTCGTTGATCGACTGCAGCTCCTCCTTGCCGGTCTCGAGCTCCTCGGTGGTTGCGCGCAGCTCCTCGTTCGTCGCCTGCAATTCCTCGTTGCTCGCCTTCAACTCCTCGTTCTGCACCTCGTACTGCTCGACCGCAGCGCGCAACTGCGATTCCATGTCGCGCATGCGCTCTTCGAGCCGGTTCGTCTCGCGCGTCACTCCCTCCCGCGGGCCCGGCGAAGCCTGTTCGCGTGGCTGCGCAATGCCGCCTTCTTCCAGGATGATCAGCGCGTACGTGCGCCCTGAGGCCCGGTCGTGGACCGGATGGACCCTGATCGCAAGCGACGTCGGTTGCGGGCCATGGTTCGCGACAAGCCCGGCGCGCTCGACCGTGCGCATCGCTTCCATCGCGAGATCGAGCGCCGACTTGATCTCGTACCGCAGATCGTCCGGCACGACCTTCATCAGCTGCAGCGACGGCTCACCCGGCCCAAACTTGAGAAAATGTCCGGCTCGATCGGACAGGTGGACGATTTCGTACCGGTCGTCGACGACCAGCGACGGCGGCGCATAGTGCTCCAGCAGACGCTGATGGAGCTCGCCGAACGGCACGGTGCGCCGGCCGGCGGCCGTCGTATCGTTGACGTAGCGCTGCGGCTGCATCCCCGGCAGCGCCGCGAGCGTCAGCCCCATGCGCGCGCGCGGCCGCGGGACGAACAGGCGGTTCGGCTTGTCGATGACGGCGAATCCGTCGTGTCCCTCCTCGATCGATTCCGACATGCCAAGCAGCATGTAGCCTTCGGGCCTCAGCGCGAAGTGCAACAGATCGAGAACCTTCGCCTGCGCGTTCCGCGTCAGGTAGATCAGGAGATTGCGGCACGAGACGAGGTCGATGCGCGAGAACGGAGGATCCTGGATGACGTTGTGCACGGCGAACATGACCATCTCGCGCAGCTGTTTCTGCACGCGATAGCTGCCCTGCACATGCGTGAAGAAGCGGCGCAGACGCTCCGGAGACATCTGCTCGGCGATCGAATCCGGGTAGAGTCCCGCGCGCGCGAACGCCAGCGCGTCCTCGTCGATGTCCGTCGCGAAAATGCTCACCGACGGCGCGTTCGCAATCTGCTGCATCCGTTCCTGCAGCAGCATCGCAAGCGTATAGACTTCCTCGCCGGTCGCGCAGCCGACGACCCAGACGCGGATGTTGCCGCCCTCCCGCGCCGCGAGCAGGTCGGGAATCACCCGCTGCTCGATGAGCTGCCACGCTGCCGGGTCGCGGAAAAACCAGGTCACGCTGATCAGCAGATCACTCAGCAGCGCATTCGCCTCGCTTGCATGCTCCGCGACGAAGGAGCGATATTCGTTCAGATTGCGCAACTGATTGACCTGCAGCCGGCGCTCGATGCGCCGAACGAGCGTCGCGCGCTTGTATTGCGAAAAATCGTGGCCGGTGCGCGTGCGCAGCGTGGCGATGATGTCGCGGATCGCTTCTTCGCCCTCGGCCGCGGCATCCTCGGGCGTCGGCTGATCGGGCAGCGCCGGGATCCGGATCGCCTGTGCGTTGCGCCATACGGACTGAATCTTCGTCGGCATGTCGCGAACGGGCAACACGAAATCGACGACGCCGCTCGCGATGGCGCTGCGCGGCATCGAGTCGTATTCCGCTTCTTCGGGATCTTGCGCCATCGTGATCCCGCCCGCGGCTTTGATCGCGCGGATGCCGAGCGTCCCGTCCGAGCCGGTTCCGGACAAGACCACGCCCACCGCCCGCTGCTGGTGAGAATTCGCGAGCGTTTCGAGGAAAACGTCGATCGTCATCCGGTTGCCGCGCTGCTTGGGCACTGCGGTGAGCTCGAGCGTGCCGCCGTGCATTCGAAGCTGCGAGTTGGGCGAGATGACGTAGACGTTGTTCGGCTGGATACGCAGCGCCTCGGTCACGGCAAGCACCGGCATCGAGGTTGCCGGTTGCAGCAGATCGGGCATCCGCGATTCGTGCTCGGGTAAAAGATGCACGACCACGACGTAGGCCATGCCGGTGTTCGGTGGAACGTGCCGCAACAGCTCGAGCAATGCCTTGAGGCCCCCGGCCGAGGCGCCGATGCCGATGACCATCAACTCTTCAAGCAATGCGCCGGGCCTCGACGCCATGGTGGGGGAGGGTGTCACCGGGAGACGGGTGAGCCACGGGCGGCCTGCCGGAACGGGGCGCATGGGAGCGCTGCTGGACGATAAAAGAGTCTACTCCTCGCCGCGGCCACCGAAGAGGGCCGCGCCGGCACGTGCGCTCAATGCGCCGGCACATGGGTCAGCGTCGCGGGGTAACCGCGCGGGCGAGCCGTGAGGTGCGCCATTCGTTGGCGGCGTAGCTGGGCGACGTGCTGGCCGCAGTCGAGGCGAGCTCGGTGCCGACAGCGTCACGCTCCGTCGGACGCATGCTGTCGCGAAGCAGCCGTCGCAGCGTCTCGGCATGCGACCGGGTCAACTCCGGTGTCGGAGGTGTAACCCCCGGTGTCGGAGGTGCAACCCATCGCGGGTGCCAGAGATTGGGGGTTGCACCTCCGACACCGGGGGTTACACCTCCGACACCGGAGTTGGGGTGATGACGTCGACGGCGTCGGTGATCACCGTGTCGACGCCCCATGCGAGCAGGTCGTCGGCGCGCGCGGGTTCGTTGACCGTCCACGCGCAGACGCGCAGGCCGGCCGCGTGGAATTCGGCGACGCGCTCGCGCGAAAGCAGCGCGTGCTTGATGTCGATCGCGATGCAGGCAACGGCCTGCGCGCGCTGCCGCCAATCGTCGGGCAATTGATCGGTCAGGTAAGCGCGGGGGAAATCGGGAGCCGTGTCGCGCGCGGCGGCGAGCGCGGCCTCCGAGAAGGACGACAGCAGCGGAAGAATGTCGCCGCTCGCCCACAGCGATTTGCAGTCGAGCGCGATCGCCGCGCCGGTCTCGCGCTCGCGTCCGGGCGTCGGCTTGATCTCGATGTTCAGCAGCACGCCGTTGGCGCGGCTCCAGCGCGCGATCGTCGCGAGCGTCGGCACCGGCTCGCCCGCGTACTGCGCGGAATGCCACGCGCCGGCGTCGAGCTGCGCGAGCTCGCGCCACGAAAGCGCGTCGGCGCGGCCGCGTCCGCTGGTCGTGCGCTCGAGCGTCGCGTCGTGCAAGAGAAACGCGACGCCATCGGCGGAAAGCTTGGCGTCGAGCTCCGCCATCCGATACCCGTGCGCCTGCCCGAGCCGAAATGCCGCGAGCGTGTTCTCGGGCGCGAGCTTGCCGGCGCCGCGGTGCGCGGCAAGACTCGGATACGGCCAGGCGGGCAGGTTGTCCATCGACGGTCAGGCGCGGATGCGCGAGCCGCTCTTGCTGTCGAACACGAACACCCGCGCGGGCTCGACGCACATGCCGAATTGCGCGCCGACGTCGGGATGCGTACCGTGCGGCACGCGGGCGATGAGCGCGCCGTTGCCGTGCGCGACGTGCACGAGCGCATCGGCTCCGAGCTGCTCGACCATTTCGACCTGGCCGGCCACTGCGGCGTCGCGCGGCGCGCACGGCGTGGCGTGCTCGGGCCGGATACCCACGGTGACCGGCTGCCCCGACGCAACGCGCACGCCGGCCGGCCTGACGCTGCCGCCGTGGTCGAGCGCGACGACGCCATCGCCGGTGCCTTTGCCGGGAAGGAAGTTCATCGACGGCGAGCCGATGAAGCCGGCGACGAAGGTCGTCTGCGGATCTTCGTACACCTGCATCGGCGTGCCGATCTGCTCGGCCCGGCCGGCGTTCATCACGACCATGCGGTCGGCAAGCGTCATCGCCTCGACCTGGTCGTGCGTGACGTACAGGCTCGTCGTCTTGAGCCGGCGGTGCAGCTTCTGGATCTCGAAGCGCATCTGCACGCGCAGCTTGGCGTCGAGGTTCGACAGCGGCTCGTCGAAGAGGAACACCGCGGGCTCGCGCACGATCGCGCGGCCCATCGCCACGCGCTGGCGCTGGCCGCCTGAGAGCTGGCGCGGCGTCCGCTGCAGCAGCGCCTGCAATTCAAGGATGCCGGCCGCGCGGTCGACGCGCTCGGCGATGTCCTTGCGCGCGAAGCCGCGGATGCGCAGGCCGTAGGCCATGTTGTCGAACACGCTCATGTGCGGATAGAGCGCGTAGTTCTGGAACACCATCGCGATGTCGCGATCCTTCGGCTCGAGGTTGTTCACGACGCGCCCGGCGATGTCGATCTCGCCGCCGGTGATCGGCTCGAGCCCCGCCACCATCCGCAGCAGCGTCGACTTGCCGCAGCCCGACGGGCCGACGATGACGATGAACTCGCCGTCGGCCACGTGCATGTCGATGCCGTGGATGACCTGCAGGTTGCCGTATTTCTTGGTGACGTTGCGGAATTCGACGTTCGCCATCTATTTTTCCGTGTCGACGAGGCCCTTGACGAACCACTTCTGCATCAGCAGCACGACGAGCGCGGGTGGCAGCATCGCGAGCATTGCCGTCGCCATCACGAGATGCCATTCGGTGGCGGCGTCGCCGCCGGTGATCATCCGCTTGATGCCGATCACCGTCGTGTACATCGACTCGTCGGTCGTGATCAGCAGCGGCCACAGGTACTGGTTCCAGCCGAAGATGAACAGGATCACGAACAGCGCCGCGATGTTGGTGCGCGACAACGGCACCACCACGTCCCAGAAGAAGCGCATCGGCCCGGCGCCGTCAATGCGCGCCGCCTCGACGAGCTCGTCGGGAATCGTGAGAAAGAACTGCCGGAACAGGAACGTCGCCGTCGCCGAGGCAATCAGCGGCACGGTGAGCCCGGCATAGGTATTGACCATGCCGAGGTCGGAGACGACCTTGTACGTCGGCAGGATGCGCACCTCCACCGGCAGCATCAGCGTCACGAAGATCATCCAGAAGAACAGCATCCGCATGGGAAAGCGGAAGTAGACGATCGCGAACGCCGACAGGATCGAGATCGCGATCTTGCCGCAGGAAATGATGAGCGCCGTGACGAGGCTGTTGATCATCATCTGGCCGACGGGCGCGCTCGAGCCCATGCCGCTGCCCTGCGTCAGCACGGTCAGGTAGTTCTCGATCAGCCGGCCGCCGGGGTAGAGCTGCATCGGGGATTCGAGCACCTGCTCGGCGGTGAGCGACGACGCGACGAACGTCACGTAGATCGGAAACATGACGATCGCGATGCCGACGATCAGGATCAGATGGCGCAGCACCGAGAGGACTGGGCGATTCTCGACCATGCCCTCGCGTCCGCCCCGGGTGCGCCAGCTCCTGGGCAGCACGTTGCCGAGCGTCATCAGCGCTGCGCCGGCCCGGCGCTCGGACTTCGGCTGAATCGGCGCGATTTCTTCGTGGGGACTCATCGGGCCGGTATCAGTATTGGACCTTGCGCTCGATGTAGCGGAACTGAATGAACGTCAGCGCGATGACGATCGCCATCAGCACCACCGACTGCGCCGCCGACCCGCCGAGGTCGAGGCCCTTGAAGCCGTCGACGTACACCTTGTAGACGAGGATCTCGGTCGCGCGTCCCGGCCCGCCGCTGGTGGCGGCGTCGACGATGCCGAACGTGTCGAAGAACGCGTAGACGATGTTCACAACCAGCAGGAAGAACGTCGTCGGCGACAGCAGTGGGAACACCATCGTCCAGAACCGCCGCATCGGCCCCGCCCCGTCGATGGCCGCGGCCTCGATCAGCGAGCGCGGAATCGATTGCAGCCCGGCGAGGAAGAACAGGAAGTTGTAGCTGATCTGCTTCCAGACCGCCGCGATCACGATCAGCGTCAGCGCCTGGTTCGCATCGAGCAGGTGATTCCACGGCAACCCCATGCTGTCGAGCGCGTGCGCGACGATGCCGAGCGTCGGATTGAACAGGAAGAGCCACAGGATCGCCGCCACGGCCGGCGCAACGGCGTACGGCCAGATCAGCAGCGTCTTGTAGACGGTCGCGCCGCGCAGCACGCGGTCGGCCATCACGGCGAGCAGCAGCGACACGGACAGGCCGATCACCGCCACGAGGCCGGAGAAGATCAGCGTCACGCGCATCGAGGACAGATAGCCTTCGTCGGCGAAAAGCGTCTTGAAGTTCTCGAACCAGACGAACTGCGTCGAGGTCCCGAAGGCGTCTTCGACGAGCAGCGACTGGTACAGCGCCTGCGTCGCCGGCCAGAAGAAGAACACCAGCGTGATCACCATCTGCGGGGCGACCAGCAGATACGGCAACCACGGCGACTTGAAGACGACGCGTTTTTCGGCGGCCATCAGGACCCGTCAAATCCGGTGTCGGAGGTGCAACCCCGAGTTGCACCTCCGACACCGGGGGTTACACCTCCGACACCGACGCAAAACGGCCGCGGGACCCGCGGCCGTTCGCATGAATGCCGGCGCGCAAAGGCGCGCATGCCCGGCTTATTCGGCCGTTCCCGCCTTGTTGGCCTTCTCGAACCGCTCGAGGATGTCGTTGCCGCGCTTCACGGCGTCGTCGAGCGCTTCCTTGGGCTGCTTCTTGCCGGTCCAGACGTTCTCGAGCTCCTCCTCGATCGCCGTGCGCACCTGCACGAAGTTGCCGAGGCGCACGCCGCGCGAGTTGCTCGTCGTCTTGACGATCATCTGCTCGACCGCGATGTTCGGCCCGGGGGTTTTCTCGTAGAAGCCGGACTTCTTCGTCAGCTCGTACGCGGCCGTGGTGATCGGCAGGTAACCGGTGTTCTGGTGCCATTCGGCCTGGATCTCGGGCTTCGACAGGAACGTGAAGAACTTCGCGATGCCCTTGTACTCGGCCGCCGGCCGACCCGTCATCACCCACAGGCTCGCACCGCCGATGATCGAATTCTGCGGGGCGCCCTTGATGTCGGGGTAGTACGGCAGCGGCGCCACGGCGAACTTGAACTTGGCGTTGCGCACGATGTTGGCGTACGCCGCCGAGCTCGACATCATCATCGGGCACTCGCCGGAATAGAACTTGGCTTCGCCCTGGTTGGTGCGGCCGGCGTAGCTCACGTAGCCCTTGTCCATCCATTCCTTGAGGTTCGTGATGTGACGCACGTCGAGCGGTTGATTGATCTCGAGGCGCGCATCGAGGCCGCCGAACCCGTTCTGGTGCGTGGCGAACGGCAGGTTGTGCCATGCGTTGAACGTCTCGAGCTGCGTCCACGACGGCCAGCCGAACGTGAAGCCGCACTTCTCGCCCGCCGCCTTCAGGCGTGCCGCATCGGCCGCCACGGCCGCCCACGTCGTCGGCGGCCGATTGGGATCGAGGCCGGCCTTCTGGAACGCGTCCTTGTTGATGTAGAACACCGGCGTCGAGCTGTTGAACGGCAGCGACAGCATCTGCCCTTGCGGCGTCGAGTAATAACCGGCCACCGCGGGCACGTACGCCTTCGGATCGAACTTCTCGCCCGCCTCGGCCATCAGCTTGTAGACCGGCTTGATCGCGCCCTTCGCGTACATCATCGTCGCCGTGCCCACCTCGAACACCTGCACGATCGCCGGCGGGTTCTTCGCGCGGTAGGCGGCGATCGCCGCGGCCATCGACTCGGGATACGTGCCCTTGAAGACCGGCACGATCTTGTAGTCGGACTGTTCCTTGTTGAAGCGATCGGCGAGGCTGTTGACGCGATCGCCGAGCGCACCCGTCATCGAATGCCACCACTGGATTTCGGTGACGGCCTGCGCGGCCGTTGCGCCAGTGCAAAGCGCAAGGGCGATTACGAGGCGCGCGAAGCGCCGGACGGCGTTGGACATGAACTTTCCTCCTGGTTCGTACGAACGGTGCGCCGACATGGGGCGCGCCGCGGCGGCTGGGATTCTATCAGTCTCCGGCGTGCGCGGCGTGCGCCGGGGCAGCCGCCACCGACACGGGCGCGGCCGGCTCGGCGCGGTGCGCCTTGCGGCCGGCGAGGAGCGTGTAGGCGGTGGGGACCACGAAGAGCGTCAGCAGGGTTCCGAACGACATGCCGCCCACGATGACCCAGCCGATCTGCGTACGCGATTCCGCGCCCGCGCCGTGCGCCAGCGCCAGAGGCAGCGCGCCAAGCACCATGGCGCCGGTGGTCATCAGGATCGGCCGCAGCCGCAGCGTCGCGGCGTCGACCACGGCGTCCCTCAGGGACTCGCCCTTCGCCCGCAACTGGTTCGAAAACTCCACGATCAGGATGCCGTGCTTCGTAATCAGGCCGACGAGGGTCACGAGGCCGACCTGGCTGTAGATATTGAGCGTACCGCCGGTGAGCCACAGCGCGAACAGCGCACCCGTCATCGACAGCGGCACCGACAGCATGATGACGAACGGATGTACGAAGCTCTCGAACTGCGCGGACAGCACCAGATAGATGAAGATCAGCGCGAGCACGAACGTGAAGTAGATCTCCTTGCCCGACTTGCGGAATTCGCGCGACTGGCCGTCGAGATCGGTTTGCGCCGTCACCGGCAGCACCGCCTTGGCCGCGCGGTCCATCGCGGCGAGCGCCTCGTCCACCGCGTAACCCGGAGCCAGCGTCGCCGTCACCTTCACCGCGCGCAGCCGGTTGAAGTGGTTGAGCGACTGCGGCGCGACACCTTCGCGGACGTCGACCAGGTTGGAGAGCTGCACCATGCTCCCGTCCCGCCCGCGCACGTAGCTGTCGCTGATGTCGGCCGGCGTGGTCCGGTCGAGCGGCGCGACCTGGACGATGACGTCGTACTGTTCGCCTTCGCGCTTGAAGCGCGTCACCTGCCGGCCGCCGAGCATCGTCTCCAGCGTGCGGCCGACGGTGTCGACGGGCACGCCGATGTCGGAGAGCTTGTCGCGGTTGATGCGCACGCGCACTTCCGGCGTGTTGAGCCGCAGGTCGATCTGCAGGTTCTGCACGCCCGGGTACTTGCGCGCCTCGTCGACGAAGCGGTCGACGAGCCGCTGCAGATCGGGATACGGAATCTGCGACATGATGACGTATTCGACCGGCGTCGAGCGGAACGGCTGGCCGAGCGACGGCGGATTGATCGGAAACGCGATCGCGCCGGGGATCTTCGCGAACTGCGGCCGCAACTCGTCGGCGATCTGCTGCTGCCTGCGCGTGCGCTCCTCCCACGACTTCAGACGCAGCACGGCGACGCCGTCGACGACGGTCGGGAAGCCTGCGATGGCCGTCCAGGCGGCCGTTTCCGGCACCTGCGCGTAGAACTGCTCGATCGGCTTGATCTGGTCGGCCGTGTATTGCGGCGTCGAGCCCTGCGCCGCGGTGACGATGCCGAGGATCACGCCGCGGTCCTCGAGCGGCGAGAGCTCGGACTTGAGGTTCATGAACAGGACCGCACCCGCGCCGAGAACCGCGACCCACGCCACGACCACCACCCAGCGCGCGTGCAGCACCGCAGTGAGCGCGCGGCGGTACCCGTTGGTGAGCGCGGTGAGCCAGCTCTCGACCAGGTTGAAGATCCACGAGTGCTTCTCCTCGTGCTTCAGGAGCAGCGAACACATCATCGGCGACAGCGTCAGGGCGACGAAGCCGGACACGAGCACCGCGCCCGCAAGCGTCAGCGCGAACTCGATGAACAGCCGGCCGGTGCGGCCGGTGGCGAACGCAAGCGGCGCGAACACCGACGTCAGCGTGAGCGTCATCGCGACGATCGCGAAGCCGATCTCCCTCGCGCCGGTGATCGCCGCTTCCCTGCGCGGCATGCCGCTTTCGACGTGCCGGAAGATGTTCTCCAGCATCACGATCGCGTCGTCGACGACGAGGCCGATGGCGAGCACCATCGACAGCAGCGTCAGCGTGTTGATCGTGAATCCGAACGCATACATGATCCCGAACGCGCCGATCAGCGACACCGGAATCGTGACGATCGGAATGAGCGTCGCGCGGAGGCTGCGCAGGAAGAAGAAGATCACGAGCACCACCAGCACGATCGCCTCGGCGATCGTGCTGAACACGGAGCTGATCGAGCGGTCGATGAACACCGACGTGTCGTACGCGACGATCAGCTTCATCCCGGTGGGCAGGCCGTCGTTGATCTTCTGCACCTCGTCGCGCACGGCCTGCGAGAGCTCGAGCGGATTCGCGACCGCCTGCTTGATGACGCCGATATTGAGCGACGGCTTGCCGTTGAAGCGCGACACGGTGCGCTCGTCGACGGGCCCGATCTCCGCGTTGCCGATGTCGCGGATGCGCACCGGGTAGCCGCCGGCGTTGGCGACGATGATGTTGTTGAACTGCTCCGGCGTGCGGACGTCGGTTTCGGCAACGACGGTGAACTCGCGCGCCGACGACTCGATGCGCCCGGCCGGAATCTCGGCGTTCTGGCGGCGGATCGCGTCCTCGACGTCCTGGACGGTGAGCTTGTAGCCGGCGAGGCGCGTGCGATCGATGTTGATGCGCATCGACACCTGCCGCTCGCCGAAGACGCGCACGTCGGCGGCGCCCGGCAGCACCGACAGCCGCGGCTGCACGTAGCGCTTCACGTAATCGGACGCCTCGAGCGCGGACAGCGAGCCCGCCTCGACCGCGATGTAGATGACCGGCTGCGAGTCGGCCTCGACCTTTGCGATGATCGGCTCGTCGATCGTGTCCGGGAGCTTGCCGCGGGCACGCGACACCTTGTCGCGCACGTCGGCCGCGGCGGAATCCGGATCGCGCTTCAGCGTGAAGCGCACGTTGATCCGGCTCTGCTCGGAGCGGCTCTGCGACGTCATCAGCTCGACGCCTTCGATGCCGGCGAGCGAATCCTCGAGCGGCTTCGTCACCTGCGACTCGACGACTTCGGCGGACGCGCCGCGATAAGTCGTGTTGACGCTGACGACCGGCTCGTCGATGCGCGGGTATTCGCGTACCGACAGCCGCGTGTAGGAGATCAGGCCGATCAGCAGGATGATCAGCGACAGCACGGTGGCGAACACCGGCCGCTTGATGCAGATCTCGGGCAGTTGCACGGATTCAGGAACTAAGTAGGGTCCGACGACTTATTGGGGGTCGGCGCGATGCGACACGCGAAGCGCCACCTCGGACTTGCCCTCGGGCGTCGACGCCGAGGCCGGACCGTTGCCGCCTATGATCGTGACCGGCATGCCGTCGCGCAGCTTGAGTTGGCCGGCCGTCACCACCACGTCGTTCGCCGCGAGGCCCTTCAGGATCTCCACCTTCGCCTCGCGCCGCTGCCCGATCTCGACCCTGACGCGCGCGACCTTGCCGTCGACGACGCGGAACACGTACTGCTCCTCGCCTTGCGGCACGATCGCCTGCTCGGGAATCACGAGCGCTTCCTTCTCCGCGCGGGTGATCAGGTTGACGCGCGCGAACATGCCGGGCCGCAGCGACGTGTCCGTATTGCGCACGATTGCGCGAATGACGACGGCGCGGCCCGCGGCGTCGACGAGCGGATTGACCGCGAACACCTTGCCCTCGAACTTCTTGCCGGGGATCGCATCGAGCGTGACGGTCAGCGTCTGCCCTTCCTGCACATGGCGCAGATACACCTCGGGCACGCGGAAATCGACCTTGAGCGGATCGATGGACTCCAGGTTGACGATGTCGGCGCCCTCCTTCACGTAATCGCCGACCGATACGACGCGCAGCCCGATCACTCCCGCGAACGGCGCGCGGATTTCGGTTTTCGCGAGCCGCGCCTCGACGAGCGCGAGCGCCGCCTGCGCAACGCGCAGGTTGTTCTCCGCCTCGTCCTTCGCCTGGCCCGAAATGAAATTGCGCTGCGACAGTTCGACCGCGCGGTCGTACTTGGTTTGCGCGAGCTTGAGATTCGCGCGCGCCTGCTGGACTTCCGCCTGGTTGATGGCGGGATCGAGCCGCAGGAGCGTCATGCCCTTGCCGACCTGCTGCCCTTCCTTGAACAGGATGGCGCTGATGCGGCCCGCGACTTCCGGCCGCACGGTGATCGATTCGTCGGAGCGCAGGCTGCCCACCGCGGTGATCGACTGCGGCATCGCCATCACGGCGACCTTGGTGGCCTCGACCGTCGTCGGCGCGCCATTCGCGCCGGACTGTGCGGGCGCTGCAGCACCGGCGGCCGTGCTTGCCGGCGCCGTGGCGGCGTCCCGATCGCCAAGCGGCCGGTTTGCGCCGACCCAGAAGCCTGCGCTCGCGGCGGCGGCGATTCCGAGCGCGGCAGTGGCGACTATCGCGGACTTGTTCATTTTCGGGAGGTTCGGGCGGCGGGCGAACGGTGCCGGCGGGCCCATGGCAATCGATAATTATGCCTTCTGCGCCACAGAGCGGCAAACCGTTTGTCGCATTGCGGAACGCACGCAAATCGCCTGCTACACTCGCCGGCAGGTTCTTTTGCGGGGTTTGCTGCCATGTTGCAACCAGATGTTTCATGCGGTGGAGCGCCACTTTCGGGCCGCCGGCGTTTCAGCGCGGCGGTCGTCGCGTGCCTCGCCGCCGCGCTCGCAACCCCGGCGCCCGCGCTCGCGCAAGCGTTTCCGGTGAAGTCTGCGAAGCTCGTCGTTCCATTTCCGCCGGGCGGTCCGCTCGACGCCACCGGCCGCCTGATTGCGCAGCATCTGACTGAACGCTGGGGGCAGAGCGTCGTCGTCGAGAACAAGGCCGGCGCCGGCGGCAACATCGGCGTGGACTTCGTCGCGAAATCGCCGCCCGACGGCTACACGGTGGTGATGGGCGCGCTCTCCACGCACGCAGTCAACCCGAGCCTGTACGCGAAGATGCCGTACGACGCGCAAAAGGATTTCGCGCCGATCACGCTGATCGCCATCACGCCGAACGTGCTGGTCGTCAATCCGGATCTGCCCGTGCATTCGGTGAAGGAGCTGATCGCGTACGCGAAGGCGCGGCCGGGCAAGCTGTCGTTCGGCTCGGGCAGCATCGGCAGTGCGGGGCATCTGGCGGGCGAGCTGTTCAAGGTGGACGCCGGCGTCGACATGGTGCACGTCCCGTACAAGGGCGCGGCGCCGGCCACTCAGGCGTTGCTCGCCGGCGACACGCAGCTGATGTTCGACAATCTCGCCAACGCGATGGCGCAGGTCAAGGCCGGCAAGTTGCGTGCGCTCGCGGTGACGACCGCCGAGCGCTCGAAGCTCGCGCCGGAGTTGCCGACGATGGCCGAGGCGGGCCTTCCCGGATTCGACATCTCGACGTGGTACGGACTCTTCGCACCGGCAGGCACGCCACCCGACATCGTGACGAAGTGGAACGCCGACGTGACGGCCATGCTGCGAACACCCGACATGCGCGAGCGGCTGCTCGCGCAGGGCGCCGAGCCTGCGCCCGACACGCCGGACGAATTCGCGCGCTTCGTCGCGACCGAGGCCGCGAAGTACGCGCGCATCGTGAAGGCGTCGGGCGCGAAAGTCGATTGACCTGCTGCCATGCTCGTGCACGCCAGGGAAACCTGGACGACGTGACTCCCGACTGGATGGAAAATCATGGAGCTTCTTCTCACTTCCGCGGGCGTCAGGAACGCGAGCATCCATAACGCGCTGTTGGGCCTGCTGCGCAAACCGATCGCCGAGTGCACCGCCTTGTGCATCCCCACCGCGATGTACGGGCATCCGCACGTCGGTCCGGGAGCAGGGGCCTGGCGGTTCATCAGTGGTCATGAACCCGACTGCCCCATGTGCGAGCTGGGTTGGAAGTCCCTGGGAGTGCTGGAGCTCACGGCGCTGCCCAGCATCGACGAGGAACGCTGGGTGCCCAAGGTCCGGGAGACGGATGTCCTGCTGGTGTCGGGCGGAGACGCGCTGTACCTGGCCTACTGGATGCGGCAGTCCGGGTTCGCCGATCTCATGCGATCACTGAGCGAGACGGTTTACGTCGGGATGAGTGCGGGAAGCATGGTGATGAGCCCCCGCATCGGTCAGGACTTCGTCGGGTGGAAGCCGCGCGACGGTGGTGACGACAGCACGCTGGGGGTCGTCGATTTTTCGATCTTCCCGCACCTCGATAATCCGACGTGCCCGGAGAACACCATGGCCGGCGCCGAGCGATGGGCAGCTGGCATCCCGGGACCGTCGTACGCGATCGACGACGACACCGCCATCGAGGTGAGCGACGGCACGGCCGAGGTCATCTCCGAGGGTCACTGGCGGCGCTTCCCGTCGTAGCCGTCGGAAGCATTCCCCGAGCAGTCACTCACGGGTGGCTGTCGGAATCCCTCCTACACCGGTCGAACTTCGCGAGTTTGCGAACGGTCAGTCGACCACGGGGTGAGCATGCTCACGGATCGCGTTCGCGCCGAGGTGCGACGCCAAGCGCCAGCGCGATCCATCCGGCGATGAATGCGACGCCGCCGAGCGGCGTCACGGCGCCGAACGCACGGGGTGCGCCCAGCGCGAGCGCATACAGGCTGCCGGAAAACAGCACGATGCCGGCCGCGAATAGCCCCGCGGCATAGCGTAGCGTGCGCCGATCTGCGAAGTGCAGCATCAGCGTAGCTGTCGCAAGCAGTCCGAGCGCGTGCCACGCGTGGTAGTTCACGCCCGTCTGCCAGAGCGCGAGCGCGTCCGGCGTCAGGCGAGCCTTGAGCGCATGCGCGCCGAAGGCGCCCAGTGCCACCGCCGCCGCCATCAGCAGCGCCGCCGCGGGCAGCGCGAGGCGGGCAGGCATTTTCGACTACACTTGAGAGATTGCAGAATGCGCCATATCGGGATAGTGCCATGACGATCGAACGCCGCAACGTCGGCAAGCGCCTGTCTGATCTCGTGATCTACGCGCCGCCGCCGAGCGGCCGGCTCGTGTACCTCGCCGGGCAGGTGGCCGAGGATCCGCACGCCGACATCCGCGGCCAGACGCAGTCGGTGCTCGCGCAGATCGACCGCTTGCTCGCAGAGGCCGGCACCGACAAGAAGCACATTTTGTCGGCGACGATCTACCTCGCCGACATGAACGACTACGCGGCGATGAACGCGGTGTGGGACGCGTGGGTGCCGCAGGGCGAGACGCCGGCGCGCGCGACGGTCGAGGCGCGGCTCGCGAATGCCGCGTATCGCGTCGAGATGCAAGTCGTCGCCGCCGCCGGCTGAATCGGCCATGCCCCTCTCCTCCGCCGCGCAGGCCGTCGTTGCCGCCACGTCGCGGCGCGATCCCGTCATTGCAAGCGATGCCGCGTCGCTTCCGGTGTCGCGTTCCGATTTCGATCGGTACATGGTGCAGTGCTTCGCACCCGCGCCGTTCCTCCCGGTGCGCGGCGAAGGCTCGCGCGTCTGGGATCAGGACGGGCGGATGTTCATCGATTTCGCGAGCGGTGTCGCGGTCACCGCGCTCGGGCACTGTCATCCGGCGATGGTCAAGGCGCTGGAAGCGCAGGCGCGCACGCTGTGGCACGTGTCGAACTGGTTCACCAACGAGCCCGCGCTGCGCCTCGCGAAGCGGCTCACCGACGCGACGTTCGCGGAGCGCGTGTTCTTCTGCAACTCCGGCGCCGAGGCGAACGAGGCGGCGCTGAAGCTCGCGCGCCGCTACGCGCACGATCGCTCGGGCGCGCAGCGCGCGCGCGTCGTGTCGACGCTGAACGCGTTTCACGGTCGCACGCTGTTCACGGTGACGGCGGGCGGCCAGGCGAAGTACGCGACGGGCTTTGGTCCCAATCCGGCCGGCTTCACGCATTTGCGCTACAACGACGTGGCGGCGCTCGAAGCGGAGTTCGCCGCGCACGGCGCGGAAATCTGCGCGATGATTCTCGAGCCGATGCAGGGCGAAGGCGGCATGACGCCGGGAACGCCCGAGTATCTGCAGGCGGCGCGGCGCTTGTGCACCCAGCACGGCGCGCTGCTGATTCTCGACGAGATCCAGAGCGGCATGGGCCGTACCGGCGCGCTGTTTTCCTACATGCAGAAAGGCATCGTTCCCGACATCCTGACGAGCGCGAAAGGCCTGGGCGGCGGCTTTCCGATCGGCGCCATGCTGACCACGAGCGAGGTCGCGAGCGCGTTCTCCGTCGGCGTGCACGGCACGACATATGGCGGCAATCCGCTCGCGTGCGCGGTGGCGGGCGCAGTGTTCGACGTCATCAATACCACCGAAGTGCTCGACGGCGTGAAGGCGCGGCACGCGCTGTTCATGGAGGGGCTGCGCGCGATCAATGGCCGCCGGCGCGTATTTCGCGACCTGCGTGGCGAAGGCGTGTGGATCGGCTGCGAGCTCGAGGAAGCCTGGCGCGGCCAGGCGGTGAACGTGATGAGCGCCGCCGGCGAGGCGGGACTGCTCGTCCTGGTGGCGGGACCGGATGTCGTGCGCCTTGCGCCGTCGCTCGTCATTTCGCTCGACGAGATCCTCGAAGGCCTCGCGCGCCTCGAGACGGCACTCGGACGCGCCCTCGCCTGATTGGGTGTCGGAGGTGCAACCCCCGGTGTCGGAGGTGCAACTCAGCGCGTTGAGGGTTGCACCTCCGACACCGCCAGTTACACCTCCGACACCGGGGGTTGCACCTCCGACACCAAACTCGAATGTTCTTCATCCGGCCGATCGCGCGCGATGATTTGCCGGTCGTGCTCGCGCTGTCCGAGCGCACCGGCAAGGGCCTGACGACGCTGCCAGCCGATCGCGATCGGCTGCTGCACCGGATCGAGCGCTCGCTCGCATCATTCGACGGCACGGCCGACAAGGCGAGCGCGTGCTACATGTTCGTGCTCGTGGAAGGCGACGCCGAGGTCGTCGGCATCAGCGCCATCGAAGCCGCAGTCGGGCTCACGGAGCCGTGGTACAACTACCATGTCGGCACGCTCGTGCACGCGTCGCGCGCGCTCGACGTGTACACGGTGGCGCCCACGCTGTTTCTCTCGAACGACCACACCGGCCACACCGAGCTGTGCTCGCTGTTTCTCGACCAGCGCCACCGCGTCGGCAGCAACGGCGCGCTGCTCGCGAAATGCCGGTTGCTGTTCATCGCGGAATACGCGCACCTGTTCGCGCCGAAGGTAATCGCCGAGCTGCGCGGAAAGCTCGAAGCCGACGGCACGAGCCCATTCTGGGAGGGGCTCGGGCGGCACTTCTTCGCGATGGAATACTCGACCGCCGACTACCTGACCGGCATCGGGCAGAAATCGTTCATCGCCGAATTGATGCCGAAGCACCCGGTCTACGTGAACCTGTTGCCACAGGCGGCCCGCGACGCCATCGGCAGCGTGCACGCCGACACGGCGCCTGCGCGCGCCATGCTCGAGCAGGAGGGATTCCGCTACGAGGGCTACGTCGACATCTTCGACGCGGGGCCCACGGTCGAATGCGCGCGCGACAACATCGACGCCGTGCGGCGGTCTTCCGTCATGGCCTGCACGCTTGGCGAGGAAGACCCCGTGCCGGACAGCCTCACGGATGACGTCCCATGGCTGGTGTGCAATCGCGCGTTCGCCGGTTTTCGCGCGATCGTGGCCGCGGCGCCGCCGCGCGTCGACCGCTTTCCGCTGCTGCCGTATGCGGCGGAGGCGCTCGGCGTGAGCGAAGGCGACACCGTGCGCGCGGTGCCGCTCAAGCCCGCCGATCGCTGACGTGAACTTCGACGGCCTCCCCGGCCCCACACACAACTATTCAGGGCTCGCGCGCGGCAACCTCGCGGCCGAGCGCAATGCGCAGCAGGTCGCGAATCCGCGCGAAGCCGCATTGCAGGGCCTCGCGAAGATGCGCTCGCTCGCGACGCGCGGGTACGCGCAGGGCGTGCTGCCGCCGCACGAACGCCCGAGCGTGTCGGCGCTGCGCGCGCTCGGATTTGGCGGCAGCGACCATGAGGTAATCGTCGCGGCGGGGCGCGATGCGCCGGAGATCCTCGCCGCGTGCTCGTCGGCGGCGGCGATGTGGGTGGCGAACGCGGCGACCATCAGCGCGCGCGCGGACTGCGGCGACGGCCGCGTTCATTTCACACCCGCCAATCTCGTCACGCACTTTCACCGCGCGCTCGAGGCGCCCGTCACCACGCGCGTGCTGCGTGCGATCTTCGCCGACGAGGCGCGCTTTCGCGTCCACGATGCGTTGCCCGCGGCGCCGCAGTTCGGCGACGAGGGGGCTGCCAATCACACGCGCTTCGCCGCGGACGTGACCGCGCCGGGCGTCGAGCTGTTCGTGTACGGCCGGCGCGGTTTCGCGAGCGGCCCCGCGCCGGCGCGCTTTCCGGCCCGCCAGACGCGCGAGGCGAGCGAGGCGATCGCGCGCCGGCACGGGCTCGATGCCACGCGCACGATCTACGCCCAGCAGCGGCCCGACGTGATCGACGCCGGCGTGTTCCACAACGACGTGATTGCCGTGGGCGAAGGCACGTTCCTGTTCTGCCACGAGCGCGCCTTCGTCGACCAGGGCGCGGTGCTGGCGGCGCTGCAGGACGCGGTCGGCCCGGCGTTTCGGACGATCGTGATCCGCGACGACGAGCTGCCGGTGGCCGACGCCGTCGGCACGTACCTGTTCAACAGCCAGCTGCTGCCGCGCGAGGACGGCCGCTTCCTGCTCGTCGCGCCGGCCGAATGCCGCGCACATCGGGCGACGTCGGAGTTGCTCGATCGCCTGATCGCCGACGGCACGCCGGTCGCGGACGTGTTGACGTTCGACCTTCGCCAGAGCATGCGCAACGGCGGCGGGCCCGCGTGCCTGCGCTTGCGCGTTCCGCTGACGCCGGAGGATCGCGCGGCAATCGCTGCGAATGTTTTCCTGGACGACGCACTCGACGCATCGCTGGAGGCGTGGATCCGGCGGCACTATCGCGACCGGCTCGCGCCTGCGGATCTGCGCGATCCGGCGCTGCTCGACGAATCGCGGCGCGCGCTCGACGAGCTCACGCAGATGCTGCGGTTGCCGGCCGTGTATCCGTTTCAGATCGCGGGCTAGCGTCGGTCCGGATTCGAACGGACGCTAGTCCAGCACCACCGCCGGCAGTTGCCGGTGCCGGCGCACCGGCGACCAGCGCATCGCCACGAGCGCGAGCACCATCCCGAGCGACCCGACCACCCACAGCGTCTGGCGCAGGCCGATGCCCGTCGCAAGCGCACCGCCTGCGAGCGATCCGAGCGGCGCCGCCGCCACCGCGAGAAAGCGCATCGTTGCCGTCATGCGGCCGAGCAGCCGATCGGGAGTGATCGCCTGGCGCAGCGACAGGTAGTTGATGCCCCACAGCACGGCGCCGAAGTCGAACAGCAGCATGCCGGCGCCGAGCGCGACGGTCGCAGTGCCGCCGGTGCCGCGCGTCAGCCCGAACACCTGCCAGCCGAAGGCCGTCAGCAGCAAGCCGTAGACGATCAGCGGGCCGACGCCGAAGCGCCGCGCGAGCCGCTCCGCGAATGTTGCGGCGAACACGCATCCGAGGCCGCCCGCCATGTACGCCATGCCGAGCGCGCCCGCCGACAAGCCGAGATCGCGCGTCGCGAACAGGATCAGCACCGCGATCTGCATGTGGTGCAGCACCTGCCACGCGCCGGCGACGAGCGCGAGCGAGCGCAGCGTGCGGTTGTTCCACACGAGCGCCAGGCCCTCGCGGATCTCGGCGCCGACCGAGCCGCGCGCCTCTGCGACCGGCACGTCGTTCGGCACGGACAACCGGCGCAGCATCAGCGCGGATGCGAGAAACGACAGCGCATCGAGCACGATCGCGAACGGCGCCGTGAGCGCGTGAATCAGCGCACCGGCGATGCCGGGGCCGATCAGCGCCGACGACGTCTCGCCGAGCGTGATCTTCGCGTTGGCCTCGACCAGCCGCTCGCGGCCGGCCATCTGCGCGATCAGCACCTGGTACGCGGCGCCACCGACGACGTTCTGCACGCCGCAAAAAAAGCCCACGGCGTAGAGCACTTCGACGGACAGAACGCCGCCCCAGGCGCAGAGCGGAATCGACAGCAGCGCGAGGCCGCGGCTCACGTCGGACGCGATGACGATCGGCAGCTTGCGCACGCGATCGAGCAGCACGCCCGCGTGGAGCGACACGAGCGCGAACGGAAGCGTCTCGAGCGCGACGAGGATGCCCATCTGCAGCGGCGTGGCGTGCAGGAGGAGCGCGGCCGTCAGCGGCAACGCGAGATTGGTGATCTGCGCGCCGAACGACGTGACGGTGAGCGACAGCCAGAGGCGGCGAAAGTCGCGCAGCCGCCACAGGCCGCGCAGGTTGCGGCGGACGAAGCGTGCGAGACGGTGCTGCGCGTTCACGAAGTTTCTCCTGCCGCGTCGACTGCACGCGGCCACCGATTGACTCGGCGGAACCTACGGAGAACGGGGGGTGTTGCCCGGTTCGTCGGATTCCGCCGTTCCCGGCGGACATCCGCGCGGGAGTTACTGCTGGATCGAGCCGAGCGAGCTGCCGATGACTGCGTCGCCCCGTCCCCGATCCACGACGCCCAGCATCCACGCACGAGCGTGCGCGGGGACGCGGGGGGTGTTCGCGAAAACGATGGACGGCCGATTCATGGCGGAGACAGGTTGGCGATTGCGATGGGCTCGGTCAGATTGTACGGCGCCGCGTGATCGCGCGACAACGGACAGGTCCGGCGTTCGTCGGGCACCCGCGACGGCTGTCGCATTTCCGCGACGCGAAGGGCCGGTGTCGGAGGTGTAACCCCCGACACCGGTCAGCGCGCGGCGAGCTGAGCGTTGTCGACGCCGATGTACAGCCACGGCTGCTCCCAGTACGCGTGCTTCTTGTAGCCCTGCACCCAGGGCTGCGTGAGCGTGCTCTCCACCGGGTAGACGTGCAGCGCCCACGGGTTGTAGGCGGCGACGAGCTCGGACATTTTCCGATACAGCTTGTTGCGCTCGGGCCCGTCGGGCAGCCGGCGCGACGCGCGATAAAGCTCATCGTAAGCGGGCAGCTCGAAGCGCGCGTAGTTGGTCTGGCCGATGTTGCCGCCGTAGAGGAGCTGCGCAAACGCGTCGCCTTCGGCATACGCGTTGATCCAGCCGATGCGCCACGTCTGCAGCTGGCCTGCCTTCCCCATCTTGAGCAGGTCCGGCCACTTCTGCTTCATGAATTCGATCCGCACGCCGATCGCCTTCAGGTTCTTCTGCCAGATCTCGTCGATCTCGCGGTCGCGCGTGCTGGGCGTCGACGCCATCGTCAGCGAAAGCGGCTTGCCGTCCGGCAGCTCGCGCCAGCCGTCGCCGTTGCGGTCGACGTAGCCGAACTTGTCGAGCAGCGCCTTCGCCGCCGCCGGATCGTACTTCCCGGCGACGTCGAGCGTGTCGTCGTGGCCGGGCACGTTGGGGGGAATCGGCTGCGTTGCCGGGAGCGCCTGCCCCTGATAGACGACGCGGATCAGCTCCTCTTTGTTGAACGCGAGCACCAGCGCGCGCCGCAGCGCGATCTTGTCGTTCGTGTACCCGCCGACGACCGGATCCTGCATGTTGAAGTACGCATACTGGAGCGAAGGCTGCGTGACGCGCCAAAGCGTCACGCCGCGCGCGGCGTACTCCGGCTTGAGCTTGTTCGACGTGTCGAGCGCGCGGTCGGCGAGCTCCTGCGGCAGGTTCACGTAGTCGAGCGCGCGGCTCTCGAACGCGAGCAGCCGGGGATTCGATTCCTCCATGATCGAGATATCGATCCGGTCGACGAGCGGCAGCTTCTTTCCCTGCACCGCCGCGAACCGCTTGCGATCGGCGTCGTCGGTCGCCTGCGGGAAGCGCTCGTCGCGGAAATCGGGATTCGCTTCCAGTACGATCTGCTGGCCGCGCCGCCACGACTTCAGCATGAACGGGCCGGTGCCGACCGGATGATCCATCGTCCACGAGTTCGCGGGATCCCCGTAGCGCTCGATCACCTCGCGCGCGACGGCGGCCATCGGGCTCGAGCACATGTAGCCGAACAGGATGTAATCGGGCTCCTTGAGCTTCAGCCTGATCGTGTAGCGGTCGGGCGCCGACAGCCCCTCGATCGGCGCGTCGTAGTCGAACTTGCCGCTCTTGCGCGCCGCCTCGATCACGTCGTCCGCGCCGACGATCCCCTGCAGGTACCACGAGAACGGCGAGCGGACGCGCGGATCGAGCAGGCGCTTCCATGCGTACACGTAATCGGCTGCCGTGAGCTCGCGCTTCCTGCCTTCGAAGGCCGGATCCTTCGCGAAGTAGATGCCCGGCCTGATCCGGATCGTCCACGAGCGGCCGCCGTCCTCGATCTGCGGCATCGACACTGCGATGCGCGGCACACGCTTGTACGGCCGCGCCAGATAGTCGAATCCGTACAGCGTGTCGAAGATCGCGCGCTGCACGTGGTCGGAATAGAGGTCGCTCGTCGCCTGCGGATCGAAGCCGGTCTCGGCCACCGGAAACGCGACGTGCAGCGTTTTCGGCTGCGGCGCGCCACTCTGTGCGTACGCGCGCCCGGGGTCGCCGAGCGCGACAAGCAACGCGATCGCCGCCAGCGACGCGAACGCGCGCAACATCCGAAGTCGCCGAGTCATGGATTGCGCGCCGGAGCGGAGGCGTCCGCGCGCGCGCCGTCGGCGGCGGGCCCTGCGCCCGTGCGATCGACGTCGAGGTGCGCAAACGGATACTGGTGCGTGGGGTTGTACTTGAAGCCGCGCACCCAGGGCTGCACGAGCACGTTCTCGTACCGGAATGCGGTCAGCACCCACGGCGCGTACGCGCTGACGAGCTCGGACATCCGTCGCTCCGCCTGCAGCCGCTCGGGGCCGTCGGGCAGCGAGCGCGCCTTTTCGTACAACCGGTCGTATTCCGGCAAGCGAAAGCGCGAGAGATTCGAGAACCCCGCGTTGTTGCCGTAGAGGAGACCGAGCATCACGAAGCCGTCGGGTGTGGTGCTGATGTTACCGAGCTGCCACATCTGGAGCTGGCCAAGCCGGGCCGCCTTCAGGTTGTCCGGCCACTTCTGCTTCGCGAACTCGACGCGCAGGCCGATGCCCGTCAGGCTGCGCTTCCAGATCTCCTCGACCTCGCGGTCCTGCGCGCTCGTGCCCGACGCAATCCTCAGGAATATCGGCTTGCCATCGGGCTGCTCGCGAAAGCCGTCGCCGTCGCGGTCGACGTAGCCGAACTTGTCGAGCAGTGCCTTCGCTGCGGCGACGTCGTAGTGCAAGCGCCCGTTGTAAGCGGGATCGTGTCCCGACATGCCGGGCGGAATCATCTGCGTCGCCGCGATCCCCTGCCCCTGGCGGAGCACGCGGATCTCGTCGTCGACGTTGTAGCCCATCGCGATCGCGCGCCGCAGAGCGATGCGCGCGGGCTCGTAGCCGCCGACGACCGGGTCTTCCATGTTGAAGTACAGGTACGCGATCGCCGGCTGGATGCTGCGCTCGAGCCGCACGCCGTCCTTCGCAAGCTCGGGATTCAGGCGGTTGTCGCCGTCCAGCACTTTCGACGCCAGCGTCGTCGGCACCGCGACGAAATCGAGCTGCTTCTGCTGAAATGCGAGCAGCCGCGGCTGCGCTTCCTCGATGATGCTGATCTCGACGTTGCGCACGAGCGGCAGCTTCCGGCCGGCAAGACCCGCGGCTAGCTTGCGATCGGCCGCATCGACGGGCGCCGGATAGCGCTCGTCGCGATAACCGGGGTTCGCCTCGAGGACGATCCGCTGGCCGCGCCGCCAGTCCTTCAGCCGGTACGGACCGGTGCCGACCGGATTCGCCATCACCCAGCCGCTGTCGTCGCGATAGGCCTCGACGACTTCGCGGGCGACGGCCGAGAGCGACGTCGTGGTGAGGTTCGACAGCAGCTCGTAATCGGCGAATACGAGCTTCAATTGCAGCGTGTAGCGGTCGATCTCCCGCAAGCCCTCGAGCGGCGCGTCATAGTCGAAGCTGCCCGTCTCCTTTGCCTTCGCGACGAGCGCGTCTGCGCCGACGAAGCGGCCGTCGACGGCCTGCAGTGAGTTCGAGCGCATCTTCGGATCGAGGATGCGCTTGATGCCGTATACGTAGTCTGCGGCGACGAGCTCGCGCCGCTTGCCCTTGAACACCGGATCGTCGGCGAAGTAGATGCCCTTGCGCAGGTGGATCGTCCAGGTCTTGCCGTCGGCTGAGATCTCGGGCATTCCCGCGGCGGTATTCGGCACGATCCGATATGGCCGCTCGAGATAGTCGTAGCGGTAGAGCGTGTCGAAGATCACGCGGTTCACGTAGTTGGAATACGCGTCGCCGGCCGCCTGCGGATCAAAACCGGTTTCGGCGACGGGAAACGCGACGCGCAGCACCTTCGCGTCGCTCGCCTGTGCCAAGGCCGCCGGCGACAACGCGAGCGCCGCGGCAAGGATCGCTGCGGCCAAACGGACCGCGCCACGCGCGACGACGTGCTGATCGAGCGTCACTGCAGCACCTTCGCCACCTCGCGCTCGATCGATTCGGGCGTGTCGTTCGGCGCATAGCGGGCGACGACGCCGCCCTTGCGGTCCACCAGGAACTTGGTGAAGTTCCACTTGATCGCTTCGGTGCCGAGCAAGCCGGGCTTCGCGCTCTTCAGGAACTTGTAGACCGGCGCGGTCGCGTCGCCGTTGACGTCAACTTTCTTGAACATCGGAAACGTGATGCCGTAGTTCGTCTCGCAGAACCTCGCGATCTCCTGCTCGCTGCCAGGCTCCTGCGCACCGAACTGGTTGCACGGGAAGCCCAGGACTTCCAGTCCCTGGTCCTTGTACTTTCGGTAGAGCGCCTCGAGTCCCTTGTACTGCGGCGTGAAGCCGCACTTGCTCGCCGTGTTGACGACGAGCAGCGCCTTGCCCTTGTAGCGGTCGAGCTTGACCGGCCGGCCCTGGAGGTCGTCGACGGTGAAATCGTAGAGGGTTGTCATGCTGTCTCCTTGGTGCAGCCGGGATGCGCGCCCGCGATCATGCCGATGCGCGGCTCCACGCCTGCAGGTTCAGGAATTCGCGCCGCGTCTTCGGTCCGTACGTGACGAACGCGGGGTCGGCTTCCTCGCGGTAGTCGCGGCGATCGAGCGCCACGCGATCCTTCGGCAGATGCTTTTGCAGGATGTCCTTCGGCACCGGATAGATGCGCAGTGCATTGCGCCCGAACACCTTGGCACGAACGGTGTTCGAGATCGACGGGTAGCCGTACCGCGACGAGAATTCCGGCGAGATCTGGAACGTGCGAAACGCCTGGATCTGATCCTGCGGCGAGCCGTACCAGATCGAATCGGTGCCCCACAGCACATTGTCCTCGCCGACGTGACGCAGGAGCTTGCCGAGCGCGTGCGCGGCGGCGTCTGGATCGCGCATCAGGAAGCGCCACGTCGAACCGAGTTCCGCGTAGACGTTGCTCCCAGGCTTGACGCCGTTCTGCTGCAAGCTCGTGATCAGCGCGTCGATGCCGTCGGTGCGCGTCGGGTCATACGGACCTTCCGGCTTGTCGGCAACGAAGCCCGAGTGATAGATCAGGAAATTCACGTCGGGATAGCGCTTGGCTATGCGGCCGACGTCGGCGCACGTCGAGTGCTCGTATGAGCGCGGACCGAACGGCAACCCTTTGTGGACAGCGACCGTCCTGATGCCGAGCTTGCGCGCCTTCTCGATCAGGCGCAGTCCCGGTTCGTCGTCGAGGAAAAAGCCTTTGCCGTCCGGTCCCCACTGCGTGTAGGTCTTCCACGCTGCCACGCGGTATTTCTCCGCCAGCATGTCCATCGCCTCGACGTCGCCGTCCTGGTTCGGGTTGACGCGGCCGTGGATGTACATGCGGTGCGTGCCTTCCATCTTCTCGACGATGCGTGCCGTGGCGGCGGCTTCCTCGATCGTGAGCGGCTCGCCCTTGCGCGTCGACGGCACGAACGACAGCACGATCAGGTCCGTGTCCGAATCGAGGAAGATGTCCTTGACGAACTGGTCGGGGCCGATGCACTTGAGATAGCCGAGGCCGGGTGCGTCGGCGGCTTTGCATCCCCTGTTCTCGGTGAAGCGCAAGGGACGTGCGCCGGGCGGCAGCGTGGAGAGCCACGCGCCCGTGGGATTCACGAAGTGGCCCTGCACGTCGAAGATGAAGTCGTTGCGGTCGAGCGCCGAGCGCGCGAGCGTCAAATCGAGCGCGCCGTCGGCTGGAATGTCGTAGCGGCCGCCGCGGGGTCCGCCTGCGGCGTAGGCGTCGTTCAGTGCAAGAAGCGTGGATGCCACACCGCACGCGGACACCAGGAAAGCGCGGCGCGACATGCCGAGGCGGCGCGCGTGCTGCGTCGCCCGCTCGAGGGCCATCGCACGCGCCCGGCGGTGGACGGGCGCCAGCGGAATGGGCGCGAACTCGCCGTTGGTAGTTGCGTCGACCTTGATCGGCAGACGCGTGCCGTCGGGATCGTTGCGATAGCGCATGCCGCCTCCGAAGCGGGTATGGTACGCCCGGGGCCGAGAGGCCGGGGTGATGTGCAGCGGGGTGATCGACGAATGGCGCGAGCACAAAGCGCGGGCGTGATTCTGTATCGACGGCGGCAAGGCCGCGTCGAGGTGCTGCTCGCGCATCCGGGTGGTCCGTTCTGGTCGAAAAAGGACTCCGCCGCATGGTCGATTCCCAAGGGCGAGTTCGACGAGTCCGAGACGCCGGAGACCGCGGCTCGACGCGAGTTCGAGGAGGAAACCGGTGTCGCGCTGACCGCCGCACTGACCGCGCTCACCCCGGTTGCGCAATCGCGCGGCAAGACGGTGCACGCCTTTGCCGCCGAGGCCGATCTCGATCCCGCGCGCGTTTCGAGCAACACGTTCACGCTCGAATGGCCGCCGCGTTCCGGACGCATGCAGGCATTTCCCGAGATCGACCGCGCCGCGTGGTTCACGCTCGACGAGGCACGCACGAGAATCGTCGCCGGCCAGCGCCCGATCATCGACGAGCTCGCGCGAGTGGTGTCGGAGGTGTAACCCCCGGTGTCGGAGGTGCAACTGCCGGTGTCGGAGGTGTAACTCCCGAAGCGGCGAGACGACATGCTATGACAGCACCGGGAGTTACACCTCCGACACCGGCAGTTACACCTCCGACACCGGTCAGGCGAGCGCTATCTCCACGCGGCGGTTGCGCCGGCCTTCGCTGCGGATCTTCAGCACGCGGATGGCGCCGATCTCGCCGATGTTGGCGACGTGCGTGCCGCCGCACGGCTGCAGGTCGATGCCCGGAATGCGGAGCAGCCGCACGCGGCCGGAGCCGCGCGGCGGCTGCACGCTCATCGTCTTCACGAGCTCGGGCCGCGCGTCCATCTCCTCGTCGGTGATCCACACCGTTTCGGTCGCGATGCTCCGCTCGATCAACGCGTTCGTCTCGCGCGTGATCCGCTCGGCGTCTAGCAGGCTCATGTCGATGTCGAAATCGAGCCGCGCCTTGTCCGGCGCGATGTTGCCGCCCGTCACCGGTGCGACGACGACGCACGACATGACGTGCAGCGCCGTGTGCAGGCGCATCAATAAATAACGACGCGCCCAGTCGATCTCGAGCGCGACGTCTTCACCCACCGCCGGCATGGCAACGTCTGCGGCGGCGACGTGCAGCACGCTGTCCGGCGCTTCACCTTTGCGCGTGTCCGCGATCGCAATGCGCTCGCCGCCTTCGCGCACCAGCACGCCGGTGTCGCCCATCTGGCCGCCGCCCTGCGGATAGAAAATCGTCCGGTCGAGCTCGATGCCGCGCTCGCTCGTTGCGACGACTCGCGCGGTCGCCGTCCGCAAATACGCGTCATTCCTGAAGAGCAGTTCTGTCGTCATCGACGTCGATCCATCGGCGGCCAGCGGCCGCTCAGTGTCCCGTGTCCGGGCGCGGCACCGCCGCCGGCATCGTGCCCCCAAGCCTCGCCGCTGCCACCATCGCGGCAACTGCAAGCAGCATCGCCGCGACGACCAATCCGGAACGCGCGCCGAGCAGCGTCGCCATCCACCCGCCGGCGAGCGCGCCCGCGAGCGTCGAAGCGTAACCCAGCGCGCGGATCGCGCCGTCGACGCGCGCAAGCAGCGGCGCCGCAACGGCCGTCTGCCGCAGCGTGCGGTCGTGGACGTGATAGATCGTGTGGCCGCCGTCGCCGACGATCTGCTGCGCGGCGAGCAGCGCAATCGCAGCCAGCGTTGGCGCAGCGGCGAGCGTGACGCATACGGCGCCGACGGCCGCGAGCGCGAGTCCGGTCGTCAATGCGGCAGGCGTGCCGAACCGGCGCGCAAGACGCGTGGCGATGAATGCGCCCGCCACCGATCCGAGACCGCCGAGCGCGAAGATCATGCCGAGAATGCCGGTGGGGAAGCCAACGTCGCGCGTCACGTAGATCATGTAGCTCGTGCCGGAAAGGCTCAACGCGCCCGCAACCAGCATCTCGACCATCGCAAGCACCCGCAGCACCGGCGTCGCCGCGAGCGCGGCGAGCCCGCCGCGCACGTCGGAGGCGAACGCGCGCAGCGCCGATCCACCGGGCATCGCACGGTTCGCGTCGCGCACCGGGCGCTGCGTTTCCGCAACGCCGCGCAGGAACAGCGCCGACATCAGATACGACACCGCGTCGACGATCAGCGCGACGACGGCACCCACCGCCTGGTAGAGCCATCCGCCGAGCGCGAAGGCGACCGTCTCGGCGATGCTCGCACCTGCCGCGAGCTGCGCATTGCGCGTCGGCAACAGTCCCGCCTCGGTGCGTTCGGCAATCCACACCGACCGTGCGAGCTCGAACGCGACGGTCAGCGCGCCGGTCGCGACACTGGCTGTCACCAGCATCCACATCGCGAGCGAACCCCGATACGCGAGCCACGCCAGCAGCGCCAGAACGGCCGCGCGCAGCAGGTCGGTGAGCACCATTACGGCGCGCCTGCCGGTACGGTCGATCAGCGTGCCGAGGAAAAGCGCCGCTACGGCGCCGGCGGCGACGTCGGCCACGACGAGCGCGCCCATTGCAAGCGGCGACGCGTCGAGTGCAAGGGTCGCGAGCCAGGGAATCGCGACCCGGGACAGCATCCCGCCGAAGTTCGAGACGACCTCGGCCGCGAGCACGCGATGGAACTCGCGCGCGTGCGAAGGCGTCACGGGCCGGCGCCGAACCCGCCGCCGCCGGGCGTCTCGATGACGAACACGTCATCCGCGCCCATGTCGACCTGGAACGTCGCGCCGAATTCCTCGCACGATCCGTCGGCGCGCTCGACCCAGTTGCGGCCGAGCGCACCGGTCGCGCCACCCGCAACGCCGAACGGCGCGATGCGACGGTGATTCGCGAGCATGACCGCCGTCATCGGCTCGAGGAATCGCACGCGGCGAACCGCACCGTCACCGCCGCTGAAGCGGCCGGCGCCGCCACTGCCCCGGCGGATCGAGAAACCTTCGAGGAGCACCGGAAAGCGCCATTCGAGCACCTCGGGATCGGTCAGGCGCGAATTGGTCATGTGCGTCTGCACGACGCTGGCGCCGGCGAAATCGGGCCCGGCGCCCGCGCCGCCGGCGATCGTCTCGTAGTACTGGTGACGCGCGTTGCCGAACGTGAAGTTGTTCATCGTCCCCTGCGATGCTGCGAGCACCCCGAGCGCGCCGTACAGCGTGTCGGTGATCGCCTGCGACGTCTCGACGTTGCCGGCCACCACCGCCGCCGGGTAGCGCGGCGCGAGCATCGAGCCTTCCGGAATGACGATCGTCAGCGGCTTCAGGCAACCCGCGTTCATCGGAATCTCGTCGTCGACGAGCGTGCGAAACACGTACAGCACGGCAGCCTTGCACACTGCCGAGGGCGCGTTGAAGTTGGTCGGCTGCTGCTCGCTCGTGCCCGTGAAGTCGATCGTCGCCGAGCGCGCCTGGCGATCGACGGAAATCGCGACGCGGATGATCGCACCGCTGTCCATTTCGTATTCGAAGCGGCCGTCGGACAGCGCGCCCACGACGCGCCGCACCGCTTCCTCCGCGTTGTCCTGCACGTGCCCCATGTACGCGCGCACCACCGGCAGGCCGAAGTGCGCGACCATTTTCGCGAGCTCCTGCGCACCCTTCGCGCAGGCGGCGACCTGCGCGCGCAGATCAGCCAGGTTCTGTTCGACGTTGCGCGCCGGATAGCGGCCCGACTGCAGGATCCTGCGCATTTCCAAGTCGAGGAACCGGCCCTGCGCCACGAGTTGCACGTTGTCGAGCAGCACCCCCTCCTCCTCGACGTGCGTCGAATCGGGCGGCATCGAGCCCGGGGTGATGCCGCCGATGTCGGCGTGGTGGCCGCGGGAGGCGACAAAGAACTCGGGAGCAAGTGGGGCCAGGGACGACTTCTGGACATGGTTCGATTGATCGCGGACGTCCGCAAAAGTCTTCTCTGACCCTACTTTCGGGTCGAGGAAGACCGGCGCGATCACCGTCACGTCCGGCAAGTGCGTGCCGCCGTTGTAGGGCGCGTTGAGCACGAACACGTCACCCGGCTGCATCGTGCCCGTGCGCCGCTCGATGATCGTCTTCACGCTCTCGCCCATCGAGCCGAGATGCACCGGCATGTGCGGCGCATTCGCGATCAGGTTGCCATCCGCGTCGAACAGCGCGCAGGAAAAATCGAGCCGCTCCTTGATGTTCACCGAATACGACGTGTTCGCGAGCGTGACGCCCATCTGCTCGGCGATCGCCATGAACAGGTTGTTGAAGACTTCGAGCAGCACCGGATCGGCGCTGGTCCCGATCGCATGCGCCCGCGCGAGCGGCACGACCCGCTCGAGCACCAGATGGTCGAGGTCGGTCAGCGTCGCGCGCCAGCCCGGCTCGATCACCGTCGTCGCGTTCTGCTCGCGAATGACGGCCGGACCGTCGAGCACGTCGGCGGGGCGCAGATCCTCGCGCGCGAACACCGCCGCGTCGCGCCAGGCGCCGGTCGCATACACGCGATTGGTGCGCAGCGGCGCCAGCGCGTGCTGCCTCGCCGTGAAGGTGGGTTGCGCGTCCTGCACGTCCTGCTCGCGGCCGATCGCCTCGACGCCGATCGACTCGACGACGAGCGCCTTGTCGGGCATCAGGAATCCGTACTGCTGGCGATAACGGCGCTCGAACTCCGCCGTTGCGGCCGCGACACCGGCTGCCGGCACGCCGAGCGTCGTGTCGGTGCCCTCGTACTTGAGATGCAGCGTGCGCTCGCAGCGGATGCGCTCCGGCGGAACGCCCTGCTCCAGCACGTCGCGGCGGCTTGCCGTTTCCAGCGTTGCGAACCGCGCATCGGATTCGGCGAGCGTGCCCTCCGACAGGCCGGCCTCGACCGCCTGCTGCCGCAGGGCGCGCACGTCGGCGAGTCCCATGCCGTATGCCGAGAGCACGCCCGCTAGCGGATGGATGAACACGCGCCGCATGCCGAGCGCATCGGCGACGCGGCACGCGTGCTGGCCGCCTGCGCCACCGAACGAGCACAGCGTGTAGCCGGTGACGTCGTGGCCGCGCTGAACCGAAATGTGCTTGATCGCGTTGGCCATGTTCTCGACGGCGATGTCGAGGAAGCCGTCCGCGACCTGCTCGGGCGCGCGCGCATGGCCGGTGGCGGCGGCGATCTCGCGCGCGAGTGCAGCGAACCGGTCGCGAACGATCATCGCGTCAAGCGGCTGGTCGCCGGCTGGCCCGAACACCTTCGGAAACAGCTCGGGATCGAGCTTGCCCACCATCACGTTGCAGTCGGTCACCGTGAGCGGGCCGCCGCGGCGATACGCGGCGGGACCGGGATTGGCGCCGGCCGATTGCGGGCCGACGCGCAGCCGCGAGCCGTCGAACGTGCATACGGAGCCGCCGCCCGCCGCCACCGTGTGGATGCTCATCATCGGCGCGCGCAGCCGCACGCCGGCCACTTCGGTGACGAACGCGCGCTCGTACTCGCCCGCGAAGTGGGTGACGTCGGTCGACGTTCCGCCCATGTCGAACGCGATGATCCGCTCGAAGCCCGCGAGCCGCGCAACCTCGACTGCGCCGACGATGCCGCCGGCCGGTCCGGACAGGATTGCGTCCTTCCCCTGGAAGCGATGCGCGTCGGTGAGTCCGCCCGACGATTGCATGAATTGCAGGCGCAACTGCGGGTCGAGATTCGCGGATCGACGATCGCCTCTCGTCAAATCCCGCTCCACCTGGTCGACGTACCGTCGCAGGATCGGCGACAGGTACGCGTCGACGACGGTGGTGTCGCCCCGCGACACCAGCTTCATCAGCGGGCTCACCTCGTGCGAAACGGAGACCTGGGTGAATCCGATGGCGCGCGCGAGGCCGGCGATTGCCTGCTCGTGCCGCGGATAGCGGTAGCCGTGCATCAGCACGACGGCGGCGGCGCGAATGCCCGCGGCGAACGCCGCCCGCAACCCGTGTTCGACCGACGCGGCGTCGAGGGGATGCACGACTTCGCCGTGGGCGCCGATGCGCTCGTCCGCTTCGACGACGCGCTCGTAGAGCAGCGCCGGCAACTCGATTCGGCGCACGAAGAGCTTCGGCCGATTCTGGTAGCCGATCCGCAGCGCGTCGGCGAAGCCGCGCGTGACGACGAGCACGGTACGCTCGCCGGCACGCTCGAGCAGCGCGTTGGTGGCGACCGTCGTGCCCATCTTGACCGCCGCGATCCGCTCGGCCGGAACGGGCGCCCCGGCCGGCAATTCGAGCAGATCGCGGACGCCCTGCACGGCTGCGTCGCGATACCGCTCCGGGTTATCGGACAGCAGCTTGTGCGTGACGAGCGACCCGTCCGGCCGCCGGGCGACGATGTCGGTGAAGGTACCGCCGCGGTCGATCCAGAATTGCCACATAGGCGTCAGGTAACACGTAACAGGTAACAGGGACCAGGGATCGCGGTTCGGGGATCGCCGGCCGCGGGATCGCGGCCGCGGTTGGGCATTATAGGAATCCGCGGACCCGAACCGCGACTCGCGCTGCGCCCGGTGGTGCGGCGAACCCGCCGATGGCTGTAATATCGCTGCCCATTGGCGGTGCCGCCGCGCTCGCTCGGTCTGCTACCTGTCACCTGTTCCCTATTGCCGGAGACTCCGCAATGAAACGCCTCGCCGCCGTCCTCGCCCTCGCCTCGACGTTCGCGCTGCCTGCGCTCGCGCAGACCAAGTGGGACCTGCCGTCGGCGTATCCGGCGAATAATTTCCACACCGAGAACATCCAGCAGTTCGCCAACGACGTCGACAAGGCGACAGGCGGCAAGCTGAAGATCCAGATCCATGCGAATGCCTCGCTGTTCAAGGCGCCCGAGATCAAGCGCGCCGTGCAGGGCGGGCAGGCGCAGGCGGGCGAGATCCTGCTCGTCAATTTCGAGAACGAGGACCCGCTGTTCGGCATCGACGGCGTACCGTTTCTCGCGACGTCGTATGCCGAGTCGATGAAGCTCTACAAGGCCGAGCGCAAGGTCCTCGAGGAGAAACTCGCCAAACAGGGGATCATGCTGCTTTACACGGTGCCGTGGCCGCCGCAGGGCATCTACACCAACCGCGCGCTCAACAGCGCGGCCGACATGAAGGGGCTCAAGTGGCGCGCGTACAGTCCCGCCACGTCGAAGATCGCCGAGCTCGTCGGCGCCCAGCCGGTGACGGTGCAGGCCGCGGAAGTGTCGCAGGCGCTCGCGACGGGCGTCATCGACTCGTACATGTCGTCGGGGGCCACCGGTTACGACTCCAAGACCTACGAGCACCTGAAGCGCTTCTACGACACGCAGGCCTGGCTGCCGAAGAACGCCGTCATCGTCAACAAGGCGGCGTTCGATGCGCTGGACAAGCCGGCGCAAGCGGCCGTGCTGAAAGCGGCGGCCGACGCCGAAACGCGCGGCTGGAAGGTCTCGGCCGAGAAGACGAACTGGTACACCGACCAGTTGAAGCAGAAGGGCATGACGATCGAAAAGCCGAGCGAGCAGCTTACCGCCGACATGCGCAAGGTCGGCAACGTGATGCTCGCCGAATGGCTGCGCAAGGCCGGCGCCGACGGCAAGAAGATCATCGACCAGTACCGCGCGATGCAGTAACGAAGGCGTGCGGCGATTCCTCGACGCGCTCTACGACGCCGCCGCCTACGTGGCGGCGTTTTTTCTCGTCGGCACGCTCGTCATGGTGACGCTCGGCATCGTCGGGCGGCTCCTGAACTGGTTCATCGCCGGGACCGACTCGTATGCCGGCTACTGCATGGCCGCGGCCGGGTTCCTGGCGCTCGCGCACACGCTGAAGCGCGGCGAGCACATCCGCGTGACGCTCGTGCTCGAGCACGTGTCGCCGCGCGTACGGCGCGGGCTCGAGCTGTGGGCACTCGCCGCGGCGACCGTGCTGGCGGTCGCGTTCGCGTGGTACAGCGTCCGCCTGACGTTCCAGTCGTGGCAGTTCAACGACATCTCGACCGGCAACGACGCGACGCCGCTTTGGATCCCGCAGCTCGCGATGGCGTTCGGCACGATCGTGCTGGCGATCGCGTTCGTCGACGAGCTCACGCTCGAATGGCGCGGCGTGCGCAGGGTGCGCGCACCGGCGGAAGCCCTGCACCATGAATGACGCGCTCGTCACGACGCTGCTCGTCCTGTCCCTGTTCGCGCTGCTCGGCAGCGGTGTCTGGATCGGCCTGGCGCTCGCCGGCGTCGCATGGATCGGCATGACGCTCTTCTCGTCGCGCCCGGCGGGCGACGCGATGGCGGTGACGATCTGGGGCACCGCATCGTCGTGGACGCTCACCGCGCTGCCGCTGTTCGTCTGGATGGGCGAGATCCTGTTCCGAACGCGGCTGTCGGAGGACATGTTTCGCGGCCTCGCGCCATGGCTCGAGCGCGTGCCGGGGCGCCTGCTGCACACGAACGTCATCGGCTGCACGATCTTCGCCGCGGTCTCGGGGTCGTCGGCTGCGACCTGCGCGACGATCGGCAAGATGACGCTCCCCGAGCTCGCGCGCCGCGGCTACCCGGACACGATCACGATCGGCTCCCTCGCCGGTGCCGGCACGCTGGGACTGCTGATCCCGCCGTCCATCATCATGATCGTCTACGGCGTCACGGCCAACGTATCGATCGCGCAGCTCTTCATCGCCGGCGTGCTGCCGGGCATCATGCTGGCGCTGCTGTTCTCCGGTTATATCGTCGGATGGGCGTTTGCGAATCCCGGCCGGATCCCGGCCGCCACCGAGCGCACCACGTTCGCGCAGAAAATCCGCGCGTCGCGGCACCTGATCCCCGTGGTGCTGCTGATCCTCCTCGTGCTCGGCTCGATCTACACGGGGCTCGCGACCGCAACCGAAGCCGCTGCGTTCGGTGTCATCGGCTCGCTCGCGCTGTCCGCGCTGCAGGGCTCGCTCGGCTGGAAGACGTTCCGCGACAGCCTGCTCGGCGCGACGCGCCTCTACTGCATGATCGCGCTGATCCTCGCCGGCGCCGCGTTCCTGACGCTCGCAATGGGCTATATCGGCCTGCCGCGCGAGCTCGCCGAGTGGATCGCGACGCTCGGCCTCACGCCGTTCGCGCTGATCGTCGCGCTGGCGCTGTTCTACATCGTGCTCGGGTGCTTCCTCGACGGCATCTCGATGGTCGTGCTGACGATGGGGGTCATCCTGCCCACGGTGGAAAAAGCCGGCATCGACCTGCTTTGGTTCGGCATCTTCGTCGTGCTCGTCGTCGAGATGGCGCAGATCACGCCGCCGGTCGGGTTCAACCTGTTCATGCTGCAGGGCATGACGGGACGCCAGATCACGTGGATCGCGCGGCACACGCTGCCGATGTTCTTCCTGATGTGCGTGGCGGTGCTCGCGATCTGGTTCTTTCCTCAACTCGTGACGCTGCTGCCGCAGCAGATGAAAATGTGAGCGCTGGCGACACGGCAGCGCTGATCGACGCCTTCTGCGACCAGCTCTGGCTGCAGGACGGTCTCGCGGCGGCGTCGCTCGCGAGCTACCGGCGCGATCTCACGGGATTCGCCGCGTGGCTCGACCAGCGCAAGCGCGATCTCCTTGCCGCGCAGCGGCCGGACTTCGAGCAATGGCTCGCCGATCAGTTCGAGCGCCGCTCGAAGGCGACGTCGGTCGCGCGGCGGCTCTCGGCGCTGCGGCGGTTCTATCGGCTGCAGGTCGACCGCGGCGTCATCGCGGCCGACCCGACGTTACGCGTGCAGGCACCGAAAAAGCCGCGACGCTTGCCCAAGCTCTTGTCCGAGGCGCAGGTCGAGGCGCTGCTCGCCGCGCCCGATACCCGCACGCCGCTCGGCCTGCGCGACCGGGCCATGCTGGAAACGCTGTATGCGACCGGGTTGCGCGTGTCCGAGCTGACCGGCCTTCGCCGCTCGCAGGTCGCGCAGGACGCGGGCGTCGTCCGCGTCGTGGGCAAGGGCAACAAGGAGCGCCTCGTGCCGATGGGCGATGAAGCTGTCGCGTGGATTGAGCGGTATCTGCGCGAGGTGCGCCCGGCGCTCGCCGGCGCCGGCAAGCGCGACGAAGTGTTCCTGACGCAACGCCATGCGCCGCTCACGCGCCAGGCGTTCTGGGCGCTCGTCAAGCGCTATGCGGTCCGCGCGGGAATCCCGGCGAGCGCGTTGTCGCCGCACGTGTTGCGGCACGCGTTCGCAACGCATCTGCTCAATCACGGGGCCGACCTGCGCGTCGTGCAGCTGCTGCTCGGCCACGCCGACATCACGACGACGACGATCTACACGCACGTCGCGCGCGAGCGCCTGAAGCGATTGCACGCCGAGCACCACCCGCGGGGATGAGAGCGTGAATCCGATCGACGATGCGCGGGCGCTGCTGCCGGACGCAGAGGCGGGCAGCGCGATTCGCGACGCGTTCCTGGCCGACGAGCGGACGACGCTCGCAGCGCTCGCGACACAGATTTCGCTGGGCGACGATGCCGTGCGCGGCATCGAGGCGCACGCGCGCGGATGGGTCGAGGCGGTGCGCGCCGACCGCCAGGCGCAGGGCGGCATCGAGTCGTTCCTGCAGCAGTACGACCTGTCGACGCCGGAGGGCGTGCTGTTGATGTGCGTCGCCGAGGCGCTGCTGCGCATACCCGACGCGGCGACTGCCGACGCGCTGATCCGCGACAAGCTGTCGCGCGGCGACTGGGACCGCCACCTCGGCGCGTCGGACTCGCTGCTCGTGAACGCCTCGACGTGGGGCCTGATGCTGACCGGGAGGCTGACGCGCGTCGAGCGCGAGGATGCCCGCGACCCGCGTGCGTGGTACGAGCGGTTCGTCGCGCGCGCGGGCGAGCCGGTCGTGCGCGTCGCGGTGCGGCAGGCGATGAAGCTGATGGCCGAGCAGTTCGTGCTCGGCCGGACGATCGACGAGGCGGTCGAGCGTGCACGGCGCGAGCAAGGCGGCTATCGCCAGTCCTACGACATGCTCGGCGAAGCGGCGGTCACGGCCGCCGATGCGTCGCGCTATCTGGACGCGTATCGCAACGCAATCGCCGTGATCGGCGCGGCAGCCGATCCGGCGGAGACCTCGGTGTTCGCCCGGCCTTCGATCTCGGTGAAGCTTTCGGCGCTGCACCCGCGCTACGAATATGCGCAGCATGCGCGCGTGCTCGCCGAACTCGTGCCGGCGGTGCTTGCGCTCGCGCGCGAGGCCCGCGCGCGCGGCATCGGCATGACGATCGACGCCGAGGAGGCCGAGCGGCTGGAGCTGTCGCTCGAGCTCTTCGCGCGGCTGCGCCGGGACTCGACGCTCGACGGATGGAACGGCCTGGGCCTCGCGGTGCAGGCCTATCAGAAGCGTGCGCGCGCCGTCGCGGGCTACGTGGTCGGGCTCGCACGGCAGACGAAAACCCGCGTTCCGGTGCGCCTCGTCAAGGGCGCGTACTGGGACACCGAGATCAAGCGCGCACAGGTGCAGGGGCTGGCGGGCTATCCGGTGTTCACGCGCAAGGCGCACACCGATGTCTCGTATCTCGCTTGCGCACACGCGCTGCTCGAGGCCGCCGACGCGGTCTACCCGATGTTCGCCACCCACAACGCGCACACGATCGCATGGGTTCGCGCGCGCGCAGCCGCGCTCGGTGTCGCCGACGTGGAGTTCCAGCGCCTGCACGGCATGGGCGATGCGCTGTATCGAGAGGTGCTCGCCGAGCGCGGCAGGCCCCGCGTGGCCTGCCGCGTGTACGCGCCCGTGGGCGGCCATCGCGAGCTTCTGCCTTACCTCGTGCGCCGGCTGCTGGAGAACGGCGCGAATACGTCGTTCGTCAACCGCATCGGCGATCCCGGCATCGAGATCGACGACCTCGTCGCCGATCCTCTCGCGCGCGCCCGCACGTGGGATTTCGCGCCGGCCGCCCGCATACCGTTGCCGCGCGACATCTTCGCGCCCGAGCGGAAGAATTCCGAAGGCGTCTCGCTCGCCGACCAGCCGGCGATGGCGGCGCTCGATCGCGCCGTCGCGGCGAGCGCTTCGCGGCAGTGGACCGCAACGCCGGTCTGCGCCGGTACCGCCGGATCGGGAACCGCGCGCGATGTGCTCGAGCCCGCGGACAACGCGCGCAAGGTCGGTACGTCGATCGATGCCGAGTGGCCGATCGTCGATCGCGCGCTCGACGTGTTGGTTGCAGGCCAGCGCGACTGGGACGCGCGGCCGGCCGCCGAACGCGCCGCACTGCTCGATCGCGCGGCCGACCGGCTGGAGGACGGCCGTGGCGACTGGGTTGCGCTGCTCGCGCGCGAAGCGGGCAAGACGCGAGCGGCCGCGATCGCGGAGGTGCGCGAGGCCGCCGACTTCTGCCGTTACTACGCGGCGCAGGCGCGCCTGCGCTTCGACACACCGGTCGCGCTGCCGTCGCCGACGGGCGAGGCGAACACGCTGGCGTTACGCGGCCGCGGCGTGTTCGCCTGCATTTCGCCGTGGAATTTTCCGCTCGCGATCTTCACCGGCCAGATCGCGGCGGCGCTGGCGGCGGGCAACGCCGTCGTCGCCAAGCCGGCGGAACAGACGACGCTGATCGCAACCGCGGCCGTCCGCGCGCTGCTCGCGGCCGGCGTTCCCGACGACGTGCTGGCGCTGATGCCCGGCGCGGGCGAAACGATCGGCGCGCGGCTCGTCGCCGATCCGCGCGTGGCGGGCGTCGCGTTCACCGGATCGACGAGCGTCGGCAGCGCGATCGCACAGGCGCTGGCGGCCCGTGCGCCAATCGTGCCGCTGATCGCGGAAACAGGCGGTCAGAATGCGATGATCGTCGACAGCTCGGCGCTCGCCGAGCAGGTGGTCGCGGACGTCGTGCAATCGGCGTTCGACAGCGCCGGCCAGCGCTGCTCGGCGCTGCGCGTGCTGTGCGTGCAGGAAGATGTCGCGTCGCGCGTCATCGAGCTCGTCGCCGGGGCGATGGACGAGCTCGTCGTCGGCGATCCCGGGTATCTCGCGACGGATGTCGGTCCCGTGATCGATGCCGACGCGCGCGCCGCGCTGGAAGCGCATATCGCGGAGATGCAAGCCGCCGGCCTCGTGCGCCACCGCGTGAGTCTGCCGCCGGCATGTGCGCACGGCACGTTCGTTGCGCCGACGCTCGTCGTGCTCGACCGGATCGAGCGCCTGACGCAGGAAATCTTCGGACCCATCGTGCACGTCGTGACCTGGCGCGCCGACGCGCTCGACGCGCTGATCGATCGCGTGAACGCATTCGGATATGGCTTGACGCTCGGCATCCACAGCCGCGTCGATGCGACAGTCGACCGGATCGTCGCACGCGTGCGCGTGGGCAACGTCTACGTCAATCGCAACATGATCGGCGCCGTCGTGGGAATGCAGCCATTCGGAGGCGAAGGATTGTCGGGCACCGGGCCAAAGGCCGGCGGGCCGAACTACCTGCCGCGCTTCGCCGTCGAGCGCACGTTGTCGGTCAACACCGCGGCGGCGGGCGGCAACGCGGCGCTGCTGGCGGAAGGCGAGGGCTGATCTCGCTCTCGCTTCGGCCGGCGCACGGCCCTGACCTTCCCGCTGGTGGCGCCACCGCAATAGAACAGATCGCCGCCATCGGACTCGAGTCCCGACACGGCCACGCCTGCCGGCATCTCGACGCGCTCCAGAACCTCGCCCGTTCGCGGATCGATTCGCCGCAGCTCGCTCGCATCGCCTTCCCAGATGCCATGCCAGAGTTCGGCATCGATCCAGGTCACGCCGGTAACGAAGCGGTCGGACTCGATCGTGCGCAGGATCGCCCCCGTTTGCGGATCGACCTGGTGGATTCTCCGCGCGCGATATTGTCCGACCCAGAGCGATCCTTCAGCCCAGGCGAGGCCCGAGTCGCTGCCGCCGCCGGGTGCCGGGATCGTCGCGAGCACGCGACCCGTTTGCGGGTCGATCTTCTGAATGCGGTCTTCGGCGATCTGATACAGGTGCCGGCCGTCGAAGGCGGTTCCCGCATGCGCGGCGGCGGCGAACGAGCGCACGATCCTTCCGCTGACCGGATCGAGCGCGTTGAGCTTGTCGCCGGATGCAAACCAGACGTGCCGGCCATCGTATGTAAGGCCATGCACGTGGCCGGCATCTTCGAAGGGACCGTACTCGCGCACGACTGCGGCTGCCGATCGCCTCATCTCGGCATCCTAATCGATCGGCAGCGGCGCCGGGAGTAACAACGTCGTCGTGAATCCCGGCACCGGCGCGCTCATCCAGCGCCGCGCGCGTCCTCGACCGAGCGGCTGCGCCTTGCCCGACGCCGCAAGCGCGTCGAGCGCACGCTGCACGCTGCGCTGGCTCGCGCCCAGCGCAATCGCAAGCGCCGAGCTCGACCACGATTCGCCGTCGGCGAGCAGCGCGAGCACCGCCGCGTGCTTCTCGTCGATGGGCCGCGCCAGCACGACGACCTCGCGCGCACGATGCGGCGCGAGCGCATATCCACGCGGCGTGGCGCGGACGTCGGCCAGCGTCCGCAGCACCACGCGGAGCCGGCCCATTTCGACGCGCAGCCGCGCGCGATGCGATTCGTCGGCGACCCTCGCCCGGAATGCATGCGCGACGAGCGCCGCCCGCGACACGTCCGCGGGCCACGCCTCGGCCAGCACGCGAGCGAGCATGAACAGCACCGGGCGCGTCGCGAGCGGGACGACGTTGCTTCCCTGACGCACGACGTGACGGCAGGCGTCCACGACAAGCGCGCGCGACGAGAGCAGCGCTTCGACTTCCGCGAGCAGCAGCGGCCGCTGCTTCCCGCGGGCGATCAGGCGTGCCGTGGGCACGGTCAACGCGAGCGACGCGTTTTCAACCTCCGCCGTCAGCGCCGGGATGCCTGCTTCACGCGCGGCGCGTGCGGCGTGCGCGAGCGCCGCGCGCGCCGGCTTCGTGCGCAGTCGTCGCATCGCGATCCCGGCCACGGCGAGCGCGTGCGCGGCTTTCGCTGCGGGCGCCAGTGGCGCAGGGTCGAGCGCGGCGAGCGCGCGCTCGGCGTCGTCGAGCCGTCCCGTCAACAGCAGCCGCCGCACGTCCAGATACCGCGCATGTGCGGCATTCACGCGATCGCCGTGCGCCTCGAGCGTTGCCCGCGCCGCATCGAGCGCCTCAGCCGGCCAGCGCAGGTCGCGCGCGGCGAGCGCAATCTCGGCTTCGGCGACGACGCACCGCGCACGCGCGACGGTTTCCCTCGGGCCAAACGCGCGTGCCGCGCTGCGCACGAGCGCCCTTGCCCGGGGGAGATCGCCGAGCTGCGCCATCGCGATGCCGCGCAACGCGAGGGCCGGTGCGTCGTTGCGCAGGGCGACCCGGTTCAGCGCACCGAGCGCGTCGCCCGCGGCGAGCGCGCGTGCGGCGGCCGTGATCAGCGAGTCCATCCCGCTCCTCGTGCGGCGCACGGACGCCGATGGCGTGAACGGGCGCGAAATCCCGCCACACTTGTCACTCCCCTGGAGCGGTATCCGCCGCTTACTCTAGTGCAACGAGGCGTCGGCCCCGAAACGAAAGGGACGACGCGAGACACCGCGAGGAGACCACGACGATGACGACACACACGAACGGAACACGCGAAGAATGGCGGGCGGCACGGCTTGCGCTGCTCGACGCGGAGAAGGAGCTCACGCGGCGCAGCGACGAGCTGGCACGGCGGCGTCAGGCACTGCCATGGGTCAGGATCGACAAGGCCTATCGATTCGACACCGACGAAGGGAGCGCCTCGCTGGCGGACCTCTTCCGCGGGCGTTCGCAGCTTCTCGTCTATCACTTCATGTTCGGGCCCGATTACCAGGCGGGCTGCCCGTCCTGCTCGGCGATCGCGGACGGCTTCAACGGCTTCGCCGTGCACCTCGCCCACCACGACGTGATGCTGTGGGCGGTGTCGCGGGCACCGCTCGCGAAGCTCGCGGCCTACAAGCGGCGGCTGGGCTGGACGTTTCCTTGGGCTTCCTCCTTCGGCAGTGATTTCAATGCCGACTTCGATGCCTCGTTCACCGAGGCGCAACAGCGCGAAGGAATCGAATACAACTTCCAGCGAGAAGGAGCGTGGCGCGAAGCGCCGAAAAGCGGCGGCGTCGTCACGTTCGCGACGATGAGCGGAACCGATGCGTCCACGTACACGCGCGAGCGGCCGGGCATGAGCGCGTTCGCCCGCGAGGACGGCGTCGTCTATCACACGTATTCGACCTACGCGCGCGGGCTCGACGTCCTGTGGGGCATGTACCCGTGGCTCGACCGCGCACCGAAGGGTCGCAACGAGCCGGATATCTGGTGGCGGCGCCACGACGAGTACGACGAGCGCTGAAGCGTTGCGGTGGTGATGCGAGCGCCGTTCAGAGCAGGCCCAGCCAGCGGGCGATGATGTTCCGCTGCATCTCGGAGGTGCCCGAGTAGATCGTGCTGCCGATCGCATCGCGGAGCGCGCGCTCGACCTCGTATTCGACCATGAAGCCGTAGCCGCCGTGCAGTTGCACCGTCTTGAGGGCGGTCGCGACGAGCGTCTCGCTGACGAAGAGCTTGGCGATCGACGCGTCGAGTGTGACGCCGCGCGCCTGCCCGAGGCGCCAGGCGGCGCGATAGACGAGGAGGCGCGCCGCCTCGAGCTGCACCTTCATGTCGGCAACCGCGTGGCCGAGCGCCTGGAACTTGGCGATCTTCTGCCCGAACTGGCTGCGTGTGCGCGCGTAGTCGATCGTCGTCGCGAGCAGGCGCTCGATCTCGCCGACGTGGGCTGCGACGAGCAGCGTGCGCTCCCAATCCATCGCCGTGCCGAAAACGGCCGATCCTCCGCCGACGCTACCGAGCACCGCGTCGTCGCCGGCGACGACATCCTCGAGCACCACCTCACCTACCGGCGACGTGCGCAGGCCCATCTTCTCGAACTTCTGGCCGGTGGCAAACCCGTGGATTCCGCGGTCGAGCAGGAACGCCGTGATGCCGCCGGTGAAGCCCTTGTTCGCATCGGTGACGGCGAACACGACCGCAACGTCGGCGACCGGCGCGTTGGACACGAACGTCTTCGTGCCATTGATCCGCCACTGCCCGCCGAAGCGCTCGGCGCGCGTGCGCATGCTGAACGTGTCGGAGCCCGAGCCGGGCTCGGTGATGGCATGCGCGCCGACGAGCGTGCCGTCGCAAAGACCGCGCAGATAGCCGCTCTTCTGCGCGTCGCTGCCGTGCTTCCAGACGGGCACGACGCACGCCAGCAAATGCGCGCACAGCGAGAAGACGAGACCGCCGTCGCGGCAGCCGTTGCCGAGCGCCTCGAGCGCGATCGCCGTCGACAAGGTATCGAGCGCCGCGCCCCCATATTCGTCGGGCACCGGCAACCCCTGCAAGCCGATCGCCGCGCATTGCTGCCAAAGGTCGCGCCGGAACGTCTGCGCGCGATCGCGCTCGACGACGTCGGAGTTGAGCTCGCGCTCCGCGAAGCGGAGCACCGTATCGCGCAACGCGCGTTGCTCGTCGGACAGCGCGAAATCCATCAGGACCTGTCCTGGCTTATCGTCTTGAGCTGCTGGTAGTCGATCTTGTCCGTCGACGTCTTCGGCAACGATTCCAGCCAGTGGAAGCGGTCGGGCACCATGTACAGCGGCAGGCGCTCGGCGGCAAACCGCTTCATCTCGACGAGCGACGGCAGCGCGCCTTCGCGAACGCTCAGGAACGCCGTGACGCGCACACCCGCCTCCTCGTCCGGCGTGGCGACGACCGCGACCTCCTTCACGCGCGGATGCTGATAGAGGCCGCCCTCGATCTCGCCGAGCTCCACGCGATAGCCGCGACGCTTCACCATGCGATCGCGGCGGCCGCGATACGTGTAGATGCCGCCCGCATCCTCGACGACGACGTCGCCGGTGCGGTACCAGCGCGTGTCATCGGGATCGACGATGAAGCCGCGCGCGGTCTGCTCGGGAAGCTCCCAGTAACCCTGCATTACGCCGCGGCCGGCGATGCACAACTCGCCTTCCTCCCCGGGCCGGACCGTCTCGCCTTCCGTGCCGATCACCTTGCCGCGCAGATGCGAGCACACGGTCCCGATCGGATAGGGCACCGTACGCTCGTCGGGCACCGGCGGAACCACCTCGTGGTAGGTGCAGACGTTGGTTTCGGTCGGCCCGTAGAGATTGAAATAGCGCGGCCTGCGCAAAAGCATCGTGAGCGTACGCAGATGCTTGACGGGGAACACTTCGCCGGCGAAAAGCACGAGCCGCAGCGACGAGCAATCGTGGCGCGGAAGTTCGCCGAACTGGGCGAGCAGCGAAAGGATCGAAGGCGCCGAATACCAGATCGAGATCCGATGATCGTCGATCAATTGCGCGAGATGCTGCGGGTCCTTCCCCCGCTCCTCCGGGATCAGGACGATCGACGCGCCGTGCTTCAGCGGGACGTGCAGGTCGAGGATGGAAAGATCGAAGTGGAACGGCGCGTGCGACGAGAAGCGATCGTCGGGACCCGGGTCGAACACTTCCGAGCACCAGTCGACAAATGACACCGCGTTCTCGTGCGAGAGCATCACGCCCTTCGGCTTGCCGGTCGACCCCGACGTGTAGAGGATGTAGGCGAGCGCGTCCGGCTCGGACGTCGCGGTCGCGACCGCCGCAGCCGGCGCGTCGCGATCCTCCGCGTCGAGCGCGCGCGCGAGCGCATCACCGGTGCCGGCAGCGTCGATGCCGAGAATGGGCGGCAGCGGGCCCTGCGCCGCGAGCTCGGTTTCGAGCGCCGCGCGAAAGCGAGCTTCGACGATCAGCGCGGCGACGCGGCAGTTGTTCAGGATGTAAGCGTTGCGCGCGGGCGGCGCCGACGGATCGACCGGGACATACGCGGCGCCGGATTTGAGGATGCCGCAGATCGCCGCGACCGAGTCGATCGACTTGCCGACGTAGATGCCGACACGGTCGCCGGGGCGCACCGCCATCGCGTGCAAGCGGTCGCGCAGCCGATTCGACAAACCGTCGAGCGCGCCGTACGTGATCTCGCCGCGTCCCGGCAGCACGACGGCAACCCGGTCGGGATGACGCGCCGCGGCCGCGACGAAGAGTCCGTGCAGCGAGGTCACTGGACGGCCCTTCGCGCTATCGCGCTTCGGGGCAATTCGACCTTGGGGCGGCCCTTCGGTCTCATGGCCGGCTACCGTTGCTTGGCAGCGAGCAGCGTCGCGATGTCGTCCAGGGTGTCGAGGTACTGCTTGTCCACTTCGTGCGCCGCGAGGACGACGCCGAACTTTTCCTCGAGGAACATGACGAGCTTGAGCGTCGCGATCGAGTCGAGGATGCCGCCGCTGATGAGCGGCGTGTCGCCGGCGAGGCTGTCGGCAGGCTCGCCAGGCAGGAACTCGTCGAGGATGAAAGCCTTCACTGCCCGTACCATTTCGTCCGTCGTCGCCATTCGGATTCTTTCGTTCAGCGAAATGAGGAAGCAAGGCCGAGTGCCGCGCGATGATCCCGCAGAAGAACAGCCAGCCGCTCCGCGATCAGGCGATTGCCTTCGGCGTTCGGATGATTATCCCATTCGGCGATGCGCAGCGCCTGCGCGTCGCGGCCGTGCCAGAGATCCAGCAAGTCGAACACGACGAAGCCCGCGTCGCGCGCGCTCTGCAGAACCGCCGGCGGCTCGTCCGGCGGCTCTTCGACGATGTCGAGCGCGAGGAACACCGGCACGGCGCCATGCTGCTTCGCGATGCCCTTCATTTCGTCGAGCGTCGCCCGAATCAGCCGCGGAGAGGCGTAACGCAGCCGGCGCTCGGCCTCGTGCCACGGCATCCGCGTCGGAATGCCCAGGAGGTGGGCCACGCTGCGCAGGCTGTCGAACGGCACCGGAATGCCCCGGCTCGCGAGCGGTGCAATGCCGGTATCGGCAACCGTCCTGGCGAGCTCGGGATACGGGATCGCGACGCCCGCGCCGACCGCCTGCGCGACGTGCTGCACGACGGGCTCGCGAAGCCGCGGGCTGTCGGTGAAGACAACGACATCGGGCGCGAACGCGACGACGCGGTCGTCGAGTTGCGCGAGCTGCTTGGTGAGCGAATACGCGGCGACGCCGAAATTGAGCACCTCGAAGCGCACGCCCGGTGAGGCCGCCGCGTTCACGCGCGACTCGAGCAGGCGCGTGAACGTCGCATCGTCGCCCACGCCGGAACCCATCACGTGCGACGGCCCAAGCACCGCAATACGGATCGTCCCCGCCGGCTTCGCTTTTTGCCGTGGCGCGTCGCGCATTCCGAAATCGTTGGTCGAGAACGACTGGCTCATGAACACGATGTGCGCGTCGGGCACGAGCTCTCCGCCGAGAAAGTCCGTACGGCTGCGATACGCGGCGGTGGACCCGAGCGGAATCCAATCGGCGGGCTTCTGGGAACGAACATCCCACAACTGCGCGCTCTGCCGGCTGGCGTTGTCCAGGTTCTCGTAGTATCCCTTGTGCTGCAGGTTCGCGTCGCGCGCGTTGAGCGTCGAGTGCTGCAGCGACGCGACGATCTCCGCCGCGCGTGGCGCCACGCCCGAATACCAATCGGTCGACGCCACGACGATCAGCGCGATCAGCGTCAGGCCCGGAAGCAGCGTCTGCATCGACGACGGCCGCGCCGGCGCCCTCGCCTGCGATTCGCCCACCGGCCACGGCTTGCCCCCGACCGCGAGGCCGACCGCGAGCAGCGCGGCTAGCAGCGCCACGCCGTAGGCGTCGACCGTGCCTGCGGCGCCCCACATGACCAGCCATTCCATCACCGATTGCGCGCTCCACAGCGACCACAGTACGCAGATCACGGTGAACGTGCCGACGGTGCGCAGCGCGAGCGACGCGCTCCAGCCCGTCGCGCGCGCGGGTACGCGTGAACGCGATTTCCGCAGCTCGCGCAGCGAGCCGACGACGACCAGCACGCCGAGAAGCCCCCAGAACAGGCCGTCCTGCGGCTCGATCGGAAAGCCGCCGCGCAGCCAGAACCACTGATACGAGTGCAGGATCCACGTCGCCGCGAACACGACGATCGTCGCGACGACGAGCGCGAGCGTGTTGCCGTGCCGCCGCAGCGCGAAGAAGCTGGGGTAGTACACCAGCTTCATCATGAAATCCTTCCAGTAGATGTTGATGCGCCGCCAGAAGTCGTTGAAGCTCGACGCAAGGTAATAGAGATGGTGCGTCTCGGGCAGGCGGTAGCCGAACAGGTGCAGGATGCCCGTGATCAGGTGGAACTGTCCCGACACGCGCAGGTAGAGCAGGAACGTGGCCAGCACGAACTGGACGAGATCGCCGAGCGAGCGGATGTCCGCCGGGTCGGACGCGAGATGCGCGTAGACGAACCGGTAAGCGATCAGATGCACGAGCCCGCGCACGATCCACTTGAGGCCCGTCTGGTAGATCGCCAGCTCGTCGCGGTCGTAGTACGTGCGGCGGAACGTCGAGTAATCGACCACCGGAAACAACGGAAAGCACGCGTTCGGGAGCATGAAGAAGTACGCGAGCGTCACCGCCGGCGCGGGCTTCTTCTCGTCGTGCGCCAGCGCATACAGGTACACGGCGAGCCGGAACATGAACATCGCGCCGAGGATCGGCCAGATCGCCACGCTCCACGGCGCCGGGACCAGCTCGAGCCGCCACAGCGCAAAGAGGCCGCCGGTCGCCGCGAGCAGCAGCACACGCCACAGAAGCGCGATCCGCAGGTGGCAGATCCCGATCAGCACGAGCCCGAGCGCGACGACCGCGATGCCGTCGAGCCAGCCGAGCGCGACGATGATCGATGCGACCGACAGCGCGACGAAGAACGGCTGGCGAAAGCGCAGCGGCAATTGCGAGTGGACGACGAAGCCGCCCGTCGCGAGCAGCATCACGTGGAAGAACGTCCGGCTCTCGAGCCGGAAGCGATACATGACGAACAGCGCGAGCACGAGCTGCAGGGTCAGGAAGGCGATACGCCACCATGGCCGCATCGCCGCCGCGCCGCGTACGCCCGCGCCGGGAAGCGCGTCCGCCTTGACGGCCGCGGCGGGTGCCGCAGCCGCCGCTGCGGACGCTCGGTCGTTCACCTCAAGGCGCCGTGGCCGCCGGAAAGCCGGCGCAGCTCGTGCTCGAGCGCGTCGATGCGCTCGTGCAGGCGGAGCACGATCGCGACGACGTGCGCGTCGTCGAGCGCGAAGTCGTCGCGCAACCGCCGTGCCGTGCGCGCGGTGACGATGCACTGCGAGCTGAACGTCCAGGCCGCGGCGCGAAGATCGCGCGGCGCGAGCGCGCCGCAATCGACGAGCACGCGCAGCTCGGCCTCGCTCAATCCCGATTGCTCGACCAGCTCGGAAACGGAAATCGCGCCGGTGTCGTCGAGCATGAACGCGGATGCCAATTCGAATCTCACCAAGGCGGAAGTCCTCCGTGCTGTCACGTCAGGTGCGCTCGCGGATTGAACGTCGACGCATCCTGCAGTTGACCGTAAAGCGCCCGCTGGCGTTCATCGACGACCGTCGGGACGACGATTTGCGCAACGGCATACAGGTGGCCCGCCGTACCGTCCGGACGCGCGAGGCCGCGACCGGCGAGCCGCAGCTTCCGGCCCGCCTGCGTTCCGGCCGGTACCTTGAGCGAAATGCGTCCCGCGGGCGTGGGCAGCTCGACGGTCGCGCCGAGAACCGCTTCCCACGGTGCGAGCGGCAGCTCCATGTAGAGGTCGAGGCCGTCGGCGCGGTAGAGCGGATGCGATTCGACGCCGATGTCGAGGTAAAGGTCGCCGTCGCGGCCGCCGTTGATGCCTTTCCCGCCCTTGCCCGGCACGCGCAGCTTCTGGCCGTCGGTGACGCCCTTCGGAATGCGCACCTTGACCTTGCGCGGCACGCGGCGCAGGAAGCCGTTCTCGTCGGGTTCGGACACGGCCATGTCGAACTCGATTTCCGTGCCGCCGTACGCCTGCTCGAACGACAGGCGCACCGCCGCCTCGAAATCCTGGCCGGGGAACGGCGCGTTCGCGCCGCGCTGGCCGCCGCGTCCCGAGCGCCCCGCGAGGTTCGCGAACAGGTCGGCGAGATCGAGGTCGTCGAACGAGAACTGCGCGTTGCCGAACGACTGCTGCCAATCGGGCGGCGGCCGGAATTCATCGCCGGGGCGATGACTGCCGAGCTGGTCGTAGGCGGCGCGCTTCTCCGGATCCTTCAGCGTCTCGTACGCCTCGGCGACTTCCTTGAACTTCTCCTCGGCGTCCTTTTCCTTCGAGACGTCGGGATGGTATTTGCGCGCGAGCTTCCGATAGGCCGCCTTGATCTGGTCGGCCGTCGCGGTGCGCTCGACGCCGAGCGCCGCGTAGTAATCCTTGTATTTCATCCAGGACGACGATGCCGTATGCCCGCGTCGACCGTCATTGCAGCTTGATCTCCCCGTCGAACGAGATGTCGATCGACAGATCCTTGACGACGAGCGTCATGCGCGCGGGAAAACGGTCGCTGCCGGAGATGCCGCCGTCGGCCAGCGCCTGCGCGACCGCCCGCTCGATCTCGCGCTGCGAGCCGATGCCGACAACCTTGAGGAACTTGCGAATGCTGAGGTTGAATACTTCATCGTCCATGGCAGAACCTCCGTCGCGGGGTTGACTGGCTACATCGTATCAAGTGGAAGCATTCGCGCGTGGCGCAAGCGCGCTGCGCTCGATGGCGACGCCGATCTCGCGCACGCCCGGCAGCGCGCCCAGCTTCGCGACGCGCAGCTTCACCGCCGGCGCTCCGAACTCGACCAGCACGAGCGCCGCGATCGCTTCGGCGAACGGCTCGAGCAGCGCGTGGCCGTGGGTGCGTGCGAACGCGCGGATGCGTGACACGACGGCCGAGTAGTCGATGGCGTCGGCGAGCTCGCCGGTCTCGAACGCGCGCCGCGACGGCAGCGTGATGTCGAGGTCGATGCGCACCGTCTGCGGAAGCTCGCGCTCCCACGCGTATACGCCGACTTTCGTCTCGATGCGAAGGTCGTGGATGAAGATCGTATCCATCGGCGGCGGAATCCGGCGGGTGGCGGGCGCTACAATCGATTCATCTTACCAATCCACGGACGCACGCGGATGTTCGCGACGCTCGCCATCGTTGCCGGCGCCTATCTGCTCGGTTCGATCTCGTTCGCCGTCGTCGTAAGCCGCGCGTTCCGGCTGCCCGATCCGCACGAATACGGATCGAAGAACCCCGGCGCGACGAACGTGCTTCGCACCGGTCATCGGCCGGCCGCGCTGTTGACGATGCTCGGCGACGGGCTGAAGGGCTTCGTCGCGGTGCTCGCCGCGCGCGAGATCGCGCCGCTCGTGGGCGCGCCCGACTGGACGGTCGCGGCAGCCGCGCTCGCGGTCTTCGTCGGCCATCTCTATCCGGTATTCCACCGCTTTGCCGGTGGCAAGGGCGTCGCCACCGCCGCGGGCGTCGTGTTCGCGCTCGCCTGGCCGCTCGGCCTGCTGCTGACGATCGTCTGGCTGACGATGGCGTTCGGATTCAAGATCAGCTCGCTGGCGGGGCTGATCACCGCGGCGCTGCTGCCGCTCGGCATGTTCTATCTGCGCCCGGGAATATATGCGTGGGTGAGCGTCGCCATCGCCCTGCTGTTGTTCTGGCGCCACCGCGCCAACATCCGGCAACTGCTGTCCGGCCGCGAGACGACGATCGGGCGCTGACGCGACGCTGACGCGCTACTGCAACGACCAGCGCGGCCGCACCGAGAAGCCGGGTCCGGAAGGCTCGGTGTGCGCGAGCCGCAGCGCGCCGGCCATCGCGATCATTGCGCCGTTGTCCGTGCAGTACTCGGGCGCGGGAAAGAATGCGCGCGCGCCGCGCGCCTCGAGCGTGGCCTTCAGGCGCTCGCGCAACATCCGGTTGGCGCCGACACCGCCCGCGACGACGAGCGTACGGAAACCGGTGCGATCGAGAGCCTGCAGCGACTTCGCGACCAGCACGTCGACGACCGCTTCCTGGAACGCGTGCGCGATGTCCGCCTTCCGCGATTGCGGCAGCGTCGAAGGGTCGTTCCCGCCGCTGGCCGCGCGCGCACGGAGCGCCACCGCGGTCTTGAGGCCCGCGAACGAAAAGTCGAGGTTGCCCGAGTCGAGCATCGGCCGCGGCAACGTGAGTGCACCCGGCTGCCCTTGCTTGGCCAGCGCGGCGAGCGCAGGTCCGCCGGGATACGGCAGGCCGAGCAAGTGCGCCGTCTTGTCGAACGCCTCGCCGGCGGCGTCGTCCAGCGTGTCACCGAGCAACCGGTAACGACCGACATCCGCGACCTCGAACAGCTGTGTGTGCCCGCCTGACACGAGCAGCGCGACGAATGGAAACGGCGGCGCCGGCGTGGCGAGGAGCGGCGACAGCAAATGCCCTTCCATGTGGTGCACGCCGATGACCGGCTTGCCGAGCGCGACGCCGAGCGCATGCGCGATGCTCGCCCCGACGAGCAGCGCGCCCGCGAGTCCGGGCCCTTGCGTGAACGCGATGGCGTCGACGTCGCGCACGCCGATGCCTGCCTGCGCGAGCACGCGCTCGGCGAGCGGGAGCACACGCTGCACGTGATCGCGCGACGCGAGCTCCGGCACGACGCCGCCAAACGCCCGGTGCAGGGCGACTTGCGAATGCAGCGCGTCGGCGAGCAGCCCGCGCTCGGTGTCGTAGAGCGCGACTCCGGTTTCGTCGCAGGAAGTCTCGATACCCAGCACGCGCATGCGCTGCACTATACCGGCGCTTGCCAGCATTCCCGCGGCGCTGCTATACTTATCGATTACCGTAACTGACCGACGACAGCGATTTATGACCAGCGTTCGCGTACGCGAGAACGAGCCATTCGAAGCGGCGTTGCGCCGTTTCAAGCGCACGATCGAGAAAACCGGCCTTCTCACCGAGCTGCGGGCGCGCGAGTTCTACGAAAAGCCGACGTCGGAGCGCAAGCGCAAAAAGGCGGCCGCGGTCAAGCGTCATTACAAGCGCCTGCGCAGTCAGCAGCTGCCGCCCAAGCTGTACTGATTTCCGAAGGCGCGCGCCTTCATCCGATTCTCACAAAGGGGCGAAGCGATTCGCCCCTTTCTGCTTCCTGTCCCGGGCGCGAATCGCGCCCCAGCCGCCGAGGTGTTCCGGTGAATCTCAAGGATCGCATTACCGCCGACATGAAGGACGCGATGCGCGCGAAAGCCGCTGCGCGACTGTCCACGATCCGCCTGCTGCTCGCGGCGATCAAGCAGCGCGAGGTGGACGAGCGCAAGGTGCTCACCGATGCGGACGTCGTTGCGGTCGTCGAGAAGATGATCAAGCAGCGCCGCGAGTCGATTGCGCAATTCGAGGCCGGCAATCGCAAGGACCTGGCCGACGCCGAGCGCGTCGAGCAGGCGATCCTCGAGGCCTACCTGCCGCAGCGCATGTCCGACGCCGACGTCGACGAAGCGATCGACGCCGCGATCGCCGCGGCCCGTGCGGCGGGCGCCGCGGGTCCGGCCGTCATGGGCAAGGCGATGGCGGCGCTCAAGCCCGCCTTGGCGGGGCGCGCCGACATGGCCGCGGTATCCGCGAAGGTGAAGGCGCGCCTCTGACGCCGGTCGGCGCGCCGCAGGGTTAACGCAACCCGCTTCCGCCGAGCGCGATCGAAACGGCGCCCCGCTCGGCCGGACGGGCGGCACGCGCAGCGCTTTCCGCCTATACTGGCCCGGCTTTCCCTGCCGTGTGGGAGCGCCCGCGGCCGGTCCTTCAAGTGCCGGCCGCGCGGTGCCCTGAGGCAATGTCACCTGCAAGCGCCTTGCATTGCGACTGCCGTGAACCGACCCTGAGCAGGCGCGGGCATCCCGCACGATGATTCCCAACGATTTCATCCAGACGCTGCTGTCGCGCGTCGACATCGTCGACGTCGTCGACCGCAGCGTGCCGCTCAGGAAAGCCGGCGCCAACTACCAGGCCTGCTGCCCGTTTCACAGCGAAAAGACGCCGTCGTTCACGGTGAGTCCCACGAAGCAGTTCTATCACTGTTTCGGCTGCGGCGCCCACGGCACGGCGATCGGCTTCCTGATGGAGTACGGCGGGAAGTCGTTTCCCGAGGCGGTCGAGCAGCTTGCACGCGACGCGGGCCTGACGGTGCCGCGCGTCGAGTCGGCAGACGAGCGCGAGCGGCGCGAGCAGTCGGGCGATCTCGCGGATACGCTGCTGACGGCGGCGCGGCACTATCGCGGGCGGCTCAAGGACTCGCCCGAGGCGATCGCGTATTTGAAGCGGCGGGGCTTGACAGGGCAAGTGGCTGCTCACTTCGGCATCGGCTACGCGCCTGATGCCTGGCAAGGATTGGCAACGGCTTTCCCCGACTACGAGAACCCGGCGCTCGAAGCCGCTGGCCTCGTCGTCCGCGGCGATGGCGGCAAACGCTACGACCGTTTCCGCGACCGGGTGATGTTCCCGATCCACGACACGCGCGGGCGGGTGATCGGTTTCGGCGGGCGAGTGCTGGAAAACGGCGAGCCAAAATACCTTAACTCCCCCGAAACTGCACTCTTCTCCAAGGGAAAAGAGCTCTACGGCCTCTATCTCGCGCGTAACGCCATTCGCGCCGCCGATCGGGTGCTGGTCGTGGAAGGCTACATGGACGTCGTCGCGCTCGCCCAGCACGGTATCGAGTACGCGGTGGCGACGCTCGGCACGGCCACGACGCCGTTCCACGCACAGAAACTCTTCCGCCTCTCGGATCGCGTCGTCTTCTGCTTCGACGGCGACACCGCCGGGCGAAAGGCCGCGTGGCGAGCGCTCGAGAACACGCTGCCGGTCCTCGCCGACGGCAAGGAGGCGCGCTTCCTGTTTCTCCCCGACGGCCAGGATCCCGACGATTTCGTCCGGGCGCACGGCAAGGCCGCATTCGAGCGCGCAATCGAGGGCTCGACGCCGCTGTCGGAGTTCCTGCTCCAGGAACTCGCTGCCCGGCACCGGCCCGCGACGGCCGAAGGCCGCGCCGCGCTCGTTGCCGCCGCCCGTCCGTACGCAAGCCAGATCACGGCGCCGGTCCTGCGCGCGCTCGTGCGGCGGCAGCTGGCCGAACTGGCGGGGTTGCCGGAGGACGAACTCAGGAGGCTGCTCGGTGCCGACGCACCCGGAGCGGCCCCACGATCGGCGCCCGACCGCAGGCAGGCAGTGCCGCGCGGACCGGCGCGCCGGCCGCCATCGCTGCTGCGGGCCATGCTGCAAGGGCTGCTGCTCGAGCCATCGCTCGCCGCCCGGCACGATCTGCCGGTGCCCGACGAGCCGGGTCCGGAAGCAGCGGCCTGGCGGGCGCTTGTCGCACACTGCGCGACGGGTGGGCAGCCGACGACCGCGAGCGTCATCCAGCATTTCGCCGGCACGGAACACGCGGGTGTCATCGCCGAAGTGGTCGCGTCCGCGGCCGACCAGGCGTTGACCGCGGAGCAGGCCGAGACGCAAGTGGTCGCGGCAGCCGAGCGTTGGCGCGAGGCCGAGGCGCAGCGCGCGCTGCAGGGCCTGCTGCGCCAGCCGCTCGAGCAATTGAGCGCCGAGGATCGGCTGGCGCTTGCGCGGGGACTGGCGGCAACGGCGCGCGGCTCGCGCAGTCCGTCCTGATTCGCGGGAGGAGGCGTCGCGGAGACGTCGCAGGACCACGCGCCCATCGGATCGAAGGTGCGGACAACGCCCGACCCCCACGCTATAATTTGAGGTTTTTCGCGCTGCCCCCATTGTCTTCCGGACGGCGGCTCCCTTTGGTCGGGGAACGGGACTCCCGATAGTCGGGAACGGGACGCGAAAACGCGCGAACTAACCGAGGCGGCCGCCGTTTCCAACAAGGATGACTATGGTCAAGAAGCACGCCAAGCCCGCTCGCAAGACCTCTGCCGCGGGCAAGGGCAGATCCGCCACGCGCAAGCCCGCCGCCCGCAAGGTCGCGGCGCGCAAGGCTGCGCCTGCGGCGAAGCGGCCTGTGGCCAAGCACCGTGCCGCCCCCGCCGCCCGCAAGCCGGCGGCGAAGAAAGCGGCGCCGGCCGCCAAGCACGCCCGGCCTGCGGCCGGCAAACCGGCCCCCAAGGGCAAGATCGTCAAGTTGGTGAAGCTCCCCGGCGCCGGCAAGGCCGACAAGTCCGTAGCGAAGCCGGTCGCCAAGCCCGCCGCAGCCGCGGCGGCGACTGCGGCCAAGAAGCCGGCGCACAAGCCGTCCGCAGGCGAAATCGCCGCGCGGATCGCCGGCAAGCGCGCCGAAGACGCCGCGCACAAGAAGGGGCGTAACGGCAAGCAGGCCGACGTCGCGCCGCGCGAGCTCACGCCGGCCGACGTCGAGGCGCGCAAGCGGCGCCTCAAGACGCTGATCGTGCTCGGCAAGGAGCGCGGCTACCTCACGTACGCGGAGATCAACGACCACCTCCCCGACGACATCCTCGACGCCGAGCAGATCGAGGGCATCATCTCGATGATCGGCGACATGGGCATCCAGGTGTACGACGAGGCGCCCGACGCCGAGACGCTGCTGATGTCCGAGTCGACGCCTTCGGTGCCCGCCGAGGACGTCGAGGAGGAAGCCGAGGCGGCCGCGTCGACGCTCGACAGCGAGTTCGGCCGCACCACCGATCCCGTGCGCATGTACATGCGCGAGATGGGCTCGGTCGAGCTGCTGACGCGCGAAGGCGAGATCGAGATCGCCAAGCGGATCGAGGAGGGCCTGAAGCACATGATCCTCGCGATCTCGGCGTGCCCGATGACGGTCACGCAGATCCTCGATCTCGCGGACAAGATCAGCAAGGACGAGCTCAAGATCGACGACGTCGTCGACGGCCTGCTCGACTTCAACGAGCAGCTGTCGCAGATCGAGGACGCGAGCGAGGAGATCGAGGACGACGAGGACGAGGCCGATCCGGGTGTCGTCGAGAGCGAGAACCTCGAGCGGCTCAAGGTCGCCGCGCTCGATCGCTTCGGCACGATCCGCAGGCTGTTCGCGCGCATGCTCGCCGTGTTGACGAAGGACGGCCACAAGGCGCCGAAATACCTCGACCTGCAGAAGAAGATCTCGGCGGAGCTCATGCAGATCCGCTTTTCGGCGCGGATGGTGGAGAAGCTCTGCGACCAGGTGCGCACCGAGGTCGACAATATCCGCCAGCACGAGCGCAAGATCCAGGACCTCGTCGTCAACAAGGGCGGGATGCCGCGTCCCGACTTCATCAAGGCGTTCCCCGCCAACGAGACGTCGCTGCGCTGGATCGACCGCGAGGTGTCGGCGCATCACCCGTACAGCGAGCACCTCGCCAAGTACCGGCAGGCAATCGTCGAGCAGCAGCAGAAGCTGCTCGACCTGCAGACGCGCGTGATGATCCCCTTGAAGGACCTGAAGGAGATCAACAAGCAGATGTCGACGGGCGAGGCGAAGGCGCGCAAGGCGAAGCGCGAGATGACCGAGGC
>Ga0207706_10000149_pt1 | contig 76532 bp, 71 predicted proteins | sample KBSC53metaG_FD_184318 | JGI IMG/M metagenome (GOLD analysis project Ga0207706, IMG submission 184318) | Corn rhizosphere microbial communities from Kellogg Biological Station, Michigan, USA - KBS C5-3 metaG (SPAdes) (version 2) | ecosystem: Host-associated > Plants > Roots > Rhizosphere > Soil ... | reverse complement strand
TACGTGCGTCGCGCCTCCACGGTGCCGATGCCGAACGTGCTCGCGACCAGTGCACCGCGCTCGACTTTGGCAACCGTGACCTTGGCCGGAGCGAGCGGCCCCTGGTTGGTCACGAGCCACGCGAGCGACAGCAGCGCACCCGACGCGACGGCGATCAGCACGGCCTTTCGCCGCAGGCGGACGTTCACGATGCGCTCCGCCCGCGGTAGCCGTCGAGAAGGAGCGGCCACATCTTGCGCGCCCGCCTGGCCATTGCCGCTTCGTCGCCGGCGAGCGAGGCGTGTATGACGAGGCCCTGCACCGCGCCGATGAACAGCACCGCCGCAAGCCCGGTGTCGAGATCCTCCGCAAGCTCTCCCTGCGCCTTCGCTTGCGCGAACAGCTGCATGAGACGCTGCCGGTAATTCGTGATCATCGCGCGCACGTCGCTGCGCACCGGCGAGTCGCCCGGGTATTGCAGCTCGTGGAACATGACCCGCGGCACGCCCGGATTCGCCGCGATGAAAGCGACGTGGGCGAGGAACGCCTGCTCGATCTTCTCGAGTGGCGACTTCGCCTTGTGCATGGCGGCCGCGAACGCCGCGCCCAGGGATTCGCGCACCCAGGCGAAAACCGCGAGCCAGATCGCTTCCTTGTCCGGGAAGTGGCGAAAGACGGCGCCCTGAGTCAGGCCCATGCGGTCGGCGATCGCCTGCGTGGTGATCGCATCCGGCCCGCGCTCGCGGGCGAGGGCGAGAACGGCGGCGACGATCTCGCGCTGCCGCGCATCCGTGGACAGGCGTTGGCGGCGCGCGGGAGCCGGAGGTCGCGGACTTGGCATCGAAGGTGGCATGGTCTCTGAGGTGGTGGTTTGAATGTAAGTAATCAAGTACTATCTTAGTAGTGTGGCAGCCGGCTGGCAAGGCTGCGCTTTGACGGAGGGACGGACCCATGCAGCTGCCCGAGTTCTTCGACGCCGCGCCGCGGATTGCGGTGCGCGACCCGCTCGCCCGCTTTCTCGGCGCCGCCGCCGAAGGCGTCATCGAATACCGGTACGCCGACGTGGTGAAGCTCGCCGGACATTCGTGCCCGACGGTGGCATCCGCTTATCTGATGACGCGTGCCGCCTTCAAGGCGCTGTATCCCGACACCCTGCCCGTGCGCGGCGAGATCCGCGTGGAACTGCGTGACGGCCGGACGGCGGGCACGACAGGCGTGGTCGCCAACGTCGTGAGCCTGCTCACCGGCGCGACGAACGACACCGGATTCAAGGGTATCGGCGGCCGCTTCGACCGGCGCAACCTGTTGCACTTCGACGCCGGCATCGATGCCCAGCTTCGCTTCACGCGCGTCGATTCCGGCGCGGCGGCCGGCGTATCGGCGCGGCTCGACGCGGTACCGTTCGACCCGCGCGTCGCATCGCTGCTGCCGAAATGCCTGAACGGCGTCGCTTCCAACGAGGAAACGATGCTGTTCCAGCAGTTATGGCAAGCGCGTGTGCGCACGCTCCTGCTCGACTTCGCCGACGACCCGCAAGTCATCGTCGTTCGACATTGAGCAACCGCCGAGGACGTGGCTGCGGGTGGCCACGCGCGCGCACCGCCGGCGCCGGCGCGAAACCGGCATCGGGTCGCCGGTTGACTCGCGTCAAGGGCCGTGCCGAAATCGCGCGGTAGCGTCGCATCCAGTTCGTGCTCGCGAACGTGGGGCTCGTCGCAACGCGACGATCGAGCGCATCAATCCGGCGGTGGAGGACGATCCCGGCCTCATGAACGTCGCACCGTACACCGATGCGTGGCTCGTTGTGCTGCGACCCGACGACATGCAGGCGGCTTATGCGCGGCTCAAGCGCGGACCGGACGCGATCGACGCGCTCAAGGCGTGGATCGACAAGTACGGGCTGCAGTGCATGCGCTGCTCGCAATGAGATGAAGGTTCAGCTCCTCGTCTCGGAGCGGTGCATGCCGTGGCGCAGCGCCGAGGAGATCTGGCGCACGGTGGCGCAGAGAAAGGCGATCGCGTTCGAGGTCCTCGACGCCGGGCAACGGGAGGGACGCGAGGTCATCGCGAAGCTCGGCGTGCGCACGGTGCCGTCGAGGTGATCGACGGCGCGCTCGCGCATCTCGGCGTGCCGTCGCTCGACGAGGCGATGCGCTTCGTGGCCGCCGCGCCCGATCGCGCGGCCGGAACGGCGCAGTCGCATTACGTCGGGCTGACGCTCGAAGCGACGAGCGGCTGGCAACTCGCATCTGCCGCCGTCTATCTCGCGCTCGCCGGCGCGGCGCTGGCGTTCGGCGGCGGCATCGACGGCGATCCGGTCTGGCGCGCCGCTGCGTTGCATGCGTACGGCCAGGGCTTCGTCGTCTTCTTCGTGTTCGGGCACGGCGAGCACCTGCTGCCGCGCTTCACCGGCGCGCCGATTCGCGGCGGCGCCATCGCCTGGACGCAGTTCGTCCTCACCCATGTGGGAACGTGGCTGCTCGTCGGCGGTCTTGCCGTGGCGAGCCGTCCGTGGGCGTTCGCCGGCGGGCTCGTGGCGTGGATCGCGTTCGCGGTTTTCGCCGTGCGCATGCTGGGGGTGCTGCGGCATCGCCCACGCGACGACGCGAGCCCTCTTGCTCGCTCGATCGAACAATCGACTTAAGCGCTTGCCATTGGCGTCGGCTCTCCATGGCGCGGGCGCCGATGCACTATCCTGCGAGGTTTCCGCGGGAGGGACGCGAGCCATGGGCGTGATCGACAAGCGTGTCGTCAACCTCGACGAGTTGAAACTCGAGCGTTTTGCGAAGGGCGACAAGTTCGCGTCCGAGTCCGTACGCATCGGGCCGCTCGTCGGCGCCAAGGACCTCGGCTACTCGTATGACGTGGTGCCGCCCGGCAAGTCCTCGTGTCCGTTCCACAGCCATCGCGGCGAGGAGGAGATGTTCTTCATCGTGCGCGGCAGTGGCACGCTGCGCTACGGCGAAGAGACGCGCAGGATCCGCGCGGGTGACGTCATCTGCTGCCCCACCGGCGGCCCCGAGACCGCACATCAGATCGTCAACGACTCGGACGCCGAACTCGCCTATCTGTCGGTCAGCACCATGATGCCGGCCGAGATCTGCGAGTATCCCGACTCGAAGAAGATTGGCGGCTTCGCGCAGGGACTGCGGCATATGACGCGGAGCGAACATCACGTCGATTACTGGACCGACGAGGTATAAGCGACTTCGGGACTCGGCGGGACTTCGGCGTCGAGGGCGGCGACTTCGCTGACGCCACCGGATTGACTTCTCGAAGTCGCGCCTGACGCTATTATCCGCCCATGCAAGGACCAACCGGTGGCGCCAGGGACGACCTTCGCAGCATCGCGCACCGCGTGATGCTCGAGCGCGGTCTGCAGCCCGACTTCTCGACGGCTGCGAAACGCGAGACCGATCGCATCACGAGCGCTGCCACCGATTCCTCCGCGCGCGACCTCCGCGACCTCCTCTGGGCGTCGATCGACAACGACGATTCCCGCGACCTCGACCAGCTCACGGTTTCGGTCCCCGACGGCAACGGCGCGACGCGCATTCTCGTCGCCGTCGCCGACGTCGACGCGCTGATCGTCGCGCGTTCCGCGATCGATGAGCACGCGCAGACGAACACGACGTCGGTGTACACGGCGGCACAGGTGTTCCCGATGCTGCCGGAGAAGTTCTCGACCGACCTGACGTCGCTCAACCAGGATCAGGATCGGCTCGCGGTTGTGGTCGACATGGCGGTGGATGCCAATGGCGCCATCGCGGAATCCGACATCTATCGTGCCATCGTGCGCAACCACGCAAAGCTTGCGTACGACAGCGTCGCGGCGTGGCTCGAAGGAGGCGCGGCCGCGCCGGCGGCGCTGGCGACCATCGACGGGTTGGACGCGCAGTTGCGTACGCAGGACCGCATCGCGCAATGCCTGCGCCACGTCCGCCACGAGCGTGGCGCGCTCGAGCTCGAGACACCGCAGGCGCGCGCCGTGTTCGACGGCGAGAAGCTCGCGGGACTGCGTCCCGACCAGCCGAATCGCGCGAAGGAGCTGATCGAGGACTTCATGATCGCCGCGAACGGCGTTACGGCACGGTTCCTCGCGCACACGGGGTTCGCCGCGCTGCGCCGCGTGCTGCGCGTGCCGGATCGCTGGGATCGCATCGTCGAGCTGGCGCAACAGTCGGGCGAGCGCCTGCCCGCTTCACCCGATGCCGCGGAGCTCAACGCTTTCCTGGAGAAGCGACGGAAAGCTGATCCGTTGCGCTTTCCGGATCTGTCGCTGTCGGTGGTCAAGCTGCTCGGCCGCGGCGAGTACGTGGCCGAGCTGCCGGGACGCAAGGCGCCCGCGCATTTCGGCCTGGCGGTGCGCGACTACACCCATTCGACCGCGCCGAACCGCCGCTTTCCCGACCTGATCACGCAGCGCCTGCTGAAGGCGTCGCTGGCCGGCGATCGTCCGACCTACCCCGACGAAGAGCTCGTCGCGCTCGCCGCGCACTGCACGGCACAGGAGGACAACGCGACGAAGGTCGAGCGGCAGGTGCAGAAGTCAGCGGCCGCGCTGCTGCTCGCGCCGCACGTCTCGAAATCGTTCGAGGGCATCGTCACGGGCGCGTCGGAAAAAGGAACGTGGGTGCGCATCCTGCAGCCGATGGTCGAGGGCAAGGTCGTGCGGGGCTTCGAGCGGCTCGACGTGGGCGACCGCGTCGTCGTCAAGCTGCTCGACACCGACGTGCAGCGCGGCTTCATCGACTTCGCCTTCGTGTCGAGGGCGAATTGACGGCCCGGCGCGACCCGCACGCGCGCGTGGCATACGCGGATCCGCGCTTCGTCGAAAGCGACGATGCGCGCCCGCTGCGCATCCTCGCCGAGTACCTGGCGCCGCTGAAACAGTTCCGCGAGCACGACATCAGCGACACGATCGTGTTCTACGGCTCGGCGCGCATCACGTCCGGGGGACCGCTCGGCCGCTATTACGACGACGCGCGCGAGCTCGCCCGCCTCGTCACCGTGTGGTCGAAGGGCCTCGCGTCGCACGCCCACCGCTACGTCGTGTGCACGGGCGGCGGCCCGGGCATCATGGAAGCGGCCAATCGCGGCGCGTCCGATGCGGACGGGCGGACGATCGGACTGAACATCGCGCTGCCACAGGAGCAGCACGCGAATCCCTACGTCACGCGCGGGCTCGCGTTCGAGTTCCACTACTTCTTCATGCGCAAGCTGTGGTTCGCGCACCTCGCCGCCGCGCTCGTCGCCTTTCCCGGCGGCTTCGGCACGCTGGACGAAATCATGGAGATCCTGACGCTCGCGCAGACCCGCAAGCTCGCGCGCCGCGTGCCCGTGCTGCTCTACGGGTCGGCGTACTGGAACGAGATCGTGAACTTCGAGGCGCTTGTGCGCCACGGTGTCGTCGCGCGTGAAGATCTCGATCTGTTCGACTTCGTCGACACGCCGCAGGCCGCCCTCGACATTCTGGCGGCCAGGATCGTGCCGCCGGCGGTGGATTGCGTGCCGGCGTTCGCGCCTTCGTGCATGCCGGGAAGTGCGGCGCGGTGACGAGGGGCTCGAGCGGACGGCGTTCGCGTCCATCGCGCACACGCGCGATGCATCAGCGAGCTATCAGAACTTGACGCCGTCGAGCGTCGTCAGCGTCATCGCCGAGCCGATCACCGGCACGTTCGCGAGGTGCCACGCCGTGTACTGCTCCGCATACGCGTTGTCGGCCGAAATCCCATCCACCGGGATGATGACCTTGAATCCCTTCATGGCCGCCGAGCTCGCCGTGTAGAGGACTGCGCCGTGCGCGGCCGCACCCACGGTGATCACGGTCTTCACGCCCTTGCCTTTGAGGAACGACTCGAGCTCGGTGTTCGCGAACTTGTCCAGGCCGGAAGTCACGATCGGCTCGCCCGCTGCCGGCTCGAGTTCCTTGGGCAAGTCGGCGGGTTTGCCCCCGCCGCCGAGCGTATAGGCGACCGGGACGCCGGCGGTACGCGCAGCCTCCAGCAGTTTCTTGACGTGCGGGATCGACGCGACGCAGCGCGGCCGGCGCTGCATGTTGCACGTCTGCTCGTTGAAATCGAGCATCAGCAGCGCGGTCGTCGCCTTGTCGATCGTGACCGGCTTCACCGCCGGTGGCGGCGGCGCCTTCACCGACCCCCATTCATCGATGATCGTCTCCGCGCCAGTCAACGACGGGAGGACGCAACAGGCGACTGCCCCGATGCACGCGGACAGGCGAATCACGAACCGCTGGCGATCGATCATTGGCGCATCCGGCAAGCACGATAGCGTGCACTATGAACGTACCGGCGCGGCGCCGGAGTGTCAATGCGCGTTGTATCGGCGGTACGACTCGAACGCGATCGCCGGCCGCGTCAACCCGGGCCGGGCGACGCGACCGCCGTTCCGCTCACGCCACGTTCGGCTTCTCGATCGCCGCCGCCGCACGAGCCTGCAGCAACGACTCGAAGACGGCCGCCGCGTCGCTGCGCGGCTCGTCGTCGATGCACGCATCGGCGCCGAGCGAGCGCAAGTGGTCGGTGAGCGTGACATTGCCGCGCACTTCGGGCGGCAGCGTGAACACGATGGCCGGCGCCGGCACGGGGAGGCGCTCGTGCATCAGCAGCACGCGATGGAGCTGCATCAGCGTGACACCGTCCTTGCCCGGCAGATCGAGCTCGAGCACCAGCAGGTCGTAGCGCGCGCGCTCGAGCTCCTCGAACGCGGCATCGCCGTCCGCGGCCTCGACGATCGCGACGTGGTCCGCCTCGATCAGCGTGCGCAGCACGTGCCGGACGTCGGCGCGCCTGTGCGCGACGAGCACGCGCCAGTGCGGCCCAGTGGACAGCTGGACGACGTTGGAGGTCACTGAATTACCACCCTCCGACTGCTTGTTATGGATCTCCCCCGCGGAATCCTGCCACTTCCCGGCGCACGGCAGAAGCCCCCGGACTGCTATTTTTGGCAGGTTCGCGACGCTAAAAATCCGCTACCGCCCGATCCGGAAATCGGGTAGCGAACGCCGCTGCCCCCGGCCGGTAAACTGCCGCGCGTGCGCGTGCTGATCGTCGAGGACGACCCCCTGCTCGGCGATGGCCTGGCGAGCGGCCTGCGCTCGCTTGGCTTCGCGGTCGACTGGCTCACCGACGGCGGCGCCGCCGACCGCGCGCTCGGCGAAGTCTCCTACGACGCGGTCCTGCTCGACCTCGGCCTCCCCGGCGGTGACGGCATGCACTGGCTCGCCCGCTGGCGCACGCGCGCGCTCGCCACGCCGGTGCTGATCCTGACGGCCCGCGATGCGCTCGCAAGCCGGGTCGAAGGACTCGATGCCGGCGCGGACGACTACCTCGTCAAGCCGGTGGCGCTCGACGAGCTCGCCGCGCGGCTGCGCGCGGTGACGCGCCGGGCGCAGGGTCGCGCCGAGCCGGTGTGGCGTTACGGCGCGCTCGAGTACTGGCCCGCGGCGAAGCGCGCCGCGTGGCGCGGGCATCCTGTCGACCTCACCACGCGCGAGGCGTCGCTGCTCGAGGTGTTTCTCGCCAATCCGCAGCGCGTCCTGGCGAAGGCGCAGATCATCGAGAAGCTCTACGGCTGGGGCGAGGAGATCGAGAGCAACGCGCTCGAGGTTTACGTGCACCACCTGCGGCGCAAGATCGACCCGCGCATCGTGCGCACGGTGCGCGGCGTCGGCTATGCGCTCGGTCCTGCCGATGCGAAGACGCGGCAATGACGCTTGCGCGCCGGCTGCTGGTCGTGCTGCTCGTCGCGGTGCCGGTCATGTGGGCGGTCGCGGTGGGCGCCGCGTACTCGCGCAGCCGGCACGAGATCAACGAGCTCTTCGACACGCAGCAAATCCACGTTGCGCGCTTCGTGCTCGCGATGCTGCCGATGGACTTCAACGAGCCGCGCTGGCTCGCCGCCGCGCAGGGTGCGCTGGGTGCGGCGGAGCTCAAGCATCTCTCCGTCGCGATCTGGGCCGACGACGGCCGGCGGATTATCGCCGACCACGAAGGCGAAGCGCTGCCGTTTCGCGCCGGCCAATCGGGGTTCGTCGATCTGAGGCTGGACGGCGAGCAATGGCACGTCTACTACCTGCATCCGGCCGACAGCCGCTTCAGCATCGCCGTCGGCCAGAGCGCCCATGAGCGGCATGAGCTGCTCGCCGGATTGCTCACCGGCCAATTGCTGCCATGGGCGCTGATGCTGCCGGTGCTGCTCGTGGCCATGACGGTCGCGGTGCGCCACGTGCTGAAGCCGGTGCGCGAGGTCGCGCACGAGATCGAGTACCGGCGCGCCGACGACCTGCGTCCCGTCGCCCTGGACAATCCGCCGGCGGAATTGAAGCCGCTGCTCGCTGCGATGAATCGGCTTTTCGCGCGCATCGGCGAGTCGCTCGAGCACGAGCGGCGGCTCACGGCCGATGCCGCGCACGAGCTGCGCACGCCGCTCGCGGCGCTGCGCGCGCAATGGGAGGCCGTTCGCGTCGCGTCGAACGACACGACGCGCGCCGTCGCGTTCCGGCAGGTGGGTTGCGGTATCGACCGCCTCGGCCGGCTGGTGGATCAACTCCTCGCGCTTGCCGCGATCGAGAGCCGCGCGGCGACCGCGTTCACGCACCTCGTCCGCTGGGAGACCGTCGTCGAGCAGGCGCTCTCCGACTGCATGCCGCTGATCGAGCAGACGGGCAGCGACGTCGAAGTACGGTGGCCGGCCGCAGGCCGCGCGCTGCCCATTCTCGGCGACGAGGCGCTGCTCGCGCTGCTGGTGCGCAACCTCGTCGACAATGCACTGCGCTATGCGCCGGCGGGCACGGACGTCGTCGTTCGACTCGGCGCCGACGAGCTCGTGGTCGAAGATTCCGGGCCGGGGCTCGATGCGGCGATGCGCGGGCGGCTCGGCTATCGCTTCCATCGGCCGCCGGGACAGCCGCAGCCGGGAAGCGGCCTCGGCGTGTCGATCGTCATGCGCGTCGCCGCGCTGCACGACCTCGACGTGACGTTCGCCGATCGCGCGGATATCGATCCCAACCAGCGCGGGCTGCGCGTGACGCTGCGCCGCAGCGCGCGCTGACGACTCTCCTGCAGTTACTGACCGCGCGCGCCGACGATCGCTCTTCCGGTTATTGTCCGCGCGCCTTGCGCAGCAGCTCCGTCGCTTCGGCGCGCCGTCCGGAATCAGCGACCTCGCGGCCCGGTCGCGGCGGCGCATTGACCGAGCGCTCCAGGTACGCGACGGCTTCCGACGGCTTGCCGGTCTCGACCAGGTATTCGCCATAGAAGAAATTCGGATCGATGCCTTTCGGATTGATCGCGAGCGCCTTCTGCAGCAGCTCCTGCGCCTTCGGCTTGTCGCCGAAGCCGAGCGGCCAACCCGGCACCTTGTAATACAGCACGCCGAGGCTGTTGTATGCGGAACCGTCGAGGGCGTTCGGGTCGATCTGCAGCGAGCTCTCGTACAGCGCCTTCGCCTGCTTCGCGAGATTCAGCGCGCCGAGTCCGCCCTTCGCACCGGCGAACGAGCTGACGATGATCCCTTCCCACACCAGCGGCTCGGCCCGATCGGGATAGGTGGCGGACACCTTGTGCGCGCGGTTGGCGAGCGCTTCGTATTTCGCGGCCTGCTCGTTCGCGGGCGTCTTGTACTTGATGTCGGCCCAGTCGCGCGCGAGCTCGGCGACGGCATCGTCGACGGGCGCCGCGAACGCCAGCGGCGCGGCGAGCATCCCGGCGATCGCCAGCGATGCGATGCGTGAGCGAAGTACGTTCGTCATGAATGCTCCTCGGTAAGTGCTGCAGGTGACGGTGCACCGCCGGGCATCGCGTCGCGGTGGCGGTTGAAGGCGCGGTCGAGCAGCCGCGGCGCCACGCCGTTGACGCGCGCGGCGAGCTTCTCGGGAAACCCGAGCGCGCGCTCCGCGGCGCCGTCGCGCAGCGTGCGCACGATCGCGTCGGCGACCGCGTGCGGCGGGTCGGAACGCGCGCCGGTAGCGCGATTGAATGCGTCGACGCGCGCGTCGTTGAACGGCGTGCGCGTCGTGCGCGGTGCGATGTACTGGACGCGTACCTTCGTTCCGGAGAGCTCTCGCCGCAGCGCCTCGGTGAAGCCGCGCAGTCCGAACTTGCTCGCGCAGTAGATGGAAAACCCCGGCACGCCGAGCCGTCCGAGCGCGGAGCCTACGTTCAGGATGCGTGCCTGCGGCATCCCGATGAGCTGCGGCAGCAGCGCACGCGCGAGCTGGATCGGCGCGATCAGGTTCGTCGCGAGTACGCTTTCGATGCGAGCGTCTTCGGCATCCGCGAGCGGGCCGAAATACGGCGTGCCGGCGCACTGGATCAGCGTGTTGACGCGCCGCACGCCGGCGAGCGCGACGATGTCGGCGCGACCTGACACCGTGGTCACGTCGACGGCGAGCGCCTCCACCTGCCCGGGCTTCGCGCCGTCGCCGAGCGCGCGAGCGAGCGCCGCAAGCGGCTCGTGCGAACGCGCGACCAGCAGGACGCGCGCGCCGTTGCGCACGAGCGCGCCGGCGGTGGCGGCGCCGATGCCACCGCTCGCGCCGGTCAGTACGACCGAAAGATCGGAAATGTTCACGGGATCGCGTCCTCCGCGGAAACCGGCGACGGCAGCGGCAGGCTGCGAAAAATGTCGCCGTACAGTCGATAGAACATGCGCGCCGCATGCACGACGGCGGCCTGGTCGGATGGATCGTCCACGCGGTCGAGCAGCGCGGCCAGGTGATGCGTGTGCTCGCGGTCGAGCACGCCGTGCGAGCGCAAGTACGTGAATGCGCCATCCGGAAGGTCGAGGCACGCCTGGATCCGGTCGGCGGCGTGCAGCGCAAGCGCCACGCTCGTGCCCTCGAGCACGAGCACCATGCCGAAGAACGCAACGGGATTGCCGCGCGCGATCGTATCGTACGCGTACGCGACCATCAGCTCGGTCGCGGCGCCCGGGATGCCATTGCGCACGATCGAGGGATCGCCGCCGCAGACGGCGACATCTTCGAGGATCCATTGATCGTGGCCCTGCTCTTCGGCGATGTATTCGTCGAGCGCCGGGTACATCCACGACAGCCGCTCGGGCAGGCGCGCGCGGCAGGCGCGCAGCAGCGGCACCGTGTGCCGGACGTGGTGGAAAGCTTCGTGCAGGAAGGCGCGATAGCTCGAGAGCGACGCTTCGCCGCGCAGCGCGCGCTCGATGATCGGCGCGGTGACGAGCGACGCGCGCTCGTTCGCCGTTTCGCGCTGCAGGCGCTCGAAGAACGACGGCTTGGCATTCATCACGCGTGTCGAACGGGGTCGAAGGCGCTCGAATCGGTAGCGAACGCGTCGGCATGCATGGCCTCGATCGCCCGTCGCTGCGGGCGTCCGTTCGGCGTGCATACACCGGCCTGCACCGTGAACGGCACGTGCGCGCGGACGAACCGCCGCACGCGCGCATAATCGGGAAGGCCTGCGTTCGCGCGCGAGATGGCGGTTGCCAGTGCTTCGTTCGGGACTGCAGCGTGCGCCGGCCACAGCACCGCTTCGAGCGCGGGCTTGCCGTCTCCCTGCACCACTGCCTGCGCGATCGCGGGTTGCGACGTGAGCGCCGTCTCGACCCACTCGGGCGAAACGTTGCGGCCGTATGCGGTGATCAGCACGTTGCGGCGTCGGCCGTGCACGTAGGTGTAGCCGTCGGCGTCGACGCTGCCGACGTCGCCGGTCTTCCACCACGTCTCTTCACCGGGTGCGTCGCCCGCGCGCGGATCCGTCGTGAGCGCAGGCTCGCCGAGGTAGCCGAGCATTACGCTGCCCGCGATCTCGATTTCCCCGTCGGTCGCCACGCGCACGCGCGCATGCGGGAGCGCGCGGCCGACGCTGCCGGGGCCGTCCGCGTCCGGCAGATTCAGCGTCTGCACCGAAGCGCCTTCGGACAAACCGTAGCCTTCGTACGCGGGCAGTCCTGCCGCCCGCGCCGATTCGATCGCCGCGATGCCGACGGGCGCGCCGCCGACGGCGATCAGGCGAAGCGAGCTGCGAGCCGCGTTCTCGATCGTCGCCCGGTGGGTTTCGTCGATTGCTCGATGCGCGTGCCGCCACGTGCTCCACGCGCGCAGCATCTGCGGCAGCACGATGACGCTTTGCGCTTCGTGGGCCTGCACCGCTTGCTCGAGCTTCGCCGGATCGAACTGCGAGGAACCTTCGAGGCCAACGTCCCGCGTCGGAAGCACGACGCTCGCCGCGCCGGTCAGCAACGGCGCGTAAAGCCCGGCGACGTTCTCGAGCAGCACGGCGAGCGGCAGCGCACAGAGATGGCGCGCGATGGAGAGCATCGACGTCGCGCGCGTGAGGCCTTCGGCCACGGCGAGCATCGACGCGGCGGAAAGACAGACGCCTTTCGGCGTGCCGGTCGTGCCGGACGTGAACGTGATCTTCGCCGTGCCGTGATGGATCGGGACTTGCCGATCGGGTGTGCGCGAGCACAGCACGATGCGTTCGCCGGCGACATCACAATCGCTTGCCGTCCAATCCGGAAGCGGTGCGGCTGTTGCAAGCGTGTCGACGCCTGCCGCGTCGAGGACGAATGCGCTCTGTTGGGAGGTAAAAAATCCGGGGATCGGCACGTGCACGATGCCTGCGTGCAGCGCGGCGAGGTCGACGATCGCCCATGCAGGACCGTTGTCGAGCAGCGTCGCGACGACACGCGTGCCGCTTTCGCGCAGCATCGTGGTGAGGCGGGCCACTTCGGTCAGCAACGAGCCGTAGCTCACCCGACGATCACGGCCGGCGAGCGCCAACCTCGCGGAATCGTGAGCGGCGAGGCGCGAGAAAAAAGCTTCGACGCCGATTGGACCGCCCTCCGCGCTTACTGGCTTGCCCTTCGCGCTCACGCCGGATCCCGGCGCGCGAGCGCGGCGACACCGGGCGCGAGCGCGCCCGCCAGCACGACAGGCGCGTGGTCGTAGTAGGTGCCCCACGCGGCCGCTTCCGCGCCAAGCGTGGATGCGAGCGCAGGCCCGAGTTCCACGGCTTGCACCCCCATGCGGGCGAACAGCACGCGCAGCTCGCGCGTCGCCGTGCAGACGACCCACGTGCAGCCACGTTCGAACAGATGGCGGCCGAGCGCGACCATCAGCGTGCGCCCTGCGCCGGGAACGGCGGCGAAATGTCCGACCTCGAAGATCGCCGATCGCGAAATGCGCGTGCCGGTGCGCTCCGCGATCAGCGCGTCGACTGCGTCGTCCAGATAGCGCTCGAGGAACAGCGGTCGCGACGCACGCCGGTAGCCCGCCGCGGCGGTGACATTCCTGCCGTCGACGAGGCTGACCAGGGATGGCGCCCAGTGCCGGATCTCGGCGCCGTACCGCGCACGGTAGATCGACTGAATGAACGACTCCGCCATCGCGCGCGTCGTGGTGCGGCGCGAATGGAAGCGAAGCTCGACGCCATCCGTTCGCGCTGTCGAGCGCGAATCGGCGGGTCCGTCGGGGGAGCTGGCGTGGCGCGGAGGCGCTACGAGCACGAAGCGGAATCCTGGCTTTACGCAAACAGCGGCACAGGATACCTAACCTACATTAAGCGGCAATTAATCCCGATCGGACACAAAAAAGCCCCGGCGACTCGCATCGCCGGGGCTTTCGAACGCCTTGCTCGGCAAGCGCCGCGCGTTCGCGTCACTTCACCTGAGTGAACAGTGCGGCATGCGCGACCTCGCTCCCGCCGCTGTTGATCACCAGGAACGCCTGCTGGCCTCCGACGGGTGCACCCTTGCCGGCGGTCATTGTCACCGCCACGACCGTCGATTCGCCCGCACCGAGGCTCGCCGACGCCGGGCTCACCGAATACGCGACGCCCGAATCGCTGTCTGCGACCGCGAACGCGAGGGACTTCGCTGCCGTGCCGATGTTGCGCACGGTGACGTTCACGGTGCGCGACTGGCCGCTGCCCGACGGCACGGCGTTGAAGCTCACGCTGACAGGATCGAGCGCGATCGTCGCTTCGACGGCGTTCTGGACGTCCAAACGTCCCGCACCGACGACGTTGACGTCCGCAATCGCCACACCGTCGAGATCATGCACGACGTTGCGCTTCGCGGTGTTCACGATCGCGGAGCGGATCTCCGCCGCCGACCAGTCGGGATGCTGCGCGCGCACGACTGCAGCCGTTCCCGCGAGATGCGGCGTCGCCATTGACGTGCCATTGAAGAACGCAAAGCACGGCGGTGTCGCGCAGGCATTCGCAGGTACGGACGACAGCACGTTGACGCCGGGTGCGACGAGATCGGGCTTGACGCGGAAATCGACGTCGGTCGGACCCGCGCTCGTGAAGTCGGCGATCAGGTCGTCACCCGACGCTTCGTACACGTACGTCGGAATGTCCGGGAACGTCGTCGATTGGCCGTCGGAAGCCATCAGCGCTGCACGCGCGGACAGCGCGGCCATGTAGCCTGGGATCGTCGGCTGCACCGGATTGTCGTTCTGCCCCATGACGATCGGGCCGCCATCCGCGCGGTCGACGACCAGCGCCGCGACTCCGCCGGCATCCTGCACGTTCTGCAGCTTGACCGTGAAATCGCACACGCCCCGCGACAGCAGCGCGATCTTGCCCGCAAGGCTTCCCGCAGGCAACGCGTCACAGGCCGCCGACAGGCCGCCGAATTCGCTCGCCGGGCCATGCAGCACCGCAAGGTTTGCGGTCAGGCCGCCGGCAGGAACGGAGCCGAAATCGCCCTTCAGCGTCTGGTACGTCGAACCGCCGACCGTGACGACGAAGAACATCTGCTGGCCCACCGACGACGCGCCTGCGGTGAGGGCACGCGCCGCCGAGCCGGGCGACTCGACGGTGCGCAGGTCGGGACCGCTGTTCCCGCTCGCGACGGCCACGATCATGTTCGCCTGGTCGAGATTATCCACGGCGATCGTCACCAGATCCTGGATGCCGTGCGCATTGCCGCCGAGGCTCATGTTGGCGACATCGAATCCATCCGCGTAGGCGGCGTCGAGCGCGTTCAGAATGTCTTCCGAGCGCGCGTCCTCGACCTGGTCGGGAAAGATGTTGTAATTCCCGAGCAGCGCTTTCGGTGCGACGCCCGAGATGTTTCCGGGAATCGGTGCGCCGTCGACGGTCGCGGGCGTATCGAAGTTGCAGGCGACCGTTCCGGCAACGTGCGTGCCGTGATCCTGAATCGCCTCGGCGGTGTAGCTGCGCGACCCCGCCTTGTTGTTGAAGACCTTGGCGACGACCACCTTGTTGTTCGTGAACTTCGTATCGCCGAGCTGCTTCTGCGCCGGATAACCGGCGTCGGCGAAGCAGGGATGACGGACGTCGATGCCGGTGTCGATGACGGCCACTTTTATCCCGGCCCCCGCGTCCTTGCCGCCGCTGCCGCCGGTGATCGCCGGGGCGCGGACGAGCGTCAGGTCCGGAACCGTGTTGAGTTTGTGATAGATGCCTTCGTACTGTGCCTGCTTGACGAGCGGCGTGGCGGCGATGCCGGCAAGCGGCGCGCCATTGAGCTCGACCGCCACCGCGTTGAGCGAGATGTCGAAGTTGCCGGTGATTTTCGCCTTCGGATAGTTCGCCTGCAGCCACTTCTTGTAGTCGTTGCGCAGCGCGGAGAGCTGCGCGCGATAGGACTTCGTCGTGTTGCTCGCGAAGTCGATCTTCTTGCCATTCGCCGGCTTCGTCCTGATGTACGTCGACAGCGGATCGCCGTTCAGGATGACGAGCGCCCGGCTGGTGTCCTGCGTCGGTTGCGATTTGGCGGAGGTTGCATCGGAAGTCGCCGCGACGGCACCGCCGCTTGCGAGCGCGGCGATCGCGGCGGCGACCGACAAGGTGATCGCCGTACGCTTGTTCAACGTTTGCATGGAAGATCCTCGGAATTGGGAATGGGTATCCGACTCGCGGCGCGAGAGGTTCACGCGTCGCCAACGTCGGAAAGGCCGCAATCGTCGCCGCCGCGCGGCAGGGTGTCAAGCCCGGAAGAGCGTCCGCCCGTCGGCGCACACGCTTATTTCGGCACCGGAGGCAATTTAGTTGCGCGCGCAACTAAACACTTTTTGCCGAAACGCGTCCGATCTCGGGGTTGCACCTCCGACACCGGGGGTTGCACCTCCGACACCGGGGTTCAGCCGGGGACACGGCCGACGCCGGGCAGCTTCAGCGCGGGATGGCGCAAGTCGATGCCGGCGGCGAGGCCGAGCAGATTGATCTCGACGCCTTCGTCGCGCGCGAGCGTCAGGCCGAACAGGCCGCCGACCGAGAGCTGGTAGCCGGTTCCGCTCGGCGCCGGCGCGACGAACTGGCCGAGCGGCAGATAGTCCTTGCCGATGGCGATCACAGGCAGCGTCAGGCGCATCTCGGGAATCTCGCGTGCGAGGTGTGCGACGAAGGTGTTGCTGTTCGGCCCGGGCCACACGCTGTACGACGTGTACGCGTAACGATCCGCCGCCGCGGGGAGCTTCGCGATGACCGTGTCGGCGTCCGCGCCGCGCAGGTCGCCCATCAGCACCGGGGCGGCGCCGTACCACTCCGCGTCGGGCGCGCCGCTGTCGGAGATCGTGAGCCCGGTGCCGCCGCCGCGCGCGTACCAGCCGATCACTTCGTAGCGCGTGTAGCGCTCGGCGTTCGCCGGTTTGGCGGCAATCCACGTGTGCACGGCGAACGCGCCGCGCCAGCCGAACGTGCGGCTTGCGTACACCTGCACGACGGCGGCCGGATGCGCGCGCGGATCCGGCGCGAGCCCGGTCGCGCGATGCGTGGCCGTGCGCCAGTCGCCGCGCATCGACACGTTGCCGAATGCAAGCGTCAGCAGCGGACCGGTCAGCAGCAGCGCGACGAGCAGCGCCAGCCATCCGACGACGCGCAAGCCATGCCCGACAAATGCCATCGTCTCGATCGAGTGAAACACGACGAAGCGATGTTACCGGAATCGCTGGTGCCGGGGGCGTATGCTGGCATTGCATGGAAATGCACAGGACAGCCATCGCCGACTGGATCGTGCGCGCGTCGCTCGACGGAGCGGACGAGATCGCGGTCCTCGCAGGCGTGTGCGAGCGCCTGAACGCGCTCGGCTTTTCGCTGATGCGCGCCTCGGTGGCGAACAACCAGCTCGATCCGACGTACGACGCGCGCGGTGTGCGCTGGCTGCGCAACAAGGGCGGCCTCGAGGAAGCGTTCGAGCGTACCGATCCCGACACCGATGAAGAGTGGCTGGGCAGCCCGTTCTACGTGCTGCTCCAAAGTGGCGAAAATCGCCTGCGCCGTCACCTCGACGCCAGGTATCGCCGCGGTGAGTTTTCGCTGCTCGACGGATTCGTGGAGCGCGGCGCCACCGACTACGTCGCGTTCGCTTCGCGCGTGGCCGCGAACGTGCGCCTCGGCGAAGGCGAGGGCATCGCGGCATCGTGGCTGACCGACGCGCCCGCGGGCTTCACCGACAGGCAGCTTGCCCTGATCGAAGGCATCGTGCCGGCGCTGACGATCGCGTTCATGCTGGGCACGACAACGCGCACCGCGCGCACGGTCATCACGACCTATCTCGGCAGCCATGCGGCCGAGCGCGTCCTCGCGGGCAACATCGTTCGCGGCCGGGCAACTCCGATCCGCGCCGTCGTCTGGTTCAGCGACCTGACGGGGTTTACGCGAATCTCCGATGCGACGGATGCAAAAGCGGTGCTCGCGCTGCTCAACACGTACGCCGAGGCGCAGGTCGAGGCGATCGAGGCGCTCGGCGGCCACGTGCTCAAGTTCATCGGCGACGGCATCCTCGCGTTCTTCCCCGACGACGATCCGGCGCTTGCCTGCCGGCACGCGCTCGACGCGGCCGTCGCGACGCGCGATCGCATCGACGCGCTGAACGAGCAGCGCGCGGCGGCCGGGCTGCCGGTCACGCGCACGCACGTCGCGCTGCACGTGGGCGAGTTGCTCTACGGCAATCTTGGCAGCGCGCGCCGGCTCGACTTCACGGTGCTCGGCCCCGCGGTGAACGAAGCGTCGCGCATCGAGTCGCTGTGCGCGTCGCTCGACCAGACGATCATCGTGTCGCAGGCGTTCGCGGAGACGGGCGGCGACGTCGCACGCGAGCGGCTCGTGAGCCTCGGCCGTTATGCGATGAAGGGTGTGGGCCGGCCGCAGGAGCTGTTCACGCCGGATCCGGAGTTCCCCCGGAAACCGGTGTCGGAGGTGTAACCGCCGGTGTCGGAGGTGCAACCCCCGGTGTCGGAGGTGCAACGCTGCATCGCCGACGGTGCTACAGCGACTTCAGATACTGCGCGAGGTCGGTGATCTGCTCCTCCGACATCCCGAGCGAACGTGGTTGAATCGGGGATCGTACTTGCCGCGACCCCACGAGTTGTAGACGAGCTTCGACTTCTCGTCGAGTACAGGCGACAGGGCGATGCTCCGGACGCATTGGATGACGCGTCGCGCGCTGCGCTCCGGCGCGCGCCCCGCGCCGCGTCAGGCGCGGTGCGGAAGGTGTGGCGTCAGGCGGTGCCCGGAATGACGATGACGTCGTCCGGCGCGAACGACACGCCCGCGCGCGCGCCGCGCGCGATCGGTGCGCGCACGTCGTCGTCGAACACGAGCAGCTCGCCCCACGGCGTGCCGAGCACGTATTCGACGCGGCTGCCGAGGTACGCGGCGCGAAGACATTCGGCGGGCAGCATGCCGTCGCCCGCCGCCGTCAGGCGCAAGCGGTGCGGCCGCACGGCGAGCGTCGCCGGTCCCGTGGCGACGCCGTTCGCATGCACGGGCAGGCTGACATCGCCCGACTCGAATTGCGCGCCCGCAGGGCCGCGCACCAGCTCGCCGCTCACGAGATTGGCGTCGCCGATGAAGTCGGCGAGGAAGCGGCTGCGCGGCGATTCATACAGCTCGACCGGCGTGCCCTGCTGCGCGACGCGCCCGCGATCCATGACGATCACCTGGTCGGAAACGGCGAGCGCTTCCTCCTGGTCGTGCGTGACGTAGATGACGGTCAGGTCGAGCGACTGCTGCAGCTCGCGGATCTCCTGCCGCACGCGCCGGCGCAACTTTGCGTCGAGATTGGACAGCGGCTCGTCGAACAGCAGCACCGCGGGCTCGAGCACCAGCGAGCGCGCCACCGCGACGCGCTGCTGCTGCCCGCCGGACAGCTCCGAGGGAAGCCGGCTCTCGAGCCCGGCGAGCCCGAGCATCGCGAGCTTGGCGTGCGCGAGCTCGCGCGCCTTCTCGCGCGGCATGCTCATGGACAGCGGGCCGTAGCAGACGTTGTCGAGCACGCTCATGTGCGGGAACAGCGCGTACGACTGGAACACCATGCTGACGTCGCGCTCGTTCGCCGCGCGGCGCGTGACGTCGTTGCCGCCGATGAAGATGCGCCCCGCCGTCGCCGCCTCGAGTCCCGCCACCATGCGCAGTGTCGTCGTCTTGCCGCAGCCCGACGGCCCGAGCAGCGTGACGAGCGTGCCCGGCTGCACTTCGAACGACACGTCGTCGACCGCTGCCACGTCCCCGTAGCGCTTCGTCACGTGCTCGAACACGACGCCGCCGTGTGCCTTCATCGAATCTCGCTTCCCCTCAATGCCCCGCCGGCATCATCGCCACCGCGCGCCGGCCGAGCTTCGCCTCGCCGACGAGCTTCTGCATGCCGAGCAGCACGGCCAGCATGAACGCCATCAGCACCGTCGAGTAGACGATGGCGAGCGGATACTCGCCGGCCTCGACGCGGTTGATGATGTACACGGTCGAAAGATTGTACTTGGCGGTCGCGAGGAAGATCACCGCGCTGACCGCCGTCATCGCATGCGTGAAGCTGAACACCAGCGTCGCCAGGATCGCCGGGCGCAGCAGCGGCATGACCACGCGCGTCAGCGTACGCAGCGTGGATGCGCGCAGCGTGGCCGACGCTTCGTCGAGCGTGCGGTCGATCTGCGCGAGGGCCGCGACGCCGGCGCGCACGCCTACGGGCATGTTGCGGAACACGAAGCACAGCACGAGGATTGCCATGCCGCCGGTCAATTCGAGCGGCGCGACGTTGAACGCGACGATGTACGAGACGCCGATCACGGTGCCGGGCACCGCGAAGCTCACGAGCGTCAGGAACTCGAACGCGCGCCGTCCGCCGAAGCGATGGCGTGTGATGACGTACGCGGACAGCAGGCCGACGAGCGCGGTGAGCGGCGCCGAGATCGCAGCCACCTCGATCGTGTTGAACAGGCTGTCCCACGCCGAGCCGCTGAAGAACAGGCCGCGCGAGCCCCATTCGGCGCCGAAGCCGGCTCCGAGATGGCGGAACGTCGGCGTCATGTCGCCGCGGCCGATGTCGCGCACGAATCCGCCGGTGACGATCACCGCGTAGCACACGAGCGTGAACGCGATCCACGCCGCTGCGATCCAGAAGCACGTGAGCCACAGGCCGCGCGGCAGGTGCGCGGGCGCGCCGCCGTCGCCCTTGCCGCTCACCGTGACGTACGACGCCTTGCCCACCCAGCGCTGCTGCAGGAAGAATGCGACCAGCGTGAGACCGAGCAGCACCATCGCCAGCACCGCCGCGCGGCCGGCGTCGTATTGCGCACCTGCGACGGCGAAAAAGATCTTCGTCGAAAGCACGTCGAAGTTGCCGGCCAGCACGATCGGATTGCCGAAGTCGGCGAGGCTCTCGACGAAGCCGAGCAGGAAGGCGTTCGCGAGCGCCGGCCGCAGCAGCGGCCACGTCACGGTGCGAAACACGCGTGCGCGCGAGGCGCGGAGCGTCTGCGCGGCTTCTTCGAGTGCCGGGCTGATGGCGCCGAGCGCGCCGAAGAGCAGCATGAACGCGATCGGCGTGAACGTCAGCAGCTGCGCGATCGCGACGCCCGGCAGGCCGTAGATCCAGCGCGAGCGGCCGATGCCGAACAGCGTGTCGAGCCAGCCGGTGACGAGCCCGGTGCGGCCGAACAGCACGACGAGCGCGAGCGCGATGACGAACGGCGGCGTAATGATCGGCAGGATCGACATCACCTTCAGCACGCTCGCGTAGCGCTGGCCGCCACGCTGGACGACGAGTGCCAGCGTCAGCCCGAGCAGCGTCGAGCCCACGCCGACGACCGTTGCGAGCAGCGCGGAATTGATCGCGACGCCACAGCGCGTGCCGCCGCCGATGCAACCGAGGCCCCAGATGTCCGCGGTCAGCAGGCGCTCGCCGACCAGGTGCGGCGCGAACTTGCCGCGCGCGTCGAGCACCGCGGCGACGAGCGCGCTACCGACCGGGTAGAAGATGAACACGAGCAGCAGCGCGGCGATCGTGACGACGATCGATGCGATCGTGACGTTGCCGCCGAACAACCCGAGGTGCGCGAGCGCGCGCGCAAAGCACAGCGTGAACGCGACAAGCGCCAGCGCCGCGCCGATGCCGAACGACGGCCCGTTGCCGCCGGCGACGAAGCCCTGCGCGAAGCCGTAGGCGAGGCCGAAACCGGCCGCGATCGCCGTGATGCGATGCGCGCGGAGCCATCCGCCGATCATTGCGATCAGCGCCGCGACGACAAGCGGTCCGAGCGCGATGGCGGCCGCGTAATGCGGCCACTTCGCGCGCGAGACAATCAGGCCGAGTGCCGGCGCGCCGCCGCTTGCCGCCCACGGAACAGCCGCCAGCGCGACGAGCGCGACGGCCGCGATCAGCGTGGTGGCGAGATCGCGATGGCCGACCCGCGCACCGGGTGCCGGCAATGCGGCCGCGGGCGTGGCCATGAAGTGTCAGGTGTCGGAGGTATAACCCTCGGTGTCGGAGGTGCAACTCGCAGTGTCCGCCGCGGCCAACAATTGCACCTCCGACACCGGGGGGTTACACCTCCGACACCGAGGGTTATACCTCCGACACCTCGATCACTTCGGCAGCGCGTAGACCTCCTTGTCCCACTTGGTGAGCAGGCGCGTGCGCTCGGCCGACGATCCGTACTTGGCGAAGTCGTAATTGATGAGCTTGAGCTCGGAGAGCTTCGGCGCCTGCGCGGGCACCGGCGCGTTCTTGTTCGACGGCACCTGGTAGGACACCTTCGCCTGCGCGCCGATCGCCTGCGCCTCGGGCGTCAGCGCCCAGTCGTACCACTTCTTGGCGTTGTCCATGTTCTTGGCGCCCTTGATGATGCTCATGCTGCCGATCTCGTAGCCGGTGCCTTCGCACGGCGAGACGATCTTCACCGGTGCGCCGCCGATCGCCTGCACGACGGCGTCGTGCTGGAACGTGATGCCGACGAGGCTTTCGCCCGTCGCCGCCGCGCGCGCGGGCGCCGCGCCGGACTTCGTGTACTGGTTGATGTTCTTGTGCAGCGCCTTCAGGTAATCGAACGCCTTGTCCTCGCCCATCAGCTGCACGAGCGTCGCAAGCATCGTGTACGACGTGCCCGACGAATTCGGATTGGCGACCTGGATCTCGTCCTTGAACTCGGGCTTGGTCAGGTCGGCCCAGCATTTCGGCTCTGCGATGTTCTTCTTCTTGAGCTGTTCGGTGTTGAAGCTGTAGCCGAGCGCGCCGGCATACACGCCGACGGTGCGGCCCTTCGAGCTCTCCCACTGGCGCACGGCCCAGTCCTGCAGATCGGCCATGCGCGGCGACTTGTAGGGTTCGGTCAGACCTTCCTCCGCGGCCTGCAGATGCGGGTCGCCCGTGCCGCCCCACCAGATGTCGCCGCGCGGATTGGCGGCCTCGGCCTTGATCTGCGCGTAGAACTCACCCGAGCTCTTGCGCGTCATCAGCACCTTGATGCCGGTCGCCTTCTCGAACGCGGCGACCATCGGCCGGCACCATTCCTCCTGCACGGTGCAATACACGACGACCTCGCCCTGCGCCGCGGCCGTCAGCGGCAGCGCGAACAGCAATGCGGGCAGCACGCCGCGCAGAAACGTCGACACTCGCATCATTCCTCCCGATGGTCCTCGCGTAGCAGGGGAATCCCCGCATTCGGCGGCGAGTGTAGCGCAAACGGCTGGCCGCAGGAGTGGCGCCGGTCAGGCGTTCAGGAACGCTCGAATCCGCTCGATTTCGTCGTCGAGCTCGCCTCGAAAGGCGCGCGACCTGGGTGGGCGACCGGTCACGTAGCGTGGTTCGATGCGCAGGCGGCCCGCATCGACCGTTGCGTTCGCCCAGCCGATCACCCGATCGGTCCACAGCAGCGGCAGCGCGTAATAGCCGAGCGTGCGCCGCGCAGGCGGCGTGTACGCCTCGAACCGGTACGCCCAGCCGAAAAAGCGCTCGAAGCGCCCGCGATCCCAGGCAATCGGGTCGAACGGCGCGAGCAGGCGCACACGGTCGTCGACGGCGTCTCCCAGGGCAACCGGATTCTCCACTGACGGCCAGTACCAGTCGACGCCGTCGATTCGCGCGTGCGCGAGCCGCTTTTTGACGCGCGCGAGCGCACTCTCGATGCCGCCGTAGAGCTGCGGCGCGGCGATGCGCAGCCGGCGGACGACGACATGCAGCCCGGAAGCCGTGAGTGGCGCGTACTTGGCGACGACGATGTCGGCCAGCGCGTCGAGCTGCGCGCGCCGCGCGCGCGCATCGGCCGGCGCCGCGGTCGGCTCGCGCACGGCGTAGACGCGGATGCCGGCGTCCCGGCGCGCGACGCGCAGCAGGCCGCGGTAGTGCATGCCGTCGAGCATGTGGGTCGTGGCATTCGACGACCCACCCCAGTAGTTGACGACGCGGCCGTGGGCGAAATGCGCGTCGACCTCGCGCGGATGCACTTCGCCGCGCTCGCGCACGAACTCGAGTACGGCTTGCGCGCGCTTCGTGCGGGCGGCGCTCCAGCGGGTGCGGGCGATGCGCGGATGCATGAGCGCATGATGTGCGCGCGGCAGGAAGCCATAGTTGATGAACGTGTCCTCCTCGACGTCGAGCCGCGGGTATGCCGCCTCCAGATCGCCGGCGCGATAGCCGGCGACGCGATGCCGCAGCGTCAGGTCCTGCGCGCGCGCCGGCGCGCGGATCGGATCGGCCTGCACGAATCCGAGGCGCGCGATCGCGCTCGGCAGGTCGCCCGGCGCGAACAGCGTACGCGCGACGGCGTAGCGGCGAAGATCGTCGAGCGTCGGCGGAGAAGGCATCGGGCGACAGAACGATGCGGAGCGAGGCGTGCGCGCGTGCCTCCGCACGCCACCGCGACCGGGGGCCTCAATATAATCGATGCATGCTGCACGATCCCGCGCGCCACGAACCGCTCCGCACGATCGGCTGGGACGAAGCGCGGGCGCGGTCGCTGATCGAGCGCATCGTCGTCGACACGGAAACGCGCTTCTCCGGCGACGATTTCTGGCCGCTGCATCCGCGCGACGCTTACGACGGCGACAAGGGACCCGCGTATCCGCTGTATCACGGCGCCGGCGGCGTCGTCTGGGCGCTGCACCATCTGCAGGCGCGCGGCGCCGCGACGCTGCACCGCGACTACGTCCCGTGGCTCGAGCCGTTGCGCGAGCGCAACGCCGCGTCGCTCGCCGCGTCGGGCGACGCCGCGGCCAACGCGTCGTACCTGATGGGCGACACCGGTCTGCTGCTTGTCCGGCACGCCCTGGCGCCGGCACGCGAAACCGCCGACCGGCTCGCAGCGCTGATCGAATCGAACACCGGCCATCCGGCCCGCGAGCTCATGTGGGGCTCGCCGGGCACGATGCTCGCGGCGCTCTTCATGCACGAGCGAACGGCCGAGGCGCGATTCGCCGAGCTTTATCGAGCCACGGCGCACAGGCTGCGCGAACAGCTCGCCTGGTTCGCCGAATACGAGTGCAACTGCTGGACGCAGGACCTCTACGGCATGCGAAGCACGTACCTCGGCGCCGTGCACGGCTTCGTCGCGACGGCGTCGGTGCTGTTGCGCGGCCGCGCGCTGCTCGGCGAAGAATTTCGCGACCTGGAAGCGATCGTCGCGAACACGGTGCGCAGGACCGCGACGCTCGCCGAGGCCGGCGCGAACTGGCGCCCGACGCTTGCTCCGTGGCCCGGCATGCCGAAGCTGATGCAGTTCTGCCACGGCGCGCCCGGCTTCGTGATCGCACTCGCCCGCATGCCGGATGGCATGACCGACGATCTGCTTCTTGCCGCGGGCGAAGCGATCTGGTCAGCCGGACCGCTGCGCAAAGGGTCCAACCTGTGCCATGGGACGGGCGGCAACGGCTACGCGTTCCTGGCGCTGTTCGCGCGCACGGGCGATTCACGCTGGCTCGACCGGGCACGCGCGTTCGCGATGCACGGCATCGGGCAGACCGAAGCCGAGGCGCGCGAGGTCGGCCGGATGCGCTATTCGCTGTGGACCGGCGATTTGGGCTTTGCCGTCTACCTGCTCGATTGCGTGCAAGGGACCGCCGGATTTCCGACGCTCGACGTGCTCTTTACGAAAGCTACGCCTCCAGGTTCTCCTTGAAGAACGCCAGCGTGCGCGACCACGCGAGCTTCGCAGCGGCCTCGTCGTAGCGCGGCGTCGTGTCGTTGTGGAATCCGTGCTGCGTGCCGGGATACGTGAATTCGCGGTACTTGACCCCCGCCTTGTCGAGCGCTTCCTTCCACGCCGGCCAGCCCGCGTTGACGTTCTGATCCTCACCCGCGTAATGGATGAGCAGCGGCGCCTTGATCGTCGCCGTATCAGCGGCACTCGGTTGCCGGCCGTAGAACGGCACGGCGGCGTCGAGATCGGGAAACCGCACCGCCATCTGGTTGACGATGGTGCCGCCAACGCAGAAGCCCACGGCGCCGATTTCGCCGTTGCATTCCGCGCGCGCCCGTAGGAAAGGCACCGCGCCCAGCAGATCTTCCATGCGCTTCCTGTCGTCGAGCTTCGCGAACAGATCGCGTGCCTTGTCCTCGTCGCCGGGATAGCCGCCGACGGGCGTCAGCGCGTCGGGGGCGAAGGCGACGTAGTTCTCGACCGCCAGGCGACGGGCGACGTCCTCGATGTATGGATTCAGGCCGCGGTTCTCGTGCACGACGACCACGCCGGGACGCTTGCCGCTGCCGGACGCGGGACGCGCAAAGTAACCGCGCATCGTGCCGGAGCCTTGCGGTGACCGATACGTCAAGTATTCGGCATGGATGCGCGCATCCGTCTTCGGCACCTGCTGCGCCCACGCGAAGTTGGGCTGCAGGCTTTCGAGCATCGCCGCCGCGGTGAAGCCGCCCACGGCGAATCGCGCCGCGCGGTCGAGAAATTCGCGCCGGTTGATCGCCCCGTGGACGTAGCCGTCGAACAGCTTCAGCACTTCCGGTGGATAATCGCTCGCTTTTCTGCGCTGCATTTCCGGACCTCCTCGTGCGTGGGGTCGTTCAGGCAATGCCGCACGCGCCGGCGACGAGCTCGTAGGAGCGCCTGCGAGCCGCGGCGTCGTGCGTCCAGGTGACTACGACCAGTTCTTCGAGTTCGAACTGGCGTGCGAGTTCATGCAGCCGCCCGGCGACGGCGTCGCCGGTGCCCGCGATCGCCTTGCGGCGCAGCGCCTCGATGAGCGCGCGCTCATCGGCTGTATAGGGATAGGACGCCGCGAACTCCGGCGTGACGAGCGGCTGGCGCAGCCCCTTCTCGAAGCCGACGCGCCAGAATTCGCGCGTCTGCAGCAGGCGGCGCGCCTCGGCGTCGCTGTCCGCGGCGAGCGCCCATACGCAGATCGTCGCCTGCGGATGCGGATGGCGATGACTCGGCCGATAGTTGCGGCGGTAGAGCGCGAGCGCTTGCTCCGTGCCGCGACCTTCGCTGAAGAAATAGGCGAATGCGTACGGCAGGCCGAAATGCGCGGCGAGCTGCGCGCCATAATCGGAGCTGCCGAGAATCCATATCTCCGGGCTCGTCGGTCCCGTCGGCTGTGCCTTGATCGCGGCGAACGGATGGCCTTCCGGAAGCGGCTCGCCCGACACCCATGCGCGGAGCTCCTGCACCTGTCGCGGAAACTCCTCGGCGGCGTTCGCGTACGGGTTGAGTGCCAACGCGGTGCGCCGATCGGACCCCGGTGCCCGACCCACGCCAAGGTCGATGCGGCCGGGCGCGATCGCCTCGAGCACGCGAAACTGCTCGGCGACCTTCAGCGACGAATAGTGCGGCAGCATCACGCCCGCGCTTCCGACGCGAATGCGCGTCGTCGTCGCGGCGATCGCGGCCATCAGCACCTCGGGCGCCGTGCCGACGATGCTGTCGCTCGCGTGATGCTCGGAGAGCCAGTAGCGGTGGTAGCCGAGCGCCTCGCAATGCCGCGCGAGCGCGAGCGTCTCGCGGATCGCGACATCCTGGCTGGCGCCTTCGGCGGCGGTCGACTGGTCGAGAACGGACAGCTTCACGTCATGGCGTGATCGTCATGACAACGGGTGCGTGATCGCTCGTGCCGACATCTGCCAGCACGGCGCAAGCGGTGGCGCGATCGGCGATCGATCGGGACGCGAGGATGTAATCGATGCGCCAGCCGATGTTGCGCTGGCGCATGTTGCGCCACGGCGGCCACCACGAGAACATCGCCTCGTTGCCGGGCTGCAGCGCACGGCCGACGTCGACTATGTGTCGGCCGAGCAGGCGGTCGAACAGCTCGCGCTCCTCGGGCCGCTGGCCGATGACGCCCGGCTTGCGCTCGCGCGGATGAACGTCGATGTCGGCATGCGCGATGTTGAGATCGCCGCAGAGCACGAGGTCGCGGCCGCTCTCGTGCACACCGGCCGCCCACGCCGCGAGCTTCGTGAAGAAATCGAGCTTGGCCGGATAGTCCTTGCCGCCGTTCGGGACATAAACGGACGCGAGGAGGAGATTGCCGAGCGTGACGGTGACGATGCGCGACTCCATGTCGAACGCAGGATGCGCGAATACCGGTACCTCGTCGTGGAGCGCCTTGCTGACATGCAGCGAAACGCCCGAGTACGCGCGCATGCCGTGCCAGTACACGTGATAGTCGTCATGGCTGCAGCGCGCGGGAATCTGGTCGGGCGTCGCCTTCAGCTCCTGCAGGCAAAGGATGTCAGGGCGGTCGCGCTCGAGCCAGTCGCAGAGCTGCGTCTCCCGCGCGCGGATGCCGTTGACGTTCCAGGTGGCGATCTTCAACTTCGTTGATCACGGATTGGGATTGCGGTTGCGCGTGAACAGCCGGTAGAGGATCAGCAGGATGATCGCGCCGAGGAAGGCACCGATGAAGCCCGCCGTCTGGTCGCCGCCGTAGAGGCCGACCGCCTTGCCACCATACGTGGCGAGCAGCGAGCCGGCGATGCCGAGCGCGGCGGTGATCAAAAAGCCGCCGGGGTCCTTTCCCGGCATGACGAGCTTCGCAAGCAGCCCCACGATGAATCCGATCACGATGGTCCAGATGATGCTCACAGGCTCCTCCGTCGAACGAACCGCTGGTGGCAGGATGCGGCGGATCGACTGCGATCCGCCGCGGGGAAAGGCGCGAGCCCGAAGGGCCGTCCTGCAGCGCCGGTGGCACAGGCTGTCATCGGCAGCGCGTCAGCGCGGAGGGTACTCCAAAAAGCTATTTCGGCGGGACGCGATACCAGTCCGGAAACTCCTTCTTCAACGCCTCGAGCTTCGGCAGGTCGTTGTAGACGATGTAGGGCTGGTTCGGATGCAGCGCGAGATAGTTCTGGTGATACGCCTCGGCGGGATAGAACTTGTCGAGTGCTGCAACCTGGGTGACGATCGGCTTGCCAAATGCCTTGGCAGCGCCCAGCTGCGCGATGTACCGTTCCGCGAGATCCTTCTCCTGTGCGTTCGCGTAGAAGATCGCCGAGCGGTATTGGGTCCCGACGTCGGGACCCTGACGGTTGAGCTCGGTCGGGTCGTGCGCGACGGCGAAGAACACCTTGAGCAGATCGGTATACGCGATCTGCGACGGATCGTAGGTCACCTCGACCGACTCGGCATGGCCGGTCGTGCCGCTGCCGACCATTTCGTAGCGAGCGGTGGCGGCGCTGCCGCCCGAATAACCCGAGACGACCTTCTTGACGCCCTTCAGGTGCTTGTACACGGCGTCGACGCCCCAGAAGCAGCCGCCCGCGAACACGGCGGTCGCCTGACCGGGTGCCGTGGGCTTGGACGGCGCGCCTGCGAAATCGGGAACTCCGGCGCGGACCGCGCCGCACAGTGCAAAACCGGCAACGAGAACAAGGAAACGCCAGCGCATGGGAGGCTCCTTACAAGGATGAGTGGCGACGATTGAGTCCGTCGCGCTCATCGAAACCTTACGACGGCCGCACGCGAGGCAAGTTCGGACCGTCCGCAAAGTTTACCCGCTCCGGGCGGCCGTCGACGTGCAGCGTCGTTGCCGCAGCGGGCGTCTGCGCGATCACGTTCCCCGCGCGAATGACCGCGAGCCGCGGCGCGCGCAGGCGGATGGCCTCGACGGGATCGCGCGCGTCGAGAAGAACGCAATCGCCGCGGCAGCCGGGGGCGATTCCATATCCGTCCAGGTGCAGGATGCGCGCCGGGTTCGCCGTCACGGCGTCGAACGCCGCACGCATGCCGTCGACGCCGGTCATCTGCGCGATGTGCAGACCCATCGACGCCACTTCCAGCATGTCGGCGCTGCCGAGCGGATACCATGGATCCATCACGCAGTCGTGGCCGAACGCGACGGTGACGCCCGCCTCCATCAGCTCGGGCACGCGTGTCATGCCGCGGCGCTTCGGGTACGTGTCGTGCCTTCCCTGCAGCGTGATGTTGATCAGGGGATTCGCGACCGCGCTCACTTCCGCCTCGCGGATCAGCGGGATCAGCTTGGACACGTAGTAGTTGTCCATCGAGTGCATCGACGTCAGGTGCGATCCCGTGACGCGGCCCTGGAGTCCCAGGCGCTGCGTCTGGTACGCGAGCGACTCGATGTGCCGCGACAGCGGATCGTCCGTCTCGTCGCAGTGCATGTCGACGAGGCGGCCCTCGTCCGCGGCGATCTCGCACAGGATGCGCACGCTTTCGGCGCCGTCGCCCGTCGTGCGCTCGAAATGCGGAATGCCGCCGACGACGTCGACGCCCATCGCGAGCGCGCGGCGCAGGGTCGCGATCGTGCCGGGCTTGCGCAGCACGCCGTCCTGCGGGAACGCGACGAGCTGCAGGTCGATGTACGCCTTGACGCGCTCGCGCACGTGCAGCAGCGCTTCCACTGCCGTGAGCCGCGGATCGCTCACGTCGACGTGCGAGCGGATCGCGAGCAATCCCTTCGCCACGGCCCAGTCGCAATAGGCGAGCGCGCGCTCGACGATCGCATCCTGCGTGAGCGTGGGCTTGAGCTCGCCCCACAGCGCGATGCCTTCGAGCAGCGTGCCGCTGCGGTTCACGCGCGGCATGCCGTACGTCAGCGCCGAATCCATGTGGAAGTGCGCGTCGACGAACGGCGGCGCGAGCAGCAGGCCGCGGCCGTCGAGCGTGCGCGCCGCGGTTGCCGTGAGCGAGGGGGCGACCTCGACGATGCGCCCGTCGCCGATCAGCACGTCGCAGCCGGTGCGGCCGTCGGGCAGCGTGACGTTACGGATCAGCAGGTCGTGCGGCACGGGGCCGAGGATAGCACCGCCAGCTGAGGCGGATCATCTCGTCGGCCGCTCCTGGACGATGCGTCCGCTCGTGAGCGCTACTTCGTGCCGAAGATGCGATCGCCGGCGTCACCGAGGCCCGGCAGGATGTAGCCGTGATCGTTCAGCTGGCGGTCGATTGCCCCGGTGTAGATCGGCACGTCGGGGTGTGCTTCCTGGAACGTGCGGATCCCCTCGGGACACGCGACGAGGCACACCATGCGGATCGTGCGCGGCCGCGTCTCCTTGAGGCGCTCCACCGCCGCGACCGCCGAGTTGCCGGTTGCGAGCATCGGATCGAGCACGATGGCGTCGCGTTCCTGCATGCCGCCCGGGAGCTTGAAGTAGTACTCGACGGCCACGAGCGTGCGCGGATCGCGATAGAGGCCGACGTGGCCGACGCGCGCGCCCGGCACGACGGAGAGGAAGCCGTCGAGCAGCCCGGTGCCTGCGCGCAGGATCGGCACGAACACGAGCTTCTTGCCGTCGATCAGCTTCGACTTCATCGTCTCGAGCGGCGTCTCGATCTCGACTTCGTGCATCGGCATGTCGCGCGTGACCTCGTAGGCCATCAGCGAGCCGATCTCGTTCAGCAGGCGCCGGAAATTGGTCGTGCTCGTTTCCTTGCGGCGCATCAGCGTGAGCTTGTGCTGGATCAGCGGATGATCGAGCACGTGGACTTCCGCGGCCATCGGCCCTCCCTCGTCGCAACCGGAAGCGGAACCTTACACCAACCGATTCAGATCCCGAGCACCGGCAATCCGCTGGCGCGCGCCGCCGTCGCGAGCGGCGTCGTGCGTAGCCATCGCCAGCTCGACGCCGGCGCGCTCTTTCCAAAGAAGCGCGGTCGCGAGATGGATGGCATCGAGCGTTCCAAGCGCCGTCGGCAGTGGCTGCGACGCGCGCGCGAGGACTGCATGCCCGATCTCGACGATTTCCATTGCCTCCATCAGTCGAAAAACGGCCTCGCGACGTTCCGCCGCGACCTCATCGCCGTGACGCTCCGTGAGACGCAGCCGATCGAGTGTTCTGCAACGGCGTCGCGCCCGGCAGCGGCGGTCGCGTCTTCAGAGGGCTGGCGGACTGTTATGGTCATCTCTGCAACCGCCGCAAACCAGGAGACCTCCCGTTGTCGCACCTCGGAAGCGGAACCTTGCGCCACGATGGCAAGCTTCCTGTCGGCTGGCGGTGACAGCAGCGCATCCATGCAACAGGTCGAGCACGGCACTGCGGAGTCAGTGCAGGTGTACAAATCTCCGAATGATCAGGTCACCACGGCCATGGCGTACATATTGACGAATGCCGATTACAAGCCAGGCAAATGCCACGGCATTCCGTGCACGATGAACGATCTGTTCGAGCTCGATTTTTCGGTGCGGTAAAACTGAAACGGCTAGAACACCGTCCCGTCCGACCGCACCTTCAGCGGCGGCTCGCCGTTGCGAAGCCTGGCCGCGAACTCGCGGCCGGTGAACCACGTGCCGCCTTCGAGCACGCACGCGAGCGGGAGCTCCGGCCGGCCGAGGTCCGCACGCACGAACTCCGCGAGATCGTCGACCAGCGTGATCGTCAGCGCGCGCCATTCGACGATGATCTCGCTGCCGACGTCCCATTCCTTCGCGCGGTCGGCATCGTCGACGAGCCGCAGCACGCCGCTGTCGATCAGCAGGCCGCCGTTGCGGTATTCCGGCAGCGCCGTCAGCGCGTCGCGATCGCCGATCGCGTGGCCCGCCCATTCGAACGGCTCGAACAGCGAATACGCTAGCCACTGCGTGAGCTTGTGGAACGGCACGTAGCCGGCCGTCGATCCGTTGCCGCCGGCGTTGCGATGCCGCCATACGTCGCCGTGAATGCGCGTGTCGGCGTCGTCGCCGGGGCGCGGATCGGCGCGCCAGATCGGGCCGAAGCCTTCGAGCAGCGCGCGCAGGATGGCCGGCGCCGGCAACCTGTGCAACGAGCGCATCCGGTCGAACAGCGCCGCCGGTCGCGACGTGAGACCGAACTGATCCGGGCGCGTTTCGAGCACGTCGCCGAGTCGCCGCAACAGCGCGGTGCGGCCTTCGAGCCCGAGCAGGGGGTTGTCGCTTCGCACCTGCAGCCAGCGGCCGAGCGTCTTCGCGTCGATCTCGGTGAGCGCAGCGGCATCGACGCGCATCGGCTCTCCGGGCGATGCGGAGAACGCGCCCGCAAGGAACGCGCAGAACGTGGCAACGCCGAGTCCTTCGGAGCGCACGTAGTCGTCGACCGTTCCTGGCTCGCGATACGACCACGCGTTGCCGGCGCCCGCGTCGAGCAACACGCTGATGACGGCGAGGTCGATCTGCGCGCGGAGCCTGTCGTCGGCCGACGCGTGCTCGATCCGGCGGTCGAACTCGCCTTTGCGGTCGACACGCCCGGCTGCGAAATGGCGCCAGCGGCTGTGATACGGAATGTCGAGCGACGGATAGCGACGGCGCGTGACGTCCGCGACCGCGCGCGCAGCGGACTCGAGTTTCGAGCGGTCGATGCGGAAGTGCCGCGAGTCGCCGGCCTCGACGGCGCGCGTGATGTTGCCGCAGCGCTCGCGGATCGTGCGGGTGGTGAGCAGCTCGGCGGCGGGCGCCTGGGCGACGGCAAGCATCACAGCGAGCGCCCCTTCGTGCTGTCGAGGCGCTGCGCATCGGGCACGTCGTCGCCGCTGAAATAGCCGGCGGCCTTCTTCGCCGCGATCTCGACCGCGGCATCCGCGGGCACGAGGTCTTCCGGAATCTTCACGCGCGTGCCGACCTCGATGCCGGACGCGACGATCGCGTCGTATTTCATGTTGCTCATCGACACGAGGCGATGAATCGTGCGCACGCCGAGCCAGTGCAGCACGTCGGGCATCAGCTCCTGGAACCGCATGTCCTGCACGCCCGCGACGCACTCGGTGCGCAGGAAGTAATTGGTAGCGCTGTCGCCGCCTTCCTGGCGCTTGCGGGCGTTGTAGACGAGGAACTTCGTCACCTCGCCGAGCGCGCGGCCTTCCTTCCGGCAGTACACGACCAGGCCGACGCCGCCGGACTGCGCACCGCGTATGCACTCCTCGATCGCATGCGTCAGGTACGGGCGGCACGTGCAGATATCCGATCCGAACACGTCGGAGCCGTTGCACTCGTCGTGAACGCGCGCGGTCAGCGTGACGTCGGGATTGGCGAGATCGCGTGGGTTGCCGAATATGTACACCGTCTGTCCGCCGACCGGCGGCAAGAGCACCTCGAGATCGCTGCGCGTGACGAGCTCGGGATACATGCCGCCCGTTTCCTCGAACAACGCGCGGCGCAGGTCGGCCTCCGACACGTTGAACCGCCGCGCAACGCCGGGGAGCCACCAAACCGGCTCGATCGCGGCCTTGGTCACGACGGCCGAGCCGTTCGCAAGCAGGAATCGGCCGTCGGCCGCGAGCCGACCGGCGGCGATCGCCTGGCGAATTTCCGGCAGGTCGATGTGCGCCTTGGTGACCGCGATCGTCGGCCGGATGTCGTAACCGTCGGCGAGAAACGCCTTGTAGACGTCAGCGACGACAGCGCCCCACGGATCCAGCGACACGATGCGATCCGCGTCGAGCCATCGCGGATGCGGCCCGATGGGGTCGGTGGGCGACGTGTTCGTCAAATCGGGACGATGCCCGCGCGTCAACGACTTCGCCGCGACCGCGAGCGCGCGATAAACGCCATAGCTGCCGCTGTGCGTGCCGATGACGTTGCGCCGGCTGCGCTCCGTGGTCGTGCCGACGACCGGTCCGCGCGCGAGCGCGTCGGCCGCACCCCAGCGGATCGGCGGCGCGCCAATGGCGCCTTCGATCGGATGATGCGACGTGAGCCGGATGTGCTTGGCTGGCGCCGGCAGGTCGATGCCCATGTCTTCGTTGCTCCGCTTGGCGCTTGAATATACGTCATGCTTCGCTCGCAAGGGATATGCCAGCGAAATCAGCGGCGTACGCAACCAGCGTTATGCGGTTGCGCGCGCGTCCGCCCGGACATGCGCGCGCGGCACGCGGACGACGAATTCGCTCCCTCTGCCGATACCTTCGCTTCGCGCCTCGATCGAGCCGTGGTGCAGCTCGACGAGATGGCGGGCGAGCGTGAGCCCGACGCCCAGGCCGCCCTGCGCTCGCTCGAGCGAGTCGTCCGCCTGCGCGAAGAGGCCGAACACCGGGCCCAGCATGTCCGCCGCGATGCCGATGCCGTTGTCGGCGATGGACACCGTCACCCGGGCATCGTCGGCCGACACGACTCGGCGACAGTGTCGTCGCCGGCGACGCCGATGACGATCGGCGACGACGGTTGCGCGAACTCGCCCGGACGCCATTCGAACGCGCGCACAAGGGGTGGCCGGATGCAGCGGCCGCGAGCGGCGTCCGCGCGGTATAAATACCGGGCATGCGGTTCAGCGAATACCGGGCACCCGGTTCAGCGCTCGCCTTTCCGCCAGGGCTTCATCAGCGCCTGCGGGTAGGTCGCGCGCCGCGCGACGACGACCAGCGCGACGATCGACAGCACGTACGGCACCATCAGGTAGATCTGGTACGGAATGCCGCCGGCCTGCTGCGACAGGCGCAGCTGCAGCGCGTCGAAGAATGCGAACAGCAGTGCGCCGCCCAGCGCTTTGCCGGGACGCCAGCCGGCGAAAACGACGAGCGCGACGCAGATCCAGCCGCGGCCGTTCACCATGCTGAAGTAGAACGCGTTGAAGGCGGACAACGTGAGGAAGGCGCCGGCCACCCCCATCAGCGCCGAGCCGGCGACTACCGCGAACGTGCGCAGCCGTACGACGTCGATGCCCTGTCCTTCGACGGCCGCCGGGTTCTCGCCCACCATTCGCAGCGCAAGCCCGAGCGGCGTCCGATAGAGCACCCAGGCGAGCGCGGGCACGAGCGCCAGCGCGAGCCACGTCAGCGGCGTTTGCGACGACAGCACCGGGATCGGCATCATCGCCATTTCGGCGAACGGCTGGATCGTCGGGGGCGTGGACACGTTCGGAAAACTGACGCGATAAGCGTAGTAAGCGAGGCTCGTCGCGAGCAGCGTGATGCCCAGGCCGGAAACATGCTGCGACAGGGCGAGCGACACGGTGAGGAATGCGTGCAGCAGGCCGAAAGCGGCGCCCGTGACTGCGGCGACAGCCACGCCGCTCCACAGTCCTCCGCCCTGGTAGACGGTGAGCCAGCCTGCGAACGCGCCGGCCACCATGATTCCCTCGATGCCGAGATTCAGCACGCCTGCGCGCTCGCACAGCAGCACGCCAAGCGTGCCGAAGATCAGCGGCGTCGCGATGCGCAGCACCGCCGACCAGAACTCGGCATTGGCGACGAGCGAAACGATGTCGAGCATGCCCGTTATGGTCAGCGCAGCCGCACGCGGTAGCGCACGAACAGCGTCGCCACCAGCATCGAGACGAGCGACACGGCGACGATGACGTCGGCGATGTACGTGGGCACGGCCACGCCGCGGCTCATGCTGTCGGCGCCGACCAGCACACCGGCGATGAACACGGCAGCGGCGACGACGCCGAGCGGCGAGAGACCGGCGAGCATGGCGATGACGATCCCGCTGTAGCCATAGCCGGGCGACATGTCGAGCGTGACGTACCCGGTGCGTCCGGCGACTTCGATCGCGCCGGCGAGTCCCGCGAGCCCGCCCGAGATCACGGCGACGAGCGCCATCGTGCGCGCCACCGGCACGCCCGCGAACGCGGCCGCGCGTGCGTTCGCCCCCACCGCGCGCATCTCGAAGCCCAGCGTCGTCGCGCGCACGACGAACGCGAGGATCGCGGCCGCGACGATCGCGTAGACCAGCCCCGTGTGCACACGCGTGCGCGGCACCAGCTTGTCCAGTTGCAGGTCGTCGCGCAGTGCGACGCTCTGGGGCCAGCCGAGCGCCGCCGGATCCTTCATCGGCCCGTCGAGGAGCATCGACACCGCGAGCAGCACGATGAAGTTCAGCAGCAGCGTGGTCACGACCTCGTCGACGCCGAAGCGCGTGCGCAGGAATGTCGGGACGAGGAGCAGGATCGCGCCCGCGAGGACGGACGCGCCGAGCATCGCCGGAAACAGCACGCCGGCCGGCAGGTCGAAACCCGTGCCGCCGTGCAGGCCGCCGACGGCAACCGCCGCCAGCGCGCCCGCATAGAGCTGGCCTTCGGCGCCGATGTTCCACAGCCGTGCGCGAAACGCGATGGCGACCGACAGTCCCGTGAAGACCAGCGGCGTCGCGCGCGTCAGTGTCTCGGTCCACGCGAAGCGCGAGCCGAAGCCGCCGGCGAACAGCAGCGCATAGGTTTCGCCGATCGGCGAGCCCGCCCAGGCGACCAGCGCCATCGTGACGGCCAGCGTGAACGCGATTGCGGCGAACGGTGCGAGCAGCAGCGCTGCGCGCGAGCGCCGGGTGCGCGCCTCAAGCCGCATCCGCGGCAACCTCCGCGCCGGTCATCGCGAGGCCGATCGCCGCGCGCGTCCATTCGCCGGCCGGCCGCGCACGGGAGAGGCGGCCTCCGTGCATCACGGCGATGCGGTCGGCGATCGCGAGAATCTCGTCGAGATCGTCGGAGATCAGCAGCACCGCGGCGCCGCGCGCGGACGCATCGAGCAGTCGCTGGTGCACGTAGGCCACGGCGCCGATGTCGAGTCCCCAGGTCGGCTGGTTGGCGACGATCAGCACCGGCGTGAAATCGTCGCCCTGCGCGAAGCCGCCGGTCAGCGCCCGGCCGAGGATCAGCTTCTGCACGTTGCCGCCGGACAGCGCGCGCGCCGGGGTGTCGATACCGCCGCCGCGCACGTCGAAGCGATCGACGAGCGTGCGCGCGTACTTGCGCGCGGCGGTGCGGCGCACGATGCCCGCGCTCGAGAACGGGCGCCGGTACCGCTCGGCGACCGCGTTCTCCCAGACGGCGAAGTCGCCGATGACGCCGACAGCGTGCCGATCCTCCGGAATGCGCGCGACGCCGGCGTCGATCCACGCGCGCGGATCGGCGCGCATCGCGTGTCCGGCGAGCGTCACGGTTCCCGCATCGGGCGCGCGCAGCCCGCACAGCACGTCGGCGAGCGCTTGCTGGCCGTTGCCGGATACGCCCGCGATGCCGACGATCTCGCCGGCGCGAAGCGCAAGGGTGACGTCGTGCAGGGCGCCGCTTCCGGCATCGACACGCACACGCGAAACCGCGCACACGGTGTCGCCGCGCCGATGATCGCGCGCCACCGGCTTGCGCACAGCACGCCCGACCATCTGCTCCGCGAGCTCGGACGATTGCGCCGTCGCCGCGTCGAGCGTCGCGACCAGCTTGCCCGCACGCAGCACGGCGATGCGGTCGGACACCCGCAGGACCTCCGTCAGCTTGTGGCTGATGAAGATGATGGAAAGTCCGTCGGCGCAAAGCCGCGCGAGCGTCGAGAACAGGGCGGCCGCCTCCTGCGGCGTCAGCACCGACGTCGGCTCGTCGAGAATCAGCACGCGCGCGTCGCGATAGAGAGCCTTCAGGATCTCGACACGCTGCCGCTCGCCCACGGACAGCGTGGCGACACGTGCGTCCGGATCGACGGCCAGGCCGAATCGTTCCGCGGTCGCGACGAGCTTCGCCCTCGCCGCCGCGCGCCGGGACGCGGGCGCCCACAGCGGCTCGGTGCCGAGCACGACGTTGTCCTGCACCGTCAGGTTGTCGGCCAGCGTGAAGTGCTGGTGCACCATGCCGATGCCGACGGCGAGCGCGGCTGCCGGGTCGCCCGGCGGCAGTGGCTTGCCGAACGCCTCGATCGTGCCGGCATCGGCGACATAGTGTCCGAACAGAATCGACACCAGCGTCGACTTGCCGGCACCGTTTTCGCCGAGCAGGGCGAGGATCTCGCCGCGCCCGAGCTCGAGCGATATCGCGTCGTTCGCGACGACGGCGCCGAAGCGCTTGCTGATGCCGGACAGACGCAGGACCGCGTCCGCCTCCGCGCCGCGGCCGCTTGCCGTCACTTGGCCGTCGACTTGGGCTCCGTCTCGACGACCGCGACCTTGAATTTGCCGTCGAGGATGTCCTTTTCCTTCGCCTTCACGCGGGCGACGAGGTCGGCCGGGACCTTGGACGCGAACGTGCCGAGCGGCGCCAGCTCGGAGCCCTTGTACTTCATTAGCGAGTACTGGCCGTAGTCCTCGGCCTTGAACGCGTTCCCCTTGACCGCCTTCAGCGCGCGGTCGATCGTCGGCTCCATGTTCCACAGCGCCGAGGCGACGACGGTGTTCGGATATTCGCGCTGCGTGTCGATCACGTTGCCGATCGCGAACTTGCCGCGCTCCTTGGCGGCGTCGGACACGCCGAAGCGCTCGGCGTAGAGCACGTCGACGCCCTTCTCGATCATCGCGAACGCGGCCTCCTTCGCCTTCGGCGGGTCGAACCACGAGCCGATGAACGTGACGGTGAACTCGACCTTCGGATTCACTTCCTTCGCGCCGGCCATGAACGCGTGCATCAGCCGGTTCACTTCCGGAATCGGGTAGCCGCCCACCATGCCGATGCGATTGGACTTGGTCATGCCGCCGGCGATCATGCCGGTCAGGTATGCGGGCTCCTGGATGTAATTGTCGAACACGGCGAAGTTCGGCGCCTGCGGCTTGCCCGACGAGCCCATCAGGAACGCGGTCTTCGGATAGTCCTTCGCCACCTTGCGCGCCGCCGCCTCGACCGCGAACGACTCGCCGACGATCAGCTGGTTGCCTTTCTCGGCGAACTCGCGCATCACGCGCTCGTAGTCGGCGTTCGCGACCTTCTCGGAGAACACGTACTCGATCTCGCCGCGGTCCTTCGCGGCGTTCAGCGCCTTGTGGATGCGTGAGACCCATTGCTGCTCGACCGGCACCGTGTAGACGGCGGCGACCTTGAGCTTCGCCTGGGCGAGCGCGACGGACGCACCGCCCGCGAGCGAGAGGCCGATTGCGGCCGCGACGAATTTCAGCAAGCTGCGACGGGCGTGCATGACTGTTGTTCTCCCAGGTATGGACGATAAAAGCATGCGACGGTGCCCCCCTTTGCGGCCTGCCGTCCGCCCGTTGCGGGCGCGAGACGCAATGCTACAGCAGGCGGGCGGCGCGTTGGCTTCGCGCGCTTTCCGGATTACCGCACAAGCAAAACGGCGGACAGGTGCATGCCCCATCCGCCGCTGGACCGCTGCCGGGCAATGGAGTGCCGGCGTGGCCTTGCTACGAGCCCGCCGATCCGGTGCCGCCTTCGCGGATCTCGAGCCTGCGCCCGCGCTGTTGCTCGCGCGGGGCGTCGAGCTCGATCTCGAGCACGCCGTCGCGGAACGACGCCTGCGCCGAATCGGCGTTCGTGCCTTCCGGCAACGGGATCGTCCGGAAGAAGCTGCCGTAGCTGCGCTCGCTGCGATAGTAGCCACCCTGGTCGGACGTCTGGTGCGCCTTGCGCTCACCCTGGATCACGATCGCGTCGTGCTCGACCTGCACGCTGATGTCCTCGCGCTTCATTCCGGGCAGGTCGGCCTGGATCAGCAGCTTTCCGTCGCGCTCGCTGACCTCGACGTGCGGCGACCACATCGACGGCTGGTTGTGGCCCCCGTGACCCTGCTCGCCCCATTGCCCGGATTCGCCGCCCGACATCAGGCTGCGTCCCATGCCGAAGTTTTCGAAAAACCGGTCCATCTCGTCGCTGATCCGGCGCATGATCGAGAACGGCCCGGAGCCGTATCCCGATTCGTATTCCGCGCCGTAGGGCGACATGGACGACCAGCCGCCGCGACGCGCGACCGCACCTCCTTGTCCTTGCCCGGTGCGGCCGCTCTGCCACGTCGACGTGCCTTGCCGGCCGTACGAGCTCTGGCCGCGCGGGCCCTGCTCGTAGGCGCCCTGGGTTCCGCCGCCTTGGACTCCGCCGCCCTGGGAGCCCTGTCCCGCAGTCCCCTGCAGCGACGAGCCTTGTGCGTAACTGCTGCCCTGACTGCCGGTGCGCGCGGTGCCGGCGCCCTGTTGCGATGCGGTGGAACCGGTCTGCGCGCGCTCGGCGCTTTGCTGGCGCGACGCGCTGTCGCGCGATGGATTTTCGTTGGCCATGCAATTCTCCTGCGAAGACGAATTTTCGAGAAAGCGATCCGGTGATTCGGACGCGAGTGCGAGAAGCGCGCCTTCCTCGTCGATTCCGAGCAACGGATGCGCGCGATGTACGCGCGCCAAATCGCGGGAAAGGGCGCGATCCCTGTCGATTGGATAGCGCCGCACCGGCAGAGTTCGCAGGCTCGAGCGCAAATGACCGCCAGCGCGGCAGCGCGGAGCGCAACCTGCTGAACGCGCGTCAGGCCGCGTGCGGAAGCAGGTGCAGGCGGCTCGTGCGCGGCACGCCGACGAGCAGATACTCCATCTGGTCGGCCAGGATGCGACGATTGCGCAGAATGAAGTGCTCGTGCCGGTTGGGCACGTACGGCACGTAGAGCAGCGGCATGTTCGCCTGCTCCGGCGCGCGGTTGCCTTTGCGCGTGTTGCAGCTGCGGCACGCGGTGACCGAGTTCATCCACGTATCGCGGCCGCCGCGCGACGCAGGAACGATATGGTCGCGCGAGAGGTCACGGTACATGAACCGACCGCCACAGTAGGCGCACACCTGGCGGTCGCGCGCGAAGAGCATCGGGTTGGTGAGGCCGGGTGTGTGCGAGAGCGGGCGGCCCGCGCTGCCCTTGATGGCGAGGATCGACTTCGTGGCCAGGCGCGAACGCGAGCCGTCGCGCTGCCACCCGCCCCGGAACTCGCGCACGACCGCGCCGAGCGACCACGCGACCATTTGCTTCGCGTGATAGGTGATGGCCTCCTCCAGCGCGACCCACGCCTGGGGAAGCCCGGCCATGTCGACGGTCAGGACGAGGGGGTCCATCCGCTGATTGTAGCTAAACGCGTGCCACCGGTCATGGCGGCCTTCGTCACGGCCCCGGCGAGCAGCGCTCGCCGGGGTTTTCCGCGACTGGTGACCGAGGCGGCGCGCAAGGCGCCCTCGGCGGCGATCCCCATCCCGGGTTGGGAGTGCCGCGCACAGCACTCGAAATCGCCGATCACTCGTCCGCTGGCCGAACCAGCCAGCGAACTTGCTGCTCACTGTCCGGCCAATCGCCGCGCAAGCAGCGCGGATGCGATCGACCACGCGGGCGACGGCTCACGGGCCGCCATGCGGTCGCCGGCAGCGCTTGCGAGCTGCACGACGATGCCTTCCGGCGATCGCCAGTACGTCCCCGCACGCGTCGTGTCGACCAGGTGGTAGTCGCCGCGCCGGTACGGACGCCGGTAACACTCGTGTTGATAGTCCATGACTGCCTCGTTGCGTTGTCGTTGCGCCAGTCGACCCGGGCAACGAAGACACCCGGGAGCGGTTGCTCACACGGGCGTTGACGCGAACGAAGCAGTCGTCGGATCAGGCGACGCCGCCTCCCGCGCACGCCCGTGCGTGCGGTGATGTCGATGAATGCGATCGGCCGGTCATGCGTTGAACGCTCCTTTCCTTCGTAAACCGCTGTCCGCGCGGAAGACGCGCGCACGCCACGACGGTCATTCCGCCGGCGGAAATTCGAAAGGAGGCTTGACGACCTTTCGACGGTTCCGCCGGCCACCCGGCGGACGTCGTCCGGTCGGGAGGGTTACGTCGCTGCGCAGCCGCCGAAGGCGGCGCGGCCGGCCATTCGCAGAGAGACGCCGATCGCATGGCCAATGCCGCGGCCACGGACGGGGAGGTCCGGTGCCTGGCGTCTGGCGATGGGCAGGGCGTTCATCATCGAATGCTGGCGTTCGATTGCGCGACGTGGTGGAGCGTGAATTCTACCGGCGCCCCGCACGTGCATGCAAGTGCTCTCCGCGAATGTTTCAGCGATCGCGTGCGAAAAACACAACATGGCTACAGCTCGCGGCGCGCGCCGCTGTCGCGCTCGAATACGTGCAGCGCATCGGCCGGCATCGCCACGTGCACCTGCTCGCCTTCGCGGACGCTCGGCCGCTGATCGGTGCGCAGCTTGATCACCTGGCCCACGACGTCGAGATCGACGATTGTCGTGTCGCCGAGATCTTCGACCAGGTACACGCGCGCCGGCAGGCCAGTCGCCGCGATGCGCAGCGCGGCCGGCCGCACGCCGATCGTCACCGCACCGTCGCGGCCGAGCGGGCGCTCGGGGCGCAACTCGACACCCGCGACGTGCAGCACGCCATTTCGCACTTCCGCGGGCAGCAGGTTCATCGGCGGGCTGCCGATGAATCCGGCGACGACCGCGGATGCGGGCCGCGCAAAGATGTCGCGCGGCGGCCCCACCTGAACGATGCGGCCTTCCATGAACACCGCGACGCGATCGGCGATCGTCATCGCCTCTTCCTGGTCGTGCGTCACGTAAACGGTGGTGACGCCGAGTGCGCGCTGCAGCTTGCGCAATTCGACGCGCGTCTCGAGGCGCAGCTTCGCGTCGAGGTTCGACAGCGGCTCGTCGAGCAGGAACAGTCGCGGCTTGCGCACGATCGCGCGAGCGAGTGCCGTGCGCTGCTGCTGCCCGCCGGAAAGCTGTCCCGGCCGGCGCGCGAGCAGATGGTCGATGTGCACCCGGGCCGCGGCGTCGCGCACGGCGCGCTCGACCTCGTCGCGCGGCGTCGCGATCATCCGCAACGGGAACGCGATGTTGTCGAATACCGTCATGTGCGGATAGAGCGCGTAGCTCTGGAACACCATCGCGACATCACGCTCGCCGGGCTCGCGCTCGGTGACGTCCTCGCCGTCGAGCATTACCCGGCCTTCGTTCAGCGGCTCGAGCCCCGCGAGAATGCGCAGTGTCGTCGTCTTGCCCGAGCCCGAGGGCCCGAGCAGCGCGAAGAACTCGCCCGGCTCGATATCGAGGTCGACACCGTGCAGCGCGGTGAACGCGCCGTGGCGCTTGACGATGCCGCGCATGCTGACGCGGCCCGCGGGTGCCGTTGCCGTCACGTTCTTCCACCACCCTTCACGGCACCTACGGTGAGACCCTTGACGATGTGCCGCTGCGCGAGCAGCCCGAGCAGGATCACCGGCGCCATCGCCAGCATCGCGCCCGCGGCGAGCTTCGCCCACAGCGTCTGCTCGACGGAAATGAAGTTGAACATCGCCACCGTCACGGGCCGCACGCGGTTGCCGCCCAGCACCACGGCGAAGAGAAACTCGTTCCAGGCGTTCAGGAACACGAAGATCGTCGTCACCGCGATGCCGCCGCGCACCTGCGGCAGGATCACGTACCAGAGCGCGCGCAGCCGCCCGGCACGGTCGAGCAGCGCCGCCTCCTCCATCTCGCGCGGAACGTCCTCGAAGTACGACACCAGCAGCCAGATCGCGAACGGCAGCGAGAACGTCAGGTAGATGACGATCAGGCCCCAGTACGTATCGAGGCCCCCCACTTTCTGCAGCGCCAGGTAGTACGGGATGATGAGGCCGACCGGCGGCAGCATCTGCGTGGCCAGCACGTAGAACCCCGACGCGCGCCGGCCGGGAAATTCGAGGCGCGCCAGCGCATAGGCAGCCGGAACGGCGAACAGCAGCGTGAGCGCGGTCGATACGCCGGCGACGATCGTGCTCGACAGCAGGTTCGGCAGGATGCTCGCCGAGCCGAACAGCACGTCACGGTAGTTGCGAAGCGTCGGCTCGAAAACGATCGTCGGCGGATAAGCGAGGACGTCGCGCTCGGTCTTGAACGACGTCAGCAGCGCCCACAGCACCGGAAACGCCCACACGGCCAGCAGCAGGACGGCGACGCCGATCAGCGCAAACGTGCGCAGACGCTTGGCCGCCGTCACGAGGCGACCTTTCGCCGCCGCACGCGGAACATGACGAACGACACCGCGAGCGTGATCGCGAGCAGAACCATCGCAAGCGCTGCGCCGTAACCCAGGTTGAACTCGGAGAACGAGGTGCGGTAGGCGTACAGGTTCAGGATTTCGGTGGCCGTGCCCGGCCCGCCGCCGGTCGCCGCGAAGATCGCCGCGAACGCGGACAGCGCGATCATCGTGCGCATGATGATGACGATGACGATTGCCGGCCGGATCAGCGGCAGCGTGATGTGGCGGAAGCGCTGCCACGCGCTCGCGCGGTCGATGCGAGCCGCCTCGAAGACTTCGGGCGGCAGCGCGGACAGGCTCGCGAGGATCACGAGGAACGCGAACGGAGTCCACTGCCACGTGTGGATCGCGATCACCGAGATCAGCGCGAGATCGGGGTCGCCGAGCCAGTTGTGGCTGCCGAGGCCGAGCGCTCGGGTGACGACGTCCACGAGGCCGACGTCGGGCGACAGCACGAGCGTGCGCCAGAAGAGACCCACGACGACCGGCGCGAGCACGATCGGCAGGATCGCGGCGACCCGCAGCAGCGCCTGTCCGCGCGGGATGCGCAACACGAGGAGCGCGAGCGACAGGCCGAGCGCCACCTGCAGTACGACGGTCGTCGCCGTGTAGACGGCGGTCAGCGCGAGCGAATGCCAGAAGCGCGGGTCGCCGCCCATCTTCACGTAGTTGTCGAATCGCGCGAACCCGGAAAGCCAGGGCATCGCGAGCTCGATGCGCATCGCGCTCGTCCACGCGAGGTAGACGAGCGGTGCGGTCGTCGTCAGGATCAGCGCGAAGAGCGCAGGCAGGAAGAGCGCGAGCGCGAACCCTCTCGACGTCACGTCACTTGAGGATCTGGTCGATGCGCGCCTGCGCCTCGTCGAGCGCTTCCTTCGACTTCTTCTGGCCGACGAGCGCCGCCTGGATCGCCGTCGCCATCGTGTCGCCGATCGCCGGCCACTGCGGCACGCGCGGGCGCCAGTCGACGTCGGTGTCCTGCTCGAGCGACGTGAGCGCGGCCTCGACGAAGTTCGGGCCGATGTCCTTCGTCATCGCGAGGAAATCGGGTGATTTCCACAGCGACGTTCGATTGAGCCCGGAGCGCTTGGCTGCGCCGGCGTACTTCCACGACGTGCGTGCCTGCGTCTCCGCCGCCGCGGCCCACTGGATGAACAGCCACGTCGCTCGCTTCTGCTTGTCGGAGAGCGCCGCATTGATCGGAAAGCCCCAGTTCCAGATCGACGTGCAGCGCTTGCCCGTCGGACCTTTCGGCCAGCGCGCGAACGCGATCTTGCCGATCACCTTCGACTTCTCCGGGTTGGTGAGGACGGCCGCCGACGAGTGCGCGTCGATGTAGCAGCCGAGCGTTCCCTGCGAGAACGCATCCGCGATGTCCGGCCAGTTCCAGTTGCGCACTGCGGGCGGCGCGTACTTCGCCTCGGCATCGACGTACCAGTCGAGCGCGCGCACCGCTTCCGGCGAATTGACGACCACCTTCTTGCCGCTGAACCAGTTGCCGCCGAACTCCTTGAACAGCGACGGGTAGATGTACATGTTCTGGCCGGCGCCGGCAAAGCCGCGCAGCGCCATGCCGTAGACGCGGTTCGCGGGATCGTTGATCGCCGCCGCGTTCTTCAGGAACTCGTCGAGCGTGTCGGCCGGCTTGAGCCCCTTGGCGTCGTAGAGGTCCTTACGGTAGACCTGCACGGTCACCTCGCCGTCGTACGGGATCGCGTACGGCTTGCCCTCGTACGAGTTCGCGTCGCGCCACGCCTTCAGGATGTCGTCGTAGTTGAACCAGGCGGTGTCGGTGAGCTTCGAATCGCCGAGATATTGGTCGAGCGGCTCGATCCACTTGTTCGACACGTACAGCGGGTAGTACATCGGGTCGGTGGCCGACGTCGCGTACGTCGCGGTCTTCGACGACAGGTCGAGCATCGCTTTCTGCCGGATCTGTCCCGGCGGCACCTTCTCGAAGCGCACCTTGACGCCGGACAGCGCTTCGAACGTCGGCGCGATGGCGATCAGGTTGTCGAAGTAGCTCGCCGGGATGACGGCGACGGCGATCTCCTCGCCCGCCGCCTGCTTCCAGTCGATCTTCGCCTGCGTGTACGGCGCGACGTCCGCGGCCGCCTGCGCGTGCGCGCTGCGGATGACGTACGGCGCCGCGAGCGCCGCAGCGCCAAGGACGGCAGTTTGCTTCAGCACGCGGCGGCGGCCGGGCTGCGCGGGCTTCGTCGTCGGATCTCGGTTCATCGTCTCCTCCTCGTTGTCAGCGGATCGCCGCGAACGGGCTGCAGCCCGGTGCGTCTTCCGCGCTTTCGGCCTGCAGCAGCAGGTACTCCGGGAATCCGCCGGCGGCGTCGTCCTTGCCGAGGTCGAACAGGCGCGACACCACGTCGGGATGCTGCTCCGCGACGTTCGGCGCGTCCGGCGCAGGCCGCGGTGAATCGTAGAGGAACGGTCCCTTGCCGTTCACCTTGACGTTCAGCCACCAGCGATCGTCGATCACCGTCATCGCGCCGCCCCAGCCGACCGTGACGTGGTCGCGGATCGGCGCACCGCTGCCGAACGCCGCGTCGAGGAACGAGCGGCCGTCGATCTTCTCGGGCGGCACCACGCCTGTCGCAGCGAGCGCCGTCGCGGCGATGTCGTGGTGCTGGACGAACGCGTTGCTCGTGGTGCCGGCGCGAAGCTTTTGCGGATGGCGCACCAGCAGCGGCACCTCGTAGCTCTCGGGATCGGACGGATAGCCGCGCTTGCCGATGTAACCGCGGCGCTCCCACAGGCTGTGGCCATGATCGGACGTGACGATGACGAGCGCCTCGTCGAGCACGCCGGTGACGCGCAGCGTCTCGATCAGGTGCCCGAACCAGCGGTCGCACATTTCGACCAGGCCCGCGTAGTTGGCGCGCGTGCGCGCGACGAGCTCCGGCGCCAGCCACGGCATCTCCGCATACGGCGAGATGACCTGCTCGCGGCCGTTGCCGGCGTCGTAGCGGCGGCGATAGTGCTCGGGCACGAACCACGGCTCGTGCGGATCGAACGATTCCACCGTCAGGAACAGCCGCTTCGCGTCGAGGTTCTGCTCGATCCAGCGCGCCGATTCCTGCATCACCTGCGCGTTGAACCACTGCTCCTCGCGGACGCGGTCGCGCATGTTGAGCAGGATGCGGCTCGAGAACCACTGCGCGCCGTAGCCGGGCTGCTCGAGGCCCGTCGCCTTGCCGCGCAGCTCCTGCAGCTCGCGCGGCACCCAGTAGTCGATCTCCTCCTGCGACGGATACGGCCCGCTGCGCGCCGCGTCGGCCTCCTGGCCGCGGATGAACGTCCATTGATGAAAGCCGCGCCAGAAATTCTTGGACGGCTTGAACTCGTGATAGAGATCGGACACGAGACCGGTGCGAAAGCCCGCCGCCTCGTACATTTCCGCGAGCGTCGCCTGCGATTCGGGAATCGGGCCCCAGCCGGGCGCGATCCCGACGAAATCCCCCCTGATGTGGCGAAAGTCGCCGTTGTGGAACGGATACGTCCGGCGGCCGGTGTAGATCGTGCGCCGCGCGCAGAGCGTCGGCAGCGCTTCCGGATACGCGCGCTCGAAGCGCACCGATTCGCGTGAGAACGCGTCGAGATGCGGCGTCGCGATGCTTCCCCACGGCGAAGGAGTGCCGTAGCAGCCGACGGCGTCGCGCCGCAGCGTGTCGAAGATCACCAGGATCACGTGCCGAATCGTGCCGTCCGCCATCGCCCTTCGTTCCGCTCGATGTATTCGATTACATATCTTGCTGACGACGGGAGCCGCTGTCAACCATCGCGGGAATGAGAAATCGCCGATTTCCATGAGTATCGCACCTTTGCAATCGATACCGGCGGGCGTATGCTAGCCGCCCGATGACGAGCATCGACGACCCGGAAACGGCGGCCGGCGCGGAGCGGTCGAGCGCGCGCGACGTCGCGCGGCTCGCCGGCGTTTCGACGGCGACGGTGTCGCGTGCGCTGAACCTGCCCGGGACGGTCGATCCAACGACGCTCGCGCGCGTGCACGCCGCGATCGACAAGCTGCGCTACGTCCCGCATGGCGCCGCGCGCGCCCTGCGCAGCCGCAAGAGCGACATGATCGGCGCCGTCGTGCCGTCGTTCGACTACGCGCTCTACGCGCGCACGACGAGCGCGCTGCAGCGCGAAGCGGACGCGCGCGGCTACGCGCTCGTGCTCGCCACGCATTACTACGACCTGAAGACCGAGGTGCGCGTCACGCAGCAGCTCGTGCAGCACGGCGTCGACGCGTTCGTGTTCGTCGGCCTCGACCACGACAGGGCGCTCTATTCGCTGCTCGACCGCTACGGCCGACCGTACGTGCTGACGTGGGGCGTCGACGCTTCCGGCCTGCACCCCAGCATCGGCTTCGACAATCGCGCGGCCGCATACGCGATGACGCGCCACCTGCTCGACCTCGGCCATCGCCGATTCGCGCTCGTCAGCGCGCCGACGGCCGGCAACGACCGCTCGCGCGAGCGCGGCGCCGGCGTTCGCACGGCGCTCGCCGCCGCCGGCCTTGCGCTCGACGAGGATGCCGTCCGCTACGGACCGATCGCGCTCGAGTCCGGCGCCGCCGCGATGCGCGAGCTGCTCGCGCGCAATCCGCGCCCGACGGCCGTAATCGCCACCAACGACGTGTTCGCCGTCGGCGCGATGCTCGCGTGCCGCGACGCCGGCGTGCGCATCCCGCAGGACGTCTCGATCACCGGCGTCGACAACACCGACCTCGGCGCGACGCAGACGCCGGGGCTCACGAGCATCCGGACGCCGATCGTCGAGATCGGCCGCGCGGCCGCATTGCAGCTCTTCGCTCGCCTCGAGGGTGAGCCTGCCGAGCTGTCGCAGCGGCTGCCGTTCGAGCTGGTGATCCGCGGCAGCACCGGCCCGCCGCCGGCAGCGAAACGACGCGAGCGCCGTTAAACTGCGGTCCATGAGGTCCCGCGCGCAAAGCGTACGGACGGCGGTCGCCGCGCTCGCGCTTGCTGTCGCGGCGCCGGCGCCTGCGGAAACGGTCGTCGAGTACTACCACGCGGGCCTCGATCACTACTTCATGACGCCGCTCGCCGACGAGATCGCGGCGCTCGATGGCGGCCGCTTCTTCGGCTGGGGACGCACGGGCTTCACGTTCGAGGGTTTCGCGGCGCCTGCCCCGGGCACGAATCCCGTGTGCCGCTTCCGCATTCCGCCGGGCAACGGTGACTCGCATTTCTTCTCGGCGTCACCCGACGAATGCGACATCGTGCGCGAGAAGATGCGCACGAATCCGGCTTACGCCGGGTACATCGAGGAGACGTCCGCCGAGTTCTACATCGCGCTCCCCGACACCGCCACCGGCGCGTGCCCCGGCGGGACGCAGCCCGTCTACCGCATATGGAACCAGCGCGTTGATTCGAATCATCGCTACACGACCGACCTCGCGACGCGTAACGCGATGATTGCCCGCGGTTACCGGTCCGAAGGCTACGGCGCGCTCGGCGTTGCGATGTGCACGCCGCAGGCAAGCATCGGCGATTCGCGGGTGCGCGTCACCGGCGGGGGCCCGTTCGCCGACGGCTGCGACCGCGTGCCGGCGACCGGAACCGTGTATGCGGGCGGGGAAGTCGAGCCGCACGTCGCCGTCGACCCGCAGGATCCGTTGCATCTGATCGGCGCGTGGCAGCAGGACCGATGGTCCGACGGCGGCGCGCGCGGGCTGCGCACCGGCTACTCGTTCGACGGGGGGCTCACGTGGAGCGTCACGCAGGCGGCGTTCACGCGCTGCACCGGCGGCAACGCCGCGAACGGCGCCGACTATGCGCGCGCGAGCGATCCGTGGGTCGCGATCGGCGCCGACGGCATCGCGTATCAGAGCGCGATCGCGTTCAACGATGACACTTTCGAGCCCGGCTCGTCCGGTTCGGTGCTCGTGAGCCGGTCGCTCGATGGCGGCCGCACGTGGAGCGCACCCGTGACGCTGATCCGCGACGGCACGGCCGCGTTCAACGACAAGGAGTCGATCACCGCCGACCCGCTCGCGCCGGGTTACGCGTATGCGACGTGGGATCGCCTGGAAGCGAATGGCCACGGCCCGACGTATCTCGCTCGAACGGCCGACGGCGGCGTGTCGTGGGAATCGGCGCGCGCGATCTACGATCCGGGCGGAGTGAACCAGACGCTCAACAACCAGATCGTCGTCGCGACCGGCGGCCCGCACGCGAACGCGCTGTACGCGTTCTTCACCGAGTTCACCGTCGGCGCGAACGACACGGTGACGACGCGCCTCGCCTTCGTGCTCTCGAACGACCGTGGCGTCACGTGGAGCGGCGCGACACGCGTGGCCGACCTGCTCGCGGTCGGCGGCTACGATCCCCAGAATCCGGCGCGCGCGATCCGCGATGGCGCCGACATCGCGTCAGTCGCGAGCGGAGCGAGCGGTGTGCTGGTGGCCGCATGGCAGGACTCGCGCTTCAGCAACGGCGTGCGCGACGGCATCGCGTTCTCGCGTTCTGTCGACGGCGGCAACACGTGGAGCGCGCCGGTGCCCATAAACGCCGTTCCGGCCGTACAGGCGCTGATGCCCGCCGTCTCGGTGCGTGCGGACGGCACGATCGGCGTGCTCTACTATGATTTTCGCAACGACACCGGCGATCCCTCTACGCTTCTCTGCGACGTGTGGCTCACGACGACGGTGAACGGCACCGACTGGACCGAGCGCCACGTCGCCGGGCCGTTCGACATGAATCGCGCGCCGATCACCCCGGGTGGCCTCTTCGTCGGCGATTACCAGGCGCTCGCGAGCGCGTCCGGCCGGTTCATGGCGTTCTTCGCGCAGGCGGGGCCCGACGCGGCGAATCCAACCGACATATGGGCGTCCACGCTGCGCGACGACGACGCCATGGCATTCGAGTAGCGCGCGATGCCGACCCGCAAGACGCCGCCGCGTCCACCCGGCGAACACGGCGACGAGCCGTCGAAGGCCAATCTCGACCATTGCCGGCGCTGCGAGCTCTGGGAGCACGCGACGCAGGGTGTTGCCGGAGAAGGGCCACGCGACGCGCGCATCCTGCTCGTCGGCGAGCAGCCCGGCGACGAGGAGGACCTGCAGGGCCGGCCGTTCGTGGGGCCCGCCGGCCGGCTGCTCCGCGAGCTGCTCGACGAAGCCGGCCTGGCGCCGGCGCAGGTGTTCATGACCAATGCGGTCAAGCACTTCTTCTTCGAGCCGCGCGGCAAGCGGCGCATCCACAAGACGCCGCTGCAGCGCCACATCGCGGCCTGCCACGCGTGGCTCGAAGGCGAGCTCGCGCGCGTGCATCCCGCGGTCATCGTCACGCTGGGGGCCACTGCGCTCGCCGCGGTCCACGGCGGCAAGATCGCGATCGCGACTGCGCGCACCAGAAAGCTCGCGAGCCCCGAGGGGACGCCGATCGTCGCCACGTATCACCCGTCGGCGGTGTTGCGCGCGCCCGATCACGACGCGCGCGTGAAGCTTCGCGCGACGCTGCTCGCCGATCTCGAGCGCGCGGCGCGGAGGGCGGGCGGGGAATGACCCGCAGGGCCGCCCCCAAGGGCGAATTGCCCCGAAGCGCGGTAGCGCGAAGGCTAGTCCAGCGAGCGCGGTAATCTCACCCGGCGCCGTCGCGTTGCTCGAGCTCCCGCAGCGTCGTCCGCGCGTCCTTGGCCGACTCGTAGATGTGCGGCGCGACGCCGCGGGCAGCGAGCGCATCGCCCAGCTTGCGGCGCAGGAAGCTGCTGGTCGAATAGCGGGTGACGCCCCAGTAATAGCGGTCCATCAGGTAGCGCACCATCTCCCCGTACGCGTCTACGACGTCCGGAAGAATGGTCGCGTTGTCGTAGTTGACGATCGCATAGACCTTGTGGCCGAGCGGGGCGAGCTTGCCCTCGACCTCGTTGCGGATGTCGTCGATGTCTTTCTGGCTGCGCACCGTCAGCCGCTCGAAATTGATGAAGAACAGGTTGTGATCGGGGTCGTAGGCCAGGCGGCGGTCGAGCGGAACCGCGAGCAATATCTCGCGCAGGCCCATCGGACCGGCGTCGAAAATGCGCGGATCCATCGTTGCCGGCGCATCGTTCACGATCGGCCGGAAGTCCATCTGCGCGAGGATATCGCGCTCGATGTCGATGCCGGGCGCGACCTCGACGAGCACGAGCCCCTCCGCCGCCAGCCGGAAGACGCAGCGCTCGGTGATGAACAGCACCGGCTGGCCGCGGCGCGCCGCGTATTCGCCGCTGAACGTCCGCTGCTCGACCTCGCGCACGAACTTGCGCGCCGTGCCCTCCTCGACGATCGCGAGCTTGCCGTCCTCCACTGCAACCCGGAGGCGCCCAGCGGTGAACGTGCCGACGAACACGACCGCCTTCGCGTTCTGGCTGATGTTGATGAAGCCGCCGGCTCCCGCGAGCCGCGGGCCGAACTTGCTGACGTTGAGATTGCCGTGCGAATCGGCCTGCGCGAGTCCGAGGAATGCGATGTCGAGTCCACCGCCGTCGTAGAAATCGAACTGGTACGGCTGGTCGATGACCGCCTGCGCATTCGTGGCTGCGCCGAAGCTCAAGCCCCCGGCCGGCACGCCGCCGATGACGCCCGGCTCGGCCGTCAGCGTGAGCAGGTCGATGACGTTCTCCTCGGCGGCCACGCTCGCGACGCCTTCGGGCATGCCGATGCCGAGGTTCACGATGCTGTTCGCCTCGAGCTCGAGCGCGGCGCGGCGCGCGATCACCTTGCGCGCGCTCATCTCCATCGGGCGGATCGTCGTCATCGGCACGCGCATCTCGCCGCTGAACGCGGCGCTGTACGGCTCGCCGAACGTCTGCATGTGGTACTCCGGCTTCTCGGCCACGACGACGCAGTCGACGAGAATCCCCGGAATCTTCACCTGCCGCGGATTGAGGGTGCCCCGCTCGGCGAGCCGCTCGACCTGCACGATGACGATGCCGCCGGAATTGTGCGCGGCCATCGCGATCGCGAGCGCCTCGAGCGTCAGCGCTTCCCGCTCCATCGTCACGTTGCCGTCGGCATCCGCAGTCGTCCCGCGGATGATGCCGACGTTGATCGGAAACGTCTTGTAGAGCAGGCATTCCTCGCCGCCGATGGCGATCAGCTCGACGAGCTCCTCGGTCGTGCGCGCGTTGATTTTTCCGCCACCGAGCCGCGGGTCGACGAACGTGCCGAGGCCGACGCGCGTCAGGTGAGCGGGCTTTCCCGCGGCGATGTCGCGGTAGAGCTGCGAGATCACGCCCTGCGGCAGGTTGTAGGCCTCGATTTCGTTGGCCACCGCGAGCGCCTGCAGCGCCGGCACGAGCCCCCAGTGCCCGCCGACGACGCGCTTGACGAATCCGCGATGCCCGAAATGGTTGAGGCCTCGCTGCTTGCCGTCGCCCTGCCCGGCCGCATAGACGAGCGTCAGGTCCCGCGGGCTGCCGATGCCGGCCGGGTCGTGCCGCGCGTTCTCGAGGAAGTGCTCCTCGACCGCGACGGCAATGTTCTCGGGGAAGCCGATGCCGACGAAGCCGCCGGTCGCAAGCGTATCGCCGCTGGCGATCAGCACGATCGCGTCGCGTGCGCTGACGAGCTTGCCATTCTCGCGCGCGCGGAACGCCGCGATCACTTCCTGCTTGGGCCGGGCCGCAGTCCCGGTCATGCGCGCATTCGTCGAACCCTTGCTCATGGTCAGTAAATGCCGGTGAGGTAGTAGAAGCCGATCGCGACGAACACGGCCGCAGTCTTGACCAGCGTCACCGCGAAGATGTCGACGTACGACTTGCGATGCGTGAGCCCGGTGACGGCGAGCAGCGTGATCACCGCGCCGTTGTGCGGCAGCGTATCCATGCCGCCGCTCGCCATCGACGCTATCCGGTGCAGAACTTCGAGCGGGATGTTCGCCGCGTTCGCTGCCTGGATGAACGTATCCGACATCGCCGCGAGCGCGATGCTCAGGCCGCCCGACGCCGAGCCGGTGATGCCCGCGAGCGCCGTCACCGTCACCGCCTCGTTGACGAGCGGATTGGGAATCGCCTTCAGCGCATCGGCGACCACGGTGAATCCCGGCAGCGCGGCGATCACGCCGCCGAAGCCGTACTCCGACGCGGTGTTCATCGATGCGAGCAGCGCGCCCGCGACGGCGGCCTTCGTGCCGTCGGCGAACTTCGCCATCACCGGCCTGAACGCGAAGGCGAGCACCGTGAGGATGCCGACGAGCAGCGCGCTCTCGACCGCCCAGATCGCGGAAACGCTGCCGGTCTGGATCGTTATCGGATGACCGGGAATCGGCACGGTGATCGTCGCGCCGTACGCCTTGGGTATCCACGTCGTGAAGACCTTGTTCAGGACGCCGACGACGATGAGCGGCAGGATCGCGATCCATGGATTCGCGAGCTTCTGCTCCTCGAACGGCTCGGGCTCGTTGACGAGGTCGGTGCCATAGCCTTCGCCGCGCGCGGCGGCGTGCCGCCGGCGCCAGTCGAGATACGTGAGGCCCGCGATGAGGATGAACACCGACCCCAGGATGCCGAGCCACGGCGCCGCGTACGTGTCGGTATTGAAGAACGTCGTCGGGATGATGTTCTGGATCTGCGGCGTCCCCGGCAGCGAATCCATCGTGAACGTGAATGCACCGAGCGCGATCGTGCCGGGGACCAGCCGCTTCGGAATGTTGCCCTGCCGGAACATCTCGGCCGCGAACGGATACACGGCGAACACGACGACGAAGAGCGACACGCCGCCGTAGGTCAGGATCGCGCAGACCAGCACGATCGACAGCATCGCGCGCTTCTGGCCGACGAAGCGGATCACCGACGACACGATCGACTTCGAGAATCCGGAGAGCTCGATCACCTTGCCGAAGATCGCGCCGAGCATGAACACCGGGAAGTACAGCTTCACGAACCCGACGAGCTTCTCCATGAAGACGCCGGAGAACATCGGCAGCACCTGCGCCGGATCCGTGAAGAACACGGCGAGCATCGCCGCGACCGGCGCGAACATGATGACGCTGTAGCCGCGATACGCCACGAACATCAGGAGGACCAGCGCGCCCAGCACGACGAGGAAGCTCATCGATCGCTCCTTGGAATGGGCCCGCCAGTGGCGCCGCCGGCGAAAAGATGCGCGGCGCCGCCGACTCAGTAGCTCGAGACGTTCGGGTTCAGCATCGTCATCCGCTCGACCTCGAGGTCGCGGATGCAGCGCTCGTGGTGCTCGACGACGGCGCGCAGGAGATCGCGCACGGACAGCACGCCGATCACCTTGCGGCCTTCGACGACCGGCAGATGGCGGATGCCGTGCTCGTGCATCAGCGCGATGCACTGCGGAATCGTCCGATCGGGCGTCACCGTGACGACCTTCGTCGTCATGATGTCGCGCACGGGCGTGTCCTTCGACGCGCGGTCGCGCAACACGACCTTGCGGGCGTAATCGCGCTCGGAGACGACGCCGGCGAGATCACCGCCGTCCAGCACGACGAGAAAGCCGATTCCGTGCTCGGACATCCGCTGCAACGCCTGGTAGACGGAGTCGCCCGGGGCGGCCGCGTGAACCGGAGCCCCCGCCTTGGCATCGAGCAACGCCTTCAGCGGCTGGTACGCGAGCAGTTGCTCGGGCGTGCGCAAGCGTGTCGCCATGGTTGTTCCTCCGCGCGTGCATCGCCGTCGGCGCGCATCGCGCCAGCGAATGCCGTCGCGGTCATTCTGCGCCGCGGCGCGAGCAACGCGCAACCGTCGGCCACCGACAAATCGCGACAGACGGCGAGAGCCGCTACAGCGCGAGTGCGACGCGCGTGCCCTGGTCGATCGCGCGCTTCGCGTCGAGCTCGACCGCGACGTCGGCGCCACCGATCAGCGTGTAGGCGATGCCGCGAGCGTCGAGCGCACGCGCGAGATCGCGCCGTGGCTCCTGGCCGGCGCAGACGACGATCGTGTCCACCGCGAGCACCTGGGGCTCGCCGTCGACGCGGACGTGCAACCCGGCATCGTCGATGCGCTCGTACGTCACGCCCGACAGCATCCTGACGCCGCGTCTTCGCAGCAGCGTGCGGCGAATCCAGCCGGTCGTTTTCGCGAGGCCGTCGCCGACCTTCGTCGTTTTCCGCTGCAACAGGAAAACAGCGCGCGGCGGCGGCGCGTCGCGCGCCTCCTTGATGCCGCCGGCGCGAGCGTACGCTGCATCGATGCCCCATTCCTCGCGAAACTGCTCGATCGCACCGTCGTGAAGCTCGCCTGCGCTTGCGTGCCCGTCGACCTCCCCGGCGCGGGTCAGGAATTCCGCGACATCGAAGCCGATGCCGCCGGCGCCGATGATCGCGACGCGGCGGCCGGCGACGCGGCGGCCTTCGATGATGTCGACGTAGCTCGCCACGCGCTCGTGCGCGAGCCCTTCGATCGCCGGCTGCCGCGGCACGACGCCGGTCGCGATGACGACCGCGTCGCTGGCGCGCAAGTCGTCGGGGGTGGCCGTCATGCCGAGCCTGCGCACGACGCCGAGCGCGGCAAGGCGCCGGTCGAAATAGCGCAGCGTCTCGGCGAACTCTTCCTTGCCCGGAATGCGCTGCGCGAGATTGAACTGGCCGCCGATCACCGGCGCGGCGTCGAACAGCGTGACGTGATGGCCGCGCTCCGCCGCGGTCGTCGCGCACGCGAGTCCCGCCGGACCGGCGCCGACCACAGCGACGCGCCGCCGCTGCGTCGCTGGCGCCGCCGTCATCTCCGTCTCGCGGCACGCGAACGGATTGACGAGGCAGGTCGCGATCCTGCGCTCGAAGACGTGGTCGAGGCACGCCTGGTTGCACGCGATGCAGGTATTGATCTCGTCTGCGTGCCCGGCCGCAGCCTTCGCGACGAACGCGGCGTCGGCGAGCAACGGCCGCGCCATCGACACCATGTCGGCGTCACCGCGGGCGAGGATCGCCTCGGCGACTGCCGGATCGTTGATGCGGTTCGTCGTGACGAGCGGCACGCTCACCGCACCGTGCAGGCGGGCCGTGACCCACGTGAACGCGCCGCGCGGCACCATCGTCGCGATCGTGGGGATGCGCGCCTCGTGCCAGCCGATGCCCGTGTTGATCAGCGTGGCGCCGGCGGTTTCGATCGCCCGCGCGAGCGCGACGACTTCGTCCCACGTGCTGCCGCCTTCGACCAGATCGAGCATCGACAGCCGGTAGATGATGATGAAGTCGTCGCCCACCGCCTCGCGCGTGCGCCGTACGGTCTCGACGGCGAACCGGATGCGGTTCTCGAACGCGCCGCCCCAAGCGTCGTCGCGGTGATTCGTGCGCGCGGCGATGAACTGGTTGATCAGGTAGCCCTCGGACCCCATGATCTCGACGCCGTCGTACCCCGCCCGTCGGGCGAGCTCCGCGCAGCGCGCGTATGCGGACAGCGTGCGCGCGATGCCGAAGCGCGACAGCGCACGCGGCCGGAACGGCGTGATCGGCGATCGCAGGGCCGACGGCGCGACCGCCAACGGGTGGTAGGCGTAGCGCCCCGCGTGCAGGATCTGGAGCGCGATGCGGCCGCCTTCCGCGTGCACGGCGTCGGTGACCTGGCGATGCTTCGCCACCTGCCATCCGAACGACAGCTGCGACGCGCGCGGCTCCAGCCGGCCGACGAGATTGGGCGCGATGCCGCCGGTTACGATCAGCGCGACGCCACCGCGCGCTCGCGCCGCATAGAAAGCCGCGAGCCGCGCGAAGCCGTCCTTCGCTTCCTCGAGCCCCGTGTGCATCGAGCCCATCAGCACGCGGTTCGGCAGCGTCGCGAAGCCGAGGTCGAGCGGTGCGAACAGGTGGGGGTACTGTTGCATCGGCCGCGATTCTACGCGGCGGTACGGAACGTGATCGAATAGCGCAGCGCCTTCACCGGCGGAATCGAGTGCTGCCAGCGCCAGCGGATGTCGTCATCCATCATGTAGAGGGATCGCGGCGCGAGCTCGAGCGCGATCACCGCGGTGCGGTCGTCGCGGCGATCGAACGGTCGAAAGCGCATCCTGCAGGCGCTGCCGAGCGAGATGCCGAACACGCGACCGTATTCCGGCTTGTCGCGATGCCAGCCGATCGGCGTGCCGGGCCGGTATTCGGTGACGAGCGCGTGCACGAACGCGGATTCATCGAGATCGCCCGCACGCGCGACTCTGGTGCGCACCGCGGCGAGCCATTCGGGCAGCGGCTCGCCGTCGAGCCATTGTCCCGCCCCTGCGGCGTAGTCACGGCCGAACCGGACGACGCGGCGGCGCGCCGTGTATTGCTGGAACGTCGCCTCGCGAAACGGCAGGGTCGCGAACGCGGCGAGCAGGCGTGCTTCCTCGTCACGCGCGAGGAAGTCCTCGCGATAGTCGAGTCCTGCGGGAAGCGGCGGCAGCGCGAAGAGATCGGCCGCGGTAGCGACAACGGTGGGCATCCGATGCTGCATATTAAAATACCGGGTTCCGCGCAACCTCGGCCAATTCGTCGATGAGCGTCCTGATCGCCGGGCTCGTTCTGTTCTTCGCTTCGCATTCCGTGGCCATCGTCGCGCCCGGCTTTCGCGCGCGCCAGGTCGCGCGCATGGGAATCGGACCGTGGAAGCTCGCGTATTCGGCGATTTCGCTCATCGCGCTGATCCTGATCATTTGGGGCTACGGCGCCGCACGACAAGACCCCATCGCGCTGTGGAGCGCGCCGGCCTGGACGCGGCACGCCGCCGCGCTGCTGTCCGTCATCGGCTTCGTGCTGATCGCCGCGGCCTACGTGCCCGGCACGAAGATGAAGGCCGCGCTCGGCCATCCGATGACGGCTGGCGTCGGGCTGTGGGCGCTCGGCCACCTGCTCGCCAACGGCCGGCTCGACGCCGTGCTGCTGTTCGGCGCATTCGTCGTGTGGTCCGCGATCGCGTTCGCGACGCGCCGCGCGCGCGACCGTGCCTCGGGCACCCGGTATCCGCCCGGCAGCCTCGCGAAGGACACGATCGCGGCCGTCGCGGGCATCGCCTTCGCGCTGGTGTTCGCGCTCTTTCTGCACGGACCGCTGATCGGCCTGCGTCCGTTCGGTTAGGGCCTGTGCACACCATGTTCACGAATGCGAACGGGCCCTAGAGGGTGGCGCAGGCGCCCGAATCCGCGGAGCTCGCGCGCGACGTCGCGCGCCGGCGCACGTTCGCGATCATCTCCCACCCCGATGCCGGCAAGACGACGCTGACCGAGAAGCTGCTGCTGTTCGGCGGCGCGATCCAGCTCGCCGGCACGGTGAAGTCGCGCAAGAGCGCGCGCCACGCGACGTCCGACTGGATGGAAGTGGAAAAGCAGCGCGGCATCTCGGTCACGAGCTCGGTGATGCAGTTCGAGTACGCGGACCACACGATCAACCTGCTCGATACGCCGGGCCACGAGGACTTTTCCGAGGACACGTACCGCGTGCTGACGGCGGTCGACGCCGCGGTGATGGTGATCGACGCGGCGAAAGGCGTCGAGGCGCGGACGATCAAGCTGCTCGAGGTGTGCCGGCTGCGCGACACGCCGATCATCACGTTCATCAACAAGCTCGACCGCGAGGTGCGCGAGCCGCTCGCGCTGCTCGAGGAGGTCGAGTCCGTGCTCGCAATCGATTGCGCGCCGATCAGCTGGCCGGTCGGCATGGGCAAGCGCTTTCGCGGCGTCTTCGACCTGCGCGACGACCGGCTGCTGCGCTTCGCCGCGGGCGAGGAACGCCTCGCGACCGACACCGAGACGATCGAAGGCATCGACAACCCGCGTCTCGCCGAGCTCTTTCCCGACGAGATCGGCGCGCTGCGCCACGACGTCGAGCTGATCCGCACGGCGAGCCACCCGTTCGACCTCGCCGCGTTTCTCGCGGGACGCCAGACGCCCGTGTTCTTCGGCTCGGCGATCAACAACTTCGGCGTGCAGGAGGTGCTGCAGGCGCTCGTCGACTGGGCGCCGCCACCGCAGCCGCGCGACGCGACGGTGCGCGACGTGCTGCCCACGGAGAAGCCCTTCAGCGGCTTCGTGTTCAAGATCCAGGCGAACATGGACCCGCGGCACCGCGACCGCATCGCCTTCTTCCGCGTCTGCTCGGGCCGCTACCTGCCGGCGATGAAGGTCCGCCAGGTTCGCACCGGCCGCGACCTGAAGCTCGCGAACGCGCTCACGTTCATGGCCAACGAGCGCGTCGCGAGCGAGGATGCCGTCGCCGGCGACATCATTGGCATCCACAACCACGGCCAGCTGCAGATCGGCGACACGCTGACCGAGGGCGAGTCGCTCGCGTTCCGCGGCATTCCGTATTTCGCGCCCGAGCTCTTTCGCGTCGCGCGTCCGCGCGATCCGTTCAAGGCCAAGCCGCTCGGGAAGGGCCTGCAGGAACTCGGCGAGGAAGGCGCAATCCAGGTGTTCGCGTCGACGCACACGAACACGATGCTGCTCGGCGCCGTGGGGCCGCTGCAATTCGAGATCGTCGCGCAACGCCTCGCGAGCGAATACAAGGTCGACGCGGTCTACGAGACTGCGAACATCTCGACCGCGCGCTGGCTCACCTTCCCCGACGAGACGACGCGGCGCAACTTCGAGCGCGAGCAGGCGGCGGCGCTCGCCACCGACGTCGACGGCAATCCGGTGTTCCTCGCCACCAACAAGTACAACCTGCAGGTGACGATGGAGCGCTGGCCGAAGGTCGGCTTCCACGCGACACGCGAGCACGGCGAGCGGCTGCAGAAATCCTGAGAGCACGCCTCGCCCCCTGCGGCCCAGGAAAAGCCTGAAATAGCTGCCTTGGGTCAGAAAACGACGCTGGGGCACTTTAGTGCTTGATGCCCGTGACGTTCGAGACGGGCACGGGAAAGGCGATGCCCTTGAGCGAAAGCTGGCCCACTGTTTTCGCGCGGAACATCCCTTCGGTGCGCGAAAGCGTCTTCTTGTCGGTCAGGATCTGCCCGCCCTTCGCTTCGCTGCAAAGCCTCGCAGCGAGATTGGATACGCTACCGATGCAAGCGTAGTCCCATCGGCCCTCGAAGCCGATCGCTCCGAGCGTCGCATAACCCTGCGCAATGCCAATGCCCAGGTCCAGATCATAGCCGCGCTTTCGCCACGCTGTTCGCAGCGGCGCGAACTGCTCCTGCATCTGGAGCGCCATGCGCATCGCATTGGCCGTGGGATTCTCGAGCGGAATGGGATCATTAAAAAAAATCATGATGCCATCCCCAGCGAAGTGTTCCAGTGTTCCCTCGTGAGCCGTAATGAGGTGCCCCATGAGCCGATGGTAGTCACCAAGCACGGCCATCACTTCTTCGGGCTCGGATCGGTCAGTGAATGCCGTGAACCCTCTTATATCCAGGAACGCGACCACGACTTCGCGACGGTGCGTCTTCAGGAGGTCCTCTCCACCACCGTTGATGATGAATTCCGCGAGCCTGGGTGAGAAGAACGCCTTGAGCTTGCCGAGGTGGTCGAGCTGCGAAAGCTGCTCTTGAACACGCTGTTCCAGTCTTCGGTTCCACTCGGCGAGTTGGGAAGCCTGCGCTTGTACTTCGTCCCGGAGACGCTTCTTCTCCAGACTCGCGTTTATCCGTGCCCGGAGCAACGTGGGATTGAACGGCTTGACGAGATAGTCCTCTGCGCCAAGCTCGATACACCGAATCACGCTGTCGATCTCGTCGACAGCCGATATCATGACGACCGGAATGTGACGTAGTCGCGCATCGCCGCGGAGCTTCTCCAGCACGTCGTATCCGCTCATGCCTGGCATCATTATGTCCAGCAATATCAAATCCGGGGGGTCGCCGCCAGCCAACTCCAATGCCTTCATGCCGTTAGTTGCGACCTTCACGCGGTACGCGGCGGGCAACAGCCCGCTCAGGAACGACAGATTGGCCGGGGTATCGTCAACGATCAGAATCGTCTGCTTGGAGGTGATGTCGTTCATCGCGATTCAATGCGCGCAATCGTGCTGTCCGCGATTGGGCGCGAGGGATGGATTCAGGGCTTGGTAAGAACTGTCCGGAGCCCCCCTTTCACGTCTGCGGTTTCATCGACGTATCCAATGGCACCAGGAGTCGAACGTAGAAACTCGAGCGCCTGCTCGACCGTGTCGAATTCGCGCGGAGGGGTTCCCTTCCCCACGTAGCGCCGAACGGTCCAGTAGTCGATGAACTTGTCGTCGTCTTGTCTAAGGACCTCCTTCATGAACTGAATGCGAATGACATTTCCCTTCGCGAGATTCACCGGAACGACAGGGCGGCCATCGACCTCAACGACCATGCCACGATAGATCCGCTGGAGCGTCGCCTGGTTGAGTGGCGGCGTATCGGGATTGGCTACAACAACCACCGAGCCGGCAGCGGACTTGACGTTGGCGCTGCCCAGAGCAAGCGCCGTCGCAACCGAACCCAAGAGCAACTTCGATGCGAATCGCATCTGCTAGAAGGCAAACGAATAGGACAGCGAATACACGTTGAAGCTTCGATTGTGCACGTCGCCGTCGACGAACACGGATGCCAGTCCGACGTTGACATGCATCCATTCGAGCTTGAGTTTTGAGTTCGGCGAGAGGGTATACGACGTTCCGAGCATGGTGGAATACTGGTCGTATACGAAGATCGCGTCAGCCTCCTTCTGATGGAACGTGGCAGGCAGGTTGTAGAGAAATTGTGCCGCGGTCGGAACTGGCGTGGAGTTCACGTCGCGGTACAGGCTACGCGTATCCGCTCCTGAGATCAGACGAGCGTATGTCAGATAAGGCGTCCAGCTGCCAATCTCGCGTGCGATCGTCGCGTAACCGCTTGTGGTGTTGAATCCAAGCTTCGTGTCGTTCGCGATAAGGCGGGCGTACTCCCCCGTGAACCGCCATCCGCTGGATCGCCAATCCGCTCCGAAGGTCAGCAGGGTCAGGTTGCTCGTGCTGGTCGTCTTCGGAGGTAGCCAAAGGGTCCCGCCGATCGGCGGCGGGCCCGGAATGTCTACCGGGTCGAAGGTAGCCGGAATCGGTTGATTGAGCCTTGTATGGACGTAATGCGCCCCCCCACGCAGAAAGAGCGGCCCTGATGCATACGAAAGCACAATGCCGGTCAATGCTAATTTTGACGGAAAGTAGGGGCTGGATTGCAGATCACGCTGGTATGGCAGCCTTACCGTGACGTTCGATTCACCCAGGTAGGCATCCAGGTTTATCTCGGAGGCCGGCAGAGTCCATGTTTTCGTGATCGCGCCGCCCTCAAAATCGTACGTCGGGCTGAGCTTGTACACCTCGACGGGCAAGCGCGCGACATCGTATGTGACACCGACTTCTGAGTTCTGTGTGTTTATGAAGACGGGCGGACGAAGGCGCCCGGCACGGAGAAGCCAACTATTGCCGGGGCGATAGCTGGCGAACGCCCACTGTATTGTGGTTTCGTAACCGTGATCGTGATTGTGTGGAGCGCTGAAGACTGCCTGCACAGTGGCGCTCCACTGCGGCGTGAATTTCGCATCGGCCTGGAATCCCAGCAGTGAATCGGCCTTGAGCGTCCCGCCGTCGTCGATATAGCGCAGGTATCGGAATGGCTCGTCGCTTATTGCATAGCCAACCGTGCCGAATCCTGCGAAAGTAAATTCCACCGAATGGGCGTCCCATGCGGCGAATGCCGTCCACAAACCGAGAAACAGACGCAATGACGCCCACGACAATGCCGGCACGATCGGAGCTCCCCTTCCGAAGCAGGACTATGCGCTTATTGCCGCATCTCCCAAACTCCACGGATCGCGGGCAAAAGCATATCAAAGTTATCCGTATGACGGTTGCGTCTCACCGGGACCCCAAGGATGACAGGGCAGCATCGAAATCGAAGTTCTCAAGCGCTCGGCGTATGCGAGAAAACGTATCGATAGGCAATAGGACGCTGAGCTCCTGACCACGCTGTTCCCAAAGTCGCTGGGCGGCCACGTCCCCCTCCGCGAGCATGCGGCGCAGATCGTCAACCCACGCCGGCAACTCCCCTTGCTGAACGATTAGTGATGATGGAGACCGGCCGCTGTCAACTTTGGAAGCTTTCAGGTGGGCCGTCAGCGCAATGACAAGCGGATTCAACTGGTGTTCAACACGCCCGAGCGCCGTCTCGGGAGGCAGGCCGTGGTGCAGGGCATGCTCGAGATGCCGAGCGGCGTCGGAAACCGGCTGTGCCCCGAGGCTCGCCGCAACGCCTTTGAGCGAGTGGGCGAGCCGCTCGGCATCGCCTGGCTTGCCTTCGTTCAGAAATTGCATGATCTGCTGTCCGAATGATTCGAAGCCAAGGGCGAATTGCTCGAGCAGGTTTCGGTAAAGGTCGACCTTACCGCGCGTTCGACCGAGTCCTGATTGAGTGTCGAGCCCATGGATCCGGGGCAAACGCGACATGGCCTCCAGCGTGACGTTGCCCTCTTTCGAATCGATGGAAGAATCGCGCCCTTCCTGCGTTGCCGGCTTCTCCTGTTCCTGTGGTTTACCTGCGCCCGACCGATAAGCTCCAATCACTCTCTCCAGTTCATCAGGGTCGATGGGCTTCCCGATGTGGCCCCGCATCCCCAGCGCAAGACAATGCTCGCGTTCCTCGAGGGTCACATGAGCGGTCATCGCGATAATCGGTAGATCGGCGTATCGGGAATCAGCGCGGATTCGCTTCGTCGTTTCGTAGCCGTCGAGCACTGGCATCTGGAGGTCCATCAGCACGAGCGCGTAGTAATGCGGGGCGCGCGCGTCGAGCATGCAGATCGCCTCTTTACCGTCCCTCGCGAGATCTGGTCGGGTGCCGATATCACGCAGCAATTCAAGCGCCAGTTGCTGATTGATTGGATGATCTTCGACAACCAGGATGCGGATGTCCTGCTGTGACGAAGACTGTAAGGCAGGCACACCGGCTTGCTGCTCCTGCCGTCCATCTGCAGCCAGGCCCGCGAACAGCTGTTCGAGCGACGTCGGAAGAACGGGTTTCGACAAAAAGTGCTGCACTCCTTCACTGTCCACGGACTCGCGCAACCCCTCGATGTCATAAGCGGAGACGACGAGCAGTCGCGGCGCTTCGGCCCCGAAGCGTGTGCGGATGGCCTGAATCAATGCACCACCGTTCATCCCGGGCATGACCCAGTCGATGAATGCCATCGAAAAGGGCTTGCGTTGTTCAATACCTTCCTCGACGGCGGCAAGCGCCGCGTTGCCGTTCGCTGCCTCGACCACTTCGAGCCCCAGGTCGGTGAGCATGTGATCGAGAACAAGACGCGCTTCGGGAAGATCGTCGACGACGAGCACCCGACCGCCGACGGCGCGCGAAGCGGGAGCGAGATCACTCGCATTGGACTTTCCGAATCTTGCGGTGAAGTGGAAGCGCGATCCGCGATCCACTCCACTCTCGACCTCAATCGATCCGCCCATCAGTTCCACAAGGCGCTTGCTGATCGCAAGTCCCAGTCCGGTGCCCCCATACTTGCGCGTCGTCGACCCGTCTGCCTGCGTGAATTGCTCGAACAAGCGGGACATCTGCTCTGATGTCATCCCGATGCCGGTGTCTACGATCTCGAAACGCAATATCTCGGTATTGTCCTCGGTGCGCAAACGGCGGACCGATAGCTGGACGTATCCATGATGCGTGAACTTGATGGCATTGGAGAGCAGGTTGGTCAGCACTTCCCCGAGCCTCAGTCCATCGCCTATCAGCTGCGGCTGGTGGACCAGGTCAGGGTCCATGTCGAGCAGAAGTTCGATCTCCTTCTCCATCGCGCCTCCCCGCACGATGAATAGGCTGTTGGCGACCGTGTGTTGCAAATCAAAGGGTATTCGCTCGAGCTCGAGCTTGTTGGCTTCGATCTTGGAAAAGTCGAGAATGTCGTTGATCACGCCGAGCAGTGATTTGCCGGCGGTGTGGATCTTGCCGATATAGTCGCGCTGCCGGGCGTTCAGCGAGGTTTTCAACGCCAGATAGGCCATCCCGATGATCGCGTTCATCGGTGTGCGAACTTCGTGACTCATGTTGGCGAGGAACATGGACTTCGCCTTCGTGGCGGACTCCGCTTCCGCCCGCGCTTCTTCGAGCTCGCGCAGAACCGCCTGGCGCTGCCTGATGTCTTCCTCGATTGATGCCGCCATGTCGTTGATCGCCGACGCGACGATACCTAGCTCGACGACGCCTCTCGAAGGTGGCACGCGCGTCTTGTAGTCGCCGGCCGCTATGCGGTTTGCGACAACTGCGAAACGCTGAACCGGCCTCAACACGAATCTTTCGATGAAAAGAGATGCCAGCAGACCCAGCGTCAGCAGCATCCCCATCGCTATCCCGGCAAGCGTCGTTGCCTTCAGCAGCTTGGCTGTCGATTCGCTAACGCCTTCGCTTGTCCGGGTGTCGCTAAGCTTGGCCAGCCTTGATATCTCGGACGTTAACCTTGCCTGCAGCCTCGCATAGTCGGATCCATAAACAAGCTTCAACGCGTAATCGGCATTGGACTTGCCTTCGGACACGAAATCATTCTTCTCGGGATCGTAAAGGCCTTGGGTTGCCGCAAACGCTATCTTTTCCGTCCTCAGCAGCTCGTCGCTGACCCGTAGCGCCTCGTCCAGCGTTTGCAATTCCTCGGGAGAGAATCCCGCTTCCCGCATTCGGATCGGAAACGATTTCCCGTGGACGTCGGCTGCTGGAACATGGTCTCGCATGCCGGCGATCACTTCCTCCCAATAGAGAATCGGATCGTCGGTCGGAGGCGCCTTGGTTCCATTTCGATACCCGGCAACCTCGAAGTAATACCGAAGAAATCGAGAGTCGCCCGTTGCGGCGTACGCGCGGGCCAACCGCGCCTGCAGGGCCGCGATCTGGGAGAGCTCGGATGTCAGCTTTAGTGTTTGCTGCCGAATCTCGATCTCACGTTCGACCTGCCTGAACGAAGACGAGACCGACCACAGCGCGGCTGCGATCACGCCAAGACAGGCGACGATCGCGATCGGAAAGGCCAGCGAAAACCACTTGAGCCTGAACCCTCGTCTCGGGGCCATTGACCCTCCTGGATCTCGGATCGAGTATTGAAACACAATAAATCAGCAAAATGGACGCGCTCCGCCGGAAAGCCCGTCTCGGATGAAGACTCAACGGAGCAGGCCGAAAAGAAGGACGTGAAAGGACAGCACGCATTCCACTGCTACTTTGCGTGCGGCCCCTATTTCGACGTCTATTACGGCATGTCGTGTGTTCACGGCGCTTCTCGCCCGATTCCATTCATGCGCAAGCGAGGCGTGATCCGGGTGTCCGCGTCGGCCCACACGAACACGATGCTTCTCGCCTCTTGCGGCGGCGAACCGATCCGCGCAAGCTTGGGTCCAAGACCCTTGGCGTACCGCATTCGCGCACGTCGACATCGCTCGGAGGATCACCATGGAACGCGTCGAACCGCTGGACCACGACCCTGATTTCGAGCGCCCGATCGATCCCCGTCGCAAGTCCTCGACCGCGCGCCGCTTCGGATGGCCGCTGTTGATGGTCGCCGCCGTGGCGCTCGCGGCCTTTCTCCTGTGGCGCGGAACGCACGCCCCCGAGCCCGCGCCGGTCGCGTCGGCGCCACCATCGGCGCCCGCGGCGAGCGAGGCGGCAACAGCGCCCCCGCCGGGCACGCCGCGGTATCCGATCGAATCGGTTACGCCGCAAGCGGCAGCGGAAACGCCTTTGCCCGCCCTCGCCGACAGCGATCATTCGCTCCAGGACGTACTCGCTTCGCTCTTTGCCGGCGCGCCGCTCGATCGCATCTTTCACATGGAGCAGATCGTGCCGCGGTTCGTCGCGACGATCGACAACCTGCCGCGGCAGACGGTCGCGCTGTCGCGAATGGCGGTGAAGCCGATCGGCGGCAATCCGGATGTTGCGCAGGCGGACGGCCGCATCCTGCTGCGCGCGGACAACGCGACGCGCTACCAGACGTATGTCAAGGTGATGGAGCAGGTCGATACGCAGAAGCTGTTGCAGGCGTACGTGCGCTATTACCCGCTGTTCCAGAAGGCGTACGAGGACCTCGGTTATCCGAACGGCTATTTCAACGACCGCCTGGTCGAGGTGATCGATCACCTGCTCGCCGCACCGGACGTGCCGGCGCCGGTTGCGCTCGTGCAGCCGAAGGTGCTCTATGAATTCGCCGATCAGGCGCTCGAGAGCCGCTCGGCCGGCCAGAAGATCCTGATGCGCATGGGTCCGGTCAACGAGGCGCGCGTGAAGGTGAAGCTGCGCGACATCCGCCGCGCGCTCACTGCACAAAACCCTCCGCGCTGACGCGCTCCGGATGACAGCCGGTACGACCGCCGCTGCGGGGCGGCCCTTCTCGCTCACCGGCCAGACGCTGCCGCGCTAGCGTCGGCGCGGGTTCATACCCCGGCCTTCGCGAGAATCACCACCGATACGCCGCGCGCCGGCGCGGCGTCGTCGGGATTCTGATACGAGTGGGCGACGTTGCCGGGAAAGCCGAGCACGTCGCCCGCAGCGAGGTCGTGGCGCTCGCCGACGACGAAGATCGTCACGCGGCCGGCGAGGCACGTGAAGAACTCGCGCGTGCCCGGCAGATGCGGCATGCCGCGCATCGCCGCACCGGGCGCGAAGTCCATCAGCGTCAACACCTCCTCCGGCACGGGCTCGGGGACGAGCGCGCGCATCGTGACGCCGCGGCCGCGCGACTGCGTCGCGACGTCCGTCGCGGCCCACTGCCGCACCTTCGCGCGCGGTGCCGCAGTCAGCTCGTCGATCGGGACGGCAAGCGCGTTGGCGACCTTCACGAGCACGGTGAGCGACGGATTGCCGACGCTCGATTCGAGGTTCGCAATCGTCGAGCGCGGCACCGCGGCCGCCTTCGCGAGCGCCTCCTGCGTGAGGCCGCGTGCATGGCGGAGGCTCGCGAGGTTGCGGGCGAGATGCGCGGCGACGCGGTCGGGCGAGTCCATTTCCGCGACTATCCGTCAGCGCGATGGACGCAGCGGTTTCGACACCGGTTGGCCATGCCTATTATCGGCACATCGGCAACTCGGAGGTCAACGCCATGGACGATCGATCGATCGCGGACGGAGCGCTGCGCGGGCTGCGCATTCTGGTCACCGGCGGTACGTCGGGGCTCGGCCGCGCGCTCGTGCGCCACCTGCGCATGCGCGGCGCGCGGGTCGCCTTTGTCGCCCGCACGCCGGAGCGGGTCGAGCAGGTCGCGGCCGAAGAGCCGGGCACGCTCGGCATCGTCGGCGACGTCGCCGACAAGGACGCGATCCACGGCCTCGCATTGCAGGCGCTCGGCTGGCGCGGCGGCATCGACGTGCTCGTCAACAACGCATCGAGCCTCGGCCCGGTGCCGCTCGCGCCGCTCGCCGATACCCCGTGCGAGGCGTTCGAGGCTGCGCTCGCGGCCAACGTGCTCGGACCGTTCCGGCTGACGAAGGCGCTGCTCGGCGCGCTCGCTGCTTCCGCTCGCCAATCGCGCGGCGGCATCGTCATCAACGTGACGAGCGATGCGGCGGTCAATGCCTATGCGAACTGGGGCGCTTACGGCGCGAGCAAGGCGGCGCTGCTGCACATGACGCGCATTTTCGCCGCGGAGTGCGAGCCGCTGCGCATCCGCTTCCTGGCGATCGATCCGGGCGACATGGACACGCCGCTGCATGCGCTCGCACTGCCGGATGCCGACCCGGCGACGCTCAGACGGCCCGAGCAGTCCGCTCGCGAGATCGCGAGCGCGATCGCGCGGGCCGCTGCCGCGCCACCGGATGCGACGGCCGGTGCAACCGCGGAGGCTTCCGCTTGATTGCCGCCGACCGCGCCGTGCAGCGGCCGCGTGATGCGCGCCTGCTCGTGATCGACGCTCGCGGACGGTTCACGCACGCATGGCGCGCGCGCTGGCGCGATTTCATGCGCCGCGGCGATGTCGTCGTCGCCAACGACGCGGCGACGCTGCCCGCGAGTCTCCCGGGCATTCACGTGCGCTCGGGCAGTGCGATCGAATTGCGGCTTGCCGCCTGGCGCGGCGATGCGCGCCGGGCGCTCGCGTTCGACGCGCTGCTGTTCGGCGCCGGCGATTACCGCACGCGCACCGAGGCGCGCGCAGCGCCTGCGGCCGTCGCGCCGGGCGACGAGCTCGCACTGGGTGCTCTCACCGCGCGCGTGCTCCGCACGCTCGGGCATCCGCGGCTGTTGCGCGTGCGCTTCGACGGCACGCCGGCCGCGTTCTGGCGCGGCGTGGCCGCGCACGGCCGTGCGATCCAGTACGCGCATCTTGCCGAGCCCCTCGCGCTGTGGGACGCGTGGACATCGATCGCCGCCGCGCCGGCCGCGTTCGAGCCGCCCTCGGCCGGGTTCATGCTCGGCTGGGCCGACGTCGCCGCGCTGCCGGCACGGGGAATCGGCTTTGCGACGCTGACGCACGCGGCCGGCTTGTCTTCGACCGGCGACGCAGCGCTCGATGCGCGGCTCCCGCTCGACGAGTGCTACCGGATACCCAGGCGCACCGCTGCCGCGATCGACGAAGCGAGATCGAGTGGCGGACGCGTCATCGCGATCGGCACGACCGTCGTGCGCGCGCTCGAGCATGCGGCCGATGCGCGAGGATGCGTGCGTGCGGGCGCTCGCCGCGCGCGCGGCCGCATCGGCCGCGCCACCGCGTTGCGCGTCGTGGATGCCGTGATCACCGGCACGCACGAGCCGGGCAGCAGTCACCACGAGCTGCTGCGCGCGTTCGCCGGCGACGACGTCCTGCAGGCTGCGGGCGTCGCCCTCGACGCGCGCGGCTACCGCACGCACGAGTTCGGCGATTCGCTGCTGGTGTTCAGCGATGCGCGGGCAGGCGGAACAGCGCGGCCAGCGCCTCGCGATACTCGTCGCTCGCGACGCGCATGCTGTTGTTGTGACTTCCGCCCTCCACGAGCAGCAGCCGCTTCGGCGCGCGCGCCGCGTCGTACAGCGCCTGGCTGAAGCGCGCCGGCACGAAGCGGTCGGCGTCGCCGTGCACGAACAACACGGGCATCTTCACGTTGGCGATCTTGCCGAGCGTGTCGAATTTCTGCGACAGGATCCATTGCACCGGCAGCCACGGGTACGACAGCGCCTTCGCCATGTCGACGAGTGTCGTGAACGACGACTCGACGATCAGTCCGCGTGCCGCTTCCGGCCCGGTCGTGCCGTTGGCCTGGTCGAGCGAAGCCGCGAGGTCGACCGCGACCGCGCCGCCGAGCGAATGACCGTAGATGATGCGCCGGCGCGCGTCGGGCACGAGTTCGGCGAATCGCCGCCATGCCGCGCGCGCGTCCTCGTAGACCGATTGCTCGGAGGGCACGCCGCCGGCGCTCTTCCCGAAGCCGCGGTAGTCGATCGCGAGGACCGAGAAGCCGAAGTCGTGCAGCTGCCCGATGCGCGAGAGCTGGCCCGTCAGGTTCCAGCGCGAGCCGTGAAAGTACAGGACGGCAGGCGCGTCGGCACGCGCGGCGGGCCACCACCACGCGTTGATGTGCCCGCTGCTGCTCGCGAGTGGAATGTCGATCTCCTGCACGCCGTCGGGCAGGCCGGCGTACCACCGCGCGTCGCCGGCCACGACGCGGAACGTGAGCTCGCGCTCCTTCTCGGCGAGCTGCACGCAACCGCCGGCGCCGAGCACGAGCGCGAGCGCCACGATGCTCAGGAAACGCAACGGCCGGGTGCGAATCCAGTCGGGAAGCATGGCTTTTCAGAAAAACGGCCGGGCCGGCCGAACGTCGACTCGGGGTCTGTTCACACTGCGTTCGAGAGAAAACCGCTTCGTCGCCGCAGGATGTCCGATTGCGAACCGCCCAGCATCGCGCAGAATTCCCGCGCGGCCGACACACGGTCGCTGGCCGCGGCAACGGCCGCTTGATAGTCCGTCGCGAGCGCGAAAGGTTCCGGGAGCGGTCCGACCAGCGTCACCCCTGGCGTGTAGAGGATCTCGCTCGCCTGCGTGCAGCCGACCGCGGCGGAGTCGCCTGCCGTCGCCATCGCCGCCATCGCTGCCGCCCCGTTCGGATGCGCTCGGATGCGCGATGCGACCCGGTCGTGTATTCCCAGGTCATGCAGCATCCGCAGGAAGTGGATGCCGGCGGTCGCGCGCGCGAGGTCCGGGCAATGGAGCGCCGACGCCCGTTCGAGAGTCACGCGCAAGGAAGCGGAGTCCGCTATCGCAGGCAGCGCCGCGCCGTCCGGCACGGCAATGCTCGTGGGCACGCGGCCGAGGGTTGCGATCGATGCCCGCTCGACGATGCCGTCGTCGGCGAGCACCTGCAGCATCGGCTTCGGCAGGACCACGACGTCGCAGGGATCGCCGGCGAGGAGATGCGTGCGAATCGTGCCGGCCGCGTCGAACGTCGCGGTGGCGGCGATGCCGCGAGCGTCGTTGAACGTGCCGGCCAGCGCCGTGACGACAGCCTTCGCAGCTCCCGCCGAAAGGACGCGCAGCGATTCGTCCGTCATCGGTCCGGGCGCGCCCCGGACAATTTGACGATGTGCTCCCACTTGACGATGTCGTCCGCGAGATAGCGCTCGAACGCGGCGGGCGCCGTCGTCATCGCGACGGCTCCCTGCTTCGCCCAGTCCGCCTGCACGTCGGGACGCGAGACGATCTTCGTGATCTCCGCGTTCAACCGCGCCACGATCTCCGGCGGCGTGCCCTTCGGCGCGATCAGCCCGAGCCAGATCACCGCGTCGTAACCGGGCACGCCTGCCTCCGCGAGCGTGGGCACGTCGGGCATCACCGCCGAACGTGTCTTGCCGCTCGTCGCGAGCGCGCGCACCTTGCCGGCCTTCACGTGCTCGTTCATCACCGTCACGGCGTCGAACATCATCTCGACCTGGCCTCCCAGCACGCCGGTGCGCGCGCCCGAGCTTTCCTTGTACGGCACGTGGACGATGTCGAGCCCGGCCATCGCCTTGAACAGCTCGCCCGCCATGTGATACGGCGTGCCCGGTCCCGAGGACGCGTAGTTGAGCTTGCCCGGCTGCGCCTTCGCGAGCGCGATCAGCTCGGCAAGCGTCTTCGCCGGCACGGCCGGATTCACGACGAGCACGAGGTCGGAATAGTTGATCGGCGCGACGGCGGTGAAATCGCGCATCAGCACGAACGGCTTGCTCGGCATCAGCGATTCGTTGATGGTGTGCGTGTTGGACATGAGCAGCAGCGTGTAGCCGTCGGGCGCGCTCTTCGCGACGATGTCTGTGCCGATGACGGACCCGCCGCCGGGCCGGTTCTCGACGACGAAGGGCTGTCCCATCGCGCCCTGCAAGCGCTCGGCGAGGAACCGCGCGTACACGTCAGCCGGTCCGCCGGCCGAAAATGGCACGACGATCTTGACCGGCCGCGACGGGTAGGTTTCGGCCGCCGCGCCGCATCCGAACGCCGCGAGCAGGACTGCGATGACGACGCGAACGACACGCATGTTTGAACCTCCTATCTTTCCGGCTTGTCCGGCGCTTCCACGTCTCGCAGGAACGTGTCGCGTTCCTGCGTACCGATGTGCTCGGCGACGAGCCGCACGAACTCGTCGCAATCGTGCGCCTGCTGCGCCGCCTTGCGCGCGACGACCTTGGCGATCGGCCCCAGGTATACGGCAAGCCGCGCCGTCGTGCGATCGACGAAGGGCTGCTCGAGCGGACGCGGGGCGCGCGTACGCGTGCCCGCCGTCGGCTGCGCGCCGAGCGATCGGGTGCCGCGCGAGGCCGTCGTCGGTTGCGCCACCGGGCGCGATCCGCTCGCTTCCGGGACCCCGAGGCGCGCGAAGCGCTCACGCTCCTTCGGGTCGTCGATGTGATCGGCGAGCAGCGCGTAGAGCGCGCGCGTGTCCTGCGCATGCCCCGCGGCCTGGCGCACGAGGATGCGCGCCATCGGCCCGACGAAACGCACGAGCTGGCGCTCGGCGGTCGCGAGCAGCGCATCCTCGAACGTGTGCGCACCCGCCGCCTGCAGCTTGACGTCGGCCAGGTTCATCACGGTCGTCTCCCCGCCGGGCGGCGGCGCCGCGTCGCCGGCCGCGAGCCGCAATGCGAAATGGAAAGCGCGAGCGTGCTGGAACCGGTCCTCGGGACGCTTCGCGAGCGCCGTCGCGACGAGGCCGTCGATCGCCGGCGGAAATGCCACCTGTGCGAGACCCGACGGCGGCCGCGCGTCCGCGTGGCAGATCCTGTAGGCGATCGACTCGATCGACCCGTCGAACGGCTTGACGCCGGTCAGGAGCTCGTAGAGCACGACGCCGACGCTGAACAGATCGGCACGGTGGTCGCTCGGCAATCCCTGGCACTGCTCGGGCGCCATGTACGACGGCGTACCCATCACCATGCCGGTCATCGTCAGGTTCGAGGCGTCCACGCGCGCGATCCCGAAGTCCGCGACCTTGAGCGTGCCCGCCGACGTCAGGATCAGGTTCGCCGGCTTGATGTCCCGGTGGACGACGCCCTGCGTGTGCGCGAAGTCGAGCGCGGCGAGCAGCTGCGTCAGGATCGCGACGATCTGGTTGAATTCGAACCGCGCCTTGCGGTTCAGGTATTCGCGCAGCCCGGTGCCGTCGACGTACTCCATGGCAATGTACGCGATGTCGTCCGCCTCCCCGTACTCGTAGACGCCGATGATGTTCGGATGCGAGAGCCGTCCCGCCGCGCGGGCCTCGTTGCGGAAGCGCGCGAGGAACGACGCCGCGAGGTCGGCGTCGAGCACGTCCTTGCGCACCGTCTTGATCGCGACGCTGCGCTCGATGTGCGGATCGCGCGCCTTGTAGACGACGCCCATTGCGCCCTTGCCGATGACGCGCTCGATCTCGTACTTGCCGAGGCGGGTCGGCTCGGTCATCGGCGCGTCCTTGGCGGCGGGTGCACGGGGGCGATCACGGTTCCAGCATCCGCATGGCCTGCACGAGCGACACCTTCATGCGGCCGAGCGCCTCCGACAGCACGCCGATCTCGTCGCGGCTCCGCGACTTGAAGTCGCCCGCGTCGAGGTTGCCGAGGCTCACCTGGTCGGCGATCGACGCGAGCCGCGTGACGCGGCGGATGACCATCATGTGCAACATCACGTTCAGCAGCACGAACGTCGCGAAGAACACGAGCGCAAGCGAGATCATGAACGCGCGGAACGTCTCGTCGGCGCGCGCGATCGGCACCGACATCGGGACGGAGACGACCTGCGCGCCGATCACTTCCTGGAACTTCCAGCCGAAGCCGTTCGCGCTGCCGTAGAGGTCGATCATCGTCTTCGGCGCCACCTCGACGGTGCTGTGGCACACGAGGCAGGACGCGCTCGACACGTCGATCGGCCGGGCGAGATAGAGCGTACGCCCGGTGGGCGTGTCGCGCTCGCCGATCAATTCCTTGTTGGACGCCGACTGGCGGAACACATTCACGATGTCCGCCTCCCAGTCGCTCGCGCGATCGCGCGGATTGGTCGGATTGAGCGTCGCTTCCTTGTAGCCGTAGTCCGGATGCCTCTTGCGCATCTCGTTGAAGACCTCGGTCGCGGCGTATGCGGGCACCGTCTGCGGCAGGAACTCGTACTTGAGCTGCGTCTCGAGCAGCGGTTTCACTTGCGTGCTCGTGTACGTGCGCGACGCGAGTGCCGCCTCCATCATCAGGCGCGCGTTCTGCACGATCTCCTCCCGCGCGTTCGCCTGCAGCGCCCGGTACGACACATAGCCCGCGATGGCGAAGCCCAGCAGGAAGATGCCGAGCAGCACCAGGTTGAATTTCCAGATCAGCTTCATGATGCCAACCTCCAGAATGCGTGCCGGGTGAACCCGGAGCCGGAGACGGTTCGGGAGCCCATCACTTCACCGGATCGGTCTCCTTCGGCCGGTATTTCTCGGGATGCAGGATGCGATCCCATTCGGGATACGCGCTGATGCGTGCGTTGACGCCGGCGCGAAACGCCGGATCGGACAGCCGGGGCGTAAATCGCCGCACGAACGTCCTCCGGTTGGCGCCGGGGGCAAGCCACGGCTCCGCTTCCGCGAGCGTGATCTCGCGCCCGCGCACGAGCTCGGGCTCCTCCGGAAAATTGGCGGCGAGCGCCGGCAGCGCATCGCGAAACTGGCGCGGCAGCGCGGCCAGGAACGCCTGCGGGGGACGCGGCTGCGCAACGGCGGCGCGATCGCCGACGCGCTCGAAATACTCGCCCGACTTCGCTTCGAGCGGCGCCGGCGCCTTGCCGCGCGCTGCGACAGGTGCGAATTTGGCGCTCCCGCTTTCGACGAACAGCTCGCTGCGATCCGGGTCGCCGTGCGCGACGACGATCGCATCGGCAAAATCGAGCGTCGCGTTCGGCAGGCGGAGCCGCAGCGCGCGCTTGCCGGC
>Ga0207706_10000148_pt1 | contig 76563 bp, 77 predicted proteins | sample KBSC53metaG_FD_184318 | JGI IMG/M metagenome (GOLD analysis project Ga0207706, IMG submission 184318) | Corn rhizosphere microbial communities from Kellogg Biological Station, Michigan, USA - KBS C5-3 metaG (SPAdes) (version 2) | ecosystem: Host-associated > Plants > Roots > Rhizosphere > Soil ... | reverse complement strand
ATTGCCGCGGTTCACCGCCGCGTCGATCTGGAGGTAGTCGTAGGGACCGGAGCCGATGTCGCGGTTATGGGCCGAGATGATGCCGGCTGTCACGGTGCCACCGAGGCCGAACGGATTGCCGACGGCGAGAACCCAGTCACCGACGCGGGGATCCTTCTGCGAGAACTCGACATAGGGAAACGTCTTGCCCTCTCCCTTGACCTTGATCAGCGCCACGTCGGTGCGCGGGTCGGTGCCGACGAGGGTGGCGGGATATTTCGCGCCATCCTCCATCGTCACCGTGATGTCCTCGGCATCCTCGACCACGTGGTTGTTGGTCACGACGTAGCCGTCAGGCGAGATGAAGAAACCGGAGCCCTGAGCGAGGCTTGGCTGCGACTTTGGCTGCTGCGGCATGCCTTTGCGAAACTGCTTAAAGAAGTCGTAGAGCGGGTTGTCCTCGGGAAGATCGGGAAGGCCTGGGATCTGCTCGTTGTCAGCGACCTTGACGTCGCCTTTGACATTGATGCTGACCACTGCCGGCGTCACCTTCTGCACGATATCCGCGAAGGTCAAAGGCGCGCGGCCATATGGAGTCTCAATGGTCTGCGGCTGGGTGGTGGTAGTCTCGGCGGCGGCGAACGGCACACTGTTGCCGAGCGTAAGCCCTAATGCGCTTGTCGCGAAAAGGGCTGCGGCTACGAGGAGAGCGGGTTTGCGGATAAGCTTCCGCCACCGCGGGCTCTCGTTCGTAGCAGAGCTCTGGTCTAGTTTCATTGGGAGGAACCTCTCTCCTGAAAAGAAATCCCGTGGATAGAGCCTTGCATCAACGAAGGAGCGCGGCGTCTAGGTCCAAGATATAGGGCTTCGCCAATTACGCTGCGGTTTCGGCGGCATTAAATTTCAGTAAGGTTGGGTGCGGAAACCGGCTCCGAGCAACGGTTTTTTGCCGCACAGTTTCGGGCTAGCCGTCGCCGATGAGCCTCTTGAGCTTGCGCCTTTCGGCAACGCTTAGAGGCGGAGGATTGGTGGCCTCCGCCATCCGCCGCCGATAGGCAAGCGCGATGATCAGCAGCGCAACAAGAAACACCGCTGGCGTTGCCAGCCACAACACCAGCGTGTGTGTCTCGAAACGGGGTTTGAGCAGCACGAACTCGCCATAACGCGCGACGATGAAGTCGACGATCTGCTCGTTGCTGTCGCCCGCTTTCAGCCTCTCGCGCACCAGGAGCCGCAAATCCTTGGCGAGGGGCGCCTCGGAATCGTCGATCGATTGATTCTGGCAGACGAGACAGCGCAGCCCTTCGGAGATCGTGCGCGCGCGAGCCTCGAAGGCTGGATCTTGCAGGACCTCGTCGGGCTCCACGGCATGCGCGGGACAGGCCGCAAGTAGCGCCATCGCGAGCGACAAGATGAGAGACGAAAAGCTAACGCGCATGGTTACTCGGCCGCCGGCACCGGGGTAGCCTTGGTTTGTGCGCGCCGCGGTGCTCCGACGCGCAAGCGCCGGTCAGACAACGAGACCGCGCCGCCGATGAACATGACCAGCGCTCCAAGCCAGATGAGGCGGACGAGCGGATTGAAATAAAGGCGGATGCTGTAGGCCCCACCATCCTTGAGCTGGTCGCCGAGCACGGCATAGAGGTCGCCCCGCCAGTTCGGGTGAATGCCAGCCTCCGTGGTGCCGCTTTTCTCAAGGGTGAACTCGCGCTTTGACGGGGTGAGTTCGGTCACTTCCTCGCCGTTGCGCGTGACCTCGAGCAGCGCCACGCGCTCGCGGTAATTTGGGCCCTGACGCGGCGCGACGCCTTTGAAGGTGAGCGTGTAGCCGGCGATGCTGGCCGTCTGGCCAGGCTTCATTGCGAGGATTGCTTCGGAGCGCCAGGCAGTCGTAGCGACGATGCCAATCACCACGATGCCGAGGCCTGCATGAGCGAGCGCTGTTCCGTAAGCAGAGCGAGGCAGACTGCGCAGCCTGCGCCAAGCCTCCGACCAAGAGGTGTCAAATAGCTTCACTCGATAGACCAGCTCAGTCACCGCACCGGCAATGAGCCATATGCCAAGCCCGATGCCGAGCGGCGCAAGCCACGGCCCGCGCTGGCGGAAGGCCAGCACCAAGACGATCGCGGCAAGCGCCAGGCATGCGGCTGCCATGAGTCGCTGCGCCGCAGCGAGCAAATCTCCCCTCTTCCAGGCGAGCAAAGGCCCGAACGGCACGGCGACAATAAGCGGTACGATGAGGGGCGCGAAGGTGAGATTGAAGAATGGCGCCCCGACTGAAATCTTGTCGCCGGTCAGTGCCTCGAGCGCGAGAGGATAGAGCGTGCCGACGAACACTGCGGCACACGCAGTCGTAAGCAGGAGATTATTGAGGACGAGGGTTCCCTCGCGACTGATCGGGGCGAACAACCCGCCTTGCGCAAGCAGCGGCGCCCGCCAGGCGAACAGCGCGAGCGCGCCACCGATGAATACACCCATGATGGCCAGGATGAAGATACCGCGCGCGGGATCGATGGCGAAGGCATGCACGCTAGTCAGCACGCCCGAGCGCACAAGGAAGGTCCCCATCAGGCTCAGAGAGAAGGTGATGATGGCGAGCAGGATGGTCCAGACTTTGAGCGCGTCGCGCTTCTCCATCACCACCGCCGAGTGTAGAAGCGCCGTGCCGGCGAGCCACGGCATGAAGGAGGCGTTCTCGACCGGGTCCCAGAACCAGAACCCACCCCAGCCGAGCTCGTAATAGGCCCACCACGATCCCATGGCGATGCCGAGCGTAAGGCACATCCAGGCGGCAAGAGTCCACGGCCTCACCCAGCGCGCCCAGGCGGCATCAATGCGGCCGTCGATCAGTGCAGCGATGGCAAAGGAGAATGCCATCGAGAAGCCGACATAGCCCGTGTAGAGGAAGGGCGGGTGGAAGGCTAGCGCCGGGTCCTGCAACACCGGATTCAAGCCCTGGCCGTCGAACGGTGCCGGGTCGAGACGGACGAAGGGATTGGACGTGGTAACGATGAAAAGCAGGAAAGCCGCGGCGATCGATGCCTGAACAGCAAGGACATTGGCCTTGAGCTGATACGGAAGATTAGTGCCGAAGATCGCGACCGCCGCGCCGAACAGCGCGAGGATCAGCACCCACAGCACCATCGAGCCCTCGTGGTTCCCCCATACGCCGGAGATTTTGTAGAGCAGCGGCTTTGCTACCGCCGAGTTTCGCCAGACATTCTCGACCGAGAAGTCCGAAGTGATATGCGCAGTCATCAGCGCGATGAAAGCGATGGCGATGAGAAGGAACTGCAGCTGCGCCGCGGGACCGGCGACCGCCATTAATTGCTGATCGCGAATGCGCGCGCCGACGAGCGGCAGGACCATCTGCACGATGGCAACGCCTAGCGCCAGGATCAGCGCGTAATGACCGGTTTCGGCTATCATCTCGCGGCTCTCGTGCTCTTCTAATTCACCTTGGCTTGCGGCTCCGCGGCGCTCGCCTTGGCATCGCCGCGCCATACACCCTGCTCTTTCAGCTTCTTTGCCACTTCGGGCGGCATGTAGTTCTCGTCATGCTTGGCGAGGACGTTATCGGCATGGAAAACGCCGTCCGCGCTTAGAGTTCCTTCGGCCACCACGCCTTGGCCTTCGCGGAAAAGATCGGGAAGCACGCCGGTATAGGTCACCGGCAGTGTCTTAGATTTGTCGGTGACAGCGAAGCGGATGGTTGTCCCCTCGCCCCGCACCACGCTGCCCGTTTCGACAAGACCCCCAAGCCTGAAGCGCTGGCCTGGGGCGATTTGCATCGAGGTCACCTCGCTCGGCGTATAGAAGAAGACAATCGAATCCCGCATGGCGTACAGCACGAGGCCGACCGCCACCCCGAGCACTGCGAGGCAGGTGCCGATCAGAACGCCTCTCCGCTGCTTCCGCGTCATGATTTCAACCCAAGCTCGGCAGCAAGCGCATCGAGTTGCTCGATCGCCTGCGTGTTGCCGCTGAATTGGCTCTTGGCCCGGGCAAGCGCCTTTTGCGCGTCGTCCTTGCGGTCAAGCACGCTATAGGCTCTGACCAGCTTGAGCCAACCGGGTAGATCGTCGCCTTGCTGATCGAGCCGCGCAGCAAGTCCCTCCACCATGCGCTGGATCATGGCCTGGCGGTCGCCGGGACTCATATTCTGCGCTGCGGCGATCTCTTCGGCACTCGGACCACGCTGAACCTGCTGGCTCGCCTCTGCAGGCGCGGCCTGCGGAGCTTGTGCGACAGGCTTGCCGGAAAGATGCGCCTCGTCCTCGGCAATCCTCTTCTCGACCATCTCGCGCCAGGGCTGATCGCCGGTCTCTCTCGCAAGAAGCGCCCGCCAATCGGCGATGGCGGCTGCGAATTGGCCATCCTGCTCTTTCGCGATGGTGAGAAGGATGTGAGGCTCGACGAGGCTTGGATCGAGCTCGACGGCGCGCTCGAGCGCACGCCGGGCCTCCTCGGTCACCACCCCACTATTGGCAAGTACCAGGGCCTGACCCTGACCCGAAAGGCGCTTGGCCGATTCGCCGAGAAGCCTGATCGCCTGCTCGTAGGCCTCGGCGGCATCGTTATAGCGGCGCCATCCAAGATAGACCGGAGCGATCACGTCCCAGCCTTCGCCTTCTTCGGGGTGCTCGCGGAGACGCGCCTCGACGCGGGCAACGAGGGCTTCGAGGTTTCGGTCGCTTGCAGGGTCCTCGAGGCGTGCAGCGAGCGGTTGATCAGGAAGCCGTGGCGAGCCGTAAGAAAGATAAAGGCCGAGCGCGAGAATCGGGAGCACAAGCGCCACGACGATCGCTGCAACAAACTTGGCCGTGCTCGGCTTGGCAGTGCGGTCTGACGCCTGCTCGTTGCTGTCGGCCCGAAGCAGCCGGCGCGCGATCTCGATGCGTGCCGCCTCGGCTTCCGTCTCGCCGATCAGCCCGCGGGCGCGATCGCTTTCGATCTCGCCGAGTTGATGGCGATAAACCGCGGCGTTAAAGGCCTCAGGTGCCGGACCTTTGGTGTCGGCGCGCGCGAGCGGCCGCAACAAGACGAGGAGCACGATCGCTGTAAGGCACCCAAGAACGATCCAGAGCAGCACGGGACGGGCCGGCCTCCACTAGATAATGACGAGCCTAGCCATAGGGGAAACGCGCAAGCCGGGGCAAGGTCTGGGTGGCTCGCCAGGATTAATTCTGGGCAACGCGAAAGTAGTGAGAAAACCCGGCCTCTGACGTTAGCCGACTGTCTTCCAGGTGCCATCGGGCTGGCGGCAGGCTGTGCCGCGGGCCGTCTGTGGCTGCCCGCCAATATAGATTGTGTGGGTGTAGGACCGGCAGAAGAGGCTCCCCTGCTGGTAGGGCTTGCCCGGGACGATTTGCCCACGATGCTGCGATGCGGGATTATCCCAAGGCGTGGCAGCGCCGGGCTGGCCATACTCAAGCGCCTGGTACTCGGCCGCGGCGGCCATCTGCCGGTCGCGCTCGTCGAGTTGGCGACCGACCTCGTTGCCGACGATGCCGCCAACCACGGCGCCGATGGCAGCGCCCGTAACAGCCCGGCTTCCATTGCCGCCAGCGATGGCGGCACCTGCGGCACCGCCGGTGACGGCGCCGACGATCGTCCCTGTGCCTTGCTTATTGCCGGGTCCGCAAGCGGCCACGATGGCCGGCAGCATTGCGATCATAACGATGGGCGCTAGTCTCATCGCTTCCCCCTTCGACCCGCGGTACCAACGCGCAGGGCCCCGGCTAGAGACCGGGACCGAGTGTAGCAGTCCCAATTACTCTTTACGAAAACAATTCGGGCCGAATTAGGTTAACAACCTGTAAAATGGCGGAATCCGGCCGATGGCGCGGCCGGAGCCAGCGCGGGACTTTGTTCAGGCCTTAAGGCCTATTGCTTCGGCGGCTGTGCCGGCTCTACCGGCGCGGCAGGCTGTTCTGCTGGCGGTGGGTTTGGCTGCGCAGCCGGCGGCTGCTGTGCCGACTGGTCGCTCGAACCAGAGCACTTATTGGCCGACAATCCAGCCAAGGCAATCGCCGCGACTGCGGCGACCAAAAGCAATCTCTTCATGGTCGTCCTCCTCTGCCCGGGGAAGAACGAGCAAAGAGGCGTTTGGTTTCAGGGTCAAGCGGCCGGTAGCTCGAGTTTCGCGCGCAATCCGCCCTCTGGCGAGGGCTCGAGCTCGAAGCGGCCTTTATAAAGATGAGCGAGGTCGGCCACGATCGAGAGCCCGAGACCCGAGCCTGGCTTGCTTTCGTCGAGCCGCTGTCCGCGTTTCACGCCCTTGGCCAGCTCGACCTTGCTCAGACCAGGCCCGTCGTCATCAACGATGACGGTGAAGCGGGCGGGGCCGTCAGCCTGCTTGGCATCTGCCCTCACTCGCGACTTCGCCCATTTGCAGGCATTGTCGAGCAGGTTCCCGACCATCTCCTCGAAGTCGTGCCTCTCACCCTGGAACTTGAGACCGGTGCTCGCCTCCACGATGAGATCGAGGCCGCGGTCCCCATAGATGCGGTCGAGCGTCCGCTTCAGCGCCTGAAGCACCTGGTCGACGTCGGTAATGTCGCCGATTACGCTCGACCGCGCCGCCACGCGCGCCCGATCGAGATGATGCGTGATCTGGGTGCGCATGATCTCGGCCTGCTCCACGACCTTGTCGGAAAGCGGGCCCTTATGCGTGCGCGCTTCATTGCTGATCACGCTCAAGGGCGTCTTGAGCGCGTGCGCGAGATTGCCGACGTGGGTGCGCGCCCGATCGACGATCTCGCGGTTCGATTGGATCAGCGCGTTAAGCTCGCGCTGCAACGGCCTGATCTCATCCGGGATTTCTCCCTCGAGCTTTTCCGTCTCGCCTGATCGGATCTCGGCGAGCTTCTGGCGGATGGCGCGCAAGGGACGAAGGCCGAAGCGGACCTGAAAGAACGTCGCGACGAGAAGCCCAAGCCCGAGGATGCCGAGCGCCGCGATGAGCAGGCGGGTGAACTCGGAGAGATCGCGGTCGATCTCCGCGGCGTCTCCAGCCACGGCATATGAATAGGTCGTGCCATAGTCGCCGTCAGGCCTGATCTCGCGCTCGAGGACACGCAAGCGCTGCTGTTCTGGCCCATCGGCATAAGCGCGCCGCGTGAGGGTCTGGTCGGGGGGGATTGCGCTCTGGCTGGGCAGCTTGAGCTGCTGATCAAGCAGGGAGTCTGAGACGAGTAGCGGACGAGCCGAGCCGTCCAGCGGCTTGATCTGCCAGTACCAGCCTGAGAAGGGGAGGTTGAAGACGGCCTCGCCGAGATTGGCTGGCGCTTTGGGCTGGGTGCCTCCGGCTGCCGTGGTCGCTGCCACGAGGCTGGTAAGATAGACATTCAGGCGCGCGTCGAAGTTTCGCTCGACGGCGTTGCGGTAGAGGGAGGTGAGGAGAATGGCGGTGGCGGGGAGGACGATAAGGGTCCAGGCCGCGGCCGAGGCGAAAAGCCGGAAGGCGAGAGAGTTAAGCCTCATCGCCCGCGTCCGAAAGGCGGTAGCCGAGCCCACGGACAGTCTTGATGAGATCTTGGGGAAGCTTCTTGCGCAAGCGTCCGATGAACACCTCGACGGTATTCGAGTCGCGGTCGAAATCTTGCTCGTAGAGATGCTCGACCAGCTCGGTACGGGAGACCACGCGGCCCTTGTGCAGCATGAGATAAGAGAGCACGCGGTATTCGTGTGAGGTGAGCTTCACCGCCTGGCCGTCGACCGTCACGCGCGAAGTCCGAGCATCGAGGCGGAGCGGCCCGCATTTCATTTCGTTGCGTGCATGTCCAGCCGATCGCCGAAGCAATGCGCGCAGCCGCGCCAGCACCTCCTCCATGTGGAAGGGCTTGGCGACATAATCGTCGGCGCCGGCGTCCATGCCGGCCACCTTATCGCTCCACCGCTCGCGCGCAGTGAGGATAAGCACCGGCATCTTGCGCTCGTCGCGCCGCCATTGCTCGAGCACGGAAAGGCCGTCCTTCTTGGGAAGGCCGAGATCGAGCACCACAGCGTCGTAGGGCTCGGTATCGCCGAGAAAATGCCCCTCCTCTCCGTCGAAGGCGGTATCGACGGCGTAGCCCGCATCGCTCAAGGCGGTGACGAGCTGGCGGTTGAGGTCTGGATCGTCCTCGACGACAAGGAGCCGCAACCCGCTATCCCTCCCTCGGGGGCATGGGGCCTCGATCCCTCCTAGAACTGGCCTGTAGAAGCGTCAACGGTAACATTGGTCACCTCGCCCGTGGCGCCGAGCACCACGAGCTTATAAACGAAGCGGCCGCCGGCTTGGCAAAGGGCCTGGTTGACGATTTTTCCACCCATCCGCTTTTGCACTTTGTCATAGATGACGTTTGCAGGGAGCAGCGAGTTTTGCGCGATCACCGAGCCAGCTTTGCTCCAGTCGAGGCAGTCCGGCTCACCGGCGTGACCCGCTGCCATAAAGAGGGCGGCGAGCGCCGTGATCATCGTTGGCATCAGCGCCCGCATCGTTCAGCCCCGTAATGCATATTGGGCGGCACCTTAAGGCAGAGCGCCTGAATGTGGCATGAACGCGCGAGGCCTTGAGGCGTTATTTTGCCTTTGCAGGCTTGGCTCCCCCGGCCTTTTTGGCGTCATCCACCTTGGCGCCCAGGGCAGCAAGGCCAAGGCCGCCGAGTGCAATGGGAAGATTGCCCAGGAGTACCTGCGTGCGGTAGCCCTTGGCAAAGCCGCCGCTAATGAGCCAAGCGAGATTTTCCATTCTTTTCTCCTTTCAGGATCAATGTGCAGAAGGTGTGCTGGAACTGGCCTGATACGCTCGGCGCGAGCGCATATCCCGGCGCTGCTGCACGAGCTTCATCACCACGATCGCAAGCGAGACGAGGCCCGTGAGCAGGCCGACGGCGAGCGTGGCGACACGCAGCCATGGCGTCAAAGCGAGTGGATCGAGGGAAATGACCGTCGCAATCGAAATGCCGGAGCCGATTCCTCCAGCCGCGGCGGCTTGCCCTGCGCTTAATTTCTCGATGGTATGAATCATGGTCGCACTCGAAGGCGTTCATGCGGTGCTCGATGGCACGCGCATGCCTGCCGCTAGAGCTCAGCTCCCGTGAAGATGAGATAGGCTCCCGGCGTGGCGGTGTTTGAGAAAAACTCAAGCGCGAAGCCGGCGGTCGATCCGGAGGCCAAGGTTATGTTCACCAAGCATGCGTGGACGCCGCCTTGGTTGAAGGTGATGGCGGTAGGCGTGACTGTGCCGCCTGGGCTCGCCCTCACTCGAAAATCGCCGGCCGCGCTCACCACGGCGCCGGCGACCGCGACCCTGGCTGGCCTGAAAAACGGAACGGCAGCAAAGGTATTGGTGGAGCTGTCCGAGTAGCCAAGTGCGATGATATTGAAGCTGGCCCCGTCGGCGCGCCAATGCGGCAGGAAGCGCCCGCACATGACCCGCTGCTGGGCAAATGCCCGCGGGCTTGTATGAGGTCGCGACCGCGCCAGGCACGAGATTGATGTCGGCAAGGTAGACGATGTCGTTGACCGTCGCGTTCGTGTCATCGGTCCAGATGAACACGCCGACATTCTTGGCGCTCGCCGTGTCGATGGCCACGTTCTCGATCTTGAACTCCTGATAGGAGGTGGTGAGCGCGAGATTCGATGGAGTGTTCTCGTAGGTCCAGTTCGCTGCGAGGGTCGGATTTGTGCCAGCCGCGCCCCAGCTCGTGCCGCTCACCACATCCCGGGTAATTACATCCTCGGTCCCCGACCAGGATATGATCGCTGCGCGCAGCGAGCCGAGCGTCGCGTTGCTACCGCCCTTGCGTGCTTTGAACGACAGCGAGGCTGTGCCGCCGATAATCTGTCTGGCGTCTCTCGCTTCGATGGGAAACAAGAAGCCGAATTTCTTGTTCGCGGTCGCCACCGTGACCTTGGCCGCTGCGTAGGCGCCGAGAGGAACGGTGGTGAGCTCTTGATCGACATTGGCGACGTTGTTGCCGTCCGAGAGCAGCACGCGCCGTCGAGCAGATAGGCTCCGTCATTGTTCGGAAAATTGCCTGCGCTGGTGAATGACGTGCCGCGCGTCGCGATACGGAAGTCGGGATTATGGAGGAGGCTGTGCCCTGCGCTTGAGCCGCCGCTTCCTGAGCCGAGCACGGTCTCCGTCCCGGCATGGTCCCTAAAGGCGAGCTTGGTGACGCCCGCCACGTCCTTGGCGTAGAGTCGGCCCTCGTCGGCCCCTGGGCTCGACGGCGGAGAGATCTCGGCAAGGTCGATATATTGACCAAGCTGAGGACCGGCGACGACCCAATTGGTGCCGTTGAAGGAATAGAGCGCGGCTTCGTCGAAATGACCCAGGCGAGTCACCCGGAGCCCGAGCCGGCACCAGGCAAATAGGAACGCCACTCGCCATCGATGTAGCGGGCGACGCGTTTCTCCCAGCCTGCCCACGCGCCGGTTTCCGTGCCGCCCGAGCCTACCATAATAGCACGCTGTCAAGAAAAAAATCCTAGGCTTATTTTCCGCGCAGCGTTATCGCAGCACGGGCCTTTACACGGTGATGCGCCCTCCCCAGCTAACACTCAAGGAGATCCCGCCATGTATATCGGCGTTTTCGATTGGTGGAGGGAGCATTTCGGCAGGGCCGAGGATCAGCCGGTGATCTTCGCTCTCGTCCTCGTCCTGATCGCGATCACCCTCTACGTCTTCCTTTAGAAGACTCCCTTGTAGCGGGGGCGCGCAATTCTGCGCCGCTGCGAAACGAGCGCTCGCTTATTGACGGGAAAGAGCGCATGGTCCTTCCCGTGCGTGGGTGACCCTCCGGCGCGTATGACCGTCCTGTTTGACGGCGTCCCCGTGACGCGGAGCCCACGCACACTTCGCTTCACATCCCCTGCAGCGGCGGCGCGCAGTTGGGCGCCCAGGTCCACTGGCCGCGCGACTGCTCCGGCTTGCAGGGAAGCGCAGCTTCCGGCGGCAGAGGCTCGACCGGCGCTCCGAGCGGATCGATGCACAGCACCTGGCCGGTGACGGGATTGACCTCAGCCCTCAAACATTTCGGCTGAGGCTGCGCGCTCTGAGTTTCCGCTGAGGCGCCGCCAGCGCATGCGGTGAGCGCGACGATGAGCAAGATCGTTGTTCGTTGCATCATTCTGCTTTCCATCTCATCTCAACCTTGATCGCGAAGCTAAGGCGCGCTCGCCTTTGCCGTGCCGCAGGGAATCGCGACGGCGAAGCACTTGCTGTAGAGGCCCTGCTTCACGCATTCCATCTTCGCCTCCTTGGTCTTCTTCCAGTCGGCGTCGCTATAGATCGCGCGCGCCCGCTTGAGCCAATCATCGATCGCCGCCTCCTCCGACTCTTCCTGCGAGCTCTTGAAGCCGGGACCGCTGCCGGTGAGCGCCTTATCGCTGCAGGAGAGCTCCGAGCTCGGGGCTTGCTGCGCGGCGGGAGGCGAGCCTGCTTGCGGCTTCGACTCTTCGGCTTGCAACCATGCCGGCGCCATCATCACCGCGAGACCTAGAACGGCCCAGGCAATCTTCGACATGAAACCTCCCTTCCCCGGGTCGTTGTAACGTTCAGCCCTGGGTCGCGGGAATAGTAGCATGGACTTTTGGAGGCCCAATGCGGCAAGGGCCCGCGACGGGCGGGCCCCTGCGATGCACTTCGCGGGACGCCCAACGACGTCGGACATCCCAAACTTCAACAGCGGAGCACTATCCTTTGTGCTCGCTCTTGTAGAAGGTCTCGGCCTTGGCAAGATTGGCGTCGGGATTCTTCATGAACTCCGACTTGGCCTGGGCGTTGCTGAAGCAGTAGGTCTTGCCTTTGATCGTCGTATTGACGGAGCAATCCGTCTTCACGTCCTTATGATTGGCAAGGCCCCAGCTACACATATTGTCGAACTGGCCAGTGGCCGCGAAAGCCGCCGTGGCAAGGCCGAGCGCAAATGCGCCGGCGAGCGCCGACGTCACATACCTGTTCATGGATGCATCTCCTTGGGGTTTCCGCCCATTCCTAGGGCGGCAGAAAAACGCGTGGGAGCGGCTGCCCGTTCCCCCCTCCCCGCGACTGCCTAGTGGTAGGGCTTGGCGATCATCCAGGTCTGCGCCGGCACCTTGGCGCAGGAATTGGCCACCACGGCGGTAAGATCGGGCGAGTTTGGCCCCGGATTGTCGAGGCAGCGGGGATAGATGCGCATGTCCTCGTTGCGGAGCGCGATGCGGTCGTTCCATTTGAGCGCGTCCGCCGCATCGGCCTTGGCCTCGAGCTGCTTGCTCAGCTCCGCGACCTTGGTCTCGAGCGCGCCCACCTCCTGGCTCAGGCAGGCGACCCGCTCGTCGACCGCGCCTTGGCTGCAATCGGCGGCCAGCGCGCGGGGAACCTGAAGGTTCTGGCCTAGGCCGAAGGCGGCGAAGCCCAGGACGAGAGTGGCAACGTAGGCAGTGGGCGTTCGCATCTTGCAATGTCCTCCGGACTTAAGCGGCTGTGTTAGCTGCCAGTCTATGCCAAGGCGGAAGATGCGGGGAGAAGCGAGGCGCGGCACTGCCGCTCACGTCATCGTGAAACCACGATCGGCTGTTTCGAGTGGGCCATGACCGCCGTCACCGGCATTCCTCCCGATCTCATGCGGAAATTCATCGTCCGCACCACGGTGTGGATCGTCTTCCTCGCCATCGTGTTGTTCGGCGCTGCCGGCACCATCCGCTGGACGCCGGGCTGGATCTATATCGGCTTCCTTGCCGTCATGAGCTTCGCGAGCGGGCCTTGGCTCGCGCGGCACGACCCGGATCTTTTCAGGGAGCGGCTCGGGTCGTTCTTTCAGAAGGAGCAGAAGGGCTGGGACAAGCTCTGGATGATCCCGATGCTCGTGGTCTGGCTCGGCGGACTGATGCTGATGGCCCTCGACGGCGGCCGCTATCACTGGTCGCAGGTTTCTCTGTGGCTGCAGGTCGTTGGCTTCATCCTGATTTGTGCCGGCTTCTGGCTGTCGATGCTGACGTTCAAGGCGAACAGCTACGCGGCGCCCGTGGTCAAGGTGCAGAAGGAGCGCGGGCATAAGGTGGTCACCACCGGGCCTTACGCCTATGTGCGTCATCCGATGTATTTAGGTGCCCTGCTTTTCTCCGCAGGGACGACGCTTTTGTTCGGATCGTGGTGGGGGCTTGTCGCCGTTGCCCTGCTTGCGGTGGTAATCGCTTTGCGCGCAGTTCTGGAGGAGGAAACGCTCAAGGCAGAGCTCGACGGCTATGCCGGCTACGCGGCCAAAGTCCGTTACCGGCTCATTCCCCTCATATGGTAGCTCTGGCCGGAAAGCGGCTCTTCATCTTTCGGCCCTAACTTTTTCCACTAATGGCATGGCTGCAGGCGCGAAGCCGAAAGGCTCCACGTCCTGGCCTGACATGGCATACTGACCCTAACCAGGAAGGAGTGCAGGGTTTCACATGTCGAGGGTCACTAGTGCTGCTCTCGCCGCATGTCTGCTCGCGGCATGGCTCACGGGCTGTAGCTATACTGAGCCCGCGCCCCGCGACTTCACGCTTGTGGGCCAGCGCCCTGCCAAGGCGCAAGAAGCCGGCAACGCGCTCCCGGCCGCCGAGGCTGCCTGCAAGCAGGACACCAAGACCAAGGGCATGGCCAACATGCTTGCCATTTTCTCGCGCTTCCGCCCTGGCTCTGCCGACAAGGATTACATCGCCTGTATGAAGGCGCGCGGTTACGAGGTGACACAGTAGCCAGGAACCCACTCTCCGCTGCGGCTTAAGGCCCAGCAAACGCCTCTACAAACGGCCTTAATCCGGGTATAGGTTCGCCGCTTAGAGATGCCTTCCGCGCGGTTTGATCGGGGCGGCCGATCCACCGGGTGGTTTTGCACGCGAGGTCGGGGCAGTTGCGGGACATTCTCCAGGGTAATCGGGCCAAGCTCATCGACTGGCTGAAGATCGATTCCTGGATCGACTCAGGCCTCTACAACTCGTGGACCCGTTTCCTCGACTGGTGGAGCGGTTACTCTTCCTTCTTCAACAAGTTTGAGGTGAAAGGTTTCGTCCGCGCTCTGAACGAGCTCGCCTGCGAAGGGCTCACGCTCGGCGCGGGCGCTCTCCTCGTGCTCGCAGCCTTCGCGCTCCCGGCCTTCGAAATCGCGCAAGGCAAGATGAACCTCTCCGACGAGTACAGCGTCACCTTCCTCGATCGCTACGGCAACGAGATCGGCAAGCGCGGCCTGCTGCGCGACGACTCCGTGCCACTCGACGAGATTCCCGACGTCATGATCAAGGCAACCCTCGCCACCGAGGACCGGCGCTTCTTCGAGCATTTCGGCGTCGACGTCATGGGCACATTCCGGGCGCTAGCCGCCAACGCCCGTCATGACACTGTGGTGCAGGGCGGTAGCTCCCTCACCCAGCAGCTCGCCAAGAACATGTTCTTGTCGCCCGAGCGCTCGCTCAGCCGAAAGATCAAAGAGGCGATCATCGCCGTCTATCTGGAGAACCACTACACCAAGGCCGAGATCCTCAAGCTTTATTTCGATCGCGCCTATCTCGGCGGCGGCTCCTATGGCGTCGAGGCGGCGGCGCAATATTATTTCGGCAAGTCGATCCGCGACGTGAACCTCGCCGAAGCAGCCATGCTTGCAGGCATGTTCAAGGCGCCGACGCGCTATGCACCGCACGTCAATCTCGCCGCCTCGCGCGCCCGGGCCAACGAAGTCTTGAGCAACATGGTTGAGGCCGGCTTCATGAGCGAGGGCCAGGTTTATGGCGCCCGCATGAACCCAGCCAAGATCGTCGAGCGCGGAGAGTCGCAAACCCCCGACTATTTCCTGGACTGGGCTTTCGAGGAAGTGCAGCGGATTATGCACGGCAAGGAGGACCACATCCTCGTCGCCCGCACGACGGTGGACACCGCCTTGCAAAGGATGGCTGAAGACGCGCTCGAGGGAACCATCGCCCAATCAGGCCGCGCCCGTCATTTCGAGCAAGGCGCCATGGTGGTGATGGAGACCGATGGTGCGGTGCGCGCGCTGGTCGGCGGCAAAGACTATGGCGAGAGCCAGTTCAATCGCGCCACGCACGCTTATCGCCAGCCGGGCTCGTCCTTCAAGCCCTACGTCTATCTCACCGCGTTCGAGACCGGAAAGTACACGCCAAAGACCGTCGTGAGCGGCGGAGGTGCCGCTTGCGGCCACTGGGCGCCTAAGAATTTCGCCGCCGGCGAGAGCAACACCATGGCGCTGCATGATGCGCTTGCCCATTCGATCAATACGATCGCGGTGAAGGTCTCGCTCGATGTTGGGCGCGACAAGGTGCTCGAGACCATGAGGAAACTCGGCATCACGCGCCTGAAGAAGACCTGCTCACTCGCGCTTGGCGATCAGGGCCTGACGCCGCTCGAACACACGGAAAACTATGCGGTGTTCGCATCCGGTGGCCTCGACGTTCGTGCCTACGCCATCGAAGAGATCCGTGGGCTGGCGAGTGAGGAGATGCTCTACAATCACGACCGCGATGAGCCACCGCGCAAGCAGATCTTCTCCCGCAAATCGGTCGAGATGCTGAACACCATGCTGCAACAGGTGGTCACCGGCGGAACCGGCCGTGCAGCGCAGCTCGACTTTACCTATTCCATCGGCAAGACCGGAACGAGCTCGGCATTCCGTGATGCGTGGTTCATGGGCATCACCGGCCAGTACGTGGCCGGCATTTGGCTCGGCAACGACGATTTCACCCCGATGTCGCGCGTCACAGGCGGCAGCTTCCCGGCTCAGACCTGGCATACCTTCATGGTCGCTGCGCACGACACCGACAACATCCCGCAGATTCCCGGCATCGAGGTTCATCCGGTGCAAGCGGCTGAGCAGGCGCGTATCGCCGCGGCCGCGGCGCAGAATGCTACGACCGCCGCCGAGCAGGCTCCCGCTCCGCCGCCCGAAAGTGTCAAGGACATGTCGCAGGCGACACGGGAGGTCCTCGACAAGATCAGCGCGCTGCTCAAGGACGCACGGCGCCTCACGCCGAGCGACGCAAGCAAACCGGACCGCGCCGAGGCTCCGGCCTCTCCGGCGACGCAGCAGGCATCGAAGCCCAGTCTCGCTTCGGCCAGCAATGGCGAAACTCAGCCGCAGCCGGCCGCGGGTCCCCCCGCGACGGCTGAGCCGCAGACCGCTCTATCCATCGGAAAGGACGATGCTGCGCCAGCTCCCCGTTAGAGGGGGCGCCACGGGATTATCGCAACGGACGCCCACCGCTTGACCAGTGCGCTGACCAATCCGCCGTTTGTGCTCTCCTCCGCGGCCACGACCCGTCGCGAAGAGGAAGTCAGCCATTCCATGCGGGATCTCGCTTACTTCATCGGGACTTTCGCGGTTGCGCTTTTCCTCGGAATTGGATCGGCCTGGTACATGATCGAGTACGGCTTGCCCCTCACGACGACGAAAGTCGGCCCCTGGTCGGGTTGGGACAGCGAGGGCAAGCCTGACGCCGATCCCTATACCAAAGCTCATGTGGCGCGCAGTGGCAGGCTTCCGCTTTCGTCAACCGTCGCCCGCTACTTCATGGCGCGGACCGACAGCAACGGCCACACCCTGACCTCGTCCTGCGAGTACGCAATCAATGGTTCGCCGATCAATGCGCGATGGTGGTCAATTGCGCTTTACGACGAATATGGCGGCCTGATCGAGAATCCCACCGGGCGCTACAGCTTCAACAGCGAGGAGTTGCTGCGCCACTCCGATGGAACATTTCGCATAAATCTCGCGAGCAAGCCACGCCCCGAGAACTGGCTGCCAAGCGGGACAGAAGGTCAGAGCTTGATCCTGCTGCTGCGTATCTACAGCCCGCGCGAAACCGACTCGCTGGGAATCGGATTGGTGCCGCCCGAACGGCTGCCGAAGATCGAGCGAAAATCATGCCAGTAAGAATCCCCGGCATCTATATTGTGCTCGGCCTTGTGCTCACCGGGCTCATCCATATTGTGGCAGTGCTCACGTTGCCGATGCTTGCGCCCAAGAACGCACACGCAAGACTTGCCGCGCTCGGGCCTGCCAACACCATGATCGAGCTCCCCGAGGCAGCACCGGGCCATCAAGTGATGCCGATGATGGCGCCGGATGTGCGTTACGCCTTCTGCCGCTTTGATCTCGCCAACGGGCCGGTGCGGCTCAAGGCGACCGTGCCCGACGACCTTTGGCTCATTGCGCTCTACACGCCCGAAGGAGACAATTTCTATTCGGTCGCCGGCGCGGACATGAAGCGGTCCGACATCGATCTCGTGATCACTGGCGCCGATCAGACGGTTGAAGAGGCCGGAGTCGACGCTCCAGAAAGCTCCGATGAAGTGGTGGTGGTGAATTCGCCGGTAACCGAAGGGATCGCTCTTATTCGCGCGCCCCTTGTCGGACCAAGCCGCTCCGCTCGTGCCGAGCAGGCTCTCAAGACCACCTTCTGCGGTCTCTACGCCAAGGCAGGCTGAAGACTGCTTACGACTTCTTGCGCGCGCGTTGCACGCGCCGGCGGGTTGGCGCTCCGCTCTGCCGCGGACCGTTCCCCGAAGCGCGCCGATCGATCCTTACCCCAGGAAAGATGATGATCTCGCCGAGCGAGCCCTGCACAGAGCGGGTGATCCGGTTTGCGGCCTCCTCGCTGCGGCGGAATTCCAGGATGACGGCCATTCTTAGTCTCCAAGCTCGCTCTCGGGCCGTTTGCCCGGGCAATATTAAGGCGCGGGTAATGTTAACGAACTGCTAACCCCTGCCCTCCTCTTCGCCTGTCTCCACTGCGGCTTCGTCGAGAAAATGGCGACCCCCTTTGTCTTCGACTTCGATGATCCATAGGTCAGGGTCGAAGTCCATCTGGCGGGTGAGATATCCCTGCACCTCGGCGAGGCTGACTGCCTTGGCTCCGAAGCAGCTCACCCATCGACGCTCCGACTCCGTTCCAGTCAGGCCAGCCGGCGCAGGGCCGTAAAGAAAGACCGTGCCGTCGAGGCGGTCGATGCAGATGAAGATGGCGCCGGCAGCCTCGTCACCGCGCCGCACGATTACGACGGGAACGCCTTGCGCTTGGCAGCGGCGCAAATAGGCCCTGACCCAAATCTCGCTTTTGATGCGCATTCGACGACCTCTCGCCTAGCTTAGCGCCCGGCGGCGGTCTTCGTCAGGTCATGTCCGGTGAGGCGCTTCAGTTCGCGCAGGAGCTCGGACGTGATGCGGCCGGTCTCGGCCAGCTTGCGATCGCGTTGAAACGCCATGATGGCGCGAGTAGTCGCGTCTCCCATTCCGCCGTCTGCGCGCCCCGGGGCATAGCCAAGATCGGCAAGCGTCTGCTGCACCGACTTGACGGTGGCATTCACCTTCGACTTCGCCGTCGAAGCCGTTGCTTGTTTGGATGTGGTGTCGGCCGTTTCCGTCTTGAGCTTGGCAGGGCCGTTCGCGCCGTCTTTGATGGATCCGGTCGTGCTGCCGGATGGCAGGCTTGCGCCGAGTAGGATATGGCGCAGCAACTCGTCGCTCGCGACGCCAGTGACGGGAAGGCCCTGGCTCTTTTGATACGACGAGATGGCCGCACGGGTCTTGTCGCTCGGCTTGCCGTCGATCGGCCCGACATCGAAGCCTCGCGTCGCAAGCTCGCGCTGCACAGCCCGCAACAGAAGGTCCGAAGCACCCGGCTCGATATTCAGCGGAGGCAGATCGGTGCTGACAGGCGGAAGCTTCGCCGTATCGGTGGGCGCGTTAACCGATGTGGTTGCAACCTGTCGCGGCCGCGAAGAGCCTGCGACAGGAATGCCATGAAGGTCTTGCAGATAAAGCGCGTTGTAAATGATGCATCCCGTGAGCCCGATGAAGGCCAGGAATACGAGCCGCGCCGGTAATACGCCCATCGTCACGCTGAACTTTAGAGGTCCCAACAAGCAGGAGCGTGCCTGCCCCTGCGGTGACCATCTTGGCGTCCGAAGCTAAAGAGAGTGCTAAGCCCACTGTCCTTTTCAAACGCCCGATTGTGCTTCACCATTCGGTCACGCGGCCGACACAGTGGCGGTCTTGGGCGATGTCTCGACCGATTCGGAGCGGCCGGTGAGCGGTAGCGTGATCGTGGCGGTCGTGCCTTTGCCCAGCGTGCTCCTAAGCTCAAGCTTGCCTCCGTGGAGCTTTGCCAGACCTTTGACCACTGACAGACCGAGTCCTGCGCCCTCACAGCTCGCGTCACGGGAGTTGCTCGCCTGCACGAAGGGATTGCCGAGCTTGGGAAGCTCCGCTGCGGCGATGCCGACACCGTTGTCAGTCACCGCGATCTCGACGGTGCCATTTAACGCTCGCGCCGAAACGCGCACAGAACCGCCGGGATTCGTAAACTTGATGGCGTTGGAGATCACATTGAGCAGCATCTGCTTGCAGGCGCGCCTGTCGGCTGCGAGCGCAGGAAGAACCGGTGCCACCTCGACCATCAGCGTGAGTTGTTTCTGCTCTGCAGTGTGGCGCATGACGTCGCAGCACGACTCCACCAGCGACGCCAGGTCGACAGGCTCTTTGACGATCTTGAATTTCCCGGTCTCGATCTTCGAGATGTCCAAGATGTCGTTGACCACGTTCAAGAGGTGCTCGCCGCTTTCATGAATGAGATGCGCGTAGTCGCGATACCGGCCTTCGCCAAGAGAGCCGAAGAGTTCGCGATTAAGGATTTCTGAGAAGCCCATGATCGAATTGAGGGGCGTGCGCAGCTCGTGACTCATGTTGGCGAGGAACTGCGTCTTTATGCGATTTGCGCTATCGGCCTCATCGCGTGTTCGCACGAGCTCGGCTTCTTGGTTCTTGCGGTCTGAGATGTCGCGCGTGACCGCAACGATCGACAGGCGCTTGAGCCCCGCGCCATGGGCACCACGCATTGGACGGCAATGCATCTCGGCCCACACATAGCGCGCGGTTTCGATCCCGCCAGCATGGCGGACCCTGAGCTCGACGGCTGTCGGCGCGTTGTTGGCAAGGCACTGCGAGAGGGCCGTGAGATATGCGGGACGATCGGCCACATGCACCCGCTCGAAAAGTCCATCTCCGAGGACTTTTTGGGTCGGCTCGCCGAGAAGCTGCTTCGCGCCGAGTGAGGCGAACAACACGCGCCCTTTCTCGTCATGACGAGTGATCATGTCGCTCACGTTGTCGACGAGCAGCCGGTAAAGTTCGTCGCCGGGGAGGACTGCATTCTCGGAGCGCTTCTGCACAAGCTGCGCCGCCATCACCATCGTCATCGCCATCGCTGCGGCGTAGGCCGTGGCAGTCATGGCGCCGATCAAGCCAAGGATAATCGGTGAGAGCGGTCCGGGCTCCACTGGCCGCGTATAGCCGAACCATGCGGCCGTTCCGAGGATGGCGAGGCCAAGTCCTGCGGCTAGGGTAGCGAAGCCAAGGATTCGGCGATCACCGCTCAGCCCTCCCTGCAATGGGACGGCGACCAGCCACGGGATCAGCCACGAGCCCAGGCCGCCGGTAAGCCAGGTGCAATAGGTGACCACGCCTGCGAAGTTCGCCACGGAAAGGAGCTGAGCCGCAGGCAATCGCCCGGTCCTTGACAGGAAGACCGCGACGGCGATGGGCGACAGGAGCCAAAGGAAGGCAATGGCGCTCGAGAGCGACGGCTTGCCGACGATCACGAGGTAGACGGGAAAGACGCATAGCGCGAGCAGTCCGCTCAGCACATGCGAGGCTATGAAGGTTTGCTGGCGGGCGGCGGCCAGCGAATTGCCGCGGACCGATTCATGCACGAGCGAGCTGAAATAGGCAGCAAGCCCATGCACAGTCTCTCGATCAAACACGCGCTCTTCGCAGTGGACGGGCCGCTGCGTCCCCGATGGTCTTGGTTGTGCATATCAGAGCGCGCTTAAAGAAGCTTAAAACGGAGCAACGCCACGTGCCGCGCTCATTGAATCGAGACGTGTCGCCAATCGGCGGTCGCAAGGGCAAATTCCTAAACTTAGAATCGATTCCGCAGCAAATTAATAACCAGTTACTCTGGAATATTACTAAAAGGCTAATCTTATGATCGGCAGAATCGACCAGAATTTTCGATTCCAATTTTAGCGAATGCGGTGAAACTCCCTTATTTTCTCTGCGCTATAGTGCCAGCCTCTAGGGGAACGATAGCGGCGCCAAAGCCGCACGCGTCTAAACAGAGAGGGCATGGCAATGAGGTTTCTTATCCGCGCAGCCTTTTGGCTGATGATTCTTATCCTGTTGCTGCCAAGCGACGACAAGCAGCGGAGCGAGGTGTACGGCACCGCCGAGGCGGCCGTGAAGGATGTGTCGGGCTTCTGCGAGCGAAATCCGGAGCCCTGCGCCAAAGGCCGCGACGTCATCGACGTATTCATGCAGAAGGCTGAGTTTGGCGCGCATCTCCTGATGAACTTCATCAATGAGCGCAGCCAAGGCGGCAGCGACGAGCCTGGCGCGACCTGGCCGAGCACGGGCTCCGAGGGCCAAAGCGCGGCTGCGCCCGCGAGCTGGGAAACTGGTGCGTCGCAGGACACGCTGATCCCGGCCGATCGCGAGGCTGACTGGTCGGGCCCTGACGCCTCCGGCACGTAAGGCCTAGGACAACGACAAGAGTTTGGCGGCCCCCCCGCCTGCCTGGGGCGCGCATCCGAGAAGGTTATGCCCTTTCCCTCCCGGATTGCGCGCCCCGCTCTCTTTGGCAAATCGGACCGATGGCGGTCGCAGCCACGTCCATTTCTGCCTATATTGGAGTCATGGATACGCTTACCGATACGCGCCAAATCCCGAGATTCGACGAGATCCGCGCCGACTTCGAGTTCCTCGACGACTGGGAGGACCGCTATCGCTACGTGATCGAGCTCGGGCGCAGGCTTGAGCCCCTGCCCGAGTGCGAGCGCTCGGCAGCGAACAAGGTGCAGGGCTGCGTGAGCCAGGTCTGGCTCTCGACCAAAGTCGATCCTAATGGCGGCAGCCCGCGACTGAGCTTCGTCGGCGACAGCGACGCCCATATCGTGCGCGGCCTGATCGCGATTCTCTTCGCGCTCTACTCCGGTAAGACGGCTCAGGACATCATCAGCATCGACGCGCCGCATACACTCGGGCTGTTGCATCTCAAGGAGCATCTCACCCCACAGCGCTCCAATGGCCTGATGGCCATGGTGAAGCGCATCAGGAGCGACGCCGAGTCTGCCCTCGCGCAGCGCACTATCCATTAGACTCCGTTTCGTGCGAGTCCTTTCCGTGCCAAGCATCGAGGGTTGGGCGGTAGTCGTCGGTGCCCCAATGGCGCAGGCCGGTCCTCTTGTGGACAGCGGCGTCATCAGGCGCGATCAACCCGTAATGTTTGGCAAGTCTTGTCAGCGCGATTTGCAGTGCGACCTTGCCGGCGCGTGAGGGCCAGCCGTTCGTTTTCTCGGCCTCCTCTAGCCCTTTTAGCTCGCAGCAGATATCGACCAAGATGCCTGAGACCTCGGGCCCGACCGCCATAAGCGCGCGCATCACGCGTTCCTTGGCGGCGATCACCTCATCCCGGAGCGCAGCGGCATTCGACGGCGCGCCGCGCCGCGCGCGGTCTTGCGGTGCCAACGCCGACCCAATTCGAGGTTACCCGCGGGCTCATATGGGCGAACCAGTAGTCTGCGCGCAAGCGCTCTCCCGCCTCATGATGCGCCCTTCAAGTGGACGAGGTGCGTGCAGCATAAGTGCGGATTACAGGCCGAGGACAAGCGACGAGCATTTCTCACGTTCGTCATGGCCGGCCGGGCTCAGACTATTTCGACGGGGTGAGACCGAGCAGCTTGTCGATAGTGATCGGCAAATCGCGTACGCGCACGCCTGTTGCGTGATAGGCGGCATTTGCGACCGCCGCAGCGGTGCCGACGATGCCGATCTCGCCGACTCCCTTCACGCCAAGCGGATTGAGGTGAGGCTCGCGCTCCTCAACGAAAATCACATCGATATCGTGGATGTCGGCATTCACCGGCACATGATACTCGGCAAAATTATGATTGATGAAGCACCCATAGCGGTGATCGATCACCGTCTCCTCGTGCAGCGCCATGCCGATGCCGCCGACCACGGCACCCATGATCTGACTCCGCGCGGTCTTCGGGTTGAGGATGCGCCCGGCCGCTACCGCACTGACGACGCGCACAACGCGCAGCATGCCGAGCTCCTCGTCGAGCCTCACCTCGGCGAATACGGCAGAATGGGTGTAATGCGAATAGCGCTGAAAGACTTTGGGGTCGGGCTTGGAGGTAACTTCCGACTTGATCGGGTCGTTTAGACCCTGAAGCACATCGGTGAGCGCCATGGCGCGGGAGGGATCTCCCCTCACCCGCATCTCGCCGTCGACAAAAGTCACGTCGGCCGGCTCCGCGCCCTCAAGCGGAGCGTTTTTGATCTTGCCGGCACGCTTGAGCAGATCCTCACGGATTCCGTTGCAAGCCTCCATCACGGCTGACCCTGCCGAGGCGGCAGTCCACGAGCCACCTTCGACGGGCGCGACCGGCAAATCTGAATCGCCGACCTTGACCGTGACTTTGTCGATCGGGAGCCCTAGCATTTCGGCGCCGATCTGGGCGAGGATGGTATAGGTGCCCGTGCCGATGTCGGCGGTGCCGCATCCGATCTCCAGAGTGCCATCCGGTGCGAGCACCGCCCGTGCGCTCGTGGGCACGCGAAATGCTTCCCAGATTCCGGTTGCCATGCCATAGCCGACGAGCTCACGACCCTCGCGCATCGAGCGAGGCTCGGGTTTCCGCTTAGACCAGCCGAACCGCTCGGCACCGCGGTAGTAGCAGTCCTTCAGAGCCTTGCTGGTGTAGGGCTTGTCGTCATTCTGATCCCACTCGGAATAATTCCTGAGGCGAAGCTCGAGCGGATCGATGCCGACGGCATAGCTCAGCTCGTCCATGGCGCTCTCGATGGCATAGAGGGACGACGCGCCGCCTGGGGCCCGCATGTCGCAAGGGGTGAACAGGTCGATCTGCGTGAGCTTGGCGGTCGCGGCCGCGTCATTGCAGTGATAGAGCGCGCCCGTCCAGATGGCGGTCGGTTCCTGGTAATCCTCGAAGCGAGAGGTATTGGCGATCGCGTCGTGCCGGAGCGCCGAGAGGCTTCCGTCGTCCTCGGCTCCCAGGCTCAGGGTTTGGATCGTCTCCGGCCGGTACCCGACCGTGAACATCTGCTGCCGGGTGAGCGCAACCCTGACCGGCCGCTTGAGCCCGATGACCGCCAACACCGCCATGTTCAGCTGATAGTTCGGCCTTAGCGCGGTGCCAAAGGCTCCGCCCACATAGGGCGATAACAAGCGGACCTTATCCTTGGCGAGGCCGAACACGCTGCAAATGTAGCGATAGCAGTTCGGCGCACCTTGAGTCTTGTCGTAGACGGTGAGCCGTCCGTCTTCTTCCCATACCGCTGTCGTGCCGAAGCACTCCATGGGATTGTGGTGCTCGATCGGGGTGCGATAGGCGTGCTTGATCTTGATGGGCGATCGCGTGAGAGCCTTTTCGACGTCGCCGCGGGGCTCAGGATCCCATCCCGGGAATCGCTTCTTGCGCGGTTCGTAGGCCTTGGCGATTTGCGAGTCGATATCGGTGATTGCTTCCTCGGTTTCGTATTCGATTTCGACGAGCGTGGCGGCGAAGCGTGCGATCTCGAACTCCTCAGCGACCACCAACGCAACAGGCTGTCCCGCGAAGGAAATCGTGTCGTCATAGAGCGGCCGGAATGGTGAGCCTGGTGGAGCGGTTTCGTCGGCATATTTTCCGCTCGAGGACGCGATCTCGGGCCTGTTGTCGTGGGCGAACACCTCGATCACACCCGGCACTGCAAGCGCGGCGGCGCGGTCGATCTTCTTGATGCGTCCTTTGGCGATCTCGCTATTGACGACGAAACCGTGGGCGAGATTTGGCACGTTGAACTCGGCCGCATATTTCGCCTTGCCGGTCACTTTGAGGGGGCCCTCTATCCGCGATACAGGCTTGCCGATGCTATTCCTGGTGAAAGAGCTCATGACACCGCCTACCGGATCACTTTGACGGACTGAGACTGCGGCGTTCCGGCCGCGGCCTGCTCAAGCGTGCGTACGATCACGCGCCGCGCGAGCTCGATCTTGAAGCTGTTATGGGTAAAGCCCGAGGCATCGCGCAGAATGGCGTCAGCCACCTCGGCGAAAACCTTTCGGTCGGGCCGTTGTCCTTTGAGGCTTCGCTCGGCGTCGGAAATGCGCCAAGGCTTATGGGCGACGCCGCCAAGAGCCACGCGCCCGGTCTTGATCGCGCCATTCTCAAGCTCGAGGCCAGCGGCAACCGAGACCAGGGCGAAGGCATAAGACAGGCGGTCTCTGATCTTGAGATAACTGTAATTGCGACTGAACCCTTGAGGCGGCAGCTCGACCGCAGTGATGATCTCATCATGGGCGAGAATGGTGTCGAGCTCGGGCGTGTCCCCGGGGAGGCGATGAAAATCGGCGAAGGGAATTACGCGCGCGCCCTTCGGCCCGGTCACATGGACCGTGGCTTCCAGGACGGCGAGTGCGACGCACATGTCGGAGGGATGCACGGCGATGCAGGATTGGCTCCAGCCGAGCACCGCGTTCATGCGGTTGAAGCCGTCGATCGCGCCGCAGCCTGTGCCGGGCTCGCGCTTATTGCAGGGCAAGCTCGCGTCATAAAAATAGAGGCAGCGAGTGCGCTGGAGGAGGTTGCCGCCGGTCGACGCCATGTTGCGCAGCTGGGCCGAGGCTCCGGCGAGGATGGCGCTTGAAAGCAGCGGATAACGTTTCCTGATCCGCTCGTCGTAGGCAAGGTCGCTGTTGGGCACGAGCGCGCCGATGCGCAAACCGCCGGCATCGGTCTCCTCGATTTCCGTGAGTGGCAGGCCGGTGATGTCGATCAAGCGCGTCGGCCGCGCGACATTCTCCTTGATAAGGTCGATGAGATTGGTGCCGCCGGCGATGAAACGCGCGTTCGGATCAGTGCTGATTTGCTTGACCGCATCGCCGACGTCGCGCGCCTTGATGTAATCGAAATTGATCACGGCGCGGACTCCGGCGCAGCGCCCTTCATCACCTCCTCGATGGCGGCAACGATGTTCGGGTAGCAGCCGCAGCGGCAGATATTGCCGCTCATCAGTTCACGAATTTCGTCCGCAGTCTTCGCGTGACCCTCGGCGATAAGCCCCACGCCTGAGCAGATCTGACCCGGGGTGCAGTAGCCGCATTGGAAACCATCATGAGCGATGAAGGCCTCCTGTAACGGATGCAGCTTGCCGTTCGTGGCCAGGCCCTCGATAGTCGTGATCTCGGCGCCGTCCTGCATGACGGCAAGGGTCAGGCACGAGACGATGCGCCGTCCGTTGACGAGAATGGTGCAGGCCCCGCACTGGCCGTGGTCGCAGCCTTTCTTGGTTCCGGTGAGATCGAGATATTCGCGAAGCGCGTCGAGAAGTGTGGTCCACGGCCTGAGGGCAACTCGGCGCTCGACGCCGTTGATGCGAAGCGTGACGTCGCGCTTCGGTGGCGGCGCAAGCTCGCGCGCGTTTGGCTCGTGTTTACCCAGCGACATCCCGACCTACCCTTTGCGAACGCCGACATGCAAACCACCGCGACGGGACAGGAGTTCCGGCGAAAGCTGCGCCGCACAGAATTGCAGTGTTGTCGCTGCCGGGCAAGTCCTTCCGTCTACGTCCTAAATCGCCGAAGCTATCCCCACAACAATTCCCGGCCTTTGGTCGCGCTGTAGTCTCGCGCTTCCACCCCAGGAGGCGAGCAATTGCGGCAGAAACTGCAACACCGGATCAGGGCAAGGCGACACCGCGGGCGGATAACGGCGAAGCGCACGTTCGGCACGATGGCCGCCGCGGGAACCGCCGCCTACCTAAGGTCGCGCGACCTGCCGAAGCTGATCGCGCTATGGCCGCATGAGCTCGACGATGAGAGCCAAGAGGGGATGTTTCGCGTGCTTGCGAAGCTTCGCCGTGCGCTGAGGGCCGAGCGCAGCCGCGGTCTCGCAGGTCATTGGAGTTACGACCTGAATCGGCATCTCGGTCTATTGAGCGCTTATAAGGGAGAGCTGGCGGCCTTGCGCGCGAGCCGGCGGAAGGCCTAGAGGTCGAAGGCAGAACTCAGGAGATCCGCCACCGCGCGGACCAGCCCAAGATCACCCGGCTGATTTGTCAGCCTTTATCGCCGCCGCTGTCCAAGACCCATGCGCTTCGCAAGATCAGAGCGCGCGGCGGCGTAGTTCGGCGCCACCATCGGGTAGTCATGCGGCAGACCCCATTTGTCGCGATACTCCTCCGGCGACAAATCGTAATGGGTTCGCAAATGACGCTTCAGCGATTTGAACTTTTTGCCATCCTCGAGGCAGATGATGTATTCGGGCGTGACGGATTTCTTCACGGGGATGGCAGGCTTCAGCTCCTCCCGCGTGGGAACGCCCGAGGCACTCGAGGCTTTGCTCAACGCGTCGAACACATTGTGGATGACACCAGGAAGGTCGGTGGCAACGACCGTATTGTTGCTGACATAAGCCGACACGATCTCCGCGGTCAGTTCGACGAGTTCATTCTTCTCCAGATTGGCTTCCATATAGAGGCTCCTTGATCCTGACTAATCCCCGGTCCAACCAAGCACGTGTGAACTCCCGCGCGCGCTCGTGCATCTCCCGGGCCCATTTCATCTTTGAGTCACCAGATTACGCCGATTTTGTGACGCGAGGTTGCAATGTTTCGCAACAAGAGAATGCGATGCACTTCGGACGGCTTAGTTTATTTGGCCTCTATAGCAGCTTTCCGCGAAAGTGCAATGCACGGGTTCTTATGAAAGAACCGTGGCACCAAAACGTGTTAGGACTTCCATAGACTGTGGTTTGGCAAAAGCCATCCGTGCGCTGCTTAGTTTTACTAGCAGCCGCCCGACGATAATTAGACCGCTTTCGGTTACAACCTAAGCGGATAAATGTGCAACCTAAGGAAGAGTATCAACCCTGCGTGACCGAGTTTCCGAGCCCCTTCGGAAGGTCATCGGAGACGCTTATATTTCCGGGCTAATAAATGCGACCGACCGCGAAAGTGTTCCCGCAATGAAAAACCCCGATAAAATCCAAAAGAACGCCACTGACAAGACGCCGATGTCCGAGGCGGAGCTACGAAAGAAGCTTACGCCCGAGCAGTTTCATGTGACGCAGGAGCACGGGACCGAGAGGGCCTTTAGTCATCCCTATTACAACGACAAGCGCTCCGGCATGTTTCGCTGCGTCGTCTGCGGCGCCCCGCTTTTTAGCTCGGACGCAAAATTCGACTCGGGCACCGGCTGGCCGAGCTTCACAGAGACCGAAGGTACGGTGACCACGCACGACGATAGTTCCTACGGCATGCGGCGCACCGAGGTGAGATGCGCCAATTGCGGCGCACATCTCGGCCATGTGTTCCCCGACGGACCGGGTCCCACCGGCTTGCGCTACTGCATCAACGGATGCGCGCTAGACCTCGACACCGAGGGCAAGAGCGGCAAATAAGTTCAACCGATGAATGACTGCCTCTCCCGCGCGCGGGCTCCTCGCGCCGCGCGCAGACCCTTGAGCACAATTCATCACGGCATCACGCGGATGGACGATTACGCTTGGCTGCGCGCGGCAAATTGGCAGGCGGTGATGCGCGATCCTGCCCAGCTCGATCCCGCGATCAGGGCGCATCTCGAAGCCGAGAACGCTTACGCCGAAGCATTCATGGCCGATACCAAAGAACTGCAAGCGCAGCTTCTCGCCGAGATGAAGGGACGGATCAAGGAACACGACGCGAGCGTCCCTGCCCCCGATGGCCCATTCGCCTATTACACATGCTACGTGACCGGCGGTCAGTACCCGTTATTTTGCCGCAGGCCGCGCGACGGCGGCGAGGAGCGCGTGCTGGTGGACGGGAACGCGCTGGCAAAGCCGCACGCTTATTTCCGCATCGCAGGCGTCGCTCACAGCCCCGATCATAGCCTCATTGCCTACGCCGTGGATACCAAGGGCTCGGAGTTCTACACGGTCAACGTCATCGAAGCCGACAGCGGCGCGGTGGTCGATTCTGGCATCGCCGACAACAATGGATCGCTCGAATGGGCGGCCGACAGCCGTACGCTTCTCTATGTTTGGCTTGATGAAGACCACCGTCCACGCCGTGTGCTGCGGCACGCAATTGGCGCCGACGGGGCCGATGATCTCATCCATGCGCAGGATGATGCCAGTTTCTTTCTGGGTCTGAGCGCGACCCAGGATCGGCGCTTCCTCCTGCTTAGCGTTCATGATCACGAGACGGCAGAGGTCAGCCTGATCAATGCTGCCAATCCATCGGCCCCGCCTCGCCTGGTAGCGAAACGTGAGCCTGAGCACGACTATTCCGTCGATCATCACGAGGGCCGCCTCATCATTCTTACCAACTCTGATGGCGCGGAGGACTACCGCATCGTCGAAGCACCGGCTGCCAGTCCCAGCCGCGAGAACTGGCACGAGATCGAGCCGCACCGGTCCGGCCGGCTCATCCTCGATGTCGTCGCCTTCAAGGATTTCCTCGTTCGCCTCGAGCGCGAGGACGGCCTGCCGCGCATCGTGGTGCGCCGCTTCGACAACGGAGAAGAGCATGCCATCGCCTTCGCCGAGGAGGTCTATTCGCTCGGCATTTCAGCCGGCTACGAATACGACACGACCACCTTGCGCTGCACTTACTCCTCGATGACCACGCCCGCGCAGGTCTTCGACTATGACGTGAGCTCGCGCGCGCGCGCTTCGCAAGACCCAGGAAATTTCGAGCGGGCACGATCCTTCCCTCTACGTCACGCGCAGAGTCCTGGCGCCAGCTAAGGACGGCGAGACCGTCCCGATCTCGCTGCTCTATCGCAAAGAGACAAAGCTCGACGGCTCTGCCTCTCTCCTCCTTTACGGATATGGCGCCTATGGCATGTCGATGCCGGCGGGATTCTCCACCAACGCGCTTTCTCTCGTCGATCGCGGCTTCGTCTACGCGATCGGCCATGTGCGCGGCGGCAAGGACAAGGGCTATCGCTGGTGCAAGGAAGGTAAGCGCGAGAACAAAGTCAACACCTTCACCGACTTCATCGCTGCGGGCGAATTTCTTGCCGCGCAAGGCTTCACCTCGCGTGGACGCATCGTCGCCCATGGGGGGGGAAGCGCGGGCGGTATGCTGATGGGGGCCGTGGCCAACATGGCGCCCGAGCTATTTCTTGGCATCATCGCCGAGGTGCCTTTCGTCGATGTTCTCACCACCATGCTCGACGCGAGCCTGCCGCTCACCCCGCCGGAATGGCCGGAGTGGGGCAACCCAATCGAGAGCGAGGCAGGCTACCGCACCATCGCTGCCTATTCGCCTTACGACAATGTGCGGGAGCAACCCTATCCGCATATTCTCGCGCTTGCTGGTCTCACCGATCCGCGCGTCACCTATTGGGAACCTGCAAAATGGATTGCCAAGCTGCGGGAGCTCGCCACTAGCGATGGGCTCATCTTACTGCAGACCAACATGGAGGCGGGCCACGCCGGCGCGTCTGGCCGCTTCGAGCGGCTGAAGGAAGTCACCCTCGCTTACACCTTCGCGTTGAAGATCGCTCAGGCTTGACCCAGCAAGCGAGCTATGCCACGGGGGCGAACCAATTCACGTTGCACGCGCCATGCTTATTAATCGCGACAAGTCACAGCTCCTCATCATCGACGTCCAGGAGAAGCTCATCGCGGCAATCTCCGGCAAAGACCGGGTGATCGACCGATGCGTGCGCCTGGTCCGCGCGGCGAGAACGCTCGGCGTGCCGATAACGATCTCAGAGCAATATCCGCAAGGACTGGGACCCACGGCAGACCCGATCCGCGAGGCATTCGCCAATTCGGGTCTCGTCGTGGATAAGGTCGAGTTCTCCTGCCTCAAGAGCGATCCATTGCGCGAGCGGCTGCACGAGCTCCGCCGGCAAGGCCGCCCGCAAGTCGTGATTGGCGGCACCGAGGCTCATGTCTGCGTGGCGCAGACGGCGATCGATCTCGAGGAGCAAGGCTTCGAGTCGTTCGTGGTCGCCGACGCGGTCGGTTCGCGGTCGAAGGCAAGCCGGAAGCTTGCGCTGACACGATTGCTCAAGTCCGGCGCCGATGTCGTCGACAGCGAAATGGTCCTATTCGAGTGGCTCGAACGGGCCGGCACGCGCGAATTCAAAGAGCTCCACGCGCTCGTGAAGTAGCCTCGCTTAACCAATGCTGCACGCTCGGTTCATGCAGGGTTCAGGTGGATTCGCGCAAAGTCAGAAGCGTCAGATCCCTGTACTGATGTAGCGAACCTTCCTCGGCACCGGGCACGGAGTTCAGGGGCTCCGTGCCCACCCTTCCTGGCCTTTCCGGCTATCATTTTTGCGTATGGCTGAGGCGCTTGACTTGCCTCGATTGGCGGGAACCATTAGCTTTCGGCGGGCTTCTTCTGACCTATCAAACCCTGCCGGAGCAAAGCCGTGGCCTTCGAACTCCCGCCCCTCCCTTATTCCTATGATGCGCTTCAGCCCTATATGTCGGCCGAGACGCTGCAATATCACCATGACAAGCATCACAAGGCCTATGTCGACAATCTGAACAAGCTGCTCCCCGGTTCGGGTCTCGAGGGCAAGAGCCTCGAGGAAATCGTCAAGGCGAGCTATGGCAAGAATCCCGGCGTCTTCAACAATGCCGGACAGGACTTCAACCACATCCATTTCTGGCCATGGATGACGAAGGGCGGCGGCGGCAAGAAAGTGCCGGGCGCGGTGCTTGCCCTAATTGACCGCGATCTCGGCGGCTTCGACAAGTTCCGCAACGATTTCATCGAGGCCGGCAAGACCCAATTCGGATCTGGCTGGGCTTGGCTTGCGATCAAAGATGGCAAACTCGCGGTGACCAAGACGCCGAACGGCGAGAACCCACTCATGCAGGGGGGCTGGCCTCTGCTCGGCGTCGATGTGTGGGAGCACTCCTATTACATCGACTATCGCAACGAGCGGCCGAAATATCTCGAAGCCTGGTTCGACCATCTCATCAACTGGGAACACGTCGAGGAGATGCTCGCGCTCGCGCCGGGAACCTAGCCGACCACGATCAATCGCAATTAAAAGCCGCCGCTGCCGCGACCGCGCCTAATGCCCCCGAGCGTGCCGCGCTTGATCTGCTGCTCTAGCATACGCGTCGCGGCGGGCACGACCGATCGGATGACCTGCTTGCCGAAGGTTGTCCAGAAGCCGTCGCTGCGCGATTTGCTTCCCGACGCCTGTGTCGCTTCCTTATCTTGCGCCTGCGCTGCTTCGGCCTCGGTGTGATCGGCCGTGCGCTTCTGCAGAAGCTCATAGGCCGATTCCCGATCCTCAGTCTCGTCGTAGATGCCTTTGACCGGACTCGCATTTATTACGGTCTTGCGTTGGGCATCGGTGATCGGACCGACGCGTGAATTCGGCGGCCTTATCAGCGTCTTCTGAACCATGGAGGGCTGGCCTTTCTCGTCGAGCGTGGAGACGAGCGCCACGCCGATGCCAAGCTCCATGATTGCCTTCTCCGTATCGAAGGCAGGGTTGGCGCGGAAAGTCGTGGCCGCCGCTTTCACCGCCTTCTGCTCCAAGGGGCTGAAGGCGCGCAGCGCATGCTGAATACGGTTGCCGAGTTGCCGTGACACTGTATCGGGAATGTCGAGCGGGTTTTGCGTCACGAAATAGACGCCGACGCCCTTGGAGCGGATCAGCCGCACCACCTGCTCGACCTTCTCGAGCAGCGCCTTGGGCGCGTCCTTGAACAGGAGGTGCGCCTCGTCGAAGAAGAACACGAGCTTAGGCTTGTCGGGATCACCAACCTCGGGCAGCTCCTCGAACAGCTCCGACATGAGGAACAGAAGGAAAGTTGCGTACAGGCGCGGCGATTCCATGAGCTTGTCGGCGACCAGAACGCTGATATAGCCCAGCCCATCGCGCGCCACTCGCATCAAATCGCTGATCTTGAGCGCAGGCTCCCCGAAGAAGTGATCAGCACCTTGCTGCTGGAGCACCAGCAATGATCGTTGGATCGATCCGATCGAAGCCTTGGTGATGTTGCCGTACTTGGTCGTGAGCTCGCCGGCACGATCAGCCAAATCTTGCAGCAATGCCTGCAAGTCCTTGAGATCAAGTAGCGGCAGCTTCTCGTCATCGGCGATCTTGAAGGCGATATTGAGCACGCCTTCTTGCGCCTCGCTGAGATCCATCAGGCGGGACAGGAGGAGCGGGCCCAGCTCCGACACGGTGGCGCGGATCGGATGCCCCTTTTCGCCGAACAGGTCCCAGAAGATCACAGGATAGGCGCGGTAGTTCTGCGTATAGCCAATCTCCTTGTCGCGCACCTCGATCCACGGCTTCGACTCGCCTTGTTCGGCCACACCAGAGAGATCGCCCTTCACATCGGCGCAGAAAACCGAGACGCCCTGATCTGAGAAGCCCTCCGCCAAACCCTGAAGGGTCACGGTCTTGCCGGTTCCGGTGGCGCCGGTGATCAGACCATGGCGGTTGGCGAGGCGAAGATAGATGAACTCCGGCTTGATGCTCTGGCCGATATAAACGCTGTTGTCTGGCGCCTTGGCGGCCACCGGTGCCTGGCTTGCGTCTTGTCTAGGCGCTGCCTTCTGCGTAGCCATCGCCGGTCCTCCTTTGATCAGAGCTCCACAGTCTAACCCTTCCGCCCGGCTGATCGCAAAGACGCGACAGGCCGCGAGGCGCTAGGGCTCACGCTTCCGCGTCCCTTCGCCTTCATGCTAGGAGGGACCGGTGGAGCTTAGAAGCTGAGGACAATGGTGGAATTTTCCCTGGCCCGCGACTTTCCGCCTGCCGACGAGGCGGCATGGAAAGCACTCGTCGAAGAGGCACTAAAGGGCGCGCCCTTCGCTTCGTTGCGGTCGCGAGGCCATGACGGCATAACCGTCGACCCGCTTTATCCGCGCGCGAAGGATGCGAAGCCTATCGAAGGCCGCGCAGCGGGAACGCCGTGGGCAGTGATGCACCGGATCGACTTCCCCGATCCCGACGCCGCCAACGCGCAAATCCTCGAGGACCTCAATAACGGCGTGAACGGCATCGCGCTCGTTTTTCCTGGTGCCGTCGGCGATTACGGCTTTGGCCTTCCGTCGACCGGCGCTGCGATCAGCGCCGCACTTGACGGCGTCTATCTGGATGCCGGCATCGCCCTCGACCTTGATCTTAGCGCCTCATCCAAAGATGCCGCGGGGCTCATTGCGACGTTGGTCAAAGCCCGAGACATCTCACCCAAAGATGTGAAGATACGCTTCGGCTTCGGCCCGCTCGGCGGAATTGCTGCGAGCGGCGAGAGTACGGTTCCTTGGAAGAACATCGCGCCGATCTTTGCCGAGCTGATCAGCGACCTCGCCAGCCAAGGCTTCACTGGTCCCTTCGCGGTTGCTGACGGAAGAGTCGTGCATGCGGCCGGCGGCTCCGAGGCCCAGGAGCTTGCCTTCGCGCTCGCCGTCGCCGTGACTTATCTCCGCGCCATGGAGGCCGGCGGCATCGCGCTCGATGATGCGAGGCGCTTCATCTATTTCCGCCTTGCCGCCGACCAGGACCAGTTCCTCACCACTGCCAAATTCTGTGCGCTGCGGAAGCTGTGGGCACGCATCGAGGCGGCTTGCAGGCTTAAGCCGCGTGTGACCTTCGTCGCCGCGGAGACCGCATGGCGGATGATGACCAAGCGGGATCCGCACGGAAATATCATACGCGGCACGAGCGCAGCGCTCGCCGCAGCGGTTGGCGGTGCCGATGCGATAACGGTGCTGCCGTTCAGTGCCGCACTGGGACTCCCTGACGCGTTTGCCCGACGCATCGCGCGCAACACCCAGACCATTCTCATCGAGGAAGCCAATATCCATCGCGTCGCCGATCCCGCCGCAGGCTCGGGCGCCATCGAAGCGCTCACGGATCAGCTCTGTGCTCGGGCGTGGATGCTGTTCCAGGACATCGAGCGTGAAGGCGGGGCGGCCGAGGCGCTCAAGACCGGCTCAATCCAGCGCGCCGTCGCCAAGGTCAGGGCCGAGCGCGAAACCAACGTGACGCTTAGAAAAGACTCGCTCATAGGCACGAGCGACTTTCCCGACCTCGCGGAAGCGCCGGTCGTGGTACTCGAGAGGCCGAGTGGTGAGTCTCCGGCAGAAAGTGCTAGGGCCCTCCCCCGCATCAGACTCGCCGAGCCTTTCGAGCAATTGCGCGACCGTAGCGATGCCTATCTCGCGGCGCAGGGCGAACGACCCAAGGTGTTTCTCGCCTGTCTCGGCCGCGCCTCAGACTTCAACGCGCGGGCGAGCTTCGCCAAGAGCCTGTTCGAGGCTGGCGGCATCGAAGCGGTAGAAGGCAAGGGCGATAACCTAGCGGAACAATTCATAAAGTCTGGCGCGAAGCTCGCCTGCCTCTGCTCCTCCGATAAAGTCTACGCAAGCCAGGCCGTGGATACCGCCAAAGCGCTGACCCAGGCGGGTGCGTCCCCCGTTTATCTCGCAGGCAAGCCCGGCGCTGATCGCGCAGCATTGGAGAGGGCCGGCGTTAGCACCTTCCTTCACCAGTCCTGTGATACGCTTTCAATCCTGAACGCCGCCTATGACGAGATTTGATCGCTGATGACGCGCATTCCCTCATTCGCCGATGTGAAGTTCGAGAGCAATAACGGCTCGGGTTTCACCACGGCTGACACGGCGATTGCCTGGCAGACGCCGGAGGGCATCGCGGTGAAGACGGTCTACACTGCCGCCGACATCGCGCGTCTCGACTTCCTCGATGGCTTTCCCGGCATCGCGCCTTACCTGCGCGGGCCCTACCCCACAATGTATGTGCAGAGGCCTTGGACGATCCGCCAATATTCCGGCTTTTCGACCGCGGAGGACTCCAACGCCTTCTACCGGCGGAACCTCGCCGCCGGCCAGCAAGGGGTGTCCATCGCCTTCGACCTCGCTACCCATCGCGGCTACGATTCGGATCACCCGCGCGTGACGGGCGACGTGGGCATGGCGGGGGTGGCCATCGATTCGATCTACGACATGCGCACCCTGTTCGATCACATCCCGCTCGATCAGGTCTCGGTGTCGATGACCATGAATGGCGCAGTGCTGCCTGTGCTCGCACTGTTCATCGTCGCCGGCGAGGAGCAAGGCGTGCCGCCGGAGCAACTCTCCGGCACGATCCAGAACGACATCCTGAAAGAATTCATGGTGCGGAACACTTACATCTATCCGCCCGCGCCATCGATGCGCATTGTCTCGGACATCTTCGCCTACACGTCGAAGAAGATGCCGAAGTTCAACTCGATCTCGATCTCCGGCTATCACATGCAGGAGGCCGGGGCGACGGCTGACCTCGAGCTCGCCTATACGCTTGCCGACGGCATTGAATATGTGCGCGCCGGAGTGAACGCTGGCCTCGACGTTGATGCCTTCGCACCGCGGCTCTCCTTTTTCTGGGCCATCGGCATGAACTTCTTCATGGAAATCGCCAAGATGCGCGCCGCGCGGCTGCTCTGGGCCAAGCTCATGGCCGAAGAGTTCAAGCCGAGGGACCCGCGCTCGCTTGCGCTGCGCACCCACTGCCAGACGAGCGGCTGGAGTCTCGCAGCGCAGGATGTGTTCAACAATGTGGTGCGCACCTGCGTCGAGGCGATGGCGGCGACGCAAGGTCATACCCAATCGCTGCACACCAATGCGCTCGACGAGGCGCTGGCGCTGCCCACCGATTTCTCGGCGCGCGTTGCCCGCAACACGCAACTTATTCTTCAGCAGGAATCTGGCACGACCCGCACCATCGACCCCTGGGGCGGCAGCTTCTACGTCGAACGCCTCACCTATGACCTTGCCACTCGCGCACTCAAGCATATCGAGGAGGTGGAAAAGATCGGCGGCATGACCAAGGCGATCGCTGCCGGTATCCCCAAGCGGATGATCGAACAGGCTGCGACAGCCACCCAAGGCCGCATCGATTCAGGCCGGCAAACCATCGTCGGCGTGAACAAGTACCGGACCGACAAAGACGCGGATATCTCCATATTGAAGGTGGATAATCGCGCCGTACGCCGTCAGCAGCTGGAGAAGCTTACGCGCCTCAAGGCCGAGCGCGACGAGGCGGTGGTCCAGAGTGCGCTTGACGCGCTGACGAGAAGCGCAGAGACAGGCACCGCAAACCTTCTCGCAGGCGCCGTGGCGGCCGCCCGCGCCAAGGCCACGGTGGGCGAAATATCCTACGCGCTCGAGAAGGTGTTCGGGCGGCATCGAGCTGAGGTGTCGGCAATCACCGGCGTCTATAAAGCGGAGATGGGTCGCATGGACGGAAGCATGACCCGCATCAAGGAGCTGATCGACTCATTCGAGACCGAGCATGGGCGGAGGCCGCGCATCCTCGTCGCCAAGATGGGGCAGGATGGCCATGACCGCGGTCAGAAGGTCATCGCGTCAGCCTTTGCCGACCTTGGCTTCGATGTCGATATCGGTCCTCTGTTCCAGACGCCTGAAGAGGCCGCCCGCCAGGCCGTCGAGAATGACGTGCACATCGTCGGCGTGTCGTCGCTTGCGGCTGGCCACTTGACGCTGGTACCCGCGCTGCGCCAGGCGCTCGAGGAGCAGGGCCGCGGCGACATCATGGTCGTTGTGGGAGGCGTGATCCCGCCCCAGGATTATCCCGCGCTCTACGAAGCCGGCGCCAAGGCGATCTTCGGGCCCGGAACGCCCATCGTCCAGGCTGCCATCGATCTCCTCAAGAAGCTCGGTGCAACTGCGGGTACCAAGCAGGCCGCCGAGTAAGACTGGCAAATTCTCCACCGCCCCCGCAACCAGCATCAGAAAACCGTCATACGTCTCGACTATCGGTCGCCGCAGATTCGGACAATAACGCCGAAAGCATGTCAGGCTGCGCTTGGGACGCCGCTCCTGTAAAAAAGGGTTCCGGGGCTTGCAGGATTGGGCAGGAATGTCGCTCAAAGGTGTTGCCGGGAGCCGAGAGAGCCCGCGGGCCAGCCACTTCATCACACAGGCGAACGATCTGTTTGCCGGGATTGCCGCCAGCATCATGACGGTCGCTTATGGCCTCTCCTTCGCGGCTCTGATCTTCTCCGCATCGCTTCACACCTGGCTCGCTTACGGTATCGCGGCAACCTTTATGACCACGGCCATCGCCGCATCGTTTGTGGCGGCAAGGAGCTCTCTTCCCTTCGCCATAGCCGCTCCTGACGGCGCGACCGCCGCGGTTACCGCAACGCTTGCTGCGAAAGTGGCCCAGCGGCTGATCGAAATGGGGCCGCCCGACGACCTTTTGGCCCCCGTCATGATCGTTGTGGCTCTCGCCACGCTTCTGACCGGCATCCTGCTTTTCTCTCTCGGCCTCGCGCGAGCGGGAGGCGCGATCCGCTTCATCCCCTACCCGGTTATTGGGGGATTCCTGAGTGCCACCGGTTGGTTGATGGTGAGCGGAGCCATTAGCGTGATCACCGATGAGCGGCTTACCCTATGGACTGCTCCAGCCTTGTTCGAGCAGCCGATAGTCGGTCAGCTCGCGGCCGCCGGCGCTGTTGCGGTCTGTCTGTATTTGGCTGTGCGCCGGGGAAAAAATCCCTTCCTCCTTCCCGGCATTCTCCTCGCCGCGGCGGTCCTCGCCCATGTTGTGTTCGCCCTCACCGGAACGAGCCTCGGCGAAGCGCTCAGGCTTGGCTGGACGTTCAAGGCTCCAACCGCGGTTGGGCTCGCGCCGACATGGGACTTTGGCGACGTCCGACAATTCCCATGGCGCATCTTGCCGAGCCTGAGCGGCGACATTTTTGCCGTGATGTTCGTGACTGCCATCACCATGCTGCTCAATACCACAGGAATCGAGCTTGCCACGCGCCGCGAGGCGCAGCTTGGCCGAGAGCTCAAGACGCTTGGCGCGGCGAACGCGGTGGCCGGGTTGATCGGCGGCTATGTGAGCTGCATTTCGCTTAGCCGGACAACGCTGGTATACGCCGCAGGCGGCCGCAGCCCGATTTGCGGGCTCACCGTCGCTGCTGCTTCGGTCTTGATGCTCGCGGTCGATCCGAGCTTCATCGCCTACATCCCCAAATTCGTCCTCGCTGGCCTGCTTCTCTATCTCGGCGCGAGCCTGATGTATGAGTGGCTGGTCGATGCCGCGCGGCGGATCTCGCTGCTCGAATACGCCTCGTTGCTCGCCATCGCGTTGCTCATCGTCCAATTCGGCTTCATTGCCGGCGTGCTCATCGGAGTGACCATCGGCTGCGCCACTTTCGCGGTAAGTGCGAGCCGCGTGAATGCGATCAAGTTCAGATTTGATGGATCGGAATATCGATCAACATTAGATCGCGGACCCGAGGAGCTTGCCATCCTCGCGGCCCATGGCCGCGAGATCCAAGGCATGAGCCTGCAAAGCTATCTATTCTTCGGCTCCGCCAATCGGCTTTATCAGCAAGTCAAGGCGCTGTTTGCGAATCAGCCAGACTGCAGGTTCCTCGTGTTCGATTTCCGCCTGGTCACGGGCATCGATTCATCGGCCATGCACAGCTTTACTCAAATCAAGCAGGTCGCCGAGGAAGTTGGCGCACGCCTCGTGCTGGTCAATCTCTCGCACGAGCTCCGCAATGCATTCGATGCGCGAGGTTTCATCGCCGACGATGTCGTCGTTGCCTCGGATCTCGACCGCGCGCTCGAGGCTTGCGAGCAGGCCATCATTGCCGCCCATATGGGCAAAGGAGCCGAGGCACAGACCTTGCGCGATTGGTTCACCCGCGCCTTGGGAAGCGCCGACCATGCCGATCAATTGGCCGCGGTCTGCGAACGGCTCGATGTCGACAAGGATGTCATCATCGCCGCACAAGGCGAGCCGGCCAATTCGATGCACTTCATCCTCGAAGGCCGGGTCGGCATCATTGTCAACATGGATGACGGGCGCTCGATCCGCGTCCGCAGCCTCGGTCCGCACACCACGATCGGGGAGATGGGGCTGATCACGAGCCAACTTCGTAGCGCCACCATTCAGGCCGAGGTTCCAAGCGTGCTCTATGCGTTGAGTGCCAACGCCTACGAGCGCATCAAACGCGAAAACGAACCTCTCGCCCAAGCCCTGCTCACCTATGTGATCAGCATCATGGCCGAGCGTTTGAGCTTTTCCAGCAGGGTAATCGGCGTGTTGCGCCGCTAGCGGGGCAAATTCTTGCGTCCCATCGCCGCAAGCCGAAGACTCCTTCCCCCTGCTAGAGCGAGGAATCTTCGCTCGCTCAGTTTCTTACGTCCAAGTTTCTCATTGGAATAATTAAAGACTGCGCGGCCGCTCCTGACCTCGTTGCCGAGGGGCTTGCGGCCGGCCGTTACAACGTCCATTTTGGTGGCGCTGGGCAAAGCAAAGTCGCTAAGGAGGATCAATGCGCCTGCTGCTTGCCCTGTCCCTGCCCGCTGTCGTGGGATTGGCTTCTCCTGTCCGAGCCGACGACTTCTCGCTCACGATCAAGGACCATCGCTTCGAGCCCTCGGAGCTTCAAGTGCCTGCCGGTAAGGATCTGACTCTGAAAGTTACAAATAGCGATCCAACGGCCGAGGAGTTCGAGAGCAACGACTTTGATGCCGAGAAGGTGATTCCCGGCGGTCAAACGGCAGTGATCAAAATCGCGCCGCTCGATCCAGGCCGCTACGAGTTCTTTGGCGAATATCACGAGGACAGCGCGAAAGGCGCGCTCGTTGCGAAATAGCTCATGCTCGGCGCGCTCATCATCGTCTTTCGCGAGGTCATCGAGGCGGGACTGGTCGTCGGCATCGTGCTCGCCGCAACCCGCGGCATCGTCGGGCGCGGCTGGTGGGTCAGCCTCGGCATCACTGCGGGCGTGCTCGGCGCCAGCATCGTGGCCGCCTTTGCCGGCGCCATCTCCAATGCGTTTGCCGGCTCGGGTCAGGAACTGCTCAACGCCACTGTGCTGATCGTCGCCGTGATCAGCCTCACCTGGCACAATGTTTGGATGGCCGAGCATGGCAGGGAGATCGTCGCAGAACTCCGGCAGGTGGGCGACGATGTCAGCGCGGGGCGACGGCCACTCACCGCGCTCGCCGTGGTGGTTTTCGTAGCAGTGATGCGCGAGGGATCGGAAATCGTGCTCTTTCTCTATGGCATCGTGGTCACCGGCACGTCGATGGGATCGCTCCTCTTGGGTGGCGTGCTCGGCCTCCTGGGCGGGGCCGCGATGACGGCGCTCAGCTATTTCGGCCTCATCGCGCTCCCTACCCGCTACATCTTTTCGGTGACGAGTATCCTTCTCGCCCTGCTCGCGGCGGGCATGGCGGCGCAAGCAATCCACTTCCTGCAAGCCGCCGGCGTGGTCACCGCCCTGCAAACGCGGCTGTGGGACTCGTCATGGCTGTTGCCGGATTCGAGCATCGTTGGCCGCATGCTCCATGTTCTGGTTGGCTATACCGACAAGCCGACAGGGCTTCAGCTCCTTACCTATCTCACCACGCTTGCGACCATAGCCGCGCTCATGTGGTGGGTGCGCTCCCCGCGCCAGGCAAAGCCTGCGCACTGATTCTCAGCCGAGAACGCGCTTGCGCTAGGCGCGGTTTGCCCGTACCCGCATTTCATGCGCCATGAGGCAAAATCGAAGCGCGAGTCCGAGGGAGCAGCCAAGGCCATTCGCTCCGGCGACAGAGTTTCGCTTGCCCGCGCTATTACCCTGGTCGAAAGCGCCAAGCCCGAGGATCAGGCGAAGGCGCAAGCCCTCATTGAGCAGCTCCTGCCTCATACTGGAGGATCTATCAGAGTCGGCATCAGCGGCGTGCCTGGCGCTGGCAAGTCGACTTTGATCGATCAGCTTGGGCTGAACCTGGTGGCCCAAGGCCACAAGGTTGCCGTGCTTGCCGTGGATCCGACGTCGTCGCGGAGCGGCGGCTCGATCCTCGGCGACAAAACCCGCATGGGAAGGCTCGCGACCGAGCCATCGGCCTTCATCAGGCCATCGCCGGCCGGCGATAGCCTCGGCGGCGTCACCAAGACGACGCGCGAGACGATCGCGCTCGCCGAGGCTGCCGGCTACGACGTGGTGCTGGTCGAGACGGTCGGCGTGGGGCAGTCGGAGATTTCCGTCGCCAACATGGTCGACATCTTCGTCGTCGTGGCCATCCCCGGCGCAGGCGACGAGCTGCAAGGCATCAAGCGCGGCCTACTCGAGCTTGCCGAGTTCATCGCGGTTAACAAGGCTGACGGCGATAATATCGAACGCGCCAACCGCGCGGCGATGGAATACCGGACTGCGCTGCACATCCTTGCCGCCGGTCACTCCAATTGGGAACCGCAAGTGCTGACGCTCTCTGCACGCGACAATACCGAACTCGACACGCTGTGGCAGAAGGTGAAGGACCGGCATGCCGCGCTCGCGTCGTCGGGTCTGTTGAATCAGCGACGCAGCGACCAGGCCGCCGCCTGGATGCGCGAGATTTTCGAGCAACGCCTGCTCGCCGCCTTCAAAGGGGGAAAGCGCGCGGCACGGCACTGGAAGGAACTTGAGGATAAGGTTCGCTCGGGCGAAATGACACCTGCCGCCGCCGCGCAAGAGCTTGGCCGCCTCGCCGGCATCAAGGACGCGCGGTAGCCGTCCCGTGAATTCGCTTCCCTAAAACCTAGCAGCCGGGTAATCCGGAAAGCATGGCAAGGCTGCGCGTGCTTCTCACGGGCTTTGGCCCGTTTCCCGGCGTTCCGGACAATCCTTCGGCCCGCCTTGTTGAGGCTCTGGCAGCCGCCCCTCCGATCCACGATTGCGATGTTCATTCGCGGGTATTCCCCACCGAATGGGAGACCGTTGCCGCGCTCGCACCTGCCCTGCACGAAACCCTGCAGCCGCAGGTCATCGTTCATTTCGGGGTGAGCGAGCGCTCGAAAACCTTTCGCATCGAGCGGTCGGCACAAAACCGCACCGCGCCGCGTCCCGACGCGAGGGGAGCTCTCCCCGCGAGTGCCCTCGTTCTCGCGCAACGTCCAGAGCGCCACGATACGAGGTTGCCCGCCGCAGTGCTTGCCGCTCATCTCAGAGCGCGGGGTCTCGCTGCAACAACATCGCGCTCCGCTGGGAGCTACCTCTGCAACTACCTCTACTACCTTTCGCTCGATTGGGGCGCGCGCCAAGAGACTCCTCCGCTCGCTCTGTTCGTGCACATTCCACATGCCTCCGCCCAGGGTGGTCCTTTCACCGAGGCCGAACTCCTGAAAGGTGCCCAAGAGCTCCTTCGCCTTGTCTTCGCTTACGCTCACGCCGCTGTCCCAGAGGAGCGAACAGGAGTCGGGCTTGCCTCGGAACCGGCAGACCTGCTCCACAAGGACACGTAGTAAATGGCGGTCGGGCGCAGGGAGCTGATGCTCGGAACGCTCGGCATGGGTCTCGCGTTGGCGGCCGGCTTCCGCCCTGTGCGAGCACAAAGGAATATCGCGCAGCCTTTCAGCACCTATGGCGTCGTGCCTCGGGCCGGCGACCAGACCGCAGCTCTGCAAGACGCCGCTGATCAAGCCGCAGAGTCCGGCACGCCGTTCTTTCTGCCGCCCGGCAACTACATGAGCGGCAAGCTCGAACTGAAATCGGGAACCCAGATCCAGGGCGTCCCCGGCAAGTCGGTGCTCTGCTACACCGGCGGGGGCGCGCTCATCTCGATTGAGAATGCCTCGGATATCCGCCTTACCGGACTGACGCTCGAGGGCGAAGCAAAGCCGATCGATAGCGGCGCTCTGCTCATCGCTGAGAGCGTAAAGGGCCTTACGTTGTCGGACTGCCGCGTCATTGGGAGCGCCGAGCATGGCATTGTGCTGCATGAGGTGTCAGGCCGCATTACAGACTGCGAGATTGGCCTAATCGGCGAAAGCGGTCTGTTCAGCCAGGACGCGGCCGGCCTCGAGATCGCGCATAATCATGTGCACGACTGTGGCGCTAACGGCATCCTGGTGTGCCGCTCGGAGGCGGGCGAGGACGCCACCATGGTCATCTCGAATCGCATCGAGCGCATCACGGCCAAGAGCGGCGGCAGCGGAGAGAACGGCAACGCCATCAACGTGCTTCGTGCGGGGTGCGTACTGATCAACGGCAATCGCATCGCCGACTGCTCCTCCTCGGCGATCCGTGCGAGCTCAGCCTCCAACTGCCAGATGATCGGCAATTCGTGCATGCGTCTCGGCGATGTCGCGCTTTTTACCGAGCTATCCTTCGAGGGCGCGGTGATTGCCAACAATATCGTGGATAAGGCCGCCGGCGGCATCTCGGTCACCAATTTAACGGAGAGCGGCAAGCTCGCCGTGGTCCAGGGCAACCTGATCCGCAACATCTTCTTTCGCAAGGACACCGACTCGCGCGGCATCGGCATCGCTGTCCAAGTCGATAGCGTCGTGAGCGGGAATGTGATCGAAACCTCGCCGGGTTACGGGATCATGATCGGCTGTAGCGGCGATCTCCGCGACGTGAGCATCACCGATAATCTCATCCGCGACGCGTATATCGGGATCGGGGTCTCGACCGATTCTTTTGCCCGCACCGCGCTCATCACCCGCAATACGATCAGCGGTGCGAAGGACGGCGCGATCCGCGCCGTGAACGGCTCGACGCCCGTGGGTTCCGATCTCGCGATGGCAGGTGCTGCGGCCTATGCCAACCTCGCCATTTACTCCAACGCCGCGTGCTAGCTCAGATCACTGTGCCGCACGGTTGAGTTGGAGGCCGGAGTCTTGCGCTAACGTCGCAACTGCATGCTGCAATTCAGCACTCGCCGTCAGGCGCCCAATACTGATGCCACGCCAGTTGAGCAGCTCGCCCTCGAGTTGAGCCGCGAGCACATGCATCGCTCGCGGCACGAGCGCCACGAGAACCTCGCTGAGAGCGCGCTCAGCCGCGCGCTTGGCGCCGTCGTCGATCTTGAGGGCAATCCCGAGTCCAAGCTCTGGCAAAGCCGCGCAATGCACGCCCTCCGCGCCACCCTTCATGAAGATCTCGGGAGCGAGCGCTGCCATCACGACGGTGTCCAGACGGCCATCTCCCGCAACCAGCACGGGCGAAGCGAAGCAGGCGGCCACGAGCCTTCGCATCGCGCTTGTCAGTTCCGGTGTAAGTCCCTCACCGTTGCCAAGCCGGGCAAAACCGCGCGCCAAGGCGCTGAGCGGGATCGCCCAAGTCGGAACCGAACAGCCGTCGACTCCCATGCGCCCGCGGTCGAGCGCTGTGCCACAAGTCTCTGAAATGATACGTGCAATCATCACCTGAAGAGGATGGTCAGGCTGCTCGTAGCCGCGCGGCTCGAGACCAAGCGCTACAGCGGCGGCGAGCATGCCGGCATGTTTGCCCGAGCAATTATTGTGGAGCGGTTGCGGCCGGCGCCCCGCACGCATCAGCGCACGCGTCATTTCCTCGCTGACTGGCCAATGCGCCCCACAGGCAAGATAGCTCTCGTCCAGCCGCGCCTTGGCGAGCAAGCTTCGCACCGCTTCGAGATGAACGGCATCGCCGCTGTGAGAGGAGCAAGCGACGGCGAGCGCATCATCGTTAAGATCGAAGGCGTCAGCCCCACCGCTCTCGATGAGCGGAATGGCCTGCATCGCCTTGACGGCAGAGCGCGGGTAGATGGGGCGTTCGACATCGCCAAACGCGACCAGAAGACGTCCATTCGCGTCGGAGACGGCGATCGCGCCGGCGTGCCGGCTTTCGACGATCGGCCCCCGCATCACCTCGACGAGGATCGGATTGGCAGAGGCCGTCTCGTTCATGCCGCGGCGATGATGATGGCAGCGCGCCGCGCGCCCCACCTGCCCGGCCCGGCTTCGAACGATCCGGGGCATGGCGCGCCGCAAGAGGCACAGGCGCCGTCCGCATCAAGCCCCCAGGCGGTGATCGTGTACCAGTCGCGGCCGATCAGCCGCGAGCCGCAGGCGTGGCAGTAAGTGCTCTGTGCCGCCTCGTCGTGGATGTTGCCGGTATAGACGTAGCGCAGCCCCGTCCCTCTCGCGATTTCTCGCGCGCGCCTCAACGTTGCCGGCGGGGTTGGCGGCGTATTCTGCATCTTCCAATCAGGGTGGAAGGCCGTGAAGTGAAGCGGCACGTCGGGCCCGAGATTCTCCATCACCCACTCGCTCAAAGCGCCAACTTCTTGCGACGAATCGTTTTCTTCCGGGATGAGCAGCGTGGTGATCTCGAGCCAGGTGTTTGTCTCGTGCTTCACGTAGCAAAGCGTGTCGAGTACCGCATCGAGCGAGCCGGTGCAAAGCTTGCGGTAGAAATTCTCGGTGAAGGCCTTGAGGTCGATATTGGCGGCATCCATGGCGGCCAAGAATTCAGGCCGCGCCGCCTCGCCGATATAGCCGGCGGTCACCGCCACGGTCTTCACGCCCGACTCGCGGCAGGCAGCGGCGACATCGACGGCATATTCGAGGAAGATCACCGGGTCGTTGTAGGTAAAGGCCACCGAGCGGGCGCCGCTTCGCATTGCGGCTTGCGCGATCGCCTCGGGTGAGGCGTGCTGCTGGAGCCGGTCGTCGGCGCGGGCTTTGGAGATGTCCCAGTTCTGGCAGAACTTGCAGGTGAGATTGCAGCCGGCGGTGCCGAAAGATAGAACCGATGTTCCGGGCAGGAAATGGTTCAGCGGCTTCTTTTCGATAGGATCGAGGCAGAAGCCCGATGACCTTCCATAGGTCGTGAGCACCATCCGGTCGCCTTGGCGCGCCCGCACGAAGCAAAGTCCCCTCTGCCCTTCGTGCAATTTACATTCGCGTGGGCAGAGATCGCATTGGACGCGGCCGTCGGCGAGACCATGCCAGTAGCGGCCGGGCACTGAAGCGCCAAAATCCACGCTCTCCATGCTAAGATCATGGGCCGGTTGGTGCCGGAGTCAATATTGTCATGTTCGCACCAAAACCACGCCTAAATGTCAGGCCGCCGGACGTGGCCGGGAGCTTCTATCCGCGTGGCGAGAGCGAGCTTAAGGCGATCGTCGAATCCCTTTTGGCGGAGCCGAAGTCCTCGGGTCGAGGGCGTCTCCTAGGAGTCATCGCCCCCCATGCCGGATACATGCACTCGGGACCGATCGCCGCGAGCGCCTTTGCCGAGGTCCCGGCCGCGGGGCACAGCTACGCACGCGTGCTGCTCATTGGGCCGCCCCACTATGTATCCGTGAGAGGGATCGCTGCGTCCTCAGCGAAAGCTTTCGCTACGCCCCTTGGAGATGTTCCCATCGATACCGATGCCATCGGCTACCTTGTAGACCAGGGCGTTGTCAGCACGGATGACAGGGCGCACGCGCCCGAGCATTCGCTCGAGGTCGAGCTGCCGTTTCTCCAAACTGTGCTCGGGGACTTCACGCTCATACCCCTGCTCGTGGGCGATGCCTCTCCGCAAGACGTCGCGGCCGTCATTGGCGCCATTATGGATGGGCGGACCCTGCTCGTGGTGAGTACGGACCTTTCGCATTACCTCGACGATGTGTCGGCGAAGGCGCGCGACCGCGCTACCGCCGCTGCGATCGAGCGGCTCGATTACGCGACGCTCGGCCCTTACGAAGCTTGCGGCTTTTCCGCGCTCAATGGAGCTCTGTGCGCTGCGCAGGAGCGAGGCTGGATGATCAGGCGGCTCGATCTGCGCAATTCCGGAGATACCAGCGGCGACCGTTCGCGAGTCGTCGGCTACGGCGCCTGGTCAATTTCGGCAAAACCAGCGGACTGAAGCTTCAATAAGATCCTCAGGTCCGCGCACGCTCCAGCGGCCTCGCCTGGGCCTTGCCGCCGGCAAGCTCCACCGGGACGCCTTCGGCATGTTTCGAAGCTCTGATGACCAGCGAGGTTTTCACGCTCGCCACGTTGGGCGCCGCAGTCAGCTCATGAATGATGAAATCCTGGAATGCGGCCAGATCCGGTGCCACGCATTTCAGGAGGAAGTCGATCTCGCCCGAAAGCATGTAGCAATCGCGCACGATGGAAGAAGCGCGCGCCCATTCCTCGAAGGCAATGAGATCGGCCTCGGCTTGGCTGTGCAGCCTAATCATGGCGAAGGCCGTAACATCGAAGCCGAGCGCCCTGTCATTCAGGATCGTGGTGAAGCCCTTGATGATGCCTGCCTCCTCGAGCGCACGCACCCGGCGCAGACACGGCGGCGCCGAGATGCCTACCTTGCGGGCAAGCTCGACATTGGTGATGCGCCCGTCGGCCTGAAGCTCGCGCAAGATTCGCCAGTCGGTGGCATCGAGGCGGGTGGAACGCATCTTGGCTGCTCCTTGTGGACGATGGCGGGATCGCGGGATTGAAGGCGAACGCCGAGAAGTCGGCCGTCGCGCGCAATTTTAAGTCCTTCACTCAAAAGAATCGAAAAGAAATTGAGCGCCATACGTTCCGGACATTTTTAGCGGGCCCGGAGACGCGCCGTCCAACCCGCTAGCTTCTCAGGCCGCGGCCGGTAGCGGAGCCGAGGCGCTGATCGCCGCAAGCCGCAAAGCCAGGGCCGCGTAAACCTGGATCATCACCGGCGGCTCGGCCGCTTCCACGCGCTGATGCAGTAGCGCGACTCGGCCCTTCGAAGGCCGCGCCGAGACGTGGAGCTGCGCGCGGGATCAACCACAGAGGGGCGTCGCGTCCGCGATCAGGAGCGCACTAAACATTGAAACTAAAGCTTAATTTGCCAGTTCGCGAGCGCCTTCGGAGCGCAGCTTGCGCTTGCGCGCCCTTATGCTTACCTCTGTCGGTCCTTTGCCTGAGAGGCACATCAATGACTCCCCGTCACGCCAAGGTGATCATCGTCGGATCAGGTCCTGCCGGCTACACCGCAGGAATTTACGCCGCGCGCGCCATGCTGAAGCCTCTTCTGATCGAGGGCATCCAGCCCGGCGGCCAGATGACCGTCACCACCGACGTAGAAAACTATCCGGGCTTCCCCGAGGTGATTCAGGGTCCATGGCTCATGGACCAGATGCGCGTGCAAGCTGAACATGTCGGCACCGAAATCATCCACGATCATATCGTCGAGGTCGATCTCAAGCGGCGCCCGTTCTGGCTCAAAGGGGATAGCCATACCGAGTACACCGCCGACACCCTGATCATCGCCACCGGCGCAAAGGCGCGCTGGCTCGGGCTTCCTTCCGAGGAGCGCTTCAAGGGTTACGGCGTCTCGGCTTGCGCGACCTGTGATGGCTTCTTTTATCGCGGTAAGAAAGTGATCGTGGTCGGTGGCGGCAACACTGCGGTCGAGGAAGCAATCTTTCTTGCCAACATCGCCAATCAAGTACTGCTCGTGCATCGCCGCGGCGTGCTCCGCGCCGAGAAGATTCTTCAGGAGCGGCTGTTCGTCAACAAGAAGATCGATGTCCTTTGGAACAACGAGCTCCATCGCGTGCTCGGCCGCGACGATCCACGCTCGGTGACCGGCGCCGAGCTCAAGAGCACGCTCACTGGTGAGATGATCACGCTCCCCATCGACGGCATCTTCATCGCCATCGGGCACGAGCCGCAGAGCGACCTATTCAAGGGCCAGCTCGACATGAAGCCGTCCGGTTACATCATCACGGCGCCGCGCTCGACTGCGACATCGGTGCCAGGCGTGTTCGCTGCCGGCGACGTGGCCGACGACGTCTATCGCCAGGCGGTAACGGCTGCGGGTCTTGGCTGCATGGCGGCACTCGACGCCGAAAAATATCTCGCCGGTCTCAATACCCTCGCCGAGGCGGCGGAATAGTCGCGTTCTTTCTTCCTCGCACTCTCTCCAAAATGCATTACGCTATGGCGATTTGGAGCGAATGGAGCGCATGAGCCGGTCGACAGGGAGGGACGCCATGGCAGACAAATCGGCTTTTGAAATACCGCCGCAGATACGTGAGATGGCGGAAAAGAACGTCGAACAAGCGCGCGCCGCCTACGGGCAGTTCATGGACTTTCTGACCCAGGCCATAAATGCCTGGCAGCAATCCCCACCGGGCGCGCAAACGGTCGGATTCAGGGCAGTGCAGGACAAGGCTATTGTCTTTGCCAAGGAGAATGCTGAGCGCTCTTTTGCCTTGGCGAGCGATCTTGCCCGCGCCAATGACGTGCAGGAGGTGCTAACCCTCCAGAGCCGCTATGCACAAACCCAGATGCAGACCTTCGGGCTTCAGGCGCAGCAGCTCGCTTGGCTGATGACTGACGCCATGCGCGACATGCAGAAAAAAGGCTGATTTGCGGAGACTTGCGCGAAAAAAGCCTGAAAGTTCTGTTTCTGCCTAGAGTTGCGAGGCGGCGGACTGACGCCAGTGGAACTTCCCAGCGGGCCAAACTAGGATAGCCCAACTTTGGCGGTCGCGCTCCTTGCGGCGCGGAAATTCGGGGCGCGGTATCGATGGTTGAGAGACAGTTGGGCAAGGCGGCTGTCGCCGCAGCTGTTGTGTTGATGGTGAGCTCGGCCGAGGCTGCGCCATGCGGCAACAATTCCGGTGCATTCGAATCCTGGAAGACGGTATTCGCCAATGAGGCTCAAGCGAAAGGCGTTGGGCAAAAGGCCATTTCGGCGCTGATGAATACGAGCTATTCCGTCGGCACCATCAGGGCTGACCGCGGGCAACATAGTTTCAAGCTTTCCCTCTCCGACTTCATGGCCAAGCGCGGGGCCTCAGCCATCGCAGCCAAAGGCCGCTCGCTGAAGGCCGCCAATGCCGCGCTGTTTAACTCGATCGAGAAGCGTTTCGGAGTGCCGCCCGGGCCCCTGATCACCATCTGGGGGATGGAGACCGGGTTCGGCAGCTTCATGGGCAATCAGCCGACGATCTCGGCGGTCGCTACCTTGGCCTACGATTGCCGGAGACCGGAATATTTCACGGACCAGCTCTACGCGGCCTTGCAGCTCGTCGATCGCGGGGTGCTCAGCTCTGGCACGCGGGGCGCCATGCACGGCGAGGTCGGCCAGACCCAGTTCCTGCCCAAGTCCATCCTCCTCTACGCGGTCGACGGCGATGGCAACGGCGCCATCAACCTCAACACCAAGGCCGATGCGCTCGCCTCGACCGCCAATTTCCTGAAAGCCCATGGCTGGATCAGAGGCGCAGGCTACCAGTCCGGTCAGCCGAACTTCGCAGCCATCCAGGGTTGGAACGCCGCGGGCGTGTATCAGCAGACCATCGCCATCGTCGGCAGGCAGATCGACGGAAACTGAAGCTTGAATCAATCGGACCTCACCAAGCGCTATCGCATCAAGGACGGGTCCCGGTTCAAGCTTGCAGATTTCGACCCCGGCGACCAGGACGGACTCGACAAGGATTCAGCCAAGGCGCTGCTCACACAAAGCGCCGAGCGGCTCGGCGAGCTGCAAGAGCGGCTCTATGCCGAGCACCAATGGGCCGTCCTTATCGTCCTCCAGGGACTCGATGCTGCAGGCAAGGATGGCGTCATCGAGCATGTCATGTCAGGCGTCAACCCGCAGGGCTGCGACGTGCATCCCTTCAAGGCGCCGAGTCAGCTTGAGCTTGATCACGACTTCCTGTGGCGGGCAGCCGTCGAGCTGCCGAGACGCGGCCATATCGGCATCTTTAACCGCTCTTATTACGAAGAGGTGCTGGTGACCCGCGTGCATAAGGAGCTGCTGGATCGTCAAGGCCTGCCGCCCAGGCTCGTCACTAAGGAACTTTGGAAGGAACGCTACGAAGACATCAATGCCTTCGAGCGCCATCTCGTGCACAACGGCACGGCGGTCCTCAAGTTCTTTCTCAATGTCTCAAAGAAGGAGCAGCGGAAGCGCCTGCTTGCGCGCATCGACGATCCGGCCAAGCAATGGAAATTCAACGCCGGCGACATCGGCGAGCGGAAGTTGTGGGACCAATACCTGACGGCTTACGAAGACATGATCCGCGCCACCGCGACCGACGATGCGCCGTGGTACGTCGTGCCGGCCGACCACAAATGGTTCACACGCCTTGTCGTTGCCTCGGCCATCATCGAGCGGGTCGAGGCGATCGATCCTAAATTCCCCACGCTGAGCGAGGAGCAATTGCGCGCCATTGCGAGCGTGCGCGCGAGCCTCGCCGAGGACTGACAATCAGAAGCGCGTCAGGATCTTGCGCCGTGTCGTCTCGCCTTGGTCGGCGCTTCGGCCGCATGCGATTTGCTTACGCGTGCGAGTGAGGATTCTTTTTTGGTGTTCTGAGGAGCCGGGATCTTCTCGAGCGGCGGGACGGGCCGCGCGCGATAGGGCATGGCGAACCCGTTAGCGGTTGCAACCGTGCAGGTGATGACATTGCGGTGTTCCCTCATGGCTTACCCCGTCTTTTGGTTGTTATCTTCGTTTCGCGATGCACAACGCCCGGGTCGCGAGCGGGTTCCCAGGCCCAACTCGGTTCTCCACTTCCATTTGCGCTTGCCTTCGCGCGCGCGGCAGCGATGGGATAAGCTGAGTACCCCGTAACGCAGGGATAACGGGCCCATGGATCTTTCAAGCATCAAGGTCGGCGAAAATCCGCCGCACGAAGTCAATGTCATCATCGAGATCCCGCAAGGTGGCGCTCCGGTCAAATACGAGGTCGACAAGAAATCGGGGGCCATGTTCGTCGACCGCTTCCTGCACACCGCCATGTTCTATCCCGCGAACTATGGCTTCATCCCGCACACGCTGTCGGAGGACGGCGATCCGATCGACTGCATGGTGATTGCACCGACGCCGGTCGCACCCGGCGCGGTGGTGCGCGCACGGCCGATCGGAGCGTTGCTGATGGAGGACGAGAAAGGCATCGACGAGAAGATCATCGCCGTGCCGATCGACAAGCTTCACCCTTTCTACAAGCGAGTCGGGAGCTACCGCGATTTGCCAGAGATTTTGGTGGAGCAGATCGGCCACTTCTTCCAGCATTACAAGGACCTCGAGCAAGGCAAATGGGTGAAGGTGCTGCGCTGGACCGACCCCGCCGAAGCGGCCGACCTCATACGCGCCGGAATTAAGCGGGCGCAAGCATGACCAATCAGGACGACAAGGCTCCGCCGCGCCGCAAGGAAGCCACCGACAACGACGGCGGTGAGATGTCGTCTAAGGGGCTGGCGCAGGCGCTTGGTAAGATCGCCGCCGTCGTTATTCTCATTATCCTCGCTCTCTTGATCGAGCGCTACTGCAGCTACAAGCCGCCGCCCTTCGGGCCCGGCGCGAAGATCGTCTCGATCGACGGCGACACTCTGCGCGTTGGCGATGGCTCCGAGTACCGCATCTTCGGCATCGATGCGCCGGAGCTACGCCAGACCTGCAAGGAAGCCAACGGCAAGTCCTGGGCCTGCGGCCGCGCAGCAAAGGCGCGGCTCACCACGTTGATCAAGGGCGGCAACGTCAATTGCACCGTCCACGACAAGGACCGCTTCGGCCGGGCTGTTGCCGTATGCAGCGCCGAGGGCGTGCCCGATCTCGGCGAAACTATGGTGCGGCAGGGCTACGCCATCGATCTCGGCGGCGCGGCGGGCAATCCCTATCACGAGGCTGAGGTTGAGGCGCAGAACGCCCAGCGTGGCATATGGCGCGGCAGCTTCGAGAGGCCCTCAGATTGGCGCTTGGCCCATCCGCGCGAAAGCGACGAGAGCGACTAGCTATGCTGCTTCCGGCTCGGCACGGCCTGTCCGCTCGGGCTCGCGTCCGACGATCTCGGCCATGGTCCTGATAAAGGCCTGGGCGCCTTCGATTTCGGCCGCAAGCTGTTCCCAGGAGTGGGCTGTGTCGAGATAAGACGCCCTCGCCTCGGCGGACGTGGCTGAACGCGCCAGCTGACGGCAGCGCTCCGCGTGTTCGCGGCCTTCGTTAGGATCTGCACGCATGACGCAGGTGTCTTGCAAGCGGTCTATCGGCTTAATCTTCGGCGCCTCTTCCAGGTTCCAAAGCCTTGTGGACAACTTGAAGCTTCAATTCGCTTTTGACGGGGTTCGTCATCAGCGGCAAATTCGAGGGACCGTGGAAAGGGATCGCCCAATGCCCGGAAAGCGCTTTCAATTCGACGACGAGACGTGGCAGGCGATCGATGCGGTCGCAAGTCAGCAAGGCAAGACTTTCCAAAAACTTGCCGACGAAGCCTTCAAGGACCTTCTCAAGAAGCACCACCAGCCCGTCGGTCTGAAGGCAGCGCTAAAAGAGAGCATCGGCGCCCGCAGCAAATCCCGCCGCGGCAAGTCCTGACCTTCGCCCTTGCCTTATGCGACTCAGTCGCAGAGACAGATGAACTCAAAAGCCATCTCGCGGCAGAGCCAGCGGGCATCGTCCTCGCCGTCGGACTCGATAAGCACCCTTACTGGGCCGTCGAGGGCGCAGAAGAGAACGCGGGAACCCGTGGGCCGCTGCCTGGCGCGGGTGACGCCTACAGCCACATGTGTCCGAAAGCGCTCGGTCGCAATTTTCGCCATAGATGTCCTCGCTTTCGTCGGCGCAATGCAGCCGACAAAATAAAGTTCCTGTTATGTTCTTTGCTGATTCTCCCAGCAGAGGCAAGCCGGAATGAGTTACTGCGGCCGCACCTACTGACTACATTGAGGTCGTTGCTGGCAGTCGCCTCAGCGGGTTGGAGGGTTCATGTCGGATCTGGATCTTGCGGTCTCGGTGGCGCTCGGCATCGGACTCGCCGCGGCGACTGGACTTCGCGTGTTCTTGCCGCTGCTTGTGGTAAGCGCCGCCGCCTATAGCGGTCATCTCCCGCTCGCGGACAGCTTCGCCTGGCTTGGAACGCCGGCCGCACTGATCCTGCTTAGCGTCGCCGCCGTCGTTGAAATCCTCGCCTATTACATTCCAGGCGTCGACAATCTGCTCGACGCGCTCGCCACGCCCGCAGCGTTGGTCGCCGGGACAGTGGTGTCGGCCGCCGTCATCACCGATCTGCCGCCCACAGTGAAATGGGCTACCGCCGTCATAGCCGGCGGCGGCATCGCAGGGGTGATGCAGAGCATGACGGCTTTGCTCCGGGCGAAATCGACGGTGTTCACCGCGGGTGTCGGCAATCCGGTCCTGGCTACGTCGGAGCTCGCCGGCTCCCTGCTCATGTCGCTTCTCGCTCTAGCGGCGCCGCTTATCGCGCTCCTTTTAATCGTGCTGTTCTTATGGCTCGCACTGCGCCTGCTCCTCCGCGTCACGCGGCGTTCTCCGCCCGCCCCTGAACCTTGAGCCTTCACCAGCCTCAGCTTGCCTTGACGGAATTCCTTCGAGGGCTTTGACGCCGGCGGCTGCTGCTACAAGCTGAAGAAATGAGCGTCGAGGAACGCTTCCGGCGCTTGCCAGATTTTTGGTGAGGTCGTCGAACCAATGGGACATAGGCGTCGCGTCATGCCCGTGAGGCGACTGGGCAAGCGTAAACTGCGCCCTATGCGTGTTCAAGAAATGGGTACAACCGCGATTTTTGGCTTGTAAACAGGCGTAAGGGGCTGCCGCAGTTAGCCGTTCTCGGTCCGCTCGGAGTTTCGCCTTCAGGCCGAGGCGATTTGCCACACGCCACCGGTTGGGGCTCGGCCAGACTTAGCTTACAGCAGCCTTTGGCTGGGCGTTGAGGATCGCGGCCAACTCATCCAAAGCCTGGATGGTGTCATACAGGGCCGAGGACACCTCGTCCTGCGCAGGCGGCGGTGCTTCGCTGACAAAGGAATAGCCTTCCAGGATTTCGAGTGCCCGCTCCATCGAGGCGACCGAGTCCTCATTCTTCTTGATAAGATCCTTGGCAGTACGCTCGTGCCAGTCGAGCACGCGGAGAAGCAGGTTGTCTCCGCCTTGGATCTTGCGCCTGGCCCTCGCCCGCAACCGGCCCACGCGCTTGATGGCCCGCTCTTGGTCGGCGATGTTCGATTTGCGCGAGGCGATATCCTCGCGGATCGCTTGCCGGATCAGGGCATCGATGTCCATCGACGTCACGTCCTGCTCGGCGTGGATGACGAGGCCGAGCTTTTGCGCGATCACCTCGATGGCGCTAACGTCCACATTGTTCGGCTTGGCGGTCTCGATCTCGCCGGTCGTGTCGTATTTCTCCCGGCGCCTGTCGTCCGACAGGACTTCATGGGCGGTGGCAAGTGCGCTGAACTGCTGGACCGATCCGCCACTGTCGGGATGTGAGGTCTTAGCTTTGCGCCGATAGGCCTTGCGGATTTCGTCCCGCGAAGCCCCCCGCTTTATCCCCAACAGCTGATACAGGTCGATCATACTTGCCCCCGTCTTCCCTCGGCGAGGGGAACCCACTCTGGCGCCAACTCTCAATGGGAGTTGTGGCCAAAATTTAGCGGCAAGGCCTAAAGGCGATGTCGCCCGCAACTCGTGCGGGCGCATCGTAAACAGCGCGTTAAGCGTTACGCGGCTTTGGCGTAATACGACTTGAGCTGGTTCATCACCTTCTGCTTGTCGAACTCGGCGCCCATGGCAAGCATGGCGTCGGCGAAGCGACTCACGATCTCGCCGATCTGCTCCGGGCTGAGCTGGTTCAGAATGCCGATACGCACCTGCACCGGCTCGGACAGCGTCGGCCAGATGCCGAAGCCCTTCGCGCGCTCGCCCTGCACCAGCTCCTTCTCCTTGCCCTTGAGCTTGCCCGGCAGGTTGAGCACGACAAGGCTCGGCATGTTCGAGGTGACTTCGCAGCCCATGGCCTCAACCGCCTGGCGCAGCGCTTTCTCGTGATAGGCGTAGTCCGAGGCCTTGCGACGACGGCCGTAGCCCAGAATGATGCGCAACGCCTCGTGGAATGCAGCCACGGCGTAGCAGGAATGGGTCTGATGGTAGGCGGGAGTTGCCACATCCTTGCCGTCGATGACGCCCCAGTGCCGGGCATCGAGGATCGGGTGGTTCACATAGGTGCGGGCGCCGCGCTTCTTGACCATCTCGATGGCCTTCTCGGTGAAGCTGACTGGTGCGTAGGTGAGCGGGAGGGAGAGCACACCCTTTTGCGGACACGACGCCCAGGCCACCACGCCCGGATAGTCGTCGATATTGAAGTCGCCGACGCCAAGGCTCGACACGGCATCGACGATGCCCATGACACCATGCTTGAGGCAGGCGTCGTTGAAGCCTTTGAGGTCGTTGATGCGGCCCGACCCTGTCTCCCAATGCGCCATGAAGGCCCACATCGGCTTATGCTGGGCAAGCGCCTTGTCGACGATCTCGCCGGTGACCGACTGGCCGTGCGGGGTCTCGACAGTGACGACGCTCTTCGGCTTCGGGTTGAGCGAGTCGGCCGCAAGCTCCTCAGGGGTCGCGGCTTTCATGCGGATGGTCAGGCTGTCGATGCCCGAGAACGTGCCGTTGGGGAACGTCACAACCTTGTCCCCAGGCTGGATCAGCGACAACACGCAATCGAGGCCTGAGAAGCCTGTGCCGGCCACGCCGTAGGTGTAGACGTTCTTGGTGCCCCACAGCTCGCGCAGCATCTCCTTGGCCTCGAGCATGCCGCGCAGCACGTCCTTCTGCATGTGGTCGGCGACACCGGTCTTGGCGAAGCGCTCGAGCACGCGGGGGTCGGTGTTCCCGGGCCCCGGGCCTGCGGCAAGGGTCTCTGGGATGTCGAGCTGCGGGGGAATTTTCGTCATGGGAATACCTCTGGCGGTCTAATGGTCGTCACGAGAATAAGCGGGACAATCGTCTAGCGGGCCTGGCACGTTGGGGCAAGCCGGACATGCTTAAGCGGCCTTGGCGCCGCGGGCGGCGAGCACATGGTCTGCCGCCTTGCCGGTGAGCTCGGCGAGATGGTCGAACTTGGCATTGAAGGTACCGACGCCGGCCGTCGCCGATCTGAGTTCGACAATCAGGTTCTGAATCTCCGATTCTGGGATCTGCGCCTGCACCACGTCCCAGCCGGGCCAGCCGGGGCGCGCGTCGAATCCGAGGATCTGGCCACGTCGCGACGACACAATTGAGTTGATCTTGGCAGTGGCATCGGAAGGCGCAGCAATGTCGACCGCCATCACCGGCTCAAGCAGAACCGGCGAGCATTGCGGCATACCTTCGCTCATGGCGATGCGCCCGGCTTGGCGGAACGCCATGTCCGACGAATCGACCGAGTGGTAGGAGCCGTCAATCAAACACACCGCAACGTCGACCACGGCGAAGCCGAGCGGGCCGCGATTGAGATAGTCGCGCACCCCGATCTCAACGCTCGGGATGTAGTTCTTGGGCACCACGCCGCCGGTGATCTCGTCACTGAATTCAAAGCCGACCCCGCGCGGCTGCGGCTTAATGGTTACCACCACATCGCCGAACTGCCCATGTCCTCCCGATTGCTTCTTATGGCGTCCGCGCACCTCGATCGACTTGCGGATGGTCTCCTTGTAGGGGATCTGGCGCGGTCTGGTCGAAGCATCGATACCGTATTTGCGCACGAGGCGCTCGAGTGCGACGCGCAAATGCATCTCGCCCTGCCCCCACAACACCATCTCGCCCATGTCTTGACTATGCGAAAGCGAAATCGAGGGATCCTCCTCGATGATCTTGGTGATGGCGGCGGTGAGCTTCACCTCATCCTTCTTCTCCTTGGCGGCGATGGCGAGGCCGAACACGGGCTGGCTAATCGTGCCTGACGCGACCTTGAGCTTGCTGCCTTTCTCCTCCGATAGCGTATCGCCCGTCTTGACGCTGTCGAGGCGGCCGAAAGCGACGGTGTCGCCGGCCTTGACTTCGCCGCGCTTCACGGGTTCCTGGCCCATCAGAGTGAAGATGCCAGAGATGCGCTCGTCATTGGCTCCTCCATAGACAGTCGTGCCGTCGGCGAAGGTGCCGGCTAGCACGCGCGCGAGCGACAGCTTGCCGCCATGGGCAGTATGGAAGGTCTTGGCAACGAACGCGCACGACACCGTCTTGTCGGTCCCCAACCGCTTAGCTGTGACGGCGACAAAAGGGACTTCGTGCCTCAGCGCCTTGAGCAGACGGAAGATGCCGTGGCTCGTCTCGGCCGAGCCGAGCAGCACTGGGCAGATCTGCCCTTCGTGCAGCTCCTTGGAAAGATCGTCGAACACCTTGTCCCGCGGCGGTGGGACGTCCTCGAGAAGCTGCTCCATCAGCTCGTCGTCATAGTCGGCAAGCTTCTCGAGCATGGAGAAGCGTGCCTCCTTCTCGCGGGCGGCGAGGTCGTCGGGGATCGCGATCACCTCGCTCGGCGCGTGCTCGCGGTAAACGTACGCGCGCTCAAGCGCCAAGTCGATGAAGCCGGTGACGATGTCGTTCTCCCAGATCGGGAGCTGGCGGAGCACGAGCGGCTTGGTCGACGCGGGCTGCAACATCGGCACGATGTCGCGCACGCGGGTCTCGGCCTTGTCGATCTTATTGATGAACAGGAAATGCGGAATGCCGCGATCTTCGAGCTGCTTGAGGATGAGCTGAAGCGCGGGCACTTTCTTCTCGTCAGGCTCGCATACCACGACGGCGGCGTCGCAAGCGGTGAGCGCGTGGGCAGCGTCGGCCTGGAACTCGATCGAGCCCGGACAATCTAGGAAGGTGAAGTTGTCGCCGAGGAAATCGACGGTGGCGACGTTAAGCTCGACGCTCATGCCGTGATGGCGGGCCTCCTCCGAGGCATCGCCGAGCGTATTCCCAGCCGCCGTGGTTCCCTGGCGGGTGATCGCGCCGGTGCGCGCGAGAATAGCTTCGAGAAGGGTTGTCTTTCCGCTTAGATATGGGCCAACCAGTGCGATGCAGCGGGCGCTGCGGGCTGGTTGGCCCTGCGCTTGGCCCATGATCTCCTCCCTTGCGGTTATACCCGCGGGGAAGGCTCGTGACGCGCCTACCCGCGCAAGCCTTTAGTGAAGCTATGGTGACAAGCGAAACGGCCTCTGGCAAGAGCCCCGATTCGGCACATCTGACCTAAGTGGGCCATGCCTCTCGAGTGGCTGTTCTGAGCTCTTTCCTGTGTCATTATGGCGGCCCTTTCGGCGGACGGGGCGTTCATGCGTCGATTTCGCGGTTCAGTGCTGGCGGCTCTCTTCTGTGTGCTGCCTGTGGTTCTCAGCGGCGACAGAACAATGGCCGCCTTCGAATGCGGCATGTTCGACGGAAAATTCCAATGCCGGGCGGCTCCAGCGGCAGCCCTGCAAGGCAAGAACGCAAGCCCGGGTGTCAACAGCGCCACCCCGGCGGAGCCGCCGCCAGCCCAGGCGCCGACAGACGGCAGTTGGCAAAGCTCGACTAGTCCCCCGCCTGCCACGGATGCCAGTCAGGGCAACCAAGGCGGCGGCTGGGGATGGGGAAGAAGGCAGGAGACGGTCAACCCTGGTGAGCACTCGTGCCCTCCGGGTTACAGAGTCCTCGCCACCCCCGGGCCCAACGGCTATTGCGAGCAGCCGGAGGGAACGGCCGAGGCGAGTCCGATAGGCTGCCAGCACGGCATGGTCGGCACCCCGCCCAACTGCCATTGCCCGAAGAACTCGGAATTGCTGGGCGGCAACTGTGTGCATTACACCGCCACGATGTGTCAGAACGAATTGCCGGTGAACGTGAACCCAAATCCCTGCGAGGATCTCGAAGCGAAGCTCTCTTGCAAGATGCGGCAGGATGGGCTGAAGGACTGCTGCTGCTTGACCTACGACAAGATGTGATCTAGGCGGCCGCGTTCACCGTCGCCTTGCGGTCGAGCTTGCCCCAGCCGACCAGGGGTCCGAGCAGGGCGGCGATCGTAGCCTTGATGACGATGTAATACATCATCTGCCGATAGCCGAAGCGCTGGAGCACGAGCCAAGGAAGCAGCGTCTTCTTCTCGTTGCGCTCCATTGCGAGCGCGAGCGCGGCGCTGCCGAGATCGATGACAAGGAAGGCGAGATAGTAGATCAACACCTTTTGGAACGTCTGACCGTCAAACTGATCATGGTGCTCGAGCAGGCCTAATCCCGCCACTACCAGAGCCCACAGGAACGTGAGATCCACCAAAGGCGCGAACACTGAGAACAGGAACTGAAACAGCCAAGTCTGCGGCACGGCGATGAGGCCGAGAGAGCCGTAGCGCGGCTTAAAGGTCACGTCACGGTGCTTCCAGAGGCATTGCAACGTGCCGAAGGCCCAACGAAAGCGCTGCTTGAGAAGGCCTCCCACTGTATCGGGGGCCTCCGTCCAGGCGATGGCAGTGCTGTCGTAGAGCACCTTATAGTCGTGTTTGAGCAGAGCGATCGTAAGATCCTGGTCCTCCGCGAGGGTCTCCCGCGGGAAGCCTCCGAGCTTAACCAGCGCCTCGCGCCGCCAGGCGCCTACGGCGCCGGGAACGACGGTGATACAGCCCAACGTGGCCAGGGTGCGGCGCTCAAGATTCTGGCTGGTAACGTATTCGAGCGCCTGCCAACGCGTGATGACATTGACGCGATTTCCCACCTTGGCATTGCCGGCGACCGCGCCAACCTTCGGGTCCTCGAACCAACGCACGAGCTTCGAGATGGCGTCCTGCTCAAAATGAGTGTCGGCATCGAGCGCCACCACCACGTCGCCGCGCGACTCGTCGAGCCCGCGGTCGAGAGCGGCAGCTTTACCGCTATTGGCAATGCTGATCAGCTTGACCCGTGCATCGGCGGCGAAATGCTGCTGCACCACTTCGGGCGTGCCGTCTTTCGATCCGTCATCGATGACGACCACTTCGAGATTCGGATAGTCACTGGTGAGGATGTGCCTGATAGTCGGAACGATGACCTTCGCCTCATTGTGCGCTGGTATCAGCACCGTTTGGAGAGGCGGATCGCGCGGCAGAGCGGGCGGTGTGCGCTTTGTCTCCTTGCGCCGATTGCAGAGCGCAACCACGCATAGGAACAAGAGTCGCAAGACGCCGAGGCAGATCGCGGCGAAGAACACAGTCGTGAGTAGCTTGCCGAACCAGCTCAATGTCATGAAGACGGGAAGCCCGACAATGCGGGCAAGCGATTGCTCGGGCGCCGGCGGCATCGCCTGATCTCTGGTCATGCCGGCCAGCTCTGAAACCGGGACGAACTCGAAGCCCCTTGCCCTTAGCGCGTCGATCAGCTTAGGCAGCGCATCGACCGTATTTGACCTGTCGCCACCCGAGTCATGCAGCAGAATGATGTGTCCTCTGACGTCGGGATTGGGATCGGTGGCTTCAGCGATGGAGCGCTCGACGATCTCGTCAGCTGATGGGCGCTGCCAATCGTTGGGATCGATATGAAGTCCCACCGAGAGATAGCCCATGCTTTGCGCGATCCGAATGGGAACGATCTCATCGGCAGTGGTGGGTTCGGCGTCACCGAGAAAAGGCGCCCTGAACAAACGCAAGGACCGGCCAGTGAGGGCCTCGAACAGACGCTGCGTTGCGTTGATCTCCAAGGTGACCAGTGGCTCGGGAAGCTCGCCGAGATTGGGGTGGGTGAAGGTGTGGTTTCCGACGTCATGGCCCTCGTCCACGATGCGTTTCACCAAATCCGGATAGGCTTCCGCGTTTTCGCCAATGACGAAGAAACTGGCATGGACGCCCTTTTCCTTCAGGACGTCGAGGATCTTTGGCGTCCAGTCTGGATCGGGACCATCATCAAAGGTGAGCGCGATCTTGCCAGGCAAGTCACCTGAGCGCTGAATGACAAAAGGTGTCGGCACCGCCGAATATTTCTCGTCGACGATCTGCCCAGTGTCGCCGTCGACCTCGAAAGTGCGCGCGCCCTCCGCCGGCGCGTCGCCGACACGCAACAGCTCGCCTTCGCCTTCAAAGTCGATGTCCTCACTCATGCCGATGCGGTGCAGCGCGCCAGGCGTTTGCACGCCATAGTTCTGCTGCAGCACCGACCAGATGGTGGGATCCTCCGAGCCAAGGCGCCACACTGCGTAACCAGCAGGGCGATACGCGTCGGCAGCATGAATTTCGTTGAAAGCCGTGACGCCATCCAGAAACCACACCTCGTGGCGCTTGCCGTCGTCCTCGATGAAGGAGAAATGAGGATTGGACGTCTCGGGATCGAACGTGATCTCGGCCTCTGAATCCTTCGCCGACAGTACCGCCTCCTCGAAGCTCAGGTCGGACGCTTTGTCGCCTTGCACCCAGTCATATCCGTAGCTGCCGATGGCGATGATGGTGTGCGCGGGATCGAGGGATTGCATGCGCTTGTCGAGCGTGTCCTCAAACCAGCTTTGGCTGGCGATACTGCCCGGCGTGCCCTCTTCCCAGTGCTCGTCGTAGCCCATGAGCAGCATGAAATCGACCAGATCGGCGTAGGTCGCGTAAGGCCAATTATCGTCATCAAAAGGAACCGCCAGCACGATCGCGTAGTCGTGTGCCGCGAAAGCGACGTTGAGCTCGGTAAGGAAGGCCTCCAGGTTCTTCTGGGCCGAAGGCGGGACATCCTCGAAATCGATGGTTATCCCTTGAAGTTTGTACTGGCCGAGGAAATCGACGATCTGCTGGATACGCGCTGCCCGTGCTGTCGGATCAGCCAACAACTTCGCCAGCCCTTCGCCGTCCCATTCTCCTTCCACCGCATTCTGAATCATCGGCAGGATAGCAACGTTGGGCTTGGTGTCCTGAATGGTGCTGAGCACGCGGTCGTCCACGCTGATTCTCAGGTCCATGTTTGAACCCGCGAGGCTGAGCCAGCCTGGAACGACCCAGTCGAGATGGGGGAGAGCGCGCTTCAATGCTGGATAGCTGTTGTCGTCCCAGTCAACGTAGAAGCCGACGCTGAGCGCTCTGCCATCGGGAATCGCGAGGGACGCCGGCACGGACCGCCGCTGCCCCTCGCCTGCCGGACGCTGAACGCGCAGGCCCCTCTCCTTCTCACGCAGCTCTTCGGCGAGGCGCGCCGCATTGCGCAGCGCCTCGGGATCAGCAGCCGTCGTCACGGTGAGGCTATGCGCGGCCGAGCAGGTCGGAGCCCAAGCGCAACGGATGGATGGGTGCGGCTCCGAGCTTTCGGCCGGCGGCGGCCGATTCACGATGATCAGCGTTACGACAAACAGCGTCAGAATGACGCCGCTTAGCACGCCCATGGCCCAGGCGAGTCTGACCAAGAGTCGGCCACGCCTGCCCGTTGGATCGAAGAATATTGGTTTGCCGGCCATTGAGATCGCGCGCAATAAAGACGTGCCTAAAGCTTCGCCATCCTCTGCCCGGTGGTTTGATGTAGGGTGCTTCGCTCTTCCAGCCTAGCGCCACAACGCCGCACAGCGATGACGGGCTGCACTGCGAAACTGCGCGTTAACGCCGCATGCTTCGGCAAACGAGCTCAGGCGCCTTACTTCTGGAGCGCCACCTGAACTGCATCCAGCACCCTCGCAAATTGGGCGAACACCCAATAATGCCCGGCGCCCTGGACGACATCGAGCCGGCAGTTGGGAAGGGCTTCGGCGAGATGGTAGGCGGCTTGCGGCGGTACGATCGTATCGTCGCTGCCCTGCCACATGATCGTTGGCACGTCGATCTCGCCAAGAGGCAAGTTCCATGGTCCGCAGAACAGGCGCAAGTCCTGGAGCGCGCCCTTGATCCCCGGCCGCAACCCTTCGTGGATCGCGGCCCGAAGATTGGCGCGCACGTCAGCGGTCGTGAGAATGGGCCGGTCTGAAGGCGTGACCCGCCGCATCAATCCTGCATGCGCGAGGCCGGGCGCCCACCTGATCAAGTTCCTGAGCGACCAGAAGAAGGAGGCGCAAGCCGACTTCGATCTGCCCACGCGGGTGAAGACGAGCCGATGGAATGCCGACATACGAATGCGGCGATGGCAATCGGCGATCGGGCCGACCGGGCTGATCAGGGCAAGCAGCGCTACGCGATCCGGGATGGAGGCTGCGGCTGCCATGGCGTGAGGACCGCCACCCGACACGCCGATCAGCGCAAATCTGTCGAGGCCGAGCCCGTCGGCAAGAGCATTCACGTCCTCGGCCGTTTGCGCCAGCGCATCGCGCCGGCGATAGTCGGAGAGCCCATAGCCTGGCCGCTCCGGAGCGATGATCCGCAGTCCCCTCTCGCGCGCAGCCTGGTCGGTGAGCGCGAACATATAGCGCGAGCCCGGTGTGCCGTGGATCGCGAGCACTGGTAGGCCTTTGGCGTCACCGAATTCGGCATAACCGATGCGCCTCCCGTCGGGCAGACGCATGATCCTCGCGCGGCGATCTCCGACTTGGTCCTCGACGCTGAGGGCAATATCCATGGTTCGCGGCTCGCCTGCCTGACCGCTCCCCGCCAAATAATTTCTACTCGCAGCCGATGATGATGTCGCCCGGGTTGATCATTAGAACCACCTTCTTACCCTCGTACAGCTTGAGCGTCTCGAGCGAGGCGATTGTGACGCTCGCTTCCAGCGTGACATCGCCAGCGACCGCAACATAGACGATGGCCGTCACCGCGCCCTTGCGGATCTCCATGATCTTGCCCTGGATCTGATTGCCGGTGCTGAACTTCATCTCGGCCATGCGCCCCTCCTGCCTCAGCTGAGATTGCCGCAGAAGCGTTGAATCCGGCGGCAGGCCTCCTCCAGCGATTTGATTGCGGTTGCATAGGAGATGCGAAAGAACGGCGAGAGCCCGAATGCCGCACCGTGCACGACGGCGACGCCCTCCTCTTCGAGGAGCGCCGTGGCGAAATCTTCGTCATTGGCGATCTTCTTGCCACCCTTTGTGATCTTGTCGATGGTACCGGTGCAGGACGGGTAGACGTAGAAGGCGCCTTCGGGCTTCGGACAGAAGATGCCTTTGGCCTGATTCAGCATGGCCACCACGAGATCGCGCCGTTCCTGGAAAGAGGCAACCCAGTCCTTGAGAAAATCCTGCGGGCCGTCGAGCGCCTCGACCGCGGCCCATTGACTGATCGAGCAGGCGTTCGTGGTCGACTGCGATTGCAGCGTGGCGATCGCTTTGATCAGCGGCTCAGGCCCGCCGCCATAGCCGATGCGCCAGCCGGTCATTGAATAAGCCTTCGACACCCCGTTCAGCGTGAGCGTGCGGCCTTTGAGCTTGGGCTCGATGGCGGCGGGCGTCGTGAACGTGAATCCGTCATAGACGAGGTGCTCGTAGATGTCGTCCGACAACACCCAGACGTGCTCGTGCTTGACCAGCACGTCAGTCAAAGCCTTGATCTCGTCCTTGGTGTAAGCGGCGCCGGTGGGGTTCGAGGGTGAGTTGAAGATGAACCACTTCGTCTTCGGCGTGATGGCTCGTGCCAAAGCCTCGGGCTTGAGCTTGAACCCATCCTTGAGCCTGGTTTCCAAGACCACTGGCTCGGCGCCTGCGAGCAGAACGATGTCGGGATAGCTCACCCAATAGGGCGACGGCACGATCACCTGATCGCCGGGATTCAGCGTCGCGAGCAGCGCGTTGTAGAGCACCTGCTTACCGCCAGCACCGACGGTGATCTCGGACGGCTTGTAGGTTAGGCCGTTCTCGCGCTTGAATTTCTCGGCGACGGCGCGCTTGAGCTCGGGAATGCCGTCGACTGCGGTGTATTTCGTCTCGCCGCGCCTAATCGCCTCGACCGCCGCCTGCTTGATGTTGTCCGGCGTGTCAAAATCGGGCTCGCCTGCGCCAAGGCCGATGACGTCGAAGCCCGCTGCCTTGAGCTCGCGCGCCTTGGTGGTGATGGCGATGGTCGGCGAAGGTTTGACCCGTTCGAGCGTGCGGGCGACCAGACCCATTTTGATCTCCTGAGTGATTTTAAAGTGGCGGCCGAAGCGGGCGCACCCTAGGCGGGGCTGCGGCGGCCCGCAAGCCTGACCGCACAAATAGTCACAGCGCGGGCGAGCCGGCCCGCGCTGCTACGCTTCGAACAAAGATTGAGCACCGCCAGCGCGGCTACGCAGCCTGGCGATTTAGCCGTCCCTCGGCGAGGTCGGTGAGGAGCATGTCGGCGTTGTATTCCTGGTCAATGTTTTGCTGGAATAGCCGCGCCGCATCGGGCATGCCGAGCTGATTGGCCCAGGCGATCAGCGTGCCATAGCGCGCGATTTCGTAATGCTCGACGGCCTGCGCATCGGCAATCATGCCGGCATCGAGCACCTTTGGTTCCTTGGCCTCTTTCATATCTTCCTCGCCCTCTTCGAGAATGCCCTCGATGGCGGGACAGGTCTTGGCCGAAGGCTTCAGGCCACATAAGCCGAACACCTGCTCGAGGCGCTCGACCTGGCCTTCGGTCTCCTTGAAATGATGTTCGAAAGCTTGCCGGAGTTCGTCCGAATCGGCCTTCTTGGCCATCTTCGGCAAGGCCTTGAGAATCTGCTTTTCAGCGAAATACATATCCTTGAGCAGATTGACGAAAAGATCCTGTAGCGATTTCGTGGCGGCCACCGCTGCCTCCTTGAATCAGCGGTTAGCGTTGGCAGGGGAACGCCTTCGGCCGCATCGCGCGCGCGCCGCACTGCGAATTCCCTTGAGCGGCTAACTGCGCCCTCGTCCTTCGAGTTCCGCAGGGCAGTGTTTGTGAGTGGGCTGTGGACAATCGCAATTGCGCCATAGTTATGGCGGGACTGACACGGGAAGCGCGCTTGGGAGCCACAATCTGGCTAAAGCCGCGCCCTAATGGCGTGGTTCTCTTTTTCGTGCCGAGAGACGAGGATGACTCGATGACCATGCGGCGCCAAGCTGTGCGCTTCTGCAAGCCTTTGGCAAATTCGTTTTTCCTTTTGTGGATTCTGACCCTGTTCTTCACGCTGCCGAGCGTCCTGGCCAACGCCGGCGTGGCAGCGGGTGCGCCAGAAGGCATTGGCGCCGGTCAATTCATCAGTCCTGACACCATGCTGATGTTGGTTTTGCTGAGCGCGGTGACGTTCGTCTCCTGGCGTTACCACCGCCGCGATTATGCCTCCCCGCGGCGGATCGGGAGGAGGATCTGATGCCGAAACGGGGGTCGGTGCAGCTCCTCCTCCTCTCTTTCCGCTCACGCGCGTCGCTTGGATTGGGAGCGTTGGCGGCTGTATTCATTGTGGCGCTCGGTTGGTTCTTTCATAGCCACGACGCCTTCCCTGTCCTGACCAAAACGGGGCTAGCTCAGGTCATCCGAGAGGCCGCATGGGAGCATGCGCTTGCTGGTTCGCCGGATGAGCCATGGCCTTGGGAAAACGCTTCGCAATCGACGACTGCGAAGGTGTCGCAGCTTGGCTTGAGCGCGGCGGTTTTTGGAGGCGCAAGGTCCAGTAAGGACGAGGGCCTGTCCCTCGAATCGCCAAGACCGGGTAAGCGCCACACTGCGCATGCATCTAGGCCCAAGCTTAGCGGTGTTGAGGTCGGTGATCGCATCACCGTCACCACCGCAGACGGCTCCTCTCGCAGCTATAAGGTGACTGGAAGCCGGGTGGTTGATCCGCACCTTGCCGAAAGCGAGCCCAAGCCCGGAGACGCCGATATGGCGCTGGTGACCTGCTCGACGCTAGACCCGCTCTTGACAAACTCGCTCCGCCTGATCATCGAGGCGATCAAGACCGATCCGCAGGCCGCACCTGAGCCGAGCGCGGAGCAGAAACTCTAGCCGATGTCGATTTTTCCTCGCCTTACTGATTCCGGCGCCGCTTCTTCTTTGGCGGCGGCGCAGGGGCGGGAGCAGTCGTCTCTGGCACCGTCGTCGTGGCGCCGGTTTGCGGGGACGAAGGCGTGCCTGCCGTTTGCGATCCGGTGGCGGGCGCTGCCGGTGCGCCGGGAGCGGCCTGACCGGGCTGCCCTGACGGAGGCGTTCCACCCGGCGGGACGGGCGCGCCTGAGGGAGCAACTCCGCCGGGGAGTGCTGCGGAAGGCTGCTCGGGTTGACTCGATACACCCGGCGGTCCTGGCGTCACACTCGGCGTCGGCGAGGTGAGCGGGCGGCGGTCGGCTTCAACCGTCTCCTTCAGCCTATCCAGGCCAGCGCGATATTCCGAGCCGATAAAGCCGTCGAGCATGAGGGCCTTCCATCGCTTCAGCGGGCTCGATCCCGTATCATAGCCGAAGCTCCAGGTGATCTTGCTGCCCGAGCCCGATGGAGCGATTTCGAAGCTGCTCGTTCCTTCGAGATTGTTGAAATTGGCTGCGAGTTCGACGCTGCGATTGAGGTTGCTGTCGCTAATCTGCAAGTTGCCCGTACCGATCGAGGGCTTCTGGCTCGTCCATTGGATCAGTGCGCCCTTGCCCTCCTCCGGACCGCCATAGGTGATGGCCAACTGCGGATCGCGCAGCTTCCACGGCGACCAATCTCCAAAGCGGTGCAGGTTGTTGACATAGGGAAAGACGGCCGATTCCGGCGCATTGATCACTACGGTCCGGGCGACGGTGACATGTGCCGGCAGCCCGACAGCGACCGCAGCCAGAATCGCAACGAGACCGACAAGCCCAAGGACTAGCCGCACCAATGGACGCATCACCCCGCCTCCTCTTTCGCCGCGCGTTCGGCGATCGTTAGCTGAGGTTGGCCTCCAGCGCTTGCAAAGTAAACCCCCTCGATTTTCGAGAGAAAGCGATTACAGTCCGCAGGTCAACAAAGAGGGAGGGCTGGAGATGAATCTGTCACCTCCGACCACCGCGGTGTTCATCATCTCGGTGGTTTTGGCCGTTTTGGCTATCATCGGAACATTCGTGGCTATCCCGGTCATCAGCGCCAACGCCTTTTGGGTCGCCATCATCGCCTACATCATCCTGGCGGTAGGCAATCTGTTCAGAGGCGTTTAGCCTCATCACAGCCTCCGGACGGTTTGTGCAGCCCATCCGGAGGCTCCTCACCTTCTTTGGACTTTTGCCGGTCAGGCTTGTCCGCGGAACACCAAAGCGGTACCAAGTGCGATCAAGGCGAAGCCCGCGCTCTGTGTGTGAGGCTCAGCGGCTCCTTGAAATAGACCGCGGTGAAGCCGGCGAACACGATGAGCGTAATCACTTCCTGGATCGTCTTGAGCTCCGCGGGCGAATAGACGGCGCTGCCGATGCGGTTGGCAGGCACGGCGAAGCAATATTCAACGAAGGCGATTCCCCAGCTCACCAGCACCACCGTCACGAGCGGAACCGACTTGAACTTGAGATGGCCATACCAAGCAATGGTCATAAACAGATTCGAGCAGACGAGGAGAACGATGGGAGCGAGCTGGGGACAGAGTCCGGACGCAAGGGAGGCAGGAGGCATGTCGACCTCTAAGATGTTTGCCGTGTGCTGCGTAAGGGATTACAGGACCCGCCTCATCGAGGCGCGTTGACATAAAGCCACGAGTTCGGCGTGGAGGAATCGAACCCATGCTTTGAACGAGGATGATCGCCCTCATCCTCGCCAAGCGTGCCCGAACGGAGGGCCGGTACAGACCAAGCCCTCCATTCAGTGCTACATATCGTCGTCGTCTCTCGCCCAGGACGGCCGGTAAGGCTGTGCACTTGGGCTCGGGCTCGACCCAGGCGTGGCTCCTGGCGTTGTCGGGCGAGGTGCTGCCGGCGAGGATCCCCCGCTGCCTCCGGCTGGAGGCATGGGCCGCGTGACGCCGCCAGGCCCGGTCACCGGCGAAGACGGGGCCGCTCCCCCAGCAGGTGCTGCTGGCCTTGGCGCTGCCGGGGCCGAAGCAGCCGGCTTCGTCGCCGCCGGCGTGACCGAGGGCGCCACTGGCTTGGTTGCGGCTGCCGGCTTGCGGGCAGGCGCCTTGCGTGCCGCAGTTTTTCGCGCGGCTGGCTTGCGCGCTGCACTCTTGGCTGTCTTGCGCGCCGGCTTCTTGGTGCTCGCCTTTCGTGCCGGCTTACGAGCGCTTGTCTTACGGGCACTCGCCTTCCGGGCCGTTGCGCCGCGACGGGCGCTCTTAGCCGTGGTCTTCTTTCTACTCGTTGTGCGCTTCTTCCCACTCGTTCTCGTAGCCATGGTTTCTGCTCCGATTCTGCCTATTGCCGCCCTCGACCGCTCAAGCGGACGCGTACCTGCACGAATCACGCCTCCACTGGTCCAGGCTTGCCCTCCTGCATTATGAGTCAATTGTTTTTTTCATTATAGCGCCGATCGCAACAGAAAAAGGCAATTTGCCGTGGTGATCCCCTACGCTGACGAATCTTGCCGCGCGCCAAAGTCCTGCTGACCGACCAAGGCGGCAGCTGAATGAGCAACCCAAAGCCTTGCAGCCTAGTGAGTCGGCAAACTCGGGGGCATTTGATCGAGTGCCTCGTCGAATGGCTGCACCGAAATCTTCTCGTCCCCGGTGAAGGGATAATCCATGGCGAGTGCGAGCAGCAGCGCCAGCGCGACGAGTGCGGTAAGCGTCGCCGTCATAAGCGTCTGCGCCCAGCGATTGGTCGCGCCGAAAAAGGCCGGATAGCTCAAGGTGATGATCCCGCCCACGATGAGAACGAACCACATAAGAATGGGCACCGAGCCATCGGCGCTGTCGAGGCGCTCGCCCCTATTGTCTGCAATCACCGTCAGCAATCTCAGCGCGTTCTGATAGAGTGCGAGATCCTCTAGATTTTTCGGCCGGACTTGAAAGATCGCCGAGCTGAGCTGTTCGAGGTCCCTGCCCGCGTCGTCGCTAGCCTTGCCGCGGGCCATGGTAGGCCACTCAAATTTCCGGACGTGGTCTGTGTAGGTGAGGAGGCGCTGGCGAATAACGGCCCCATCCCCCAGGGGCAGTCCGAAGCTGATGTGGTGGAGATCGACGGCCGCCTTGGCCTCATTGCGAACCGCCGCCTCAGTGTTGCGGTACTCTTCCCACACGGCCACCACCACGAAGGCGAGCAGCACCGCATAGAACACGCCGACGACCGCGAATTTAAAGCCGGCGACCTCGTTGTTCTCCGCTAGGCGGCTCACGCCAAAGATCGAACGCGTCAGCAGCATAAGCCCGATGGCGTAGGTCTGGGCCACGATCATGACGATCAGCCCCACGAGCCAAAGGGGGACGCGATCCATCAACTCAATGAGGTGCACGGCCCTGCCTCTGCTGAGTCGCGACGACCAGCAGTTTTAATGCAAAGCAGTTGATACAGATCAGGAACTTGGGGTTTCGTGATCCCACTTGACGTGCCCTTTTTTGCCGACGATGTGAGCCCACTTTGCCATTTCGGCGTTTATCTGTCCGGAGCTACGCAATGGGCGAGTTGGTCAAGCTGGCCGAGTGACGGCACCTCGCGGTAGCGAAGCGACATCTCGCCGTGGGCGATAAGTGCATCGTCCGGCAGCTGCACGCCATTGCAAAGATCCCATCAGGCCCTGAGCACAGCCTTGCGGTCTCCGTGCTCAAGAATATGGTGGTCTCCCACGGCCTCATGTTGCGGCACAAAGATCAAATCGAGCGCGAGCTAACCCGGCAGCCGCCGAAGCCGCCAGCTTGAGGGCTTCCATCCCTCCGCGCGAGCGGCCATATTCGCACCCATGCCCCACCGCATTGCCAGGACCTTCGGCTCGCGTGCCGAGCCGCGCGCCGTTACGGGCGAGGCTGCCGGCTTGCCGCAGGCCGGCCTGCCGCTCGGCGCCGACCGCCGACCGCCAGGATTTGGCGATGCTCCCCAGCCCTTGATGCAGGAGCATCCGCTGGTCTCGGGCACTGGTGCGCCATCGTTCGTGCCGCACCGCCCTCCCCGCCCGGAGAAGACCGAAGGCGGCGTGGAGCTGCACATCCAAACCGACCTGGAACCTAAGGGCGACCAGCCGCAGGCGATCGAGGAACTCGTGGCGCAGGTGAATGAACATGAGCACAACCAGGTGCTGCTCGGGGTCACCGGCTCGGGCAAGACCTTCACCATGGCCAAGGTGATCGAGGCGACGCAGCGCCCAGCGCTGGTGCTCGCACCGAACAAGACGCTCGCGGCCCAGCTCTACGGCGAGTTCAAGAGCTTCTTCCCCGACAACGCGGTCGAGTATTTCGTCTCCTACTACGACTATTACCAGCCCGAGGCCTATATCCCGCGCACCGACACCTATATCGAGAAAGACTCGTCGATCAACGAGCAGATCGATCGCATGCGCCATGCCGCCACGCGCGCGCTGATCGAGCGCGACGACGTGATCATCGTGGCAAGCGTGTCGTGCATTTACGGTATCGGCTCAGTCGAGACCTATACGGCGATGACCTTCAGCCTGAAGCGCGGCGACAGGATCGAGCAGCGCCAGCTGATGGCCGACCTGGTGGCGCTCCAATATCGGCGAAACGACACGAATTTCGTGCGCGGCTCGTTCCGGGTGCGCGGCGACACCATCGAGCTGTGGCCTGCCCATTTGGAGGATCGCGCTTGGCGCATCTCCCTGTTCGGCGACACGGTGGAGAGCCTGACTGAGTTCGATCCCTTGACCGGCGCCAAGACCGACGAGTTCAGCATGGTCAAGGTCTATGCCAACTCGCATTATGTGACACCGAAGCCTACGCTCAAACAGGCCGTCCGCGGCATCAAGGAGGAGTTGAAGCAGAGGCTCCATGAGCTGCACGGCGCAGGGCGCCTGCTCGAAGTGCAGCGGCTCGAGCAACGCACCTTGTTCGACCTCGAGATGATCGAGGCGACCGGCTCCTGTGCCGGCATCGAGAACTATTCGCGCTATCTCACCGGGCGGAAGCCTGGCGAGCCGCCGCCGACGCTGTTCGAATATCTTCCCGACAATGCGCTCGTCTTCGTCGATGAAAGTCACGTCACCATCCCGCAGATCGGCGGCATGTTCCGCGGAGACTACCGACGCAAATCCACGCTTGCCGAGTACGGCTTCAGGCTACCGTCCTGCATGGACAACCGCCCGCTCAGATTCGAGGAGTGGGACGCCATGCGGCCGCAATCGATCTATGTCTCGGCCACGCCCGCGGCCTGGGAGCTCGAGCAGACCGGAGGCGTGTTCGCCGAGCAGGTGATCCGCCCGACCGGGCTGGTCGATCCACCGGTCCTGGTGCGTCGAGCCTCGACGCAAGTCGATGACCTGATTGACGAAACCCGCAAGGTGGTGACGCAAGGCTATCGCGTGCTGGTCACTACGCTCACCAAGCGCATGGCCGAGGACTTGACCGAGTACATGCACGAGCAGGGCATCAAAGTGCGCTACATGCATTCCGACGTCGAGACGCTCGAGCGCATCGAGATCATCCGCGACTTGCGGCTTGGCGCGTTCGACGTGCTGGTCGGCATCAATCTATTGCGCGAAGGCTTGGATATTCCGGAATGCGCGCTGGTCGCGATTCTCGATGCCGACAAGGAAGGCTTCCTGCGCTCCGAGACGTCACTCATTCAGACCATCGGCCGCGCCGCGCGCAACGTCGACGGCCGCGTGATCCTTTATGCCGACGGCATGACCGGCTCGATGGAGCGCGCCATTGCCGAGACCAACCGCCGGCGCGAGAAGCAGGTGGCGTGGAACGAGGCGAACGGCATCACGCCGGAAAGCGTAAAGAAGAATATCGGCGACATCCTCGCGAGCGTATACGAGCGCGACCATGTGCTGGTCGATGCCGGCGCCGGCTTCGGCGAGGAAGAGCAGGCGCTCATCGGGCACAATCTCGAAGCGGTGATCGCCGACATGGAGAAGCGCATGCGCGCCGCCGCCGCCGATCTCGAATTCGAGGAAGCGGCGCGGCTCAGGGATGAGATCAAGCGGCTGCGCCAGATGGAGCTCGCCGTCGCCAGCGATCCTCTCGCCCAGCAATCAGAGCTCGAGCGCGCGGCTTCCGAAATGGATGAGCCGAAACGTCCCCTGGCGGTACCCCAAAATCTACTCACCCGCCCACATAAGCCTTCGCTCGAGGAGATGGGACCTCATAACCGCGAGATCCCGCTTGCCGCATTGAAGAAGGGTCGCGGCCGATCGCAGGCGGGCAAGCCCGGCACCCGCGTTTACAAAGGTAAAAGTCGCTAGCGAGTCGCCGACCAATTCTTATTGGATCAAGCGGCTCTGCGCCGCCCTCTCTTCGGCCGCGCAGGCGACTTCGATCTGGCCGTCCTCTTTTTCGATCTGCCTGCGCCGCTGCGCGTTCGAACAGCCCGTTTCGTCTTGGCTTTAGTCCGCCTCGGTTTCTTCAGGGCGCGCGTCGACTTGACGACTTTGAAGGTGGCAACGCTGACCACCGCGTCGGTCACAGGATTCGGAATCTTCGGCAGCGCGAGCAAGGCAGGCTTGGTATCGAACGCAGCCTTAAGCTTCGGGCCGTACACCGCACCGTCACCGTTGTATTTGTCGCCGAATGCAACCCAACTCCTATTCTGGATCTCATCGATAAGACTGTTCGACCTGCAGAAATCAAAGAAGCCGAGCACCTGCCAACGTTGGTCGACGCCGAACGCATCCGCCAGCGCGACGGCCGAGGAGTATCCACAGACGGCATGATTGAAGCCCATGATCTGCGGGCCACCAAAGCTTGATGAAAGGCTGGCAGCTTCACGACCGCCGAGCCGTTCGCCAAGGGCAAAGACCTCATATTCCCGGTCTTGGCTATCTGGGCCTGGAATGTGAACCGGGCGCCACTGATCTGAAGGTCTGTCGCGGAATTTGTGGTTCTTGGACGACGAGCCCGGCACGCCCGCATGGCCGCCGAACTCGAAGTGCTTATCGAACTCGGCTTCGTGGTCCACACCCCAATATTTGAAGAACTTGTGGTTCTCGAATCTGAGGACCGGCTTGCCTGGGGTAAATGCTCGGCCGCCGCTCTCGACATACCAAACGCCGAGGACCGCGACGGGATCGATGCCGAGACGTTGCCCCAAGGTGTTCACCAAACCGCCGATCGCATTGAAGGTCTGCGCCATCCGTTTCAGAGTGCTATCGCTCGCCGGCAGCTTGTAGATGAAATCCGGCTCGAGACGGGTGCCGGCGAGAATAGGATCGTCCTTATAGAAGGGACCCGTGGCCGCCATCGGTGAAGCCGCGGCAAGAAGCGCCGATTGCGGGATAGCCACGGTTTCGATGGAGGGCATCGTCCGGGCAACACCGGCTCTTGACGGGAGCGCGACTCTGACCTTGTCGGAGAAGCGCTCCTTCATCACGCTGTCGATGTAGGACCAGGTATACACGTCGGTTGCGCCTGCGGCTGATGGCCCTTGTACATGTCCCGAGTCTTGGTGGGTGAAATAGTAGCCAGCAGTTAGACCGAGTCTGACGGCTTGCTCGGCGTAGAATCTGTAAGCTGGATCGCTTCCGTTCTCGACCATGTGGCCGTTGCGATAGCAATAGCAGTCCGCCGCGAGCCCCCATTGATGCCAGCCAGAGCCCGGAAGCTGGCTGGTCAGCCAGTTTTGCTGTCGCGGAATGTTGCGATACGACTTCAAAACCGACGCGAGCCAAGGCGCCCCATCGCGTTCCATCTTTCGTGCTGCGGCATCAATGTCTGCAGGCGAGCGGCGGACCCATTTGCAATAGTATTCCGCTTGCTTTTGTGGCGTGCGAAGCCCCTGAGATATCCGGAAATCGAGGCCGGCCGCACGGCACCTGCTCAAGAGTTCGGACAGAGTTTCGGCGAATTGCGGATCGAGTCCGAAGCCAGCCACCGAGTTGGCCTCTTTGACAACGCTCGAAATGTTGCTGACAAAAACCATAGTGCGCCCCTCACTTAAAGCCTGCGTAGAGTACATCGGATTGGACTGCGGCCAGACACACCATTCAGAGTTTGTCCGAGAATGCTGCGCCGCTCAAAGAAACCAGAGAGCCGTGATTACGCGGCGCCTTGCTGCCGCTCCCGCGCCGCCGTTTGAATGAAGGCCGGCCAGAACCTGCGCAAGTCTAACGGGAGGATGGCTGCTAGCTTGACCGCTGCGCCGCGATCGATGTGTTTCGAGAGCACATCCAACACGGCACAAGCACCGGCCTCGATCTCGTCGGGATCAGCGGCGCGCGGCAGCTCACGAGCGATATGTGCGAGAAAC